>Ga0194057_10000266_pt1 | contig 26793 bp, 24 predicted proteins | sample SepL4415m_MetaG_FD_155474 | JGI IMG/M metagenome (GOLD analysis project Ga0194057, IMG submission 155474) | Anoxic zone freshwater microbial communities from boreal shield lake in IISD Experimental Lakes Area, Ontario, Canada - Sep2016-L442-15m | ecosystem: Environmental > Aquatic > Freshwater... | reverse complement strand
TGAATCAATACCCCACGGGGTACTCTCTAGTCATGCAACTTGAAGACGATGCCACCGCTACCGCTGTTCGCCGCTTACGACGCGCTGAGGGTCAGATTGCCGGAGTCGTTCGTATGCTTCAAGAAGGACGCGATTGTCGCGACGTGGTGACACAACTCGCAGCAGCGTCGCGCGCTCTCGACAAGGCCGGGTTCCAGATCATCGCGAGCGGAATGCGCCAGTGCCTGCTCGATCCAGAAGCGGGAATGGATCAAGACGACATGGTCAAACTCTTCATGTCGCTTGCCTAGGCAGACAGTCCTCCGCCACTGCTTCCGCCCGAGTCGGGCGCATCGGTAGGCGGATTGAGAAGTCGTTCCTCAAAGATCTTCACGATCGCGGGAACGGTGGTCTTGCCCTCGACCGGAATCTGGGCGCCATCGGGTTGCGGAAAGTACACGCCGATGAACAGCGGGCCCCGCTTGAGATACACAACGACCGACGACGACGTTGTGCCGCTGCTGTCGGTGCGCTCGATTCGGTAGGCGAGTCGGTCAACGCCCTCGGTCTTATCCCACGAAGCATCAGCATCGGGGGTGATGCGGGTGGTGGACGTCGCTCCGGTCGTTGGGTCAGTGACCGGGTCTGTCGAACATGACGCCGCGGTTGACTTCAGTTCGTCGAATGCCTGGGCGGTCGCGTCAGCCGACTTGTAACGCACAGCTTCGGTGCTCAGTGCAGCAAGAGTGCTCTGGACGTCAAGAGCGGCAACCTGCAGTCGCGCGGCGCGCAGAGCCTCGCTGGGATACGTCGCGCCTTCGCAGAGGTCGAGCGTGACCTGGCCATCGACTTCACCACCGCCAGGAATCGGCCCGACGAAATAGGTCTCGGGCACATCCTTTTGTCGCACCACAAGGTTTGCCAGCAGAGCGTCGGTGGGATTGACGGGTGTCTGGGGAGTGGACCCTGACGGTGACGGTGACGGCGTCTGCGTCGGTGTCGGCTGTGGCGAATTCTCAGACGGCGACGGTGTGCTGGGAGTGGGGGAGGTGCTCGCTGAGGGAGTCGGGGTGGGCTGCGCTGTCTTCGAGTCATTGCTCTGCGGCCGCAAGATCACCGCGGCAATCAACGCCAACACAGCTGCCGCAGCGATGGCCCCGATTACCCAGCGCTTGGCGCTTCGAGGAGGGCTGGAGATCGTTTCTTGGGTGACGGGCCAGGCGACCACCGGTGGGGGCGGAGGCGGAGTAGCCGCTGATCCCCACTCGGGTGGGGGTGGAGGCGTGGGGGCGTGACCGGTGGGAGGCGGCCCGTATGTTCCTCGCGCCATGACGGGGCCAGAAGCGTCGCCAAAGGTGTCGGCCATCCACTCGGACCCCGAGTACCAACGGTGTTGCCCGCTGAACCAAGGATCGGGGTGCCAACCCGGCGGGGTGCTTCCGGGAACCTGCTCGGTCATTTTTCATCCTCACGCGTGGTGTGAACCAACCTTGTGCCCTGTTAGAGGATTCTCTAACCCTGCAGATTTCATCGGACCACGGGTTCGGGTTTCACGGAACAACCAGGGGTACTAACTCGTCAATCCATTACCAGCACCGTGCGTGGTTCTGACATTGCAGTGAGATTGTGTCAGTGACACCTTCGTTCCCTAGGAGTACAACAGATGGAATCAGACGCCTCGACCCCCGCGCCCCCCACGGGTGCCCCTCGCGATCTCAACGCACCTCGTGCGACCACGGTCGATCATGCGGCGCTCCTTGAGGATGCACTCTTTCAGGTCAAGCGAGTGGTTGTCGGACAGGACCGGCTCGTTGAACGTGCCTTCCTGTGCCTGTTGGCCAATGGCCACTGCCTCATCGAAGGCGTGCCGGGACTGGCCAAGACTCTCACCGTGTCGACGCTGGCCACCGTCGTCGGTGGGCAGTTCTCGCGTTTGCAGTTCACTCCCGACCTCGTTCCCGCCGACGTGGTCGGTACGCGCATCTGGCGTCCGTCACGCGAAGAGTTCGACATTGAGTGGGGTCCGGTCTTCGCCAACATTGTGTTAGCCGACGAAATCAACCGGGCGCCAGCGAAGGTGCAGGCGGCACTGCTTGAGGTGATGGCCGAGCGCCAGGTGTCGATCGGTGGGCACACGCGGCCGGTGCCAACGCCCTTCCTGGTGCTCGCCACGCAGAACCCCATCGAAAGTGAAGGCGTCTATGCACTTCCCGAGGCGCAGCGCGACCGGTTCCTGATGCAGGTCGTGGTGACCCACCCGAATTATCAGGAAGAGACGGCTATCGCCTCTCGCATGAGTGTGCATCCGCCGAAGGCTGAGCAGGTGCTCAGCTTGGAGCAGTTGCAGGCGCTACAGGCCGAAGTTGACGCCGTGTTCGTGCACCATGCGGTGCAGGACTACGCCGTGCGTCTTGTCATGGCCACCCGTGAGCCGGCCGTTCACGGTATGCCCGATCTCGCCCCCTTCATCGCACTGGGTGCAAGCCCGCGTGGCACCCTCGGCCTGCTTGCCGCTGGTCGGGCACTTGCCGTACTTCGTGGGCGGCGCTTCCTTGTTCCGCAGGACATCTTCGACGTGGCACCGGAAGTGCTGCGCCACCGCGTCATGTTGTCGTACGAGGCACTCGCGCAGGGAGTAACGGTCGACAGCGTGCTCACTCGCATTTTGTCGACAGTCACTGCGCCCACAGTGCGATCGCAGCCCGATATCGCAGGTGGCGACACCGCAGTTTTGGCCGTCGGATGAGTTTAGACACTCCTCGTATGTCGGAACCGGTCGCCGATCAGGTCGGCCGGGCCGCGGTACTGCGCACTCTTGAGCTCGAAGTAATTCGTCGACTCGATGGTCGCGTATCCGGAGACCATCACACGATGGCGCTTGGTCCGGGAAGCGAGCGCGCCGGTGCTCGCGAATACCAGCCAGGTGACGATGCGCGTCGCATTGACTGGAGTTTGACCGCGCGATCGCACGCAACTCATGTGCGCACCACCGAGGCCGATCGCGAACTCGAAACCTGGGTGGTGGCCGACCGATCGGCCAGCCTTGACTTCGGAACGGCGATGCGCGAAAAGCGCGACGTCGTCTTGGCAACGGCGGCAGCAATTGGAGTGATGACCGGGCGCGCCGGAAATCGTTTCGGAGTGTTGGCGTGCGGTGGTCCGGCGTTGATCCGTCGACCACCGTCGAGCGGCCGCAGTGCCATGCTCGCTGCGCTTTCTGCACTGCACGACACTCCTCGCTACGCGGGAGGACCAGAACACTCAACCGATCTCACTGCCGCCCTCACCATCCTTCCGCGGCTGCAACCTCGTCGTGGGCAGGTCGTGGTGGTGTCTGATTTCCTCGACGGATCTGACTGGGCTCGAGCACTGCGGGCACTCGCAGTTCGGCACCAAGTGATCGCCGTTCACGTCACTGATCCGCGCGAACTCGAACTTCCCGATGTGGGCATGCTCGGGCTCGTCGACCCCGAAACGGGTCGAGTCGTGCATGTGCAGACACGATCGGCCCAATTGCGCGCGCGCTATGCCGAAGCAGCGCGCGTTCGTTCCACCGAGATCGCTTCGTCCATTCGCGCAGGCGGTGCCGAGTACCTCGCCGTCTCAACTGATCGTGACTGGCTCGGTGACGTCATCGCCTTCACCACTGGCGATCGCCGAGCGGCATTGGTGTCCCACCGAAACCGTGGAGTAACCCCGTGACTTTCCTTTCCACTTGGCGGCTTGTGCTGCTCGTCATTCCGATCGCCTTAGCGGTCGCGTACTTCTTCATGTTGCGTCGTCGCCAGGAAGTGTCGGCCCGATTCACCAGTGTTGACTTGTTGGCATCAGTTGCACCCAAGCGCACCGGATGGCAACGGCACATTCCGTGGGTGGCACTACTCGCCGCTGTCGGAGTTGGAGCTATTGCCTTCGCGCAGCCCGCGTGGGCGATGAAGGTGCCGAAGGAGCGCGCCACGATCATGCTGACGCTCGACACTTCGGCGTCGATGTCTTCCGATGACGTGTCACCGACTCGATTGGCTGCAGCGCAACAGGCCGCGCGTAATTTCGTGTCGCAACTTCCGGCGACTCTTCAGGTCGGACTGGTGACCTTCGATCGCAATGCCAAGCTTGCCCTTCCGCCGACGACCGACCGTGCCGCGCTTACGTCTGCAATCGATGCGATGGCGATGGGAACCGGAACCGCCACAGGATCTGGTCTTGATCTGGCGCTACAAGCCATTGCTGGTGTACCGCCAGCGGCTGACGGCACGAAGGCTCCTGCTGCCATCGTGCTGATGAGCGACGGCACGCCGACGGTCGGATCCGGAAACCTTGATCCTGATCAATCCGTGCAGGAATCGGCCACGCGAGCGAAGGATGCCGGTGTTCCTGTGACCACGATCGCGTTCGGAACCGACAACGGAACTGTCACGGTCGATGGCCGTACGATTCCGGTTCCTTACGACCCTGCGGCCATGGCATCCATTGCAGAGGCTACGGGTGGAAGCACCTTCACCGCGCAGACCGCGTCCGAACTCGGCTCGGTGTACGACGAGATCGGCGGCAGTGTCGGGTACGACACCCAGACCGTCGAACTCACCGTTGCCTTCGCCGGCCTGGCGTTTCTGCTGGCCTCACTTGCGGCCGCGGCAGCACTGCTCTGGAATCAGCGCATCGCGTAACTGCCTAAAGCGGGACCCTCTTCTATGAGCGAAAAGCGCCCGATTCGGGTCGTATTTGCTCACAGAAGAGGGTTTTCGCTGTGAGGGACAGTTCGGGGTCGAGGGGTTCAGCGTGACTCGCGGACGAGCAGCACGCCGAGTGAACTAATCGCGAAGCCGACGAGCGCGAGTGGTGGAAGAGTCTGTCCGAACAGGATGAAGCCCATGAGCAACGTCACGGGTGGCACGAGGAAGTAGAGACTGGAGAATCCCGACGCAGTACCGCGGCGTAGAAGCCAGAACATCAGCAGCACGGCGCCGATGGAGAGTGCGAACACCATCCAGATGAGAGCGCCGATGAGTTGGGGTGTCCAGTCGACGGGGCGGTGATCGAAGGTCGCAGCAAGCACAACGAGCACCACTGTTGCGGCGGCGTACTGCACGGCAGTACCGGGCAGCATCGGAATTCCGCCGCCCCACTTCTTCTGCAACAAAGTGGCGATGGTGGATGCGATCAGCGCGATGATCGCGGCGGCGACAGCGATCGGTTGATATGCGGAATCTCCGGTCGATCTGAGCCCGGGCTCAAGAACGATCAGCGCACCCGCGAGGCCCAGCGCGATACCCGTCCATTGGCGTGGCATGAGTCGTTCACCGAGTAGTGGGCCGGCGAGAGCGGCGACACAGACAGGTTGCAGACAAACGATCAGCGCCGAGACTGCAACAGGAAGTCCATGGTCGATCGAGACGAAGACTCCACCGAGATAGCAGGTGTGGAGGAGGATCCCGATGATGGTGGAGCGCTCGTACGCGACTCGTTTGCGCGGCCATGAGGAGCGCATCACGAGTGCGAGGAGGGCGAGCGCCGCCGCCGCAATCGAGAGTCTGATGGCGAGCAAGGTGAAGGGCGGCGCATAGGGCAGTCCGTAGCGAGCACCAATGAACCCGGTACTCCACACGAGAACAAACGCGATGGGAGCAAGTCGCTCAGCCCACCGTGATCGCATCGCTCCAGCCTAGGCGTGTTCGGTTCGATTGACGTGGGTGGACACTAGTGCCATGTCTGGCGAAATCGTCACGGAGCGTTTAGCCCTGCGCCCACTCACCGGCGATGAAGCGAGCGCAGTGGTGGCGGGCACGCGCGAGGGCCGCATCTGGGCGCACGATTACCCCACCGAGGGTGACATCGTCGTGAGTCGGCTACTTCTCCTTGCTCCCGATTTGCCGCCGACGGACTTCGGCACGTATCAGGTGGTCCGGCGCGACACGGGAATAGTGGTGGGCGGCGTGGGCTTTAAGGGTTCGCCTCGCGACGGAGCGGTTGAGGTGGGCTACGGGCTGGCGCCCAGCGCTCGTGGGGCTGGTCTTGCCACCGAGGCTGTTCTGGGGCTCGTCACCTTCGCGCGTTCGCGCCCCGAAATTGCCGTGGTCGAAGCTGATACCGAGCCTGGAAATGAGGCCAGCCAACGGGTGTTGGTGCGTGCGGGTTTCGAACTTGCGGGAACCCGCGATGGTCGGCCCCTGTTTCAACTGACACTGGCAGATAAGGGCGTCGATAATGGCGCGATGGAGCAACGGTGATCGTCCTCGCGATTGATCAGGGCACGTCGGGCACCAAGGCCATCGTGGTCGATGGTGACGGCGCAGTGCTTGCCATGGCGGAAGAGCCGGTGCGACCGGTCTATCTACATGGTGGGGGAGTCGAGCAGGAGCCGAGCCAGTTGTTGAACTCGGTGTTGGCGGCGGGTCAACGTGCTGTGGATAGCGCAGGTGTACTTCCCGATCACGTCGCGCTCGCCAACCAAGGTGAGACTGTGCTCGCGTGGAATCCCACTACGGGGAAGCCGTTATCGCAGGCGATCGTCTGGCAGGACCGACGTTCCGAGCAATTGTGTCTCGACCGATCCGAGCACGCCGATCTGATTGCAGCGCGAACAGGCTTGGTGCTCGATCCGTATTTCAGTGCACCCAAGATGGCGTGGCTGCGCGACAGCGTCACTCGTGAAGGAATCGTCACCACCACGGATTCGTGGATCGTGCATCACCTCACGGGCGAGTTGGTCACTGACGTCTCTACTGCGAGTCGCTCATTGCTGATGAACATCGATGCCGTGGCGTGGGATCCCGAGCTACTCGACGTTTTTGGTTTCGGCACCGAAGTGCTCCCTCGACTGGTGGCGTGTGACGAAACCGTCGGAAGCACGACGGCCTTTGGACGCGCGGCGAGTGTGACCGGATTGATCGTCGACCAGCAGGCAGCGCTGTTCGCGGAGGCGTGTTTATCGGTGGGCGATGCGAAGTGCACGTACGGAACCGGCGCCTTCTTGCTCGCGAACACCGGCGAACAGGCAGTGCGCTCGACGAACGGGCTCACCTCCTCGGTGGCGTGGACCGTTCGTGGTCGTACCGATCGCTGCCTTGATGGACAGGTGTACACGGCGGCGTCGGCGTTTCGTTGGCTCGCTGACCTCGGAGTACTGAGCGACGCGAGTTCACTCGATGTCGAGTGCGGCGATGACAGCGGTGGTGTGCTCTTTGTGCCGGGGCTCGCCGGTCTCGCCGCACCGTGGTGGGAACCGGCCGCCTGCGGTGCACTCGTGGGAATGGGATTGGCCAGTTCACGTGGCCATGTTGTGCGCGCGGTTGTTGAGGGCATTGCGGCACAGGTCGCTGATCTTGCCGATGTGGTGGCCCGCGACCTCGGCCACCCGCTCACGCACCTGCGCGTCGACGGTGGGCTGACCCGCTCGACGGTGTTGATGCAAGCACAAGCCGACCTGCTACAGATTCCGATTGAGGTGTATCCGAGTCCACACGCCACGGCTCTGGGTGCCGCGGCACTGGCGCGCATTGCCGCGGACCCGACTCTGAGTCCGATCGACGCTGTCTCGCGCTGGACGCCGTTGGCCGTGATCGAACCGCGTTGGTCTGCCGATCGGGCAGCTGAGTTCCTCGGGCGGTGGCGCGCCGCCGTTGACGCGGCCAGGAGTCTGGCATGACGGTGCACGATGTGGCGGTCATCGGAGCGGGTGTGGTGGGGTGCGCCGTCGCTCGCGAACTGAGTGGTCTGGGACTCGACGTAGTTCTCATCGACTCACGAGCCGACGTTGGCGACGGCACGAGCAAAGCGAACACTGCCATTTTGCACACGGGCTTCGATGCGGTTCCCGGAAGTGTGGAAGCGCGACTCGTGGCTCGCGGCTACGAGTTGCTGTCCGACTACGCCGTTGCCTGCGGCATTCCGGTTGAACGCACCGGTGCGGTTCTCGTTGCGTGGACCGACCACGAACTGGAAGTGCTACCGAAACTACGCGAGAAGGCTGTACTCAATGGGTATCTCGCGTGTGAACTGATTACCGCAGATGAGGTGCGCCACCTCCTTCCGTCGCTCGCCCCCGGAGCACTCGGCGGACTCACCGTGCCCGGCGAGTCGATCATCTGCCCGTGGACTACTCCCCTTGCCTACGCCACCGAGGCACTCGCACGCGGAACCGTGCTGGCGCTGTCGACGTCGGTGTCAGCGATCGAGGTACACGAAGACTCAACGGTGCTGCGCACGAATCGCGCGCCGATTGAGTGTCGGTGGGTCATCAACGCAGCGGGACTAGGCGCCGATTACCTCGATGCGATGTTCGGACATCACCGATTCACGGTTACTCCACGACGCGGTGAACTCTTAGTGTTCGACAAGCAGGCGCGTGCCCTCGTAGATCGAATCGTGTTGCCTGTGCCCACCGAACGCGGCAAGGGAGTGCTGATCAGCCCCACGATCTTCGGCAACGTAATGCTGGGTCCGACATCGCAACCCATCGACGATCGAAGTGACACGTCGACCTCTGAAGAGGGTTTTGATCTTCTCTGTGAGAAGGGGCGCCGGCTGATGCCCCAACTGCTCGATGAAGAGGTGACCGCGGCCTACACCGGTTTGCGCGCCTCGACCGAATTCAGCGATTACGTCATCGACATCGAAGTGGCTCAGCGGTATGTGCTGGTGGGCGGAATCCGATCAACGGGACTCACCGCATCGCTGGCCATTGCTGAGTACGCGGCGCAACTACTTGCTGACGCGGGGCTCGCCATGAAGCCGCGAAACGACTTACCGCTGCCGCCTGTGATGCCGAACCTCGGTGAGGCGTTCGCTCGTCCCTACGAAAGCGATGACGTGATCGCCGCCGATCCTGAATACGGACAGATTGTGTGCTTCTGCGAACGCGTCACACGCGGCGAGATTCGCGACGCCTTTGCCTCGCCTATTCCACCGGCCGATCTTGACGGATTGCGTCGCCGCACGCGCGCGCAGATGGGTCGTTGCCAAGGTTTCTATTGCGGGGCTCAGATCGAGCAGTTACTTGAGGCAGGTCGCAGACAATGAAGACACTGAACCCCGACCTGGTGATCGTGGGTGCCGGGCCAGCAGGTTTAACAGCGGCACGCCACCTTGCGGCAACTGCCGATGTACTGGTGATTGAACGCGAAGAGCAGGCCGGTGGAATTCCGCGGCACAGTGATCACATCGGCTATGGGTTGCGTGATCTACATCGGGTGATGACTGGTCCGCAGTACGCGCGGCGCTTAGTCGAACGCGCCCGTGATGCGGGGGTTGATCTGCGCACCGGTTCGATGGTGACGCGGTGGCGCGGTGACCGCATGCTCGAGGCAACGACACCTGAGGGAATCGTGCGGGTGGAAGCATCGGCGGTACTTCTTGCCACGGGTGCTCGTGAACGCTCACGCGCCGCTCGCATGATTCCGGGCGACCGAGCCGCCGGAGTGATGACCACCGGCCAACTGCAGTCGACGGTTCACTTGTTGCATCGTCCGGTAGGAACCCGCGCTGTCGTCGTGGGATCGGAACTGGTGAGTTGGTCGGCTGTGCTCACCTTGCGCCAGGCAGGGTGCGCGACCGTACTCATGACCACGACGCACCAGCGGCCCGAGTCGTACGCAGCGTTCAACCTTGCCGGACGTGCACTGCTGCGAGTTCCGGTGGCAACCCGTACTCGTGTCACGCGCATCATCGGGCGTGAGCGAGTGCGGGCGGTTGAGGTCGAGGATCTCGCTACCGGCATTCGACGTGAGGTTGCCTGCGACACCGTCATTCTGACCGGCGATTGGATGCCCGACAGCGAATTGGCTCGTGCCCACAACCTCGCGATCGATCACGGCCATGGCGGCCCACTGATTGATACGGCGCAACGCACTAGCGCTCCGGGTGTGTTTGCTGCTGGCAACCTATGTCACCCCGTCGACACAGCCGATGTTGCGGCGCTCGATGGGGCTGCGGTAGCGACGCAGATCATCCGATGGCTGCAGGGCATACGGCCTTCGGAGCAAACTGTGCGACTCACCGTCGACGCCCCACTGCGGTGGGTGTCACCCGGTCTGATTCGGCCAGGTGACCCTGCCGCACCGCGCGAACGTCTGGTGTTGTGGGCCGACGAAACTCGGTCGCGACCCCGCATCACTGTTCGCCAAGGCGCGGACATCCTCACCCAACGCACAGTGAACTGGCCGATGTCACCCGGGCGGGCATTCCGATTGCCTTGGTCGGTGCTGTCAGGCGTCGACCCGCGCGGGGCCGACGTGACGATCAGCGTGCGCTAAGTGGTCGTTCGTGTAGGGCACCTCGCGATGCGACTGCGGGCTGCATGCGCGGAGCGGCGGTTCTCTGGGCAAATTGGCGCGTTAAACGCACCGTTTTGCCCAGAGATTGCCCTGGTCGGTGCTGTCGGGGTCGACTCGCTCAGGTCGATCGTGCCGACGTGACGATCAGCGTGCGCTGACCTACGCGATCTTTACTGGAATCGCGACGTCTCCGCGTTTGGCGTCGTAGCGGTCGAGCGCGGTGCGCGCCATGAATCCGATGACGGCGCCAATAATGGCCAGTGGCGTGACAGCGCCGCCGGCCGAACTAATCAGCAGTACGCCGAGCATCGTTCCGGTGAATGGCAGTTTGGTCATCGCAGCGGTGGTTGCGGCGATGCCGACAGCAGCCATTCCAGGCAGGGTGAGGTCGGGCACGATCAGTGACGCAATCGTTCCGATGGTGACTCCGAGGAAGACGGCGGGGAAAATGGGTCCACCTCGGAATCCGCCGCCGAGGGCAAGTCCGTAGGCAATGAATTTCGCCACGAGGATGACAAGCAGAGTGCCGACCGACGTAATTCCGAGGATCGTTGGCATCGCTTCTTGGCCGGAGAAGAGTACGGTTTCGTAGCCCTCCCCGGTGATCAGGTGAGTGCCGATGGCAAGTAGTGCGGTCACGATGGCCACCGCAAACAGGATGGGCGTCGGGCGCTTCTTGCTGGCATCGTCGACCCGTTCACCGAGTTCACGTGCGATGAGAGCCACGATTGATGCGATGACGCCGATGACCAGCCCGCCCACGATGTTGACAACGGTGAGTCCAGGGAAGGCAGGAAGTCCGGGCAAGGCCAGCGAGTGAGTGCCGAGGCCCGACCAGGGGCCGAGCCCGATCTCAACGATGTACCCCGAACCGAGGGCTACCAGAACGGGAAGCAATGCGGCCGCGGGCAGTGGTCCGAGCGCGGCGAATTCGAGAATCATGAATGCGGTGATCAGTGGATTACCGAAGATGGCGCCGATGCCGGCGACTCCACCGAGCAGCATCCCGAGTTGCACCGCCTGCGGGCCGCGGCCGCGCATCACGAGCCCGCCGAGGGCAGTGCCGCAGGCGATCAGGGGCGCTTCGGGACCCAACACCAGGCCGAAGGCTAACGTGCCGAGGGCGGCGAGGGCCACCGAGGCGATTGTGCCGGGGCCAACATCGAAGTGGAAGCCGCTGATGGGGCTCGCACCGGTCTTGCCGGGGAGTTTCTGGGCGAGGAGCACCACGATGGCGCCCACGAGTAGCGCCGCCAACACGTACCACGATGCCGTCTCGCCAAGGCCCATCTTGGCTGGGATATCGGTCCAGATCAGGGTCTGCAGGCCCGATTCGACGGCGAGGAAAAGCGATGCGGCGAGGGCGCCGCCGATGCCGATGAGCACCGAAATGAGCAGCAGGGGTCCGATCTTCTTGGTGAGATCGGTCATTGCCTCGGCATCGGTGGATTCAACATGCGCGGCGGATTCTGGGCCAGTGGTCATAAATACGGAGTGTAGGGGTCCTAGACTGCTTGTCGAGGGCGTACCGAAGGTGCGCCACGAAACAATCGCCGCGCGCGGCACCGAGAATCGGAGAACCTGTGGACGGGAATTTCCTCTATTCACTGATCGTGATCTTCTTCATGATCTGCTACTTCATGATTTTGTTCAGCGTCATTGTTGACCTGTTCCGCAACGACAAGATGAGCGGAATCTTGAAGGCAGTCTGGATTATCCTGCTGATCTTCATTCCGTTCCTGTCGCTCTTGGTCTACGTCATCGTTTACCACAAGGGCATGACCGACCGGAACGTCAAGTCCGCCGAGCAGTACCAGCAGGCTCAGGCTGACTACGTGAAGTCTCTTGCCGGAAGTGGCAGCGCTGCTGACCAGATCGCCAAGGCTCAGGAACTGCTGAGCTCAGGCGCCATCAACCAAAGCGAGTTCGACTCGATGAAGGCCAAGGCACTCGCCTGACCTATCGCCCGTTTGGTCCTGCGGCACGAGCGTCGCAGGGTCGACACTGAATGTGTGTCTCGCATCAGGTCGGCAGTGGTCACCCTCGCGGTGACGGCTGTCGGCCTGATGTCATTAGCGGTCACGACACCGCAGTCGATCGCGGTAGAGCGAAGTCAAGTCACCGCCCCGTCAACCTCGGGCACCATCCGCCTTGCCATCACGGGACTATCGGCGAGCACCGCACCGCTGATGACGGTGACGGGTCCTGCCGGATTCGCGCGAACGGTACGCGCGCGAAGCATCATGGTGCCGCGGTCCGGTACCTACCGCGTCACGGTGGGTGCTGTGCGCAGTGGCGTCTTCCTGTATCGCGCGTCGGTCGCGAGCCGCTCGGTCAACGTCGTCTCGGGCCGCACGGTGAGTCCCGCGTTCACGTATCGCCGCGTCGCTCCCGTGACAACAACCGGTCGCTACGCACTAGGTACGTTCACCGGTGTCGAACTCTGGGTTGACCCTGTACACGGTTCGAACTCACGGGGCGGCCACACCCGCGCAACGGCATTGGCCACAGTCGGCGAAGCCTGGCGCCGCATTCCAATGTCGACGACGTTGACTACCGGATATCGCATCAATGTGGTGCGCGGAACGTATCCCGCATCTGTTCTCGTGAACTATTGGGAAAATCGGTGGGGAACAGCGACCGCTCCGATCGTCATTCGCTCAGTCGACGGAAGTCATGCAGCCCGATTCACCGGCGATATCAACGCGTACAACGTGCGTCACTTCTATGTGATCGGAATTGACATCGTTCGGCCCGGTGACGCCTTTCACTGTGAAAAGTGCAGTTACGTCGTGCTGCGTAACATGCACTTATCGGGTGTAGGTGGCGCACACGAAACGGTGAAGGTCAATCAGAGTGACCACATCTACATCGAAGACTCCGACATTCACGGCGCTGACGACAACGCCATCGATTTTGTTGCGGTCAACAAGGGGCACATTGTTGGCAACCGCATTCACGGAGCGCAGGACTGGTGCGCATACGTCAAGGGTGGCAGCGCGTCTATCTCGGTGATCGATAACGAGATCTTCGATTGCGGAACGGGCGGATTCACAGCGGGGCAGGGCACGGGATTCGAATTCATGGTGGCGCCCTACCTGCATTACGAGGCGTACGGAATTCGTGTAGTCGGCAATCTGATTCACGACACCGAAGGTGCCGGGCTGGGGATTAACGGCGGATACAACGTGCTGATGGCGTTCAACACCTTGTATCGCGTGGGGTCGCGCAGTCACGCTGTTGAGTTTGTCCAGGGTGGTCGCAGTTGTGACGCGGCCAATGCCGGTGACTCAACAGCTCCCTGCGCCGCTCGGCGCGCTGCTGGCGGCTGGGGAACCACTGACGCGGGCGGGCAGTGGATTCCCAATCGCCATATCTACTTCGTGAACAACGTGGTGGCAAACCCCCGAGGGTTCTCATCACAGTGGTCGCACTTCGATGTGCACTCGCCTGCCACTCCGCCGGCTGGAAGTGGGGTGTCGTCACCGGCGCGCGCTGACGACGACTTAGTAATCCGGGGCAACGTGTTCCTGAATGGAAACGGAAGCCTCGATCTGGGATTCAACTCCGACGCGTGCACCGACTCAAACCCCGGCTGCAACCCGACATACGTGCGCGCGCATAACGTGTTCGGACCCTCAACGCGCGTCTTCCGTGATCCGGCGCACAGCGACTACCGACTGCTCGGCGGTTCCGCGCCGCTGTTGGCCGTCGCTGTGTCGGTTCCTGCTTTCGGCTGGGCAGATCGTCCTACGCGGCCCGCCGTGCCGGTGTCGACGTGGACCGGTCCTGCGATTCCCACGCTGACGCATCCGGGGGCGTGGCGCATCGCGTAGTCGGCATGGTCAGTTCGCCGTTCCACGTGCCGCCCACTAGCGTGACCGAATGAGCAGTGTGCGTCGGTCCACGTGGGTCTATGCCCTGATCGCCCTGCTGCTGACGCTTCCTGCGACGATCGCCATCGCGCGCGCGGATTCAGGGCTCTGGCGCACCGAGATCACCGTGTCGGGCATCCCTATCACGGTCGTTGCCCCCGACGACGAAGAAATGCGACCAGGCGTTGTGGTCGTGCACGGTTTCGCTGGCTCATCGGAAATCATGGATCCGTTAGCCGTGGCTTTCGCTCGCGCGGGTTACCGGGTGGCCATTCCGGACCTGCACGGGCACGGATCGAATGAGGCACCGCTACCCCTTGATTCCGAAGGACGCGGTGACCCCGCTGCCTTGCAGACCGATATCGCCACGGTTGTCGACTGGTTGGCCGCCCAACAGGGGGTCGATCCGCAGCAGATCGGTCTCGTTGGTCATTCAATGGGTGCCGGAGCGGTCGTCGCATTTGCCGTAGCAGACGCACAGGGGGCTCAGCGCATTCGCGGGACTGTGTCGTTGAGTCTGCCTAGTGCCGACGACGTTCCCGTTGGAAACCCCGCGGTGCCGCGCAATCTGCTGCTGATGTGGGGATCGGCCGAGCCGGCGCTGTTCAGCAACGCGGGTGAGACCGCGCTTCATGCCGGCTACCCCGCGGGTCTGGTCGGTCAGTCGTATGGGAGTGGTGCTGAAGGAACGGCACGAGGCACGTTCGTGGTTCCGGGCGTCGAGCACATCGGCATTGTGTTTAGCTCGGTCACCGCTCAACAGTCCGTTGACTGGCTCGATGCCACCGTGGCTGTGGGTTCACCGGGCCACAGTGTCTCGCCGGACACGAGGGTGCTGTGGCTTCTCGTCCTACTTGCTGGTGCGATCGTGGGATTTGTGCCCCTCGCCCGCGCTGCTTTCGGCACTCCGACGTTGCTGGAGCCGAGTGCGCGAGCTCCGATCACGCCCGCGGTATGGGTCGTTCCGACCGTGGTGGTGGCTGCACTCGTTGCCTCGATGGTTGGCGCCCTTCTCGATGGTCGTCGAGCGGTGCTCCCTCTGTCTGTCGCTGACTACACCGTGGTGTGGTTTGGCGTCGTTGGAATCGTGGCTGGTGTCATCGCGTGGCGCATCGGTCGGCGTCATCGTCCGAGCATCACAGGTGACTTCGGGGGAGTCGGACGTCAGGTACTTGCCACTCTCGCGATGACCGCATACGTCGTGGCGGTGTTGGCACTGGCGTCGCAGCACACCTGGTCAGACTTCGCGTTGGTCGGCGGCCGCCGCTGGGTGTTGCTGGTAGTTGAGGTGGCTCTGCTCGCGTTCTTCTGGGCCGACGAGCGACTCGTGGCACGTGCCAGTCGCCCGCGCCGGGCACTACTCGTGGCCGCCAATCGGGTGGTTGTGGTCGTGGTCCTGATTGTGGCTGTCAGCGTGTTTCACGCGCCCGGTGTACTGACGCTCTGGGTGCCGATCGTCGCCATCTTGTTTGTCGTGTTGGGGGTGTGCGGTTTCGTGGTGTCAGGCCTGACGCGCGAGCGGTGGGCACCGGCGGTCGTGCAGGCAATTCCACTCGCCTATTTGATGGCTACCGCCTTCCCGCTCATCTCCGGCTAAGGGGCTGTTGAATTCGTCACATTCGGCCCTCTGGAAGCCCTTGCATGGACCATTGGCTGCATCGTGGCGCGGAAGTTAGGGCATCCTTAGACGACGGTGCGCGCGACGTTCCCCCTACGACCGAAGGACGGCCTCCATGAGCCCCGAGCGAACTGCCATTCCTGGCCTTGAGAACCCGCCTACGAACAACAAGAAGTTGCTTGAGTGGGTTGAGGAGGTTGCCGAACTCGCGCAGCCCGATCGCATCGAATGGTGCGATGGATCACAGGCCGAATGGCAGCGCCTCACCTCGCTACTCGTCGAGGGAGGAACTTTCATTCCTCTCAACGCCGACAAGCGACCCAACTCATTCCTCGCGCGCTCCGACCCCAGTGACGTCGCGCGTGTGGAAGACCGTACGTACATCTGCTCGCTGCGTGAAGAAGACGCCGGACCCACCAACAACTGGGCCGACCCCACCGACATGCGCGGAACCCTCAAGGGCTTGTTTGCCGGTTCAATGCGCGGTCGCACCATGTACGTCGTTCCGTTCTCGATGGGACCCCTTGGCTCGCGCATCTCTCAGCTTGGTGTCGAGATCACTGATTCTCCTTACGTGGTCGTCAGCATGCGCATCATGACGCGCATGGGTCAGGCGGCTCTTGACCTCATCGGTGAAGACGGCGACTTCGTGCCGGCCGTTCATTCGGTGGGCTTCCCGCTCGTCGACGCCGACGAAAACGCACGCGATGACGTGAGTTGGCCGTGCAACAGCGAGAAGTACATCGTGCACTTCCCGGAAAGCCGCGAAATCTGGTCGTACGGTTCGGGCTACGGAGGCAATGCACTGCTTGGCAAGAAGTGTTTCGCGCTGCGCATCGCATCGGCGATGGCGCGCGACGAAGGCTGGCTCGCCGAGCACATGCTCATCCTCAAGCTCACTGCTCCTGACGGTGACGTGCGCTACATCTCCGCGGCGTTCCCATCGGCGTGTGGCAAGACCAACCTGGCCATGCTCGAGCCGAGCCTGCCCGGTTGGAAGGTTGAGACCGTTGGTGACGACATCGCGTGGATGCGTTTCGGTGATGACGGTCGTTTGTACGCCATCAACCCCGAAGCCGGTTTCTTCGGTGTGGCACCAGGCACTGGCATGCACACCAACGCCAACGCCATTCGTACGCTCGGCGCCAACTGCATTTACACCAACGTTGCGCTCACTGACGATGGCGACATCTGGTGGGAGGGCCTGACCGAACAGGCTCCAGCGCACCTGATCGACTGGAAGGGCAACGACTGGACGCCCGAGTCGGGTGAACTGTCGTCGCACCCCAATTCACGATTCACGGCTCCTGCCTCGCAGTGCCCGTCGATTGCGCCCAACTGGGAAGATCCCGCAGGCGTGCCGATCTCAGCGATCCTGTTCGGCGGTCGTCGCGCCACCAACGTTCCGCTGGTCACTGAGTCGTTCGACTGGCAGCACGGGGTGTTCCTTGGTGCCACTGTGTCGTCGGAAACCACCGCGGCCGCCGTGGGAGAGATGGGCAAGTTGCGTCGCGACCCGTTCGCGATGTTGCCCTTCTGCGGCTACAACATGGCCGACTACTGGGGTCACTGGCTGGCGGTTGGTGCCTCCACCGATGCCGCGAAACTGCCGCTCATCTACCAGGTCAACTGGTTCCGTAAGGATGCTGACGGCGCGTTCCTGTGGCCCGGATACGGCGAGAACTCGCGAGTGCTTGCATGGATCGTTGAGCGGCTCGAGGGCAAGGTCGAGGCCGTCGAGACACCTATCGGTCGACTTCCATTGCCTGCCGACATCGACATCACTGGCCTTGACGTCACAACAGAGCAGCTGGCCGAATTGTTCGCGGTTGACCCGGCAACGTGGGTGACTGAAGCCGACCTCACCGAGGAGTACTTCGGACTCTTTGGCGACCACGTACCAGCGTCGCTGCGGCTACAACTCACCGAACTGCGCGCACGCCTCGCCTCCGCCTGAGTGAGGCGGGGGCGGCGGGGGAGCGGGGGAGCGGAAAGGTGCCGCGGAGCCTTTCTAGGGGCATCTTTGGTCAATCGATGACCGATTCGGGGTTCTTCGGTCGGGAAGTGCCCCCGAGCCGGGTCACACCCGGCGCACCGAGGTCCGGTCGCACGCGGCGAGGTCCAGTCATACCCGGTCAGGTCCGGCCTGTTTGCACCCTTATGCCAAGTCACCTTTCGACCAAAGAACCCCCAGTGGGGCATCTGTTGACAAAAGAAACAGTGAGGAAGGGGTGCGCCGTGACGGGGGACTTTGGTGCCGAACAACTCGGAACACTCGGACCGGGCGGCGCTCTAGTCGAGCGTCGCGACCATCACGGCCTTGATCGTGTGCAGCCGGTTCTCGGCTTGATCAAGTGCGACATTGGCCGGTGAGTCGAATACCTCGCTGGTAACTTCGAGGCCGTCGCGCAGTCCGCTGCGTTCAGCGACGTCGCGGCCGACGGTGGTTTCCATGTCGTGGAAAGCCGGCAGACAGTGCATGAACCGCGTATCAGCGTGGCCGGTGGACTTCAGCACGTCGGCGGTGACCCGATAGGGACGCAGCAGACGCACCCGGTCATCCCACACGTCGGCGGGCTCACCCATCGACACCCAGACGTCGGTGTGTACGAAGGCGGCTCCGGCCACGGCTACGTCGACGCTTTCGCTCAGCGTGAGGCGTGCGCCGGAAATGGCCGCGTGCGTGCGGGCGAGTTCCTGTACCTGATCGGCCGGCCAGAGATCGCGAGGTGCTGCGATGCGAACGTCAGCACCCATGATGGCGCCCATGACGAGCAGTGAGTTGCCCATATTGGAACGCGCGTCACCAAGGTAGGCGTAACTGAGTTCGTTGAATGCGGTACCGGCGGGGGAGTGTTCGCGCATCGTCATGAAGTCGGCGAGCATCTGAGTGGGATGCCACTCGTCGGTGAGTCCGTTATAGACGGGAACGTCGGCGAACTGCGCGAGTTGCTCGATCGTCGATTGCGCACTTCCTCGGAACTCAATCGCGTCATACATACGCGACAACACTCGCGCGGTGTCAGCGACTGACTCCTTGCGCCCGAGTTGACTCGACGACGGATCGAGGTAGGTGACATGCGCGCCCTGCTCGTAGGCGCCGACTTCAAATGCACAGCGGGTGCGCGTTGAGGTCTTTTCGAAAATGAGCGCAACCAAGCGACCCTGCAGCCGCTGTACTTCCTCCCGCTGACGTCGTTGCGCCTTGAGGTCAACGGCGAGATCGATCAACGCGCCGAGTTCGTCGGCGGTGAAGTCGACCTCCTTGAGGAAGTCGCGGCCATGTAGTGGTGAGGTCACCGGTCCAAGGGTAGCGATGCCCGACTGCGAGCAGGACGGTGCCGTTACGCAGTGAATGCCTCGGGTGCCATTGCACGCTCAATTGCGTAGCTCGCCATTCGTGCGCCCTCACCTTCCAGACGTGGGTAGTCAGCAATGGGGATGGAGGCGTAGATGGCTTCACGCTCGGTCTCAGTGAGCCCACCCCACACGCCGTACGGCTCACGGGCTCGAATGGCGTAGTCGGCGCAGTCAACGCGGACGGGGCATGAGAAGCAGATTGACTTGGCAGTGACCTCGCGACGGCGTCGAGTGCGGCCACGCTCGTTGGTGGGGTGAAAGAACATCGCCACGTCGCGTCCGAGGCACGCGGCGACGTCCTGCCATGACCACTTCACATCGGCGGGCACTTGAGCGAGGGGCTGCTGGGGCACTGCGTTCCTCCAGGGTCGAATCTGTCGCTGCATTTTGCGCCAATGACGAGAGCTACGCAACGTCGATTTGCTGTCAATGTAGGCAATGTGGGTCGTTTACGAACGAATGACAGCACCCCTGTCATCTGTACTGGCGACACGTGTCCTTCACAGTGATGACAGGCCGCCGGGCCGCCCGTGGGCGCCGTCATCATGGGCACACCGCTAGGCTCATTCCATGACTACGCCACTCGATTCGCCGTCAATCAGCGGCGACACGCTGCTTGATGAGCGCACCGACGAGCGACTCGATGCTGGTGATCACGAACGGTTCGCCCACTACGTCAAGAAGGACAAGATCGTCGAGAGCGCTGTCACGGGTTCGCCGATTCAGGCCCTGTGCGGCAAGGTCTGGATTCCCAATCGCGATCCGGCTAAGTTCCCCGTGTGTCCTGACTGCAAGGCAATCATTGACGGACTCTTTCCTGGAGGTGGGGGCGACTCCGGCGATCAGGGATGATCTCTGGCGGCTCCGCCGACTCACCTCGATTGCTTGACGCTCAACACCGTTCCATCACCTTGGGCATGGTGGCCTTCATCACCTTGGTTGCCTTTGAGGGCACCGCGATCATCACCGCTCTGCCGATTGTTGCGCGTGATCTGGATGCAGTCGCGCAACTGGCGTGGATCATCAACGTGTTCGTCGCGACAGCGCTGGTCGGGCAAGTCCTTGCAGGCGGGTGGGGTGATCGTCACGGGCCGCGCCGCCCGCTACTCGGTGGCATTGCGGCTTTTGGCGTCGGCGGGCTGATTGCGGGCCTCGCGCCCACCTTTCCCGTGTTGCTTGTCGGCCGCGGGTTACAGGGCTTCGGGGCTGGCACCATGATCGTGCTGGCCTATGTGATCATCGGCAGAGCCTTCGACCCGAGACTTCGACCGAAAGCTTTCGGAATTCTCTCGGCGGCGTGGGTGCTGCCCGCGATTGTGGGCCCGGTAGTTGCCGGCTACGTCGCCGACAACTACTCCTGGCGCTGGTTGTTTCTCGCGGTGATCGTGTTGGTGTGGCCACCGGTCTTGTTGGTGTCACGACGCCTTCCGGAATTCGATGGGCCCACGCCGAACGCGCCGGTGCGACCGGCGGGCGAAACGGCTCGTCGCGGTCGACTCGGTGTGCAGGCCGCGATCGGATTGATTGCGGTGCAGGCTGGTGCGCAGCATGGAGGTTGGTGGGGTGCCGGCGGGGTGGTCGTCGGGTTGGTACTGCTGATTCCGGCGCTGATCGCCCTGTTCCCCGCGGGAACGTTGCGGCTGCGGCTGGGACTCCCCGCCGTGGTAGCCGTGCGAGGGCTACTGGCCGCAGCACTCTTCTCGGCCGAGGCGTGGGTGCCATTGGCCCTGCAAGATGTGCGGGGTGTTTCAACGACGTGGTCGGGAATCTTCCTCGCGTGCGGCGCCATCGGATGGGCCATCGGCGCGTGGTTCCAAGGACGCGCTCCTGCGTGGTTCACACCCCCGCGCATGGTGCAGATCGGTTCTGTCTTTGTGCTCATTTCCTTGGCATGCCTGCCACTGACGATGGTGATGTCGATCAGTCCGGCGGTGCTTGGCCCGGTGTGGACCGTGGGTGCTTTTGGAATGGGCATGGCAATTTCAGCGCTGGCCACGCTCTTGCTTGCCTACAGCGACCCGGGCGAGCAGGGAATCAACTCGGCAGGACTTCAGGTGGCCGACTCCTCAGGAATTGTTCTGGCGACGGGCCTGACAGGTGCCGTGTTCGCAGCGGCGGTAGCCGCGGGAACTGCCGGAGCGTCCACCTTCACGATCATGTGGTGGATGTCGGCCGCGATCGCCCTCGGGGCGGTTGTGGTGGCACCTCGGGTGCGCCGGGGAACGGTCGCGTAGTCAGGTCACTTTCGGGTCACGATGCTGATCGACCGACAGACATAGGGTCGGGGCACACGGCTTGTATGTGAGGATTGGGGAGTCTGAAATTGCCCTCGCGGTCCACCATGGTCCGCGGCTCCCACATGAAAGGCCGAACATGCGCCGCCGTCACCTCTCCGTCACTTTGGTCGCCCTCAGCGCGCTGGCCCTCGCCGCGTGTGGGCAGGCATCCAACTCCGCCTCCTCGTCAGCGGCTGCCACCTCGGCGGCCGCGTCTTCGTCGTCGGCCTCGGCATCCTCCGATGCCTGCAGCAAGGACAACCTCAAGACCCTCGCCGCTGGCAAGCTCACCGTCGGAACCGACAAGCCGGCCTACCCGCCGTACTTCGTCGATGACAAGCCCGCCAATGGACAGGGCTTCGAGTCAGCCGTTGCCTACGCAGTGGCCGACAAACTCGGCTTCGCGCAGGGCGATGTCACTTGGACTGTGGTTCCCTTCGACAAGGCGTTCGCGCCCGGGGCCAAGGACTTTGACTTCGACATCAACCAGGTGTCAATCACCGACGACCGCAAGAAGGCCGTTGACTTTTCCGATGGCTACTACTCAGTGAACCAAGCTGTGGTGGCACTCAACGGAAGCAAGGGCGCCTCGGCTAAAACCATTGCCGATCTTCAGGCACTCAAGCTTGGCGCGCAGGTGGGCACGACCAGCCTCGACTACGTCACCAACGTGGTGAAGCCGGCTGACACGCCCTTCGTGTTCAACTCAACCAACGATGCTAAGTCGGCCCTGAACAACAAGCAGATCGACGCGATTGTGGTCGACCTTCCGACGGCCTACTACATCACCGCCGCCGAGATTGAAAACTCCGCGATCGTGGGTCAGTTCAAGCTTGACAAGAACAGTGGCGAGAACTTCGGTTTGGTGTTGGCCAAGGGCAGCGCGCTCACCGAGTGCGTCAACAAGGCGATGGGTCAACTCCGCGATTCTGGTGAACTACAGCAGATCCAGGACAAGTGGCTTTCTGAAGTCACGAAGGCTCCGTACTTCAGCTGATGCGTTGCTGGGCCCGGGTGAAAGCCCGGGCCCTAGGCTCCTCCCATGAGCACGAATACAGGGGCGTCGATAGTGGAGCCAGAGGTTCCCTACGTCGATCCTGAGCGCCGTTCACGTCGGCAGCGGCGCAGTCGGCGCAATGCCCTCGTCGCAACCCTGTCGACGGTGGTCTTCTTCGGCGTCGTGGTGATCGCGGTCGCTACTTCGCCGGGATGGCCGGTGGTTCAAGATGCATTCTTCAACGGTGATTATTTCGCACTCGCGTGGCCCCAAGTGCTCGTCGCGCTCCTCATCAATATCAAGATCTTCGTGGTGGCCGAGTTCTTCATTTTGATTCTCGGACTTCTCCTGGCCTTGACTCGACTGTCGAAGTCACCAGCGCTGCTTCCGTTGCGTATCGTGGGCACGCTTTACACCGACATCTTTCGCGGAACTCCGACGCTGCTGGTGGTGTTGTTGCTGGGCTTCGGTGTTCCGGCACTCAATCTGTCGGGATTGCCAACCGATCCGTTGGTGTGGGGCACGATCGCCCTGATCCTGTCGTACACGGCGTACGTGGCAGAGGTCTTTCGCTCGGGTATCGCGTCGATCCATCCATCGCAGCGAGCGGCGGCACGTTCCTTGGGTTTGAGTAACGTTCAGACCAACCGTTACGTCGTGCTGCCGCAGGCGATTCGCCGCGTGATTCCACCGCTTCTCAATGACTTTGTTTCGCTTCAGAAAGACACCGCTCTGGTGTCGGTTCTCGGACCGATTGAGGCACTGCGTGCCGCGCAAATCATCGTGTACGGCAAGTTCAACTACACGCCCTACATCGTGGGGGCCCTGTTGTTCATCGCGCTCACGATTCCGATGGCCAGATTCACCGACTGGCTCACAGCACGCCAAGAACGCCAACGTTCGTCGGGGAGTCGATGATGGCTGTTGACCTTCTGCGCGTTGACGATGTACACAAGGCGTTCGGTGACAACGCCGTTCTACGCGGAATGACGTTGTCGGTTGCCGCCCATGAAGTTGTGGTTCTGATTGGGGCGTCGGGCTCGGGGAAGTCGACGTTGCTGCGCTGCATCAATGGGCTTGAGTCTGTTGACGCGGGCGTGATCATGGTCGACGGGCTTGATGTCACGGCCGATGATGCCGATTTTGATGCGGTGCGTCAGCGCGTCGGCATGGTGTTCCAGTCGTTCAATCTCTTTCCGCACATGTCGGTACTGGGCAACATCACGTTGGCGCCGCGCAAAGTTCTCGGAGTGTCAGCCGATGAGGCTGAGCAGCGGGCGCGTGATCTGTTGACCCGATTCGGGTTAGAAGCCAAGGCCGATGATTACCCTGATCGGCTTTCGGGCGGTCAGCAGCAGCGAGTCGCTATCGTGCGTGCGCTGGCGATGCAGCCGCAGGCGATGTTGTTCGACGAGGTCACCAGTGCGCTCGACCCCGAGCTGGTCGGTGAGGTACTTGATGTCATTCGCGGTTTGAAGGAGTCGGGCATGACCATTCTGATGGCCACGCACGAGATGGGGTTCGCCCGAGATGTGGCCGATCGAGTCTGCTTCGTCGATGCCGGACGCGTCCTCGAGTCTGGTCCGCCCGCTCAGGTGCTCGGTGATCCGCATGAGGCCCGTACCCGCGAATTCCTCGCGCGCGTGCTCGGCTGAGGTCGGCGACACGCCACGGCAGAAGTGGCGCTATTAGGGCAACTGAGTGAATTGACCTCTTAGGGTTATCTGCGAGGGCCTAGGAGGCCCGACGGACCTAGGGCCGATCGTCGGCCGACTTGGGGGCCGAGCCCCTTTCAACTCAAGGAGAATTATGTCAACGCAGAATTCCGGAGACGCAGTAGCGGCAGCTGCTGCTGACTTGCGCGAGGGTATGAGCGATCTTTCCCCCCAGGAACAGGCCGAAGCGAAGACCATGCTGGGCTCGGTCGGAGACAAGTGGTGGCTGCTGCTCGTGCTGGGAGTTATCAGCCTGATTGTGGGCTTGCTGATCGCCTTCAACCCGCAGGCCGCCGTGCTGACCATCGCCGTTTTCTTCGGAATTTGGCTGCTCATCAGCGGTATCTTCACGCTCATTCGCGGTTTCGGCGACAAGCTTGAGACTGGTGCCAAGGTGTTTGCCATCATCACCGGCGCCATTTCGATCATTTTGGGCATCCTGTGCTTCCGCAATATCGCTAACGCCGTTGAGATTCTGGTTCTCTTCTTCGGAATCGGCATGATCATGCGCGGGTTGCTCGAATTCATCATCGGCCTCAGCGCCAAGGGCGCCGAGGGACGTGGTGGCGTCATTTTCATCGGTATCGTCACATTTGTCGCCGGTATTGCCGTGCTCGTCTGGCCCAACATTGGTCTCGGAGTGCTCGTCTACTTCATCGCGTTCACGCTGATCATTATGGGAATCCTCGAAATCATTGCTGCCTTCCGGGTTAAGTCGGTCGGCGATCGAATCGATCAGGTGATCGCGCAAGTCTAAATCGCGCGCCAGGGGGGTTAAGTCGGCACGCTGGCTTAACCCCCTTTCGCACGTGTAGGAGGAGTAGCGTTGATACAGGAGGTGGTGCGAAGTGCCCCGGGAAACATCGCAAACCCTCGATCGAGGACTTAAAGTGCTCGAGTTGCTCGCGGAATTACCCGAGGGACTCACCGTCACTGAGATTGCCGGTCGACTTGGTGTCAGTCGCACAGTCGTATACCGCTTGGTGGTCACTCTCGAGCAACACGGTCTTCTGCGTCGAGGTGCTGACGGTCGGGCGCACACTGGGCTCGCCGTGTTGGCTCTGGCTCGCCACGTGCAACCACTGTTGCGTGAATCAGCGGTACCGGTGCTGCGGCGCCTTGCCGATAGCACGGGTGCCACGGCTGTTCTCACGATTGCTGAGGCTGACGATGCATTGACGGTCGCTGCTGTTGAGCCGAGTCGTTCGGAATTGCACGTTGCCCTCAAGCTCGGCACTCGGGTTCCGCTGGAAAGGTCGGCGCCGGGTCGCGCGATCATTTCGGCGCGTCAGCACCGTGCGCTCGAACATGGCTGGGTGGTCGGAACCGGTGAACCTGACTCTGGTGCGTGGACGCTGGCAGCGCCGCTCGTGGGTGTTCCAGGAGTTGACGCGGCAGTGAGTGTCGTCGGAGTTGGCGATGTGCGCGCCGCGGCAGTGGGGCCATCTGTCCTCGCGGCTGCGGCCGATACTGCGCGCGCGTTGCGCTGACTACCAACAGCCAGCGATCGTCGCGACTAGCCCGTCGATGGCTACCCGCACCGGTCGTCCGCCGTATCGGTCGGTGGGCGGGTTCTCGAGCAGAATCGTGAACGAACGGCGTGCGCCATCAGCGCCCACAGTGATGCCAGCAAGTGACAGCACGTCGTGCAGTGCTCCTGTCTTCGCCACGGTTAATCCAGCAGCGCAACTCGACGGGGCGCTGAGGTAACGTCCCGAAAGAGAACCGGTGCGGCCGGCCACCGGCATCGCGCGGCCGTAGTAAATCGACGACAGTTCAGGGTGGGCGATCTTGTTCACCACGATGTCGAGCAACACCGTGAGGGAGAGTGCGGTGAGGCGATCCTCGCGCGAAGCGCCGCTGCCATCGCGAAACACCACGTTTGCCAGTGGCACGCCAAGCTTCTTCATTTGATTGCGCACTGTCTGGATTCCGCCGCTCCACGTTGCGGGCATTCGGTCAGCATGGGCGGAAAGGCGAAAGAGCATCTCGGCGATGTCGTTGTCGCTGATTTGCAGCATCTGTCGCACTGCCTGTTCGACCGTGTGACCGCTAGTCGAGGCGAGGGTGGGGCGGCTGCTCGTGAAATGAGCTCGACCCGTGTACGTGGCGCTCACTTGGCTTCCCCCGTGTACGGCAACGCGCGCGGCGAAGTACTTTCCGGCGTCTGTTGCGACGTCAGTCAACATGCGACCGTCGCGCACGAGTGGACGAACGGGCCGCACCACATCAAGGCCGTAGGAACTAGGCCAGCCGACGGCGGGGGTCGGCGGGGCAAAGAGCGTGTCATCGATGCTGACGCTCACCTGCTTCAGGCCGCGTGCTCGCAGGGCCGTGACGGTGCGCGCCGCGAGTGCATCGAGTTGCGCCGAGGTCAGCAGCGGATCTCCACCGCCGACGAGCGAAAGGGCGGCTGTGGTTCCTGACACCGTACCGAGGCGTGCCTTCGTCACGAGCCGGTGACTCGGGCCCATCGTTTCGAAAGCGACCGCGGCGGTGAAGAGTTTGTTGGTAGAGGCACCACGCAGACCGGTGGTGTTCTGCTTTGCGTACACCAGTCGGCCGCTGGCTGAGTCGCGCACCTCGATCGCGAGGATCGCACCTGGCGCCCCGCCGAGCAGTGAGGAGGCCATTCGGCCGGGTAGCAAGCGCACGATCCGAGCATCGGCGGCCGCGGCTGAGACGCGGGCGGGGGTAAGGGT
>Ga0194057_10000259_pt1 | contig 27038 bp, 17 predicted proteins | sample SepL4415m_MetaG_FD_155474 | JGI IMG/M metagenome (GOLD analysis project Ga0194057, IMG submission 155474) | Anoxic zone freshwater microbial communities from boreal shield lake in IISD Experimental Lakes Area, Ontario, Canada - Sep2016-L442-15m | ecosystem: Environmental > Aquatic > Freshwater... | reverse complement strand
TGCGGGGCCAATCCGTTCGATTACCTCACCGAACTGAAACTCCATGCAGACGAACTCTCTGCGAGCCCGCAGGACTGGATGCCCTGGAACTACCAGCAGACGCTCTCAGACGTCGCCAGTACTCCTAGCATCGCAAGCTAGCCCCACACCAGTCCCCGGCCGCCGCCAGCCAACCCGATTGCCGTCAAAGATTTTTTACGGCTGCCGGAAGGACACTGAAGGTCTTACAGTTTCCACGGGGCGCGGTAGCAACGACCGATCATGGCCGATGCCTTTTCATTGCCGACGAACTGCTCCTTGGCGGGATCCCATCGCAGCTTGCCTCCCAACAAGGCGCAGATGTTGCCCAGGTGACAGACGGTCGCCGTGCGGTGGCCAATCTCGACGTCGCAAATCGGCAGCTTCCGCGTCTTAATGCACTCCAGCCAATTGCCGCCATGGCTGCCGCTGGTGTAGAGATGAATCTCCTGCGGGCCGATTTCCTCCTTGAGGATCTCGGCCGGTGTGCTCGATATCGTCCCGCGATTGACGTGGATCGTTCCCTTCTCTCCAAAGAACGTCGTGCCTCCTTTGTACTTCTGGCCGACATAAAGCTTCACACCGTTGGCATAGGTGTGCAGTAGGTCGTAGGTGGCAGGCACGGTAAAACGCTTCTGGGGATCAAACTCGGCGGTACCTTCCGTGGAGATCGGGCCGGAATCGTCCATACCAAGGCCCCATTGGGCAATATCGATGTGGTGGGCGCCCCAATTGGTCATTTGGCCGCCCGAGTAATCCAGCCAGAATCGGAAGTTGTAGTGGACGCGTTTCTCATTGTAGGGCCGCCAGGCGGCCGGGCCGAGCCAGAAATCGTAGTCGAGCCACTCGGGCGGATCGCTATCTGGCCCCATCGAGCCGGGATGATTGCAGGCCGGGATGCCGACCTCGACCTTGGTGATCTTGCCGATCCGCCCATTGCGCACCAACTCGCAGGCATGGCGGAAATTGGCGGACGAGCGCTGCTGCGAGCCGGTCTGCACGATGCGATTATGTTTCCGCGCCGCGTTGACCATGGCACGCCCCTCGGCGATGGTCAGCGTCAGCGGTTTTTCGCAATAGACGTCTTTGCCCGCCTCGCAGGCCAGGACAGTTGTCAGCGCGTGCCAGTGGTCGGGCGTGGCGATGACGACGGCGTCGATGTCCTTACGGTCCAACAGTTTACGAAAGTCGCCGTAGACGTCGCACTTATGGCCTTTCTTTTTTCCGACGGATTCCGCAGCTTGGCCGGCGCGTTTCTTATCCACGTCGCAGACGGCAATCGGATAACCGATCTTCATGTCGCCGCGCCCCTGACCGCCCACGCCGATGTGGCCGGTCAAAACGCGATCATTGGCCCCAAAAGCACATTGGGGTATCAGGTAGGGGATGGCCATGGCGGTGCCCATCGCGCCGGCGGTCGTACTGAGGAAATGTCTGCGTGTTAGTTGTCGTTTATTGGTCATAGCAAAGTTCCTTTCAATGGCTCAGACTACTTCGATGGGTTTGGTTCCGTTTCCTTGATGCGGAGATTGCGGAAGCGCACATGCAGAGGCTCAGTCCTCTTTCCCACGCCATGTACCTGAAGGCCGATAAAACCGCGAGGTGTCTTTGAGTCATTCAAGTCAGCCGCCGCCACGCCGTTGATCCAGGTCTTGATCGAGTCGCCCTTGGCCTCGACACGGAACTTGTTCCATTCATCCTGCTTAAAAGCTTTGCGGGCCGGTTCGTTGTTTTTGAGATTGTTGAGCCAGCCGCGGCGCCCTTCATCGTAGATGCCTCCGCTCCAAGCTCGGGCTGAAGGATCGATCTCGACCTGGTAGCCGAAGACGCGGTCGTTTGCGTTGACCTCGCTACGGATCTGAACGCCGGAGTTCAAGGCACTGTCGCCTCTGAACTCCAATTCCAGGATGAAGTCGCCGTAGGTCTTCTCGGTACAGAGGAAGCTGTTGGACGTATTGGGGACCGAGGTGCCTACGATCGCACCATCCTCGACCGCATACTTGGCTTTGCCACCATGCTGCTTCCAGCCGTCCAGCGTCTTGCCATCAAATAAAGGTAAGAATTCTTTTTCGGCATCGGCCGCGCGGACCGAAGTGACAAGGAGCAAACCCAAGATCAAAGCAATGCAGAAACGGCGATAAATCATAACGGAACCTCGGTGGGTGGAATTGGATTGAGGAAAGGGATATCCACTATTAGCCAACGTTCCCCTTTTGACACCTGCCTGAAAACGCTTCCAGCAGAAAACACTCCCTATCGTAGCTGCGACACACGCAAGTTACAAGATACCTTACATTCTCATCTTCGCCGTCTTTCCCTGCAACTTCACGTTTGTCCGCTCGGCCCAGACATTCCATTTCGCGGCAAGTTCCTTCACGAGGTCCGGTTTCTCCGTGGCAAGGTTGTGCAGTTCGGTCCGGTCGGCTTTGATATTGTAAAGTTCCCACGTGCCATGGTTACCGAGCCGGACTAGCTTCCAGTCGCCAACGCGAATGGCTGCGTTGCCTTCATGTTCCCAGTAAAGCGCATCGCGCTCCAGCGGTTTATCGTTGAATGTCGGAACGAGGCTCTTGCCTTCCATCGGCAGGATAGTGTGGCCCTTGAACTCGGCTGGGTACTTTGCGCCGGCGACGTCCACGCAGGTGGGCATGATGTCAACGATATGGCCGACTTGCCCACGGAGTTTGCCGTGTGCGGCAATGCCGGCGGGCCAGTGGGCGATCAATGGTGTCGCGATGCCGCCTTCGTGGTCGAAATGTTTGTACTGGCGGAACGGCGTGTTTTCCAGCGTCGCCCACGACTGGCCACAGAAGACGTCTGACTTTGCTGAGCCGGGCTGATCGCCGTTGAGCCTGCCGTTCGGGCCGCTCTCGGCGTTGCCGCCGTTGTCGGCGAGGAACAGGATAAGCGTGTTGTCGAGCACGCCGCGCTGGCGGAACGCTTCGACGAGCCGGCCGACGCTCGCGTCCATGTGGTTCACGCACGCGGCGTAAATTGCCATGATGAGGTCGAATCGGTCCTGCTCAGCGGCACTGAGGCTGTCCCACGCCTTCACCGTGTCGGGTCGCGGCGAGAGCGGCCACGCGGAGTCGGTGACGCCCATCTCGATCTGCCGGGCACGGCGGGCGGCGCGGAGCTTATCCCAGCCAGCTTTGTATTTACCGCGGAATTTTGCGATATCCTCCGCCGGTGCCTGCAACGGGAAATGCGGCGCGTTGTGGCAAAGGTGCAAATAGAAGGGCTTCTTCGCCGCGAGGGCTTCGTCCACGAACTTGATGGCAAAATCGGTCCAAAGGTCGGTCGCGTACCAATTGTCCGGCAGTTTCCCGCCGCGACGTCCAACACTTTCGCCATTGAGAAAAAGCTCGGTACGCGGAGAATCCGGGAAATAAAACCCACCGGCGGCGGCATTGAGGCTGCGGTCGAAGCCACGCGCCCAGGGGGTGACACCGTGGTTCTGACCCACGTGCCATTTGCCGCTCATGATGGTGAAGTAACCTGCGGGCCGCAATACTTCTGCGATGGTGACGCATTGCTGGTTCAGGCGGCCGCGGTAGCCGGGGGAGCCTTTGTCCTCAACCATGTGGCCGACGCCGGCTTGGTGCGGGTATTGGGTTTGCCCGAATCAAGCCACTTGATCAGAGGGGAAATCATCTCCGGATCTTTCTTGATGGCATGGAGCTCAATCCATGTCTGTCCGCAGGTGAGTTTATTGCCTCCTGAATGCTCGGTCCCAGGCTGCCATTGGTGCTGCACTCCCCAACGCATGGCCTGCTCCAGGTAGCGTTCATCTTTCGTGGCATGGTAAGCGGCCATCACCCCTGTGTAATAGGTTCCTCGAATCCAGTTGTGATCGGTCGCCTTCCATGGATGCTCCAACTGATACGCATTCACCTTGTGCATCATGGTCAGGATATTGTCTTTGGTTGAAATTATGTTAGTGGCCAGCCTACGCGCGAGTTGGGCCTTATGAAGATTCTGCGGCTCAAGTTTTCGGGGATCAATTGCCTCAAACCATTTTCCCGCGGGATTCTTCTCTGACGGTTGGTCAGTTTGGACTGCCACCAGATTCATGGATAGCGGACCGAATCTCTTGTCGGGATATCGCTGTGGTCTTTCAGCGCGGATGTTCCAGAAAGTACCTCGCGCGCCGCAGTGCTTTCCGAGGTTCGCACCGCCACCGCACTTCCATAACCGCAATCCGCCGCCGGCATCGAGATCCGTGAAGAGGTTTTCGTAAGGCGCGTAGCCATGATGGTCGAGTGCGAGATCCACGCCTCGGCCGTGTGAACAGACATTGCCGGAACAATGGTGACTGACTGTGATGTCGTGGATGTAGCGATTGCGGAAGTCGAAGTCGGTCACGAGGTGATCGCCGCCGCCGAGCGAGATGCCGTGGTGTCCGACACAATTCTGGTTGTCGTGCGCGCGCTGTGATTCGAGTACTACACCTTGTACCGTATTGAAACTGCCGCCGATGAAGAGGCCGCTGTCGGCGTTCCGTGTGCGGACGTTGCGCACCCAGCAGTCCGCCACCTCGTAGAAGCCAATGGCGTTGAAGCCCAGTTCAGTGAAGTGGCCCTTGTAAGGCTGGCTGGGGAACTCGAAACCGAGATTCTCGATTCCCGACTCCGTGACCGTGGGCTCGAAGCTCCGTAGCCGCGGATGCCAGGCAGCCTGCACATCACAGCGCAGCGGGCGGTCGAGGTGAATCCGGTCCCCGTCGATGCTCGTGATGCGGCTGACCAGCGAAGCGCGCGTGCCACCCTTGAGGTTCCGGACCGGGCCGCTGTCCCCGGAGTAAAGGTGGACGGCGAGTGTGTTTTCGGCCGTGTCGGATTGGAAGACATCGACCCGCTGACCGACCCGAAGTTGCCGGACGGAAGAGACCCGGACGGAAGTGTTGCCGCGTTTCGCATCGGCCACGATGCCGGCCAGGGTCTTCGATCCGAAGCTGCCGCGAAGCGTCAAGAATCCTCCCGACCATGAGTAGTTCGAGGTGCGGAGGCCAGTGGTGGTTGCGCCCCAGTTCGGCTTGATGTCGTTCAATGGCGTGGGGAAAAATAGAACCGACCGATCCGGCCCCGCGCCGCGCAGGACGACGTTGGGGCAGGTGATCTCAATCATGCGGGTAATCCGATAACGGCCTGCCGGCACTTCGATGGCACCGCTGCGCACCTTGGCGAGAGCATCGAGGAACGCCTGTGAATCATCCGCCACGCCGTCACCTTTTGCACCGAAGTCCTTCACACTCACACCGGGTGGCACGACAGGGAGCGACTTCTCTCCGCAGTGATAACCGGCAAAGGAGAAGTCCGGCAGCCGGCTTTCCGGTGTCCATTTCTCGCCATGCCCCCCCCACAAGGCGGAATGTTCGGTACCGAATCCCACGGCTGCGATCAGCAGCAAGCCGGTGGCAATAGACAGCGGGGTGACGCGGGAGCGAATGATCATGCTTTGTCAATTCTTCTTGGGAGGATCCGCGTTTCGCGGACTGTTTGTTTTCAATGATCCGCTTAATTACTTGTTTCCATAACCGAAGTGCCTTTCTGCGCGCCGAGATCCTTTATGCTGATCAGCTTTGGCGGGTTGTTGTCGTTTTCGGCTGTACGAATCACCTCGCGGAGCTTGTCAAGTTGCGGCTTCAGCGAATTCTTGGTCGCCTCGTCCACGGTCCACGTCCGCTCGATCTCCTTGAGCAAGGGAAGGGCGTTGGCGCCGTACTGTTTTAGTGTGTCTAGGCAGACGGCGATCCGCTCGCCGGCGCCCCAGTTGCGCCAATCCATGGCCGTAAAACAGAGCGGGATGCCTTCCTTGATCCGATGTTTGGCTAGCATCTTCACGCCCGCCAACCGCACGCCGCCAGCGAACATCTCGCCGCTTGGCGCCTTCTGCTCGATGGAGAAGAGGATGTCCGGCGCAAGCTCCCGGATATCCTCCAAGGTCAGCAACTGGTAGGTGGATCGCATGCAGCCCCGCGCGCGACCGTCGTCGGTGCGGACCACGCGGCGGATGGCTGGGTAAAGCAAGGCCCGGTCAACTCCTTGGATCGAATCGGCCAGCAGTCCCTTGCCACCCAACGCCCCGCCGGGATAGAACAGCGAGAAGGCCAGGCCCCGCGGCTGGAACCCGCGAGGATCCTTGGGATCCTCCCGGGCGCAGGCATTGAGCATCGCCGGCAGGGCCGCCCGGGCGGGTTCGCCGATGCCCGCCAATGCTTCGCCGGCACAGATCCGCACCCAGACTTCATCATGGTCGAGCATCCGGGTCAACGCGGGGACGGCCGCGGCACCGCGGGCCTTGAGCTCACGCAGCACCTGGCAGGCCCCGATCCGCGCGCGGGGATCATCGCCTTCCAACAACTGGACCAGACCGGGCGTCACGTCGGCCTTGCTTTGGGCCAGCGACTCGGCCGCACGCGTGCGAACGACCAGCGACCAACTCCCCAGATGCTTCATCACCGCTGCGGGCTCCATCTTGTCGTACGGCACCGAACGTCCCGCTTCGATGGCTTCCTTCACATCCGTATCGCTCAGCCAGGTATCGGGCTTGGCGTCTTTGCCTGTCAGGTAGATCTTTCGTAGCGGCAGCGCGTAGGTGAGCATGTAGCCGGCCGTGGAATCCCAATACCCGCCGGCCCCGCCACCCAGGCCTTGGTAGATGAACGATCCGTTCCAGCATCGGGCCGAATCGTAGTACCATCGCATTTCTTTGAGAAACGCCGCGACCGCCTTCGGTCCGCCGCGGGCGACACCCGGCCCGGCCCACTGATGGCTGAACGTGTTGCCGGTGTGCCCCTCTTCGCGATCCTCGTAGGAGGCGGTTGCCAGCTTGGTGAAGAACTGCGAGCCTTCCTTCAACCCCTGAAGGTCGAAGACCAGCGCCCCCTCGCAGTTCTTGCCGTTGTCGTCGTGACAGTTGAGCGTCGGGTTGTGGTCGCCGTAGGGGATGGTGCCTTTGCCGATGTAGTAGCCGAAGAACCTGTTCGCACGATCGAGGGCCTGGTCGACCTCCGGATCCTCGGTGCCGCACTTTTTGGCCAAAATCAGCCCCATGTGGCAGACCAATCCGGCTTGATTCAAGGCCCCGTAGCCGGGCAGGTTGCCATGCACGACGCCGCCATTCAGATCGGTCCACGCCATGTTCGAGGCCCAACTGCCGATCCGGCTTTGCCCCAACGCGATGAAGTGGGCGTACTCCTTGATCAAGGGCAATACGTACGCATCGCCCGTGGCCAGGTAGTATTCCGACAAATAGACGCACGTGTATCCCGTGGTCCAGCCGCCCGGCGCGCCCGGCACCCAGTGCGCGATGGAGAACTTGGCATTGGGATTCCCTAGTTTGTGCGCATAGGTTCTGAGTTCGTCGCGATAAGCCGGATTGCCTGAGGCCAGCAGCGCCAGGTGGGCGATATGACACCGGTTCTCGGTCTGGCCTTTGGCGAGGCCTTCGGAGATATAGCGGCAACCGTCGTCCAGGATCTGCTTGGACTTCGGGCAGTCGTAGGGTGCCGTGTCACTGTAGGCACCCATCACCCGGAGCTTCACACGGATCTGCTTCTGCGCGCCCTTGCGCCAGACGAGCAGATTCAGCAGACCCTGGTGGTCCTCCTGTTCAGCCTCGCCGATCGCGTGGCCGAAAGCATGGCGCGCGTCCTCGGCAAAGGGTTTTATGCCCACGCCAAGGATCACGTCGCCGAGTTCCATGACGCCGTCGGCCGGCGAGCCTTTGTCGATCTTGGTCACGATGATCTGCCGAGCTTCGTCGGTATAGTTGTCGCGGACGAACATCCAACCTCGCATGCCGGTGGGACCAAGATTCCAGTCATTGCCGACGGCGGCTTTGGGATCCTTCGTTACATCCGGCGGTGGGCCGGCGGGACTGGCCGCCTTGCTGACGTACGCAGTCCCGGACAGCATGGTCATGGCAAGCAGGAAAGGATAACCTACGTGTTGTAATCTCATTCTCATGGAAACGCGCTCCTCATTAGGTGTCTTGACAAAACATTCACTTCACTTCTTCACTCCCATCAGCTCCTGCATCGCATCGGCAAAAGCCTTGCCCAAGAGGATGAAAAAACGCCCTTCGCCGTTATAGTGGTAGCCCATGTTGGACGTCGCACGTTGCAGCAGTGCCTGCTCTTCCGGGGTGAGCGGGTCTTTCGTGAAATCGCGAATGTGCAGCCAGGTGCCCGCAGTAAGTTCAACGACTTTCGGGTGCAACAGAGGAGCGCTCTCGAACGCTTTGACGTTGCCTTTGAATTCCGGTACGGTGTTTACGAACCGCTGCCCTTCGCGCACATCCTTTTGCTTGGGATTCAATGTCCCCTCATTGAGCGGGCCATTTACGCCCATCACGCCCACCACCACTTTCATGTTCGGAGCGTTGAACTCCTTGCGGAGGTCCTTGATCAGACATACCAGATTCTTGCCATATTCTTTGCGGGCGGTTTGATCGAAAATGTCGTTGACAGATAGTTTTTCGACTCTCATCGGAACCTCTTTTGATTAAAGGAATGAAGAATGAAGAATGAAACACGCTCCGCACCAAGTAAGCGTTACAGGGGAACACCCGCCTTCATGAGTTCCTTGAATTCCATCAAGTGTTTCTTGTAAACTTCACGTGGATCACAGGAGTGTTTCCTACAAAGTGACGCAGCCATGCCGACGACCTCGCCCATCATGCCGCAGGTGCGCATCACCCGCACGGGGCCGAGCGCCTCGTGCGTGACGCTGATGTCGCGTCCAGCCATGAACAAGTTGCCGATGTTGCGGCTGTAAAGACAGCGATACGGGACCCAGTAAGGGCCCTTGTAGGAATAGCCCTTGCCAGTCGTCGCTTGAGAGATGAACTCCTCGCCAGCATGCCCCTTGCCGTATGTCGGGGCGGGCGTGTGCAGGTCGATGTGCCAGGTGCAGGGGAAACACCCGTCGGGGAAGACGCGGTTCTTCCGAAAATCATCCATGGTGAGTACGACATCCCCGAGCAGCCGTCGCGACTCCCGCTTGCCGGCGATGTAGGCCGCCCATGCCAACTTATGGTTCGGATACTTGCCGTCCACGTTCTTTAGCACGTCCCATGCGCCGTACATCGCCCGCAGGTTGAGGTCGCGCATCCATTCGACGTCTTCGATGGGATCACGATCGAAACCACTCTCCCAGAACCATATGCCCAGGCTCTGCAATCCGGGCTTGCTCCATTGGGCAGCCGCCTGTTGCCGGCCAGGAAAGCTCTTGTCTTTGAGATCGACTGCCCAAGGGCAGCAGGGAAAGGGTACAGGCTTGCCCATCTCGACGATCGTCTTGTCGATGGAATCGTTATCTTGGCAAAGGCACTTGGGAAACGGCTCCGCGGCACCAGTGTCGGCTACATTCCACAAGTTGCTCGCGCCCATGTGCTGCGTGCGGGTGACCTCATGGACGGCTCCGGCCAGGAAGCCGATTGTGCCATCGCCCGTGCAGTCGGCGAACCATCGCCCTTCGATGCGCAAACGTCGGGCCGTGCGGGTGTGCTGGGCGACTACCGAGCGGAGAACCCCGCCTTGCGCCTCGACGGCGTTGACGCGCTGTTCGGTTAGGAGTGTCAGGCCCGGCTGGCTGCGTACCAGGGCCAGACGGTGGTCGTCCTCGTAGAGGTCCGCCGTATTACCGGCACCAGCGTGAGCGCGTTTCTTCGGCTCCAGTTCCGCAACGATGTCGCCGATGTGCGGATAGGGCTGCTGGCGGATGTTGCCGTTAAAGACCTGTTTCGACTCCCAGTGAACCAGCCGGTTGGCGAATGTCCCGGTGATCGACTCGGCGTGCTTGCGGAACGACAGGTCCGGCCCGATCTCGTACAGTCCGATACCGCTCCCGCGGATGTGGGCGACGTACCCGATGGCCCAAAGCCGATTCGCCCAAGGGATCATTGCCCCGATGCCCGTCTCGCTCTCGCTGCCCACGCCGGAAGCCATCACCGTCATGTGCGGGAAGACGTTGCCGACCAAGACAGGTCGATCCGGCTGATTCAATGCCGGTTGTTGGCCCGGCGTGGGTGGTTGGGCCGCGTGGCTGGGGCCTTGAGCGGCCCCAGCGAAGAAGACCAACCCGCTTATGGCCAGTACCATTGTGATTTGGCGAATACTGTAGCCCTTTTTCTCTTCGGACCTGCCCACCACGGCCGATCCGACACAAGCCGCGCCCCCAATCGCAACCGCACTCTGCAAGCCCCCCTGCCAATTCACTCTCATGCTTCTGTTCATTTTAGCGGCCTTTCCGATACGAGATATTGACGCATTGCCCGGACGAGGTCGGCGCCAAAGGTGCGCGCCGTCTCCGGGGTGACGGTTGTCTCGCCGGCATGGGCGTAAGGAATCTCGATCGCCGAAGACAGCCGTATGCCCTTCAGTTCATCCGCCCATTGAAAGAAGCTCTTGCCGGCCTTGTAGTTATCCGCGCTGGTTTGTGCTGGATCGATGGTGCGGTCGAAGTTGAGTTTGGCAAGATTGTAGTCGGTGGCACCGGTGAACAAGATCACCGCCTCGGAGGCACCTGCGATGCGCAACTGGCTGCCCTCTGCAGTCACCTGGCCGCGGTCCACTCGCATTTGCAGCCGGCCGGCGAATTTCATGTGCGCACCGCCGGGGCCGGAACCGCCGGCGTTGTCATCGTAGCCGCCATCCTTCTTTTCCACGTCCACGATTTGGCCGTCGAGTTGGAGTTGGTTATCAGCGGCCGCTTTGACGGTGGCATTGCGCTGGCGCGTCAGGCTCACCGCGAAGGCCAGCGCGCCCGGCTTGTCGGTCTTCACGCGAACCGCCAGCACGTTGTCCGGCGCGGAGATGAACGCCTCGCGCGTCAGCGTAGCATCACCTTGGCGGAATCGCACTCGGGCGAGACCGTCGGCAAGGGCGAGTTCGCGCCGATAGCTGGTCACCTTTTCCACAGCACCAAAATCCAGCCACAAGTCGGCGAACGGTTCGTAGGAGCGAAACGATGTCGGGGTGGCGGTCAAGTGCGCCTCGCCGTAAGTTTGCGCCTTGGCATTCTGGCCGGCGAAAAACAGGCGGCGGACTTCGGCGAGATGCTTGGAGAAATCCAGCGCCCACGCCTCGACGGGACATCCGGCCCACAAGCTTTCCTCGTTGAGTTGCATGTGCTCCTTGGCGGGGTCGCCGAACACCATCGCGCCGAGCCGACCATTACCTAACGGAAGTGCTTCCTCCCACTTCCTAGCCGGTTGTTGATACCAGATGGAAAGCGACGGAGCGGTCGAGGCGTCATTCGTGTCTGCGCAGGCGGAGCAAATCATCCCAAGCGCCATGAGAACACCGTCCATTCCAGTTTTAAGCGTGTGATGTTTCATGAATCTTTGTCCTATCCCTTTGCCAACACTGCGGCGGCGTGTCTTGCGTAGTGGCCGCAAAGGTCGTTCGCGTACAGCTTCAGCAACTGTTCTCCCAGTTCCCCATGGTCACCGCATCGATAAAGGGCTCTGGCCAGCACAATTTCTTTCAAGGCCGCATTGCGAGTAGAGTTGTCCGTGATGCCGGGTTTCGACTTCTCCAGGGCTTCCTTGATGTTGCATGCGGCGTGGCCGGCTACCTGCGGTTTCCTGAGGAGGCTTGCCAGGACCGGCGCAGAACTCCGATCCTTGATCGTCTCGGCAGCAACTGCCACGGCCCGAAAGTGTGAAAAATGACTGTTTGCCTCCAGTTTTTCGGCAAGCTTGTGTATGTACGGAAGGGCTTCTTTCCTGCCTGTACGCCCGGCCGCAATTATCAGATCGTCGAGCGGACTCGTTGACCGGCCGTACTGGCCCATGCCGCGATAATCCCAGCCGACATCCCATTTCGAGTGTTTCTTCACGGACTCAACCAGCTCCCGCCACCCGTCGCCATCTCCATGCATTCCCAGTATGAACGCAATGGCAAGTTTCTGGTCGGTGCCGACTGACGCGGCCAGTTGCTGTTTCAGCACGGGGAACGAAACGCTGCGATCCCACAGAATAACGTGGAGATCTTTCAGGTCCATGTCCAGTTTCCCGATGGCATTCCTGACGGCGGCTTCGCTCACCGGTACGCTTTCCTTGAAAACCAAGTCGGTCGGCAGATTTCCCATCCCCAGCAACTGTTTCTGTACCGGCTTGAGGTCGATCTCGCGATAGCTCTTGTTATCGGCCGCAGACAAGGCGCTCAGGAGTCCAACTGCGTATCCCTGGCTCTGGAGGCAAGGCTGCATTCTCAGCAGGGGCATCGCGTCGCGCTGGGCCGAAAAACCCAAGCCCGTGACTACTATGTTTTCGATCCTCCTGGGAAGCAGTGCCCGCAGAGGCACGGCGGCGCTGAGGCTGCCCCTGTGCGGCGGCTGGAGCTGGAAGTACGGGTCAACCGCGAAGCCGTGAGAGTCAAAGTCGCTCCTGTGATAAGAAATTGTATCCGAATACGTGCGCTTGTTGATGATATCCAAAGCCGTTATTTCAAAGTCGCCGACAATGCGACGCCGTTCCCTCGTCTGCAGCAATTTGCCGATATCATAGGCGGATTTGTATTTGTGCTTGGCAATCGTATATGCGCGTGTGGCGTCAAACACATCGAACTCGGAGATGAATGCCCAGTCGGTGTTGACGTAGTGTTGACCGGGTATGAGCGCGCTGAGCCCAGCCCCCTGGATGGCGACATGATCACCATTCGTATATGTATAGGCTGCGCCGGCCGCTATTGCCACGTCCGAAGAACCCGTGGCGTCAATAACTCGCTTGGCAAGCACAATCCCCTTGCCCGTAGTCGTGGCGACCACGATTCCTTTCACATCTTTGCCATCGACAACCGCCCCGCAGACTGTCGCGCCGAACCAGATATCCACGCCTGCCCGTCGGGCGGTCTGACGGAACCATTCCATCTTCCATTGTGCATTCCAGCCCCCCTTCTTCCCCATGCCGGCGTCTGCTTTTTTACCACCCATCAGGCTGACCCCGGTATCTATTGTCCTGGTGAAGCCGCCACGATACCCATGATAGTATGTGGCGATTCCGCCGAGTGTTCCTGTACCCCCCAGCCCGTGCATTTGCTCGATCAAAAGGGTCTTTGCACCGTTCCCGGCGGAACTGATTGCGGCTGGTGCTCCCGCTGTTCCCCCTCCGACTACCACGACATCATATCTGCCGATAATCTCAATGATCTCTGAAGAGACCCGGACGATTTCCAGTTTGTGCTGCGGCCTCAGGTAGGAGCCTTCGATCCGCGCTTCGCCGGCCTCAATTTGGAGCTTCTCCGCGCTGCCCTTGGCAATCTTTCTGATCGGCAGTCCTTTTGCCTCGGTCGCCGCCGCTTTGCCGATGCGGCCGCCAATAGCCATCATGCAGGCCGGATTAAGCAGTGCGCCCAACGCCTGTACCGGAACATCACCGCAGCCGTTCAGGGCATAGATTCCCTTTCTGCCGCGCGGTTGAAAACAGCCCAGATCAACAACACCGGGATCGACGCCATCATTCTTGTGACTCGCGCAGCCGGCAAACATCTCGCGCGGCATCACGAAGATGCGGTCGGAAGAATCAATGATGTCCTGATTCCAGGTCTGATCGCGTACAACCTGCTCGGCCGCGGCAAGAGCCGGGTACGACGTGTCTTCCAACGGAATATCGAGCTTGTAGCTGGAGATAGCACAAGTAGCCTTCGCAAAGGGCAGAGTCCGCTGCTGGACCTGGTGTTTGATTTTCGGCATCGCGATCCCGCCGACCGTCGTGAATTCCACCAGCCTTGATACTCCAGAACGCGGCAGCAGCCTGACGCCCGCTTTACGAAGGACGGATCCATAGGGCGTGGCATCAATAATGACGTTGGCCCTTACAATCTGTTCCCCTGTCCTGTTGGCAATGGCAATGGCAGCGATGTTATCGTCGGAATCGAACAGCACATTGCTGAGGTAACTGCACAGGAGAAACGGGATATTCTTCTCGATCAACTCAGTGTCCAGGAGCTTCTTGACCTGAAATGGCGTCGGAATCGATTCGCCGGGAAAGAGTTTACTGTAAAGGGGATGAATGTTGCCGGGCCGGGTCTCCCAGTAACGGTATGTCGCGCAAATATCTTCTCCCAGGTAGGGTTCCTCCGCCATGAGGAACACTTTTGCGCCGGCTGCCGCCGCATCGCTCGCAGCCGCCACGGCCGCCGCGCCACCGCCGATAACGGCGACATTTACATCGTAAATAACAGGCAACATACATTGCGGGCGGATGCAGGCGAGAGATATCTCTTTGCGAGTCCTGGCTTGAGCGGTAGTGCTGCAAGAGTAAAGTGTAGTCGTACCTGCCACTGCAGAAAAACAGGCTGCACTTTTGAGAAAATCACGGCGACTGATTGTATTCATCATTTCACCTTTTTGTCATCCAAGACTCACGATGGATTTCTCGCTAGAATCGGTCATGTTCAGGCTGGCTCTCTCGTCACTTGTTTCAAGCCGGACGCTCCAAAATTTGCCCGCAACCCAGCAATTTCGCGCGGAGCTGACTATATTCGACGTCTTGTACGGATAACGCTGCTCAAGGACCGGGTCGCCGATCTCGACCAGCGAGCGCGTCCAGAAGTCCCGCCACCACTGCGCGTGCCGCTCCCGGAGTTTCTCCACCCTTTTCTCATTCAACCCCAGGGCCTTTTCTTGAGCGGCCTCAAGGGGCTTCTTACTGTCAAACGAGCTTTGCATGGCAACCGCGACCGTGACCGTTTGCCCCGGCTGCAGTTTGAAGGCTGGCTCCTTGGCCCCCAGAAACGCCATGCCACAAGCCGCCGTGACAGGAATTTCCACCCGATCATCGGCGATCGACTTTGCAACCCAGAGGACCGCATCTTTCCGGCCCGTGTCATCAGCCTTATCGGCCCACAGCTTGACTTCCACATCCGCCGGCGTGCCCGCGGCTGAAAGCTCGACGATAAGGACGTTATCTGTCGCCGCGACCCAGGATCGCATCGTCACATTGGTCTGGCCCTTCGTAAATCGGGACGTTGTGATCGCCGGATAGAGTTCCTGTTCGACCAGGTACGTGCCGCCGGCGAGGGCCGGAATCTTGATGTCCAGGCTGCCAAACGGGTGTCCACCACCCTTGCGATGGCCACCCTGAAACCGCCAGAAATCGGCCTTGCTGATGTAGAAGTGCTGGGCTTCAGGTGGGCCGCCGATCACAACACCCAAATCGCCGTTGCCAAGCAGCGGCCCATCGACCGCCGTGCGGGAAGGAGTTCCACCGGCAACTTGCATCCCCAACCGTCGAGGGTTCGACTTATTGAAAACGGCCTTGTATTGTGAAACGATCCGCTGGGCGTCGGCATGCATCTGCATGTCGGCTGGTGCGGCCCAAGCCTGTCCAAGTGATACCAAACCGACTGTCATGCCCACTGTCAGATACTGCCTGAATCCTGCTACTCTCATTCCGTTTCCCCAGGGTTTCCTGGGTCTACCGCTTCCTTTTTTGTTTCCGTTTTCGTTTCCGCTTCCGCGGTGCTGGGAGCGGCTGCGCCTTTTGCTTTCAATTCAAACCATTTGACCACAACGCCTCGCTGCTTGGGAAAGACGAATCGCAAGGTTTCGGTCTTAGGCAACGCAAAATCCACTTCCTTGGTCTTCCCCCATAATCCTTTCGTGTTGTTCAGGGGCATCCAGCCAATCTTCGTGTCGCCGACGTAAATGCGGACGCGGCAATCCCCGTTTGCCACGGCGTGGCCGATGGTAATCCCGTACGTCTCCGCCTTGGGCACGTTGACCTTGTACTCCACCCATTCATCACTATTCTTCTGAAAATACACCTGCTTGCCGAAATCGAAGGAAGGGATGCGCGAGGCTTTGTCTGCCTTCAACCACTCCGTCGCCACAATGTGCTGTACCCCGGCAACGGGCTGCCAAGGCTTTTCTGCTTGCGGCGGGGGGTACTTTACGCAGGTGAGCTTATGCTCCGTTCGCGGCCCTTTCGGATTTTTCCGGATTTGCTCGGCGACGCTCTTGACGGCACTGGCCTGTTCTGTGGACTTCAGTACGTCCGCAATCCACCGAAGATGTTCGGCCTGCGAGAAGTCCGTGGCGTAACTGCGTTCGCGGACGATTTCAAGGAACTTGTTGCCGTTCATTCCTCCCCAGGTCGATTTGTCCCATCCGCGCCCGAACATTACTTTCCACCCGCTGTCTCCCAGGAAACCGACCGCGGCATGGCCCGGTTGCTTCACGCCCCAAACGGGAACGCCGAAGGCGGCATTGATCATCCTTCCAAACCAGGCTCTCGGGCCGCATTTTCCGCCGCCTTTAAGGATCGTGGCCATGCTATGCGGTTTCGGCCCCCAGTCTCCCGTGGTATATTGCACTTCGGACACCATCCTGACGTACCGTGCTTCCCTGACCAACTCGGGACGCATGGTCCTAAGCATCTCTCGCGCCCAGACAATATCCTTGTCGGATGCCGCCGTGTCCACCACCTTCGTATACTCCCACACGGTGAGATCGCCAAAATACGCCGCCAGTTCGTTGTTCTTATGGGCCGCTTTGAATTGTTGATAGCGTTTCAGCGGATCGATCACCTCGCCAGAACCGAAGCAGGTGGAGGGCGTTGCGTGCGCCAAGGATGTCGCGATGGCAAGTCTACGGTACATGCCTGCGTGGGATTCAGGATCGGCATCAAATATCGTGCGCAAGACGCCCAGCGACTCCACGTATGCCTTGTCCTGCGGTACTCCGCCCTCCAAATAGAGATCCATGGACTGCGTACCGTTGAGCAGCCAGTTCAAGAACTTCCGGTTGGCGGAATCCGCCTTGGCGAAGGCTCCGATCTTGCCCGCGCTGCATTTCGTAATCAGTTGCCATTGGTCCAGCGTGTTTGCCAAAACCGGATCCTTGAGCAGTGTCTTCATGGCCGCCTCCGATATGCCGCTAGAGTCTGCGGGCACTTTCTGATTCAGCCATGCCGATATGTTGGCCTGATAGCCGCTGAAATCGCCCACACTTATCGCTGCATCCAAATCCTTGGCGTTGGGTTCCCAGGCATGGAGGTTCTTGGGAATCAATAACAAGAGGCCGCACACGAGGATTAGTGGTACTGTTTTTTTGAGTCGGATCATGTGGTAGGAGGTAGGAGTTAGAAGTTAGAAGTTAGAAGTTAGAAGTTGGGAGTTGGGAGTTGGGAGTTGGGAGTTGGGAGCAGTACTCAGGGTCAATCCCCGATCCCCAATTCCCTTCCTCCACGTTGAAAGCAGGAGATTTGACCACGGATGACACCGATAGCGCGGATAAGACGGAAAAACTGCGAAACCGCAAGCGGTTGGCACAAAATCCTCCCGGTCTTATCTTCCTGTCTTTTATCTTATCCGTGTTTCCATCCGTGTTTCCTCCGTGGCCCTTTCTCCCTTTCTCTCCCCTTCACCGAGACCTTCGGCGAACTTAACGGGCGCGGTCAGGGGGTCTTCGGTGCGTCGGCGGCCTTGGGGGGGGCCTTGGGTGTCTTGTATGCCTTGTATGCCTCAAGATTGAAACCCTTGCTCTTGTCCGTCATGTTTTTGAGGCACGACTCATAGAGGGCCTTGCCTTCTTCCTCGCCCCTCTCCACGGAGTAGTACGTGCGGTTGGGATTTTGCACCTTCTTAAACTCGATGCACCCAGCCTCGTTAACCAGCCCTTCACCGTTGGGGTTCATGAGGGAGAAGTTCTTTGCCACCATGGCGTCAAATTGCTCAGTCGTGAGCGCGACAGCTTTCCCCTTCCCCTTCCCCTTCTTCTTGGCGTCGGCAATACCCGCGCTCATCAGGCACACTAACACGGAAACCAACAATAGCGAAACAATTCGTCTCATAATTCTCTTCCTTTCGGATAACTTCCTTCGGGCCTGGTGCATGTGCCACCGTGCGGCCTGCTCGGTCATGTTCAGCATTGGGGCAATTTCGGCGTAAGGAAGCGACTCCTGCACTCGCAAATGAAACACGGTGCGAGTAGTCTCCGAAAGTACCGTCATTGCCGCTTTTGCCAGTTCCGCCTGCTCAATCACTTCGATCCGATCCGCCGGGTCAGCCATGCATCCTGGCAAGTCCGGAGGCAACGCAACTCGCCTGGCGCGCTTTTGCTTGCGCTTTGCGTCGAGGAATGCATTTGTCGCGATCCGCAATAACCATGGACGCATCCGCGTCTCCGCCGACATTTCGGCAAAATGCTGCAAAGCACGAAGAAATGTTTCCTGAGTCAGTTCTTCGGCATCGTGGGAATTGCCGCTCATCCAGAACAACATGCGGAAAACGGCCGTCCAATGGGCCTCCACAACCGTCGCGAAATCGCCCGCGCGGCGGTCTTCCTCCCCTTGTTTCGCATCGTCAGTCAATTGGCACCTTACTATCAATCAACATTTGAAACGGGAACTTGTGAGGTGCCGCTTGGCAAAAATCTATTGCACTCCACCTGATTGGGTGGAATCCGCAGATTCCCTAGAGACCATTGGTTCATTCCACATGTGCTTACAGCAGATTAAGGGTTGCGTCGTTCTTTTGCAATGGGCTTTGCGGTTTCGCCAAGGCGGCCGAGCACGTTTTGGGCCTGAACGGCAAACGGTTTCTTTTCGGTTTGCTGTCTCCAATGCAGCAACACCGGCCTCGCGACGTCGAGCTTGCCGAACCAGGCAAGTGCTTCCGCAGCAGCAATCTGCACGGCACCGGATTTGTCTTTGAGCCGTTTGCGTAATGCGGCTTCGGCCGGCGCGGCTTTGTCGCGGAGCATCGTGCAGCCTTGTACCGCCCACCAGCGGATAGGTTCGCATGGATCGTCGAGTGCCTCGATCAACTTGGGTAGGTTGGTGGCGTTACGCTCGGAGGCAAGGTTGGCCAGCGCGAACACCCGTTCAATCGGGTACGCGCCAGGTACTCGCGAGGCGTCGTAACCTTCCAGGGTCGAACCTTCCGGCAGAAAACCGTTGTCCATGTTGGCGATCACGCGTTTCGCCAGCGCGGTGCGCATCCGATCAAGCGTCTTGCGGTGCGCCGGATCCGTTGCGCGGTTGTGAATGCTGTCGGGATCGGCAAGCATGTCGTAGAGTTCCTCGGTTGGTTTCTCTCCCCAGAACATGGCCGTTGCCGGCGTGAGCTTGCCTTCGCGGGCAAGACTCGCCCATGACTGGTAACCGCGGGCTTGGAACATGTACTTGAGTGGTTGGACGTACGGCAGATCGGGCCGGTAGTTGTGAATGTAGAGCCATCGGCTGTCCATGACTGAGCGCATCATATCGTAACATTCGTCCATGCGGTCACGGGTGCAGAAAACGAACTCGTTTGGCACTGCTTTGGCTGGGCCGGCAAACGCTCGACCCTGCATATAGTCGGGAATCTTCACGCCGGCCAGCGAGAGTACGGTCGGGGCAAAATCGATGAAGTGGACCGGGGCCTTGATCCGCGAGCCGGGGGCGGCGGGCGCAAGGTGCCGCCATTTGGGAGGATAATAGACGATCAGCGGGACGTGCGTTCCACTTTCCTGAAGGAATCGCTTGCTGCGAGGCAACACGCCGCCGTTGTCGGAGTAGTAGAAAACGATCGTATCGTCGGCAAGCCCGGCATCGGCGAGTTCTTTGAGTTTTGTCGCGATCTGCTTGTCGAGTTCCGCCATGCGGGTGTAGTAGCGAGCCCAGTCGGCGCGGGTTTCGGGCGTGTCAGGCTGGTACGGCGGGATGGGCATCTTTGCCGGGTCGAATTGCGATGGCTCGTCTTTTGGAAAAAGGCAACTTTCGTGAGTGACTTCGTGATTGAATACACTAAAGAACGGCTGCCCTTCAGCGCGGTTTTGGTAGTGAGCCTGCTTGCTGCACGCATCCCATGCTTCTGGGATTCTGATCGGCGAGTTGTAATCGGTCTTGGCGTTGTTTGAAGTATAGTAACCGACCGCACGCAAATAAGCAGGGAAGCCTTTGAGCCAGGATGGGATTTTGCCCTGCGCCCGCATGTGATGCGCCGGGCCGCAGGTCACGGGATACATCCCGGTGATGAGCGTGAACCGCGACGGCGCGCACACCGGCATCGCAAAGCAGCGTTCGTACAACACGCCCTCGCGAGCCAGCTTGTCGAGAGTCGGCGTCTTGGCGATCGGATCGCCGTAACAGCCAAGAAAGCAGCCGTTGTCCTCACTGACGAGCCACAAGATGTTTGGCTTGGCGGGTGTATCGGCGGCGCGGATTGCGGTCAGCAGTGTCAGCAGCAAGGCGGTGAGGATGATGTAAGTTCGTTTCATGGGCCGTTCTCGCGATTGTTCTCCTTCGCTTGCTTAACTCGCTGGGCGGAGGGCGTCCGTTTCACGCCGTGCGAACTCTTCGGGGGGTCCAATTCGTAAACCGGGCATCGCGCCGGCGGGCGGATCGCCAGCCAGCCACCGGTCAGGGTAAAAGTTGCGGATGTAGCAATTGTTATTGAGCACGAGCACATCGTAGGGGGCCAGTCCCTGCGGCGTCAAAGCCTCGATGTCGACCGTCCGCGCGGCGTCCATCGCGCCGGACTTTTTGCCGAGGACTTCAAAAACGCGATCGACGTACGGAACGACGTCATGCTTGAAACCGGTGAAGAGCGAGAAGACGAGCACCTTTCGCTTGACGGCATCGACCGTCGGCTTTGCGGGAGCAAGCGATTGGATTTTTGCCGTCCACTCCGCCGCGGGCGATTTGATTTGTGAATTTGCGTAAGGGATTTTCTCGGTTCGGGCCTCGCCGGCCAACCCTGCAACCAGCAGGAAGCAGCCGGCAGCCAAGAAAACATGCTTTGGCATAATCTGTCTCTCTAGGGGTAATGTTGCACCGGTTGATCGCAACTCTCCTGCATCTTACCTTGGTTCGCCTGCTAGTGTCAACGATTCCCATAACTCTTTTCTTTTATCAGCGCGACAGGACGCGAATCGTCATGCTGCGCGGTCCTCAAACGGGAACCAGCATTGAACAGGCAGACGGCCAAGGAATTCACTTGTCCCACAATCACCGTACCACCCAAGGGCGATTACGTAGATTCTTGTGCGCGCCTGCTGATGCGGGGTGGAATTTGAGAATAGCCCAGCGATTTATCGCAACGAGGGTGAATCCACTGCGTATTCTTGCCTCAAATGAATCTGTGTAGTCGGGGTTTCAATGCTCGGGGGCCGCTTGCGCGGGAGAGTCCGGGCGGTCGGGACCGGGACCGTTCCAGGGCCGGAATGCCTCGCGCAACTGGGCCTGGATCTGCTCAGGCGTGGAGCGGCCCTTGAGCCTCCGGTCATAGGTTAAGGCGCCATTGTTCGACTCATTTTCCACGTCCGTGATCTGGGTGAGCACCAGCCCGCTGACGCTCGCTTTCACCGCCGCAATATGACGCAAGGCCGATGTCGGCGAGACGCCGTAACCATACTCGCCGATCACCGCGGCGCGATACTTTTCCGGCAGCGGGCCATCGGATTTTCCGTAGCAATGGAAATCGACGATGTCACCCAGTCCGACATCCCAGGGGTTCTTGCCTTGCCAGGCCCCGCCGCCGGCTCCGCTCTCGTGATTGATTAGCCGGGTGGCGTCCTCCTGCCGCGCGGCGTCGACCATCCGTCGCAGCAAGGCCCGAGTCCCCTCCGAGGGCGTCTCCGGCGTGTTGCGGCCCATCGCCAGCCCCATGCCTTCGTTAAACAACACCCACATCACGATCGACGGATGATTGAACCGCCCTTCGATCATGCGCCGCAATTCCCATTCGAACTGGACGGGCATATCCGGGATGGTCTTGCCGGCCTTGGGGTTGGACAGCACCATGGCACAAGGCATGTCCTGCCAGACCAGCAATCCGAGCCTGTCGGCCCAGTAGTACCAGCGGTCCGGCTCCACTTTGAGGTGCTTGCGGCTCATGTTGAAGCCGAGCTTGCGGGTCATCTCGATGTCGTAACGCAGGGCTTCGTCGCTGGGGGCCGTGTACAGCCCGTCGGGCCAGAAACCTTGATCCAACATGCCGTTGTGGAGGACGAACCGGTTGTTCAAGAGGATCCGCCGGACACCCTCTGCATCGGTGCCCAGAGAAATTTTGCGCATGCCAAAATAGCTGGTCACCGTATCTACATCCTCGCCGCCGCGCTTCAGGGTCACCTGGAGGTCGTAGAGGAACGGCGAGTCGGGCCACCAGAGGCGTGCCCGCGGGATCGGCAGGGCGATCGACTGGCCCGGCTTGCCGACCGCGCGGGCCACCTCGTGGCCGGCGGCGGTCACGACTGCCTCGACGCTCACGGCGGACGTATTGCCGGCCGCATCGACCGTGAGGTGCAGCCGGCCGCCGTCCACGTCGGGAATCATCTTCAGCCTCTCGACATGGGCCGGCGGGAGCGGTTCAAGCCAAACCGTCTGCCAAATTCCGGTCGTGGGCGTGTAGAAGATGAACGCGGGCTTGCGGCACTGTTTGCCGTGCGGCTGCCCACCCTCGGTCGGATCCCACACCGAGACGACCAGTTCCTGCGGGCCGCCGGAAGTAAGGGCGTCAGTGATGTCGAAACTGAAGTTGTCATAGCCGCCACGATGGGTGCCGAGGAGCTTTCCGTTGAACCACACGGTCGTTTCCCAATCGACGGCCCCGAAGTGCAGCCGGATTTGCCGGCCCGACCAGGCCGCCGGGATGGACAGCGTTCGCCGATACCAGAGGCGGCTGTTTTCGTCGATGCGCCGATTTACTTGCGAGAGGACCGATTCCACCGGGAAAGGCACCAGGATCTTCCCCGCGTAGGTCGCCGGCCGGTCGGCGTCGCGGGGCGCAATGCCATAATCCCAAAGGCCGTTGAGGTTCAGCCATTGCCGGCGGACCAGTTGCGGGCGAGGGTATTCCGGCAGCACGGGTTTGTCGACCGAGACCTGCTTGCCCCACCGCGTCATGGGCGGGCCGCCCGCGGGCGGCCAGACGGGCGATGCGCCCCGCGCCAGGCTCCCGCCCAGCATCTGGCACAGCACATAAGCCGCCACCACGCTCGCGACGGAAAGGCGGATCGGAGTTCGGCAGTTCATCATGGGTTTTCCTTGCTGGTCGCGTTACTGTCGTTTCGTGACGCGGTGTACGGAATCACCACGGCGTCGCGCAGTCGATTGCCCTCGTAGTGCGGCGCGGAGGTCGCCTCGAAACAGTTATTGCGCAGCACGACGCCCTGGGCGTCACCCTCCACGCGGATCAAGTTCGCCGGGTGGCGAAAGACACATCCTTCGACCACGACGTCACGAGTCCTGCCGGAAATGCCGACGCCGCCACAGTTGTCCGCGGCCACGAGATGGCGGCGGTGGATCGTGCAGCGAGTAATCGCGCCGGAGAAGTCTTTCAGGTCGCGGATTGAGCCGGCGGTGTCGAGCATGGTGTTCCCTTCATGGCTCTCATTATCGAGGTACTGGACGTACCAGGATGGCTGAAAATTGCCGCGGGAGGTCAGTCCATAGTTTAGCAGTTGCGCACACCGGTACAAGCGGTTGGCGGCGTAGACGACTTCGATGGAGGTCCCATAGCCCGCGTTGACCCAGTTGGCGTCTTCAAAGCGGTTGCCCACGACAAGCACGCGGCCGTTCATGGGAACGATCGTGACGATCGACGAAGCATCGGGCGTGCAGGCGAAGGGCGTCTCGACATCCCAATGCCGACCGTGATGGGCGACGACATAGCGCCACTGGCCCGCACCGCGGCCTTCCTGTAGGCAAACGATCGCCGTCTTCCAGAGGTCGCTTTTCTCAGACGCCCATGGAGGGTAGGTGGGATCGGCCGCCAGCGACAGTCGCGTGCCGTCGATGGCAGAGATCGCGCCGAAATAGGCGGCGCAGCCGGCGTCGAACGTGAATGAGTAATCGGCCTGGTGGGCCTGGAGGGCCTCCTGGCAATTACCGGCGAAGTACAGGTTCCTGCCGACTCCGGCGATGTTCATGTACGCCGTGGGATACATGCTGACCAGATGGTTGTTCTCGACGATCACTTCCCGCGCGCCACCCAGGGGACAATTGGTCTTGCCGGCCAGGATTCGATTTCGGGCAATCACACCGTACTGGCCGGGGACGAGTCCCGTGCCTTTGGCCACGATGTCGCAATCGCTAACTTCAAAGTTGTTGCCCAGGCGGGCAATCGTGCCTTCGGGCCGCTTGTTGCCGTCCATCGTCCAGTAGTGATCGATGCGGACGCGGACGCGGCGCATGCGGAAACGGTCGCCAGCCGCAATACAGGTTTGGTGATCCAAGGGGAAGTACAGACTCATGTCCTCGATGCCGAACTCACGCCCGGCGATCAGATTTTCCGGCAGACGGTTTTCGCCACTCTTGCGGGCCAGCCCCGCCTCACCGCCTCCATCAAGGTTGAACCGACCGGCGCCCCACCACAATACGACCAAGCCGGTTGCCTCGCCTTTGAGCACGGTTCGCGGCGGCACGTCGAGCGGGGTCTTGGTCCCATATCGGCCCGGTGGGAAGTAGACAATCCCTCCACCGTTGGCCTTCGCCTTCTTCAATGCGGCCTGGATTCCCTCGGTACGGTCGGGGATCGGCTGGTACTTGATGAGCGTCTTGCGCATATCGGCTTCGGCGTTCTTGCCGTAGAACTCCAGAACATTGAAGACCTTCTTGGGCCACTCAGGCGAGGGCGCGACCTTGATGGTTCCCGCGAGCCGCCACGCCGCGTCACCGCCAAAACCGTTATGAACACGGAGCGTATATCGCCCGGTTTTCAGATCGGCCGGCAAGTTCAGACGCAGGGAATAGCCATCCGGCGCGTCCGCTTCCAGCGTAGTCGGTTCTCCTCGTTCGGGCTCAAGCCGGACGATGCTCGGGCGGCTGATGCGAAGCGACTTGCCGAAGACGCGCAGCCATCCGCCGGGCGTCGCCTGACCGCCTTCATCGCCCTGGATCCACCAGGGATCGGGGGCATTGAGTAATACGGCGGCCGACGCGGCTTGGCGAACCTTGACGCGGCAGGCGAAGACCCCCGGCTTCCAGTCGGCCGGCAGGGCAAACTTGAGCGAACAGTCGCTTGCCTGGAGGATCGACGCCGCGGTCCACGGTGGGATATCGGTCGCGCGTCCGGGCCCGCGCGGCAGGGAGTCGTCGAGGCGTGCCACCTCGACCGTCGCGGCAGCGAAATCGCAGCCCTGCAACAACACCGTTTCCCCAGGCTGGACGGGGTCCGACGCCCAGAACACCTGTGGTGTGGCAAGCGCGAGCGTCGAAAATCCGATAACCAGCAGCGGTGCTGCGAGCACCCGCAGCGGCCAGGCAGATGTTTTGCCGATCATCGTCGAATACCCTTTTGTTTCATCGTGCGTTCCAAACAAGAACTTGTCTGCGTTTCAGCAACCGGTCCTGTAGTTTCTTCACATCCAAGCCCTGAACCGGCTGCATCTCGCGGACGGCCTGGGCAGCGGCTACACCGGAGGACTCACCCAGCACGCAGAAGACCGGCTCCATGCGGGCGGAGGCATAGGCGATGTAACTGGCGGAAAAACAGACGGGCACGAGTAGATTTGCACACTCGTCCGCCTTGGGCGTGATGGCGCGATAGGGTACCGCATACGGACGTCCCGTGCCACGCGAGCCACCGAGGAACATGTTGCCCTCGGTGGCGATGCCCAACGCGCCGGTCTTCGGATCCTTCACCGCAATGCGGCGCACGGGATAGGTGTCCACGCCAAAGAGCGCGAGGCCCACGGAATCGTCCACCCGCGTCTGATTCAACACATCGGAGTGCGTCAGAATGTATGGCCCTTGCATCCGTCGCGTGATGCGGATGTAGAGCTGGTTCGGCCAGCCCTGCGTATCGGGATGCAACGTCTTGTCGAGGCCGAGCGCGGCGGTCTGCCGGCGGAACGTCACTGGCACGCGCGGGTCCGTGCTGAGGAAATGATGCAGGCCGCGCAGGTAGTCAATGTGTTGACGCCAAACCTTCGCGCGTGTCGGCCAATCGCCGTCCTGGTAAAAGCGGCTCACTCCCAGCGGTGCGATCGTGACCAGCGACTGGCGCTGATAGTTGTATTCGCCGCTGTTTCGCCAGCCGGGGAAGATACTCGCAAGCTTCGGCATCGCCTTTTTTAGGTCGCCGCCCGCCTCGTTCAGGATTTGCTGCACGTAACGGCCGACCAACTCGAACTGCGCCGGGTCGTAATCCGCCGGTGCCGTCAGGGGCGCACGCCGGGCCGGATCGTTCGTGACGTAGAACCGGAAGTTGTAGGCCTGCGTGTAATCGTCGCCCGCACCCCTGGGTTTGCCGTGATCGGCTTCGACCAACGGCAGGAGGCCGCTGGCGTGGTTGCCAGGTTCGCGATACGGAGCAATTGGCCGCCAATTGGTTGGCTCGCCGACGCCGGCTGGCTTCTCGTGGAATTTATCGGCCGACTCGCGGCCGATGGCGTATTTGACCCCCGCTCCTGCCATGACATCGCCTTCGTAGCTGGCGTCAATGATCACCTTGGCGTCGACGATCTTGCCTGACACGGCTTTGGGAGCGGGCGCGGGTGCGCCAAGTTCATTGGGCGGCGCGAACTCCAAGTGCAGTTGCGTGATACGCCGGCCCGTCTTTTCCACGCGACGGACGCGATGCTCGAACACGACCGGGATTTGCTCCTCCTTGAGCCAACGTGCAAGGTTGGCACGAATACTGAGCGGATCTTCTCCGGCCGCAAATACCTTAGACTTCGTCAAGCCGCCGACCGCGCGTGGCTCCGGGCAATCCTCCTTTGGCTTGATGCCCGCGCCCATAATACCGCCGACCCAGCGGCTCGGTTCGATCAACACGACGGTACAGCCTTCCTGTTTCGCTGCTACCGCGGCAACGATACCGGCCGGCGTGGCACCATAGACGCACACGTCGGTCTTGATGATCTCGCCTAGTTCGCACTGGGAATTGGAGCCGCATACAGAATCAGCGGGGGATGCATTCGTGCCTTGCAAGCAGGCCACTTGGGCCAGCAGCAGAGCGGCGGCGAAAAGTACCACGGTGTATCTTGTTGTTCTGTTCATTGCGTCACGACCCCTGTCTCGTGCTATAGCACATCGTAGGGGGCCAGTCCCTGCGGCGTCAAAGCCTCGATGTCGACCGTCCGCGC
>Ga0194057_10000252_pt1 | contig 27511 bp, 24 predicted proteins | sample SepL4415m_MetaG_FD_155474 | JGI IMG/M metagenome (GOLD analysis project Ga0194057, IMG submission 155474) | Anoxic zone freshwater microbial communities from boreal shield lake in IISD Experimental Lakes Area, Ontario, Canada - Sep2016-L442-15m | ecosystem: Environmental > Aquatic > Freshwater... | reverse complement strand
CGAGTGCAAGATCCATCGCGCCCGTCTCCTCGGGGTTGGGAAATGCGACCGTCGGAAAGTCGGGATCGGGGTCGCGCTGCTCGACGACCTCGGTAGCGGGATCGAAGCCGGCGCGGGCTAGTGCCTCGGTGAACGTGCGGGTACCAACGCCGTGCATCGCGGTGTGCACAATCGACAGCGTGCGAGGTGAAGCGGCAGCGACCACATTCGCTGCATCGGTGAGGTAGTCGTTGAGCAATTCGTCTCCGAGGGTGACCCACCGGTCGCCCACGGGAATTGCACGCACCGGACCCACCGCGTCGATGAGCGTGGCGATCGCAGCGTCGGTGGGTGGCGCCAGTTGTGATCCGCCTGCGAGATAGACCTTGTAGCCGTTGTCGAGCGCCGGATTGTGGCTGGCGGTGATCATGACGCCCACGTCAGCGCTCAGGCTTCGCACTGCGTAGGCGAGAACGGGAGTGGGCAGAGGTTCTGGCAGGACGAACACCTCCAGCCCGGCAGCACTCATCACGGCAGCGGTGTCACGGGCAAATTGTTCGGACTGATGACGCGCGTCGTACCCGATGACAGCTGTGCGACCGTTGGTGGCCACCACATGCGCGGCAAGTCCCGCAGAGGCACGGCGCACGACTGCGCTATTCATGCGGTGAGGGCCACCGCCCATCTGACCACGTAGTCCCGCGGTGCCAAATTGCAAAGTGCCGTTGAAGGCCGATTCGAGGTGGCCGGCGGCTGTGACGTCACCGGACTGCGCATCGGCCAGAGTCGCTTCAAGTTCTGCCCGAGTGAGTGGGTCGGGATCGTCGTCGATCCACGTGCGCACTCGGAGGGCCAGGGAGGGCTCGAGGTTCACCTCAGACCTCGGGGAGTAGGCGCGCGAGAAGGTCACCGACGCGCGTGGCCGACGCGTGTCCGGTGTCGAGAACTTCTTCTGATGTGATGGGCTGACCGGTCATTCCGGCCGCGTAGTTGGTGACCAGTGAGATTCCGAGAACCTCGAGTCCGACCTCACGTGCTGCGATGACTTCGACCGCGGTCGACATTCCGACGAGATCTCCTCCGATGGCACGCAGCATGCCGATTTCGGCGGGGGTTTCGAATTGGGGGCCGTGGAATTGCACGTAGACGCCGTCGGGGATTCCGGGGGAAACCACCTGAGCGAGTGCGCGCAGGCGTGGCGAGTATGCCTGGGTGAGGTCAATGAAGGTGGCCCCGCGAAGGGGAGTGATTCCGGTGAGGTTGATGTGATCGCGGATTAGCACCGGAGTGCCCGGAGTCCACTCAGACTGCAGACCGCCGCAGCCGTTGGTCACCACAAGAGCTCTGCACCCCGCAGCAGCAGCAGTACGGACGTAGTGAACGGTGGCGTCGACTCCGAGGCCTTGATACAGGTGTGTTCGACCGAGGAAGGCGAGCACGGCGCGGTCTCCGGCGCGAATACTCCGGATGTTTCCAGCGTGACCGACGACGGGTGCCTCAGGAAAGCCGGGCACTTCGCTCTGGCTGAGTTCGGCGACGGTCTGGCCCAGCGCGTCAGCGGCATCTGCCCAGCCCGAACCCAGCACCACGGCAATGTCGTGCCCCGGCACTCCCGTGCGATGAGCAATCGTTCGGGCGGCCTCAGTGGCGACTGCGCCGGGATCGTCGAAGGGCGTGGCGAGGGGCGCGGGCATATGCCGACCGTAGCCGAGGGCGCTCTCTCGCGTCATGCCCTCGGGTTCTTTAGGCCGCTAGCTAGGGCCCGATCGATCGGCAGGTGCGTGACCGAAGGTCAGCCACGTAATCGTCGGGGGCTCCTGCTGCCTGTGCAGCGTCAGCCATGATTCCGAGGTAGCGGGCGCTCGGCAGGCCACCTTCGTAGCCATCGAGTACGTACAGCCAGGCCACCTGCTCACCTTCGAGGGTGGCGACGCGCACGCGAACCTTGACGTAGAGGCCTAGGTCGCCGCCTTCCCAGCGGTCGAGGGCGCGTTCGTCAGCGGGGCTGAGGTCGTACAGCATGACGAAAACCTGTGAGTTCGGTTCTTCGACGACGGTGGCGAGAGCGCCTTCCCAACCGAGATCTTCGCCACCAAAGGTCAGCCGCCAGCCATTGATCCATCCGGTTCCGGCGGCGGGGGAAGCGGGGGCGCGCTCAAGCATCTGTTCAGGGTCCATATTCGACCCGTAGGCGGCGTAGAGAGCCATGGGCCAAGAATAGGCGCGTCAACGCACCCAAAGGGAGAGGCGCGGCGCGGCTGGGTCACAATGGCGCTCGTGACATCGGTTGTGATTGTTGGCGGGGGCCCGGGCGGGTACGAGGCTGCCTTGGTGGCTGCGCAGCTGGGTGCCACGGTCACGGTGGTCGATCGCGATGGTCTTGGGGGTTCGGCGGTCCTCACCGATTGCGTTCCATCGAAAGCGTTGATCTCCGTTGCCTCGGTGATGGCGCAGGCCGGTGCGGGGGGTGCGTTAGGGGTACGTGATGGTTCTGGTCCACTTCGATCGTCGGCCCTGAGCGTCGACCTTGCTCAGGTCAACGCGCGCATCACTGCACTTACTCAGGCACAAAGTGACGACATCGAGGAACGTCTCGGGCGCGACGGTATTCGGGTTATTCACGGAACCGGTCGCATCGTCGACGCACAGACGGTACACGTCAACGAACGTAGCGGTGCTGAACGCATGGTTGAGGCAGATGTGGTGCTGCTGGCCACAGGTGCACGCCCGCGCACACTGGCAGGTGCCGAGCCCGACGGCGACCGCATCCTGACGTGGGAGCAGTTGTACGGGCTCACAGAACTCCCCGAACGACTCATCGTGGTGGGGTCGGGCGTGACGGGTGCTGAATTCGCCAGCGCCTATCGCGAATTGGGTAGTGACGTGGTGCTGGTGTCGTCGCGCGATCATGTGCTGCCGGGCGAGGATACCGACGCAGCGAGGGTGATCGAGGATGTGTTTGCTTCTCGAGGCATGACGGTGATGGGTCGATCGCGGGCTGCCGCGGCGGTGCGGCACGGAGAAGGCGTTCGCGTCACTCTCGATGACGGGCGAACCGTTGATGGGTCGCACTGCTTGATGGCGGTCGGATCGATTCCGAACACCGACGATCTCGGACTTGATGCCGCGGGGGTACGCCTCACCGAGTCAGGTCACATTGAGGTCGATCGGGTGTCGCGAACGTCGGTGCGCGGAGTTTATGCGGCTGGTGACTGCACCGGTGTATTGATGCTCGCATCGGTTGCTGCCATGCAAGGACGCATCGCCATGTGGCACGCACTCGGTGATGCCGTGGCTCCCCTTGATGTCGGTGCGGTTTCCAGTGCGGTGTTTACCGATCCGGAGATCGCAACGGTCGGGGCCACTCAACGTGACCTTGATGAGGGCCGAATCCGCGCGATTGCCCTCTTGCTTCCCTTGGCGACGAATGCGCGCGCCAAGATGCTCGGACTCGAACACGGTTTCGTCAAACTCTTTGCCCGCTCTGGTACTCGCATCGTGGTGGGCGGAGTAGTGGTGGCGCCGCGTGCAAGCGAACTCATTCATTCCATTGCCTTGGCGGTCGATCAGCGATTCACTGTCGACCAGTTGGCGCTGACGTTCACGGTGTACCCGTCGCTCTCTGGATCAATTGCCGAAGCAGCACGCCGCTTGCACGTCATGGGCACGGAAAGCGCGGTCGCCAGCGAGTAAGGAATGCCCAATCTCTGGGCAAAACGATTCGTTTTGTGCACCGGTTTGCCCAGAGAATCGGCCTTTGGGTAGGAGGCGCCCACAGTTGGCGAGATGGTCGTGAGGAAGACGACTAGAAGTCGCCGCCACCGAAGCCGCCACCGAAATCGCCGCCGCCCATGTCGCCACCGCCGAATCCTCCGCCACCGGAATCACCGCCGAAACCGCCACCGCCGCCATTTCCGAAGTCACCCTGCATGCCGCCGTTATCGACGACGACCGTTGGCGGGAAGAGAGCATTTCCGAGCATGGTGCCCACCATGATCTGCGGGAGGATCGATCCGTACGAGCCAAAGTAGCCACCTGCGTAGGGGCCGTACATCGGACCTGCCTGCCAGTAGGGGCGCGTGTCGCCGCCGACACCGACAGGAACCTCGCGTGACTGGGGTGTGTGTCCGGTGGCAACGGTGTGCGCGCAGACGGCACACGTAGGAACCTTGCGCTCGGCACCGCCGGGAGGCGCCCACGACACATCGGCAGAACTTGGGCCGTGCCGGGGATCGAAGAAGCAGGGCGGAAGTCGGTCGGGGAGAGGTGCGCCGTTGACGCGGGCACTCACGCACGCCATCGCGTAACGGCCATCTTCGAGGTTTGACGTGATCGCTGACGCTTCTTTGGCGTTGGTCATCCGATCGGCACCGTCGCTCGCCTTGCGGTAGGAGTCGATGGCCGACTGGAGATCGGTGCGTCCTGCATCATCGAGTCGCTGGTCGGTGATGTCGAACGCTGCGACCTGCTCGCCGAAGGAGGTCACGTCCTCGTCGATGACTGACTTAACGGCGGCAAGTTGATCGGCCTCCGCCTTCTTCTTCTTGCGCACGCTGTACGTCACTGCCCCGCCGGCACCCAGGGCGCCTGCGACCACCAGGAGCCAACCCCAGGGGAATCCGCCGCCGCTGGAAGAACCGCCACTTCCACCATTCGCGGCGCGAGAGGAAACCCCCGTGACGAATTCGGTGAGCACATCGTAGGAACTGCCGCCCTGGTTCTTCACGACGGCTTGGGCGGCGATGTCGCTGACAGCAAAGAGGGTTGAGTTCGCTCGGAACGTGCTGCCCGCAACGAGTGCGTACGTTCCTGGCTTACCGACGGCGCGGTAAAGCGAACTGAGTGCGGCGTCAGCGGTTCCACCGTTGGATGTGATGAACGATTTGGGTACGACAGCGATGTAGATCGGAGTACCTGCCGACTGCACCTGATCAAGAAGTGCACTTTCCTGAGAAGGGGAGAGCGGGCGTTCGGAGTCGGGGTCGTTGTAGACCGGTGATTGCTTGAGCGAGGCAGCGACAGCATCGACTGACGAGAGTGCTGAGGTGGCAGTGGCGAGACCGAGCAGCGCAATCAGTAGTAGCACGAGGACGCTGGCGACGCGTGTGGTTGCTCTCATGTGTTCCACGCTAGCAAGGTCACGCAAGCCGAGAGGCGGCTGAGTGCGGAGATGTCAGTCGACGACTTCGCAGAACACAGTGCCAGTCGGAACCGTAGCGCCCACCTCGGCTGTCAGGCCGGTCACGGTGCCGGCGCGGTGCGCGGTGATGGGCTGTTCCATCTTCATGGCTTCGAGCACCACGATGAGGTCTCCGGAGGCAACCTGTTGGCCTTCTTCGACGGCGATTTTCACGACGGTGCCTTGCATCGGGGCGGCAACGGCGTTTCCGGAGGCCGCGCCGCCTGCCGACTTCGACCGCGACCGCTTGGGCGCCGCCGACTTAGGAGTGCTGCCCGCGGAGGCCAGACCCGCAGGCAGGGTGACTTCGAGGCGCTTGCCGCCGACTTCAACGACGACCGATTGACGCTCAGCCGAGTCAGTATCGGCGTCGGCGCTGCCAGAGTAGGGGGGAATCGTGTTGTTGAATTCGGTTTCGATCCAACGCGTGTGAATCGTGAAGGGTGCCGCAGGATCGGCCGGTGCGAACGCGGGGTCGTCGACGACTGCCCGGTGGAACGTGAGGGCAGTGGCGATTCCGTCGACCTCGAACTCGGCGAGTGCACGCCGTGAGCGTTCGATCGCCTGCTGCCGAGTTGCTCCAGTGACAATGAGCTTGGCGAGCAGCGAGTCGAAGTTGCCGCCGATGACATCGCCCTGCACGAAACCGCCATCGAGGCGAATGCCGGGGCCGCTCGGCGGGTTCCAGAGAGCAAGTACCCCGGGCGCAGGCAGGAAATTGCGGCCAGGGTCTTCGCCATTGATGCGGAACTCGATCGAATGTCCGCGCAGTGGCGGGTCATCAAACCCGAGGGTCTCACCGGCAGCGATGCGGAACTGCTCGCGTACCAAGTCGATGCCGGACACCTCTTCGGTGACCGGGTGTTCAACCTGCAGGCGCGTGTTGACCTCAAGGAATGAGATGGTGCCATCGACTCCGATGAGGAACTCACACGTGCCAGCGCCGTAGTAGCCCGCCTCGCGGATGATCGCCTTCGACGAGCGGTAGAGCTCATCGTGCTGGTCGTCGGTGAGGAAGGGTGCGGGTGCTTCTTCCACCAACTTTTGGTGGCGGCGCTGAAGTGAGCAGTCGCGGGTGCTGACGACCACCACATTGCCGTGCATGTCAGCGAGTACCTGTGTTTCAACGTGACGCGGGCTGTCGAGGTAACGCTCGACAAAACACTCACCTCGACCGAACGCTGCGACCGCTTCACGCACTGCTGAGTCGTAGAGCTCTGGAATTTCTTCGAGCGTGCGAGCGACCTTCAGTCCGCGACCGCCACCACCGAAGGCTGCCTTGATCGCGATGGGCAGTCCGTGAGCGCGCGCGAACTCGACGACCTCGTCTGAGCCAGTCACCGGGTCGGGCGTTCCTTCAACCTGCGGAGCACCAGCGCGCGCGGCGATGTGGCGTGCGCTCACCTTGTCGCCCAGCGAGCGGATGGCGTCGGGCGGAGGGCCGATCCACGTGAGCCCGGCGTCAATGACGGCTTGGGCAAAGTCAGCATTCTCGGAAAGGAACCCGTAGCCAGGGTGAACCGCGTCGGCGCCGCTGCGAGCCGCGACGTCGAGGATCTTGTCGACCACGAGGTAGGTCTCAGCGGCCGTGCTTCCGCCGAGGGCGTACGCCTCGTCAGCGACCTTCACATGCTGCGCGTCGCGGTCGGGATCGGCGTAGATGGCCACGCTCGTGAGGCCGGCGTCACGGCATGCGCGCGCTACACGGATAGCGATCTCTCCGCGGTTGGCGATGAGCACCTTCGACAACGGTCGGGCAACAGGCTGAGCCACGGCATCTCCATGCAAGCGAGGGGCTTCCGAGTCTATGGGGAGTCCGTGTCTGACACGGACCGGGCGTCCCACAGGTCAGTCCACGAGTGGCCGAGTGCTCGCACCAGTTCGCGTAGTAACGGCAGCGACAGTCCAATGACATTCGATGGGTCGCCGTCAATTCCGTCGATGAAGGGGGCCGACAGGCCGTCGAGAGTGAAGGCACCGGCCACCGTGAGCGGCTCGCCTGAGGCAACGTACGCGTCGATCTCGGCATCGTCGGGAGTTCCAAATCGCACCACGGTCTTCGCGCTGGCGACTCGGGCGCCGCCGTCGGCAGCATCGATCAGAGCATGGCCGGTGACCAGGGTGCCGGTGCGACCACGCATGGCTCGCCAGCGATCGCGGGCGTCATTGGCGTCCGTGGGCTTTCCTAGGAGTCGGCCGTCGAACTCGAGCACGGAATCGCAGCCGAGTACAAGGAAGGGGCCGGGATCGGCACCCTGGAACTTGCGTCCCACGTCACGGGCCTTGAGTACCGCCAAGTGTTCGGCCACGGTCTCGGCATCGGCATCGGCGGATAGTGAGGCGATTTCGGCATCTTCATCGACATTGCTGACGATGACAAGCGGAACCACGCCGGCCGAATGCAGCAGGCGGCGCCGTGCCGGCGACGCCGATGCGAGGATCAGCGTGAGAGTAGGCATTAGTGGGGAAGGCTCGAATGCCGCCACGCTGCGGCACCGGTACTCAGTGGTCGGCGGTGCGCAAGTTCGGGTCGGCCCCACAACGGTCGATCTGGTGTTGCAGAAGCGACCGGCGTCGACAACGACGCGACCACTGCGACAAGCGCCGCGAGTTCGTCGGCCGTGGGATCGCCCTTCACAACCCGCAGCAGCGGGCGCGTGGGCTCAGGTGTCGTTGTCTCGTCGGTCATCAGAGCGGAATGTTTCCGTGCTTCTTGGGCGGAAGCGTTGCGCGCTTACCGCGCAGCGTGCGCAGTGCTCGAATCACCATCGGCCGAGTCTCGCTCGGTTGAATGACGCGGTCGATGAAGCCACGCTCTGCTGCGATGTAGGGGTTGGCCAGCGTGTCTTCGTACTCGCTGATGAGTCGAGCGCGCTCGGCCTCGGGATCAGTCGCGTCGCGTAGTTCTTGTCGGTACAAGATGTTGACCGCGCCTTGGGCACCCATCACCGCGATCTGGCCGGTGGGCCATGCGAGGTTGATGTCGGCACCGAGGTGCTTGCTACCCATCACGTCGTACGCGCCGCCGTAGGCCTTACGCGTAATGACGGTGACGAGCGGAACGGTTGCTTCGGCATACGCGTAGATGAGCTTGGCGCCGCGACGAATGATGCCGTTCCACTCTTGATCGGTTCCGGGCAGGAAGCCAGGGACGTCAACGAACGTGAGCACCGGAATGTTGAACGCGTCGCACGTGCGCACGAAACGGGCAGCCTTTTCCGAAGCGTCGATGTCGAGCGTTCCGGCGTACTGCATGGGCTGATTGGCAACGACGCCAACCGGACGACCTTCCACGCGACCGAAGCCAATGATCATGTTGGGCGCGAATAGCGGTTGCACTTCAAGGAAGTCGTCGTCATCGAGCACGTGCTCAATGACCTTGTGCATGTCGTAGGGCTGGTTGGGCGAATCGGGAATCAGCGTGTCGAGTTCGCGGTCGTGATCGGTGATGGTGAGGTCGGCCTCAACGTCAACCACGGGCGCGTCATCGAGGTTGTTGCTCGGAAGGTACGAGAGCAGCGCCTTGACGTAGTCGATCGCGTCGGTTTCGTCGGTGGCCATGTAGTGCGCGACACCCGACTTGGTGTTGTGCGTGCGCGCTCCGCCGAGGTCTTCGAATTCGACGTCCTCGCCGGTGACGGTCTTGATGACATCGGGTCCGGTGATGAACATGTGCGAGGTCTTGTCGACCATCACGGTGAAGTCGGTGATGGCGGGGGAGTACACGGCGCCACCGGCACACGGTCCCATGATCAGCGAGATCTGCGGAATGACTCCCGACGCGTGCACGTTGCGACGGAAGATCTCGCCATAGAGGCCGAGCGACACGACACCTTCCTGGATGCGCGCGCCGCCGGAGTCGTTGATGCCGATGATGGGAACGCCGGTCTTCATTGCGAGGTCCATCACCTTGACGATCTTCTCGCCGAACACCTCTCCGAGCGATCCACCGAACACGGTGAAGTCCTGGGCGAAGACGCAGACCGGCCGGCCGTCGATGGTGCCGTAGCCCGTGACGACGCCGTCGCCGTAGGGGCGGGTCTTCTCAAGTCCGAACGCAGTGGATCGGTGGCGGGCGAGGCCGTCAAGCTGCTGGAAGGAATCTTCGTCGAGCAGCGACAGGATGCGCTCCATTGCCGTCTGCTTGCCCTTGGCGTGCTGTTTGTCGACGGCCTGCTGGCGACGGCTCAGCGCATCGGTGCGTCGTGAGTCGAGGTCGGCGATCTTGCCGGCCGTGGTGTGCAGGTCGGGACCGGTGCCTGAATCGTCGGTCGCTGCGCTCATCTGTCCGCCCTCCGGAGGTCTGGTGGCCTACGTTAGCGAGATGGCAACAGACGCCGTCGGGGACCTCCGCCCGCCACTCGATTCTGCGCTCGTGCAGGCCGAACTCGAGCGATGCGGTCTGGGCGGCTTCCCGATCACTCTTGCCGGCTCCCTTGCCTCCACCAATGCCACGACGGCCGCTCTGTTGGCGGCGGGAAACGAGGCACCTTTCGCGGTGGTGGCGGAGTCTCAGACCGCAGGGCGAGGGCGACTTGACCGTTCGTGGGCCTCACCACCCGGCGCTTCCTTGCTTGTGTCTGTCGCGGTCGACATCCCGTCGCGACCATCCTCCTGGGGCTGGTTGCCCCTGCTCAGCGGCGTCGCAACGGTGCTGACCTTGCGCGAACTCGGGATTCCAGCGGTCGTGAAATGGCCGAACGATGTGATCGTCGACCATCCGCACGGACCTCGGAAACTCGCAGGAATCTTGTGTGAGGGCACCGGTGCCGGCACGGCGGTAGTAGGCATCGGACTCAATGTCGATCAGCGTGCCGACGAACTCGCCACTGATACTGCGACATCGGTGCGGATGGAGGGTCGACGGATTGGTGGGCGCGAAGCACTCCTGGCCCAACTCCTGAGCAACCTGTTGGATTTCGTCGGTCAATGGAATGCGGTGGGAGGCGATGCTGTCGCCTGTGGGCTCTCCGACCAGTACGTTGCGCTCTGTTCAACCCTCGGCCAGCGAGTAGAGGCGCAACTGCCCGCCGATGGGAGCCTGTGGGGAACAGCGGTGGCCATCGGAGCGGAGGGTGAGCTGGTGATCGACAGCGACGATGGGGTGCATCGGTTCTCCGCGGGTGACATCATCCACATCCGGCCTGCCTGACATGGCAAGATAACCGCCATGACGTACCCGGAGAAGTTGTTAGCCGATGGCGAGGACATTGAATTCGAGTTGCGCCCCCACTGGCGTGCCTTGATTCCTCCGCTGGTGTGGCTGTTCGGCCTCATCGTCGGCGGCTTCTTCCTGCTGGCCAAGTGGGGTTCATGGTTCGCTGGCAACGACACGGTGTCGACGTGGGGCCGATGGATCATCGGATTAGCGATGATCATCCTTCTCGTTTCCTTCACAGCGCGTCCGTTCGCCTACTGGTGGACCACTGACTACGTCTTCACCAGTCGGCGCATCATCGTGCGCACGGGACTTGTCGCACGCAAGGGTCGCGACATGCCGCTGTCGAAGGTCAACAACGTCAGCTTCGATATTTCGTTCTGGGGTCGGCTCATGAATTACGGTGTCCTGACTATCGACTCAGCCAGTGACGAGGCGCTCGTCATCGCAGATGTTCCCGATGTTGAGACGATTCAGCGCGAGGTGCAGCGCATGCACGAAGACGATGACCTACGCCGTCGTCGCCAGACCACCGGCGTCGCACCCGAAGACGACGTCTGAGTTCTACCAGCGAATTCGTTCCGCACACACGCCGATCGTCGAGTTCGCTCTACCCGCGTTCATCCATCGCTATCCGTCAATTCCAAGCCCGGGAATGACGGAATCGTATGGAAGAAGGGGCCGTCTGAACTCAGACGACGCTGATTTCAGCGACCTCAATGGGATCGACGGCGGGGAATACCCACTTGCGGTACGACCAGAACCGGAAGAGGGTTCCGAGGCCCAGGCCGATCACGTTGGCGCTGAGGTTGTCGGCAAGCGGTGAGGTGAGTGCGAGCGCGTAGTGCGTGAACCACAGGCACAGCAGAGCGATACCCATAGCGACGGCGTTGAGCACGACGAAGAGTACATACTCGCGGGCGAACGTCGTGCGACCGCGATCACGGAAGGTCCACAGCCTGTTGCCTAAGTAGGCCACCGTGGTAGCAGCCAGCACTGAGAGGGCCTTGGCTGTGATGGGCTTGTCGTAGAGGGGGCCTGGGTCGCCGGCGTACCGCAGCAGGTTGAACAGTCCGACATCAACGACCAAAGCGATGAGTCCGACTATTCCGAACTTCGCTACCTCATGCACGAGTTCGCGCGTTCGGCCGTAGCCATGACGCGCGGTATCAAGGAGGGATGAGGGGCTCATTGCGCCTCTATTCTACGCTCTCCGGGGGCGTGGACTAGGTTGTGGTGGTGCCCGAGCGCGACTTTCCTGTGGTGGCGATGGTGGGTGGGGGACAACTGGCCCGCATGACCGCCCAGGCGGCGATTGCGCTCGGAGTCGGATTTCGAGTATTAGCCACCGATCTCAACGAGTCGGCCGCTCAGGTGTGCCGCGACATTCAGATCGGCCGACACGACGATCAGGAAGCCCTCACTGCGCTGGCGGTGGGCGCCGATGTCATCACCTTCGACCACGAGCACGTGCCGCCGGAGATGCTCGAACGGCTCGTGGCGAACGGAAGCGTTGTGCGGCCCGATCCGTCGTGCTTGGTCTACGCGCAGGACAAAGCGCTCATGCGCGCCAAGCTCACCGAGGCTGGAATTCCCTGCCCGCGTTGGGCGGTGGTCACATCTGCTCAGGAAGCCACCGATTTCGGTGATGCGGTGGGCTGGCCGATCATTCTCAAGACATCGCGCGGTGGTTACGACGGGCGTGGCGTGTGGGTGATCGACTCATCCGAAGCTGCGGGCAAGCTGCTCGCCACGGCCACGTTGAACCCCGGGGCCGTGTGGCTGGCCGAGGAGAAGGTTGCCTTCACCCAGGAACTCGCGGCGCAGGTCGCGCGCAGCCCCTCGGGGCAGGCAGTGGCCTACCCCGTTGTTCGCACAGTGCAGACCGACGGAATCTGTACCGAAGTTGTTGCTCCGGCGCCTGGGCTCAGTGATGAGCACGCGACTGCGGCTCAGACCGTCGCCCTGAACGTCGCCGCTCTGCTTGGCGTGACGGGAATGCTGGCCGTCGAGCTCTTTGACACCCCAGATGGTGTGTTGGTGAACGAACTGGCGATGCGGCCGCACAATTCGGGCCATTGGTCCATTGATGGTGCGGTCACGAGTCAGTTCGAAAACCATCTACGTGCCGTACTCGACCTGCCTCTTGGTTCGCCGCGTCTGCTCGCGCAACACGCGGTGATGGTCAATGTTCTCGGGGGTGATCTGCCCGATCTCTATCCCGCCTACAAGCATCTGATGGCGCGTGATCCATCGCTGCGGGTGCATGTCTACGGCAAGGAAGTGCGACCTGGCCGTAAAGTCGGGCATGTGACGGTCATCGGCGACGATCTCGATGACCTGCTCGTACGCGCACATCACGCGGCCGACTACCTCGCGGGAGTAATCGATGAGTGACGCAACCCCGATCGTTGGACTGGTCATGGGGAGCGACTCCGACTGGTCTGTGCTTACCTCGACGTCCGATGCACTTGCCGAGTTTGGCGTGGCCCATGAGGTGCGAGTGGTGTCAGCGCACCGTATGCCGCGCGACATGATCGAATACGGCGAAACGGCGGAGGCTCGAGGATTGCGGGTCATCATTGCCGGTGCTGGTGGCGCAGCGCATCTTCCTGGAATGCTCGCGAGCGTCACTCCACTTCCCGTCATCGGCGTGCCGGTGCCGCTGGCGCAGCTTGACGGACTCGACTCGCTTCTCTCGATCGTGCAAATGCCCTCGGGTGTGCCGGTAGCAACCGTGGCAGTGGGGGGCGCGCGCAACGCGGGCCTGCTCGCAGTGCGTATTTTGGCGTCGGCCGACACTGAGGAGGGTGCTGCACTTCGTGAGCGCATGCGCGCATTCCAAGTTGCCCTCGGCGATGTGGCGCGGGCAAAGGGCGAGCGCTTGCCGCGCAGCGGGAACGCGCCGCAGTCGTCGTGACCCCGAGCGAACTGCTGGCGCTCGTTGGAGCGTGGGTGGTGGTCGGATTGATGCCCGGTCTGCTTGTCACCGTTGGTCTGCGCCGCAACGCTGGGCTGCTTCGTAACGTGGCGCTTGCGCCGATTGTCGGCTATGGCCTCCTGATGTCAGTAGCCGTTGTCCTTGAGGTTCTTGGAAAGCCGGTTGGGCCGGTCACCGTCGTGATTCCTGCCTACGCAATTGCGTTGCTGTGTCTGGCCATCGGTGTGATGACGAGACGGAACACAAGGTGGCCATCCACCGCGCTCGTTGTGCGCGCGATTGATGTGTTGCCGGTAGTCGTGGTGATCGTCGTGAGCATGTCGATCTGGTGGAGTGCTACCGGCGGACTCACTCTGGTGCCGCCCAACGATGATGGTGCAAACCATGGACTGTTCACCACGCAGATCTTGGGGCTACAAACGATCACCCCTGACCGAGTCGTCGTCGGCAGTGTGGTGTCAGGAAGTCCGAGCGCCGCCTACTACCCGTTCGGAATCCACCTCGTGGCCGCGCTCGTAAGCCGCATCAGTGGCAGCCCGGTCGCGTCGGTTCTCACATTCGAGGTGGTGGTGGCGGCGGTGCTGCTACCACTTGGCATGTTCGTGCTGACTCGCCGACTGTTTCCGGCTCGTCCAGGGGCGGCCATCGTCGCCACAATCTTCTCGGTGAGTTTCGTCGCGATGCCGTACTACGTGGCGAGCTGGGGCGCTTACCCCTTCATTATCGGAATGGCGGGGCTAGCAATCGCAATCGATGCGATCTGCGGCATTGCGCGTGATGCACCGGCAGGTGGGGCTGGGGTCGTCGTGGGACTCAGCGTGGTCGGCCTGTTTGCGGTGCACTCCAGTGAAGCAGTATCGGCAGTTCTGCTGGGGTTGCTGGTGCTCGTTGCGGTGGCAGTGCGGCGTGAGCAGCGATTTCGTGACAGCCTGTTGCCCCTCGCAATTGCCCTGTTTGTGCTGCTGGCGTTCATCGCCCCCCAACTCCTTCAGATTCGGCGCGGTGCGAGTGCCGTTGCGGTGGCGTCGCTTATTCCGTCCCAGACTGCCGTTGATTCGGTCGTGAACGCGTTGACGTACGTGACCGGGATTCCTAACCGCGATCTGGTGCCGCAGCTAGCTGGCGGGCTCAATGCATGGCACATCGTGGTGGGTGGTGCAGTGTGGCTATTGGCTGGTATCGGCTGCTGGGTTGCCGTGCGCGATCGTTGGTCTCCTGAATGGGCGCTGGCCCTAGCGGCGTGCGTGCTGGTCGTCGTCGCGTCGTCGATGAGACTGCCGTTCATCGATGCCCTCACCATTCCGTGGTACTCCCGGTGGGATCGGCTTGTGATGAACCTGTTGGTGTTGCTTGCGCCGTTGGCCGCGTTGGGAGTGCTCACGGTGACGGCGGGAATGGCCAGCTACCGACTCCGGTTGGTCGTCACCGGGGCCATCGCGGCCGTCGTTGCCCTTCCATCACTCGTAGTGGCATCGGACGTCGCACATGCTGCGTACGAGCGCAACAGTCTTGCCGGACCAGATCAACGAGCGGCCTACGCGTGGTTGGCCGACCACGTGACGCAGGGTGGCTCCGTGCTCAATGACTCGCGCGACGGTTCGGGATGGATGTGGGCGTTGGAGTTAGTGCCACCGCTCTTTGCTGTCGCACCCCATCAGATCGATGGCTGGGGAGACCGCACCTATTTACTCGACCACGCGGCTGACATTCGAACCGATGTGCGAGCGGCGGCGGTCGCCGAGCAGTGGAGCGTGCAGTACGCCTATGTGGGACCACGCACGTATCTCAAACGCGGTCCCGTGCTGTCGGCAGACGACCTCGTGGCCGGTGGCGGATGGCGGGTTGTCTTTGAACAAGGGGGCGCCACCGTACTTGAGCGAGTGGGAGCCCGATCCTGAATTCGTCAGAGACCGATCAGCCGCGGCCACTCCTCATCGGGGCATCGATCCATCACGACGGTGAGGCCCGCCGCTTGGGCGCGGTCGGCCGCAGCTTCGTCAATGACTCCCAGTTGCATCCACACCGCTGATGCGCCGACGGTGATTGCCTCGTCGACAACGGCCCCTACGAGGGCGCTATTGACGAAGCAGTCGACAACGTCGAGGTGTCCCACGAGGTCGGTTGCCTCCTGCAGTGTGCGAACTGCAGGCTCGCCATGTACCGATTCGGCAGTCGGGTGAACCGCAATGATGCGTTTGCCCTTCGACTTCAGCATGCGGGCCACGTGCCACGCCGGTCTCATCGGATTGTCGCTGAGCCCAACGATCGCCCACGTCGTGCTGTTCAGAAGTAGTTCGCGCATTTGTTCGTCGGTGGCAGGGATCACATTGTGCAGGCTACCGGGGTGCCGTGTGCAGGAAGCGCAACTGCTCGCGGGCGATTACGGTAGAGGGAAGGAATCGAGGAAGGATCACGATGGCGGGCAACGCAGGAAATCCGAACTTTGACGCGTTCACTTTGTCGGAGGAGCACCAGATGCTCCGAGAGGCAGTTCGTGAATTGGTAATCGACAAAGTGGTGCCTCGTGCCGCCGAAATCGATGAGACCGGCGAGTTTCCGTGGGACGTCTACGAGGCCTTACGAGCGGCCGACTTTCATGCCATTCACATTCCTGAGGAATACGGCGGTCAGGGTGGTGACGCACTTGCTGCATGTTTGGTAATCGAGGAAGTGGCGCGCGGATGCGCGTCGTCGTCTCTGATTCCGGCTGTGAACAAACTCGGAACACTGCCGTTGATGATCGCGGCCGATGACGAATTGCTGCAGCGCTATCTGCCGCAGGTCGCTTCAGGTGAGGCGATGTTCTCGTACGCGCTCAGTGAGCGCGAAGCCGGAAGCGACGCCGCGTCGATGAAGACGCGCGCCGTGGCTGACGGCGATGGGTGGGTACTCGACGGACAGAAGAGTTGGATCAGTAACGCAGGAGTGTCGAAGTACTACACGGTTCTCGCGGTCACCGATCCCAATGCCGGATCCAAGGGAATCTCCGCATTCGTCGTGCATGCCGATGATGAGGGTTTCTCGCTGGCACCGCCTGAGCGCAAACTCGGAATCCACGGGTCACCCACGCGCGAGATTCTGTTCGACTCGTGTCGTATTTCTGGTGATCGCATCATTGGTGCGCCCGGCACCGGATTCCAAACTGCCATGAAGACGCTCGACCACACGCGCATCACCATTGGTGCGCAGGCACTCGGAATTGCGCAGGCCGCAGTCGACGCGGCGACGGCCTATGCCAAGGAGCGTCAGCAATTCGGTCGCGCGATCGGTGCGTTCCAAGGGATTCAGTTCATGCTCGCCGACATGGCGATGAAGACCGAAGCAGCGCGGTCGCTGGTGTACATGGCAGCAGCCAAGAGTGAGCGTGGAGACGCCGACCTAGCGTTCTTCGGTGCAGCGGCCAAGTGCTTCGCATCCGATGTGGCAATGGAAGTGACGACGGATGCCGTTCAGGTCTTCGGCGGTGCCGGTTATACCCGTGACTTCCCCGCTGAACGTTTCATGCGTGATGCGAAGATCACCCAGATCTACGAAGGCACCAACCAGGTGCAGCGCATTGTGATGTCCAAGCATCTATTGAAGTAGTGCGGCGAAAGGGGAGGCCGCCACCGTTGAACCCGTGAGCAGCCTCCCCTCCCGACGTTACTTCCGCTTATCGTTCTTCTCGTGCGCCTTACGCGGGCTGAGCCTGTAGAGAGTGCCGAGTTGGCCCTCCCACATGAGGTCGCCGTTGTAGAACGGCTGGATCATCGAGCCTTGCGTCATTGTGGGAATGACGGCTGAACGGGCGAGTTCGCGACCCGTTGCGGCATCACGCCACACCGCCATGCCATTGGCGTTCTGGGTGGGAACTTCATTGGCGGGGATATCCGTCGAGACCAAGACCCGGTGGTGTGCATCACCGATGAGCATGGTGAATTCGGTTGTGGTCTGGGTCTTCTTCCACACGGTGGTCAACTTCGGAGTAGGCCCATTCACCGACAGACGCAGTGCCGCTAGCTTGCGCGGCACCGTGTCGAATACGAACAACAGGTTGCTCGATGCGTCAGATGATAGGGAGGCACCCACCATGCTGGTTGCTCCACCAAGGTTCGCGACCAGCCACGGGTCGGGAGTGTCATTGGCGAATGGCTTGAGCGACACCGACTTGGTCGAGTCCGCCTGACTAATCGCAGTCACACTCATCGGGACGGTCGTTTTGTAGGAGTTGTTGGCAGTTGCGACCCAGTCCTTCATTGCAACAAAGGACGTGTTCGTGGTCTGGCCAGCATCCTGTGTGACCGGCGCCGTCCAGGTTGGGTCAAGTGTCAGACTGCCGTCGCTGCCCACTTCATAGCGAATCCCTTGGCAGGGGCCGAATCCCTCGATGAGATAGGCGTAGTTCTTGCCTTGGAATCGGGTGATGGTTGCGCGCGCACCGGCCGGATGAAGAAGGGTCACCTGATGCAACACGGTCATTGAGATTGGGTCGACAGTGACAAGTTCCGACGGCGGAACCCAGCCGATGGTTGTCGGAGTTGCGGCGGTGGGGTTCGCGGGGCACTTCGCGAGAGCGGGCGGGCCCTGCTCGGTGCAACCGTAGGCCCGGTATCCCGACTTGAACACCAGAAGGCCGTCTGCGGTGGCATTGAATCCGTTGTACGCCGCATTGTTGGGGTCGGCGTCGACGTTCACCGGTAGGTCAAGGGATGCGATGACGTGGCCATCCGAGGGATCGATTTTGGCCAAGTAGTGGCTATAACTCACGTAGAGGTTGCCATCGCTGAGCATTCCCATGACGCCGGGGTAATCCCAGAGTGCGGGGGTTACGGTGATATCCATCAATTGGGTGTGCCATACCGATGCCAACGTGACCGGGTCAACCTGATCGACGAAGGCGCCAATGGAGCCCGGCAATTGGCCGTATCCGCCGCCCAAGATGTAGGCGTGCGAGGCGTCCTTGTAGACCATGTTGAACCCCGACGGGTACAGGTCGGTTGCTGAATTGCTCGAGGTGACCGCGTTCTTCTCGGAAGTAGATCCACCGAAGTAGGCCCGCGAGAAGACGTGCGAACGAGCTGAGTCGTAGTGCTCAAATGAACTAAGCGAGGGGTACCACGGCGAATTCGATGTGGCAGGCGCCGCTGAACTCAGCCCTCCTGTCGTGATCACCAACGCTCCGACAAGTGCGATCGAAGGAACTGCCCATCGCATTCGCCGAAACTTCGTGTGTGGCTGAGTCATGAGTCCTTGATTTCCAATCGTGAGAGTCACACCACGAATTCGTGGTCGGTACTACTCTCAGCGACTGAGGAAGTGGCCACTACCGTGCTGGCACGGTAGTGGAAGTGGTTTCACCCGACCGGGTGAGGGTCTGAGAGCGATGCCCCTACCTCATCGAACTGTATGGGTGCCAAGGAATTCGATCCCGTCAGCAATACCCGTGCTGGCACGGTGGTGCCGGCTGTCGCCTGATGGAAATCTAGACGTGATTGCGAGGCGACAACTCCAAGGGGGACCAACATGAAGGATGCAAGCGATACACCAAGTGAATCGAGCGCATTACCTGACGGTGGTTTAGGCCGCCGGCAAGTCTTGGTCGGTGCAGCAGCTGTTGCTGCGGCCGCTATTGCCGCCCCACGCATGAAATCGCAGGCCAACGTTGCAGCGAAATCTTCGGAGGATTCGAAGGGTGGCCACCCCCACGCTGGCAAGCCCAACATTCTTTTGGTCATGGTCGACGAGCTTCGCTTCCCCAAGGTGTTCCCCACAGGCATCAATTCTGCTGCCGAGTTCCTTGCCGCATTTATGCCGAACACCTACACGTTGTGGCAGAGGGGCGTGAAGTTCTCGCAGCACCACAGCGCATCTAACGACTGCTCACCCTCGCGCGGTGTGTTCTTCACCGGCCTCTACAGCCAGCAGTCGTGGTTCACCACAACGATCATCGACGATCCCACCTCCACCACCTCGTCGTCGCCGGTGCTCAACCGCCGTGTGCCAACGTTCGGGAAACTGGTTCGGCTGGCCGGGTACAAGACGCCGTACATCGGCAAGTGGCACTTGTCACTTCCTCACTCGACGCAACCAGGCACCGCCAACAGTCTCGAACAGTACGGGTTCGAAGGAATGACAAGCCCCGATCCAACCGGATACAACCTGCAGGGAACCTACGGCGGCCCCTCGGGATACCTCAGTGACAACGATGTGAAAGACCAGGCGGTGAGCTGGCTCAACGCGACAAAGCCGACCGACCAGCCGTGGTGTCTCACTGTCGGCTTCGTGAACCCGCACGACAAGGAATTTTTCCCGGCGGGAACCGAGTTCGAAACTTTCGCCGGGTTGTTTGCGGACTCGAGCAAGAACCCGACTGGGCTGCAGCAGTACCAAGCCTTCGCAACGCTGCCCTCTGCCAGCGCTGTTAACTGGGCCGACAATGTCCTCAAATCGCCGCCGTCGTATGGCTATCCGACCATTCCGGACAACTGGGAGTCGCTGGCGACCCTGCAGGCTAACAAGCCCTCCTATCAGGCGGTGGCACGCTGGTTTCAGGCCTCGGCTTGGGGTGGCGTCTCGGATGTTTCCACCGAAACTGAATTCAGCGTCGTCCAGTACCCACAAAACCCCGAGTATCCGTTACCCATCAGGGGCGTCGGAATTGCTCCGTACAGCTACTGGCAACGATCACTTGACTGCTACACGCAGATTATGGAAATCATCGACGTGCGGATTGGCGCTGTTCTCAATGCGATGCCTCCCGCCGTTGCCGACAACACAATCGTCATTTTCACCTCCGACCACGGTGATTTCGGTGGTGCGCACGGCCTCGTGTCTGGAAAAACCGGAACGTTCTACGACGAGGCCGTTCGGGTGCCGCTCATCGTGTTCGATCCCACCGGACAATTCACCGGCGATGTCGATACCATCCGTACCGGATTGACCTCACACGTCGACATGACTCCGTTGATTACGAGTCTTGTTCACGGTGGAAGCACGAGTTGGATGAAGGGCGAGCTGAAGACCATCTACGGAACGCGGCATGACATGGTGCCGATGCTTCGTTCTGCTAAGGCACCCGGACGTCGTTACGCGATGCACTCCAATGACGAAGTCGTCGCGCCACAGGGCAACTTCTCGAACTCGCCATGGCACCTGACGGGCGTGGTCACACCCAAGGGCAAGTTCAGTCTCTACTCATTCTGGAACGGCACCGACGTGAAGATCGACCCGCAAGGTGCAGAGACTGAGTACTACGACTACTCAACTCGCGGGGGGCAACTCGAACTCGACAGCACTCCGTCGTCACGTGCTGCCCGCGATGCTCTACTGGCACTTCGACGCGATCTGATTCCTAACGAACTGCGCCGTCCGCTACCTCGCACATATTGGATACCACAAGAGGAGTCGCGTTTGGCAACCCAGGCCTTCTATGCACTCATCCTAGATTCGGCCAGCGGCAACTAGGCATGTAGTTCTGAAGCGATGGCGTGGTCTGCACCTGGTAAGTCGCACTATCGGTGACAGACCACGCCATGAGCCAATGTCGAGAGGGTAGTGATGAGTGACGATGAGGTTCGGCGGGCCTTCGCCGATCTCTACGCGATGGACGCCGAGTTCGCCGAAGCGATCGCATCGGCTCCCAGCATGAGCCGAGCAGTGAGCATTGCGGCAGAACGTGGGTTCGTCGTTGATGCAGCAGCGATTCGGGCGGCCGTCACCGGTTGGAATGGTGAGACTGCGGGAGCCGAAGCGCTCGATCTTCGACTGAAACCCACGGTGTCGGAAGGACACCGGCTTCGCTACTAAAACCTGTCAGTTGGTTGCGACAGTCAGGCTGAACTCAGCGCCACTCGCGCTTCGAGTCAACTCCCATGTGCCATCGTGTCGGAGCGATACCTCGTCGAAAATATGTGAGCCAAGCCCGGCGCGCTGGGAGGACTCGGCTTTGGTGCCGTCGTCGACGCAGACCAGCGTGAGGTAATCGGAATCGAATGTTGCCGACACTGTCATGTGAGTTGCTGCCCCGTGGCGCTGAGCATTGACAAGGCACTCATCAATCACTCGCTTGAGATCAGTTGAAAGTGTTGGCCAACGGCGACCAACTTCCGACCAGTCAACGTGATCGTCGAGTTCGATTCCGAGGAGGCGTGCTGGAGTACGCGCACTGGGAGAGTCGCCACTAAGCCCGGGATGCATGAGGCGATTGAGCAGGATCGGCAAGGTGATGGTGCGCACGCCTTCGAATTCGGTGACCGCTTCGGGGCGCCTTTGAAGCCGAAGTAGAAGCACGACGGCCGATAGTCGTCCCTGCACGGAACGGTGGAGGCTCTCGGAGATCATTCGATCGGTGAAATCCGCCTCTTCAAGAAGTCGAATCCGCTCGGTGTGCTGCGCCTCCAGCGACACTCGAAGTTGATTCGTGTCGCTTTCTGCTTGAGCGGCGTAGCCGCGTGCGAGTTGAAACGTAAGTCCGCCGACGCCATATCGCATCAGGCTTCGAAGCAGGATTGAACTGGCCGCCACGGCAGTGAAGCCCACGTCTGAGAACAGCAGGAGTGTGGCGATGGACGCTCCTGCCGAAACGAACCCAATTGCGCACCAACAGGCGACTGTCCACCACGCTGCTTTCACTTGCGCCACCGGCACAGGGGCGAGTTGAAGTAGTGCGGCAGTCAGGACAGGGAGAAGCGCGCTCAGCGACACTGCGATCGCTTGAGGAACGCCAATACTGAACCCCACGATGTATGCCTGAGCGGGAAGTGTCACGAGAGCGACGATCGCGGTAAGACCGACACTCACCACCGGTGAGGACGAGATTGAGGGGAAACGGCGACGGGAGGGCTGGCCGACGCGGGTGAATTGCTCCTTGGCGTCGATGACGATTGTGGCCGGTGTGCCTCGCAGTGGTGCTCGCAGTTCGCCCTCGGGGCCGAGGTGCAGCCCAGCCACTCGCTGAATCGTGTCGAGTGGCCTGCGCGATGCCGCCGCCGATGGTGCGATCACAAGGGTTGCGCCGTCGCGGGCGAACTCAACCTCAAGATGCGATTCGGCCGGCTCGAGATGCCGAAGCCAGCGGTAGGCCTGATGCCGGACGTGCTCGTCGAGGAGTACGCCGCGTGCATCTTCATCGACGATGTCGGGTGCGGCGCGAACGATGAAGGTGGGGCCAAGTGCCGAAAGTGCAGGGATGAGCCCCGCTCGAACAGATACTGGATGGAGCAAGTGGGCCAGTGGTCGCATCACGTTGCTGAGGAATGCGTTCAACGCATCAGCAAGTTCAGCATCGGTGAGATCGGCTTGTTGATCGTGTATTCGATTGAGTGGCTCTTGAACCTGAACTTGAAGTACCTGCGCGTAGTTCTCAAATCGATCCTGCTGGGCAGAAAGCAGAAGCGCGTTCAGGCCCGACTCTTGATCGAGAGATATTTGAAGTTGACGGTTGACTAACCGCGCGTGTTGCCAGCTACGCAACGTGTCGTTGCCGATTGCGTGCGCGGCGAGAGCCGCAAGTGTGAGGCCGACCGAGAGCAAGAGCCACAGGGAAAAGTCGGCTCCGATCAATTCCCGTGAACTTAGGCTCGTCAGCATCGCCCACGAGCCGACGAAAGTTCCAAGCCCTACGGTCAAGCGACCCATCGTGGCCTGGTGTTGCGGCGCCATCCAGATGCCCAGGCTGGCGATGGCAGCAACCACCAACGCCATGAAAGCGAATGACACTAGGACGGCACCCGCGTCAGGTGAGACTCCGGGAGTCAGCAGCCTGACCAGACACGCCAGCAGAGTAATGGCGAGGCCGGGCCAGACATTCTCTAGCCAACGTGCACGCATCAGCTCAACTCAATCGGCGGCTATTGCGGGGACTCGTGTTTTGCACGTACATCACGACGGCTGCTACCCGTGGGTTGAGCCCGTCGTCGGCATTGCCGATGCGAAGCGCCGTAATGATGTCGGAGGCTACGGACTCGACGGTGCGCACAGTGATCTGGAGGTCATCGGCGATCCGGCGGTTCGACCAGCCTCGGGCCATTCTCGACAGCACATCAAGTTGTCGGGGAGTGAGTTCACCCAGAGGGCCAGTAGTTGATACCACGAGGTCGTCAACGAGCGCGTCGTCGATGATCACTTCACCGGCTGAGGCCGCCTCAATGGCTCGACCCAGTTGATCGATGTCAGAAACACTGGTCTTCAGTAAGTACGACCAGCCGCCTTGAATCTCGGGCGGGAGCGTGGTCAGTACCCCCGGCAGGGCCAGATTCGACAGCAAGACGACGCCGCGTGTTGTGGTGCGACGGCGTAACTCAATGCCCAATTGTGTGCCGGTCATGCCGCTTCCGAGGTCGATGTCGGTCAACAGGACGTCGACATCGTCGGGTCCGGTTGCGGCGAGAGCCTCTTCAGCGGTGGCACAGTCACCGACGACAACGACTCCGGGAATGCGGTTGACGAGGGCGTGAACAAGCAGTTCGCGGTAGAGCGGCTCATCCTCGACGACGAGTACCTTCACGCGGTCCATCTGCCAAGTATGGGGCGCGCTGGCCGATTCATTCCGAAACGGGGTTCCAGGTCGCGCCCGGGGGCACATTTCCGCCGACTGGTACTCCCAATGAACCGCGCACCTCATCGAGAGGCTGATCGAGAAGCGAAACCCAATCCCAGCCCGCGCTATAGACATCGACATGGGTCGCAGCACCACGTTGAGCTGCGTCGGCCACCAACTGCGGGTCAAGGTGGGCGTGAGCGGGGTTGAAGACACCGATCTTGATTCCCTGGTGCCACTGCAGCAGTACCACGGAGAGCCACCCGATACCGGCAGCTGAGTTGCCCGCGTTGAACACGGCGGTGTACACCTCACCATGTGCCATGGTGTCGTAACCGGCCAACACGTGGTGCACGTCATGTGAGCCGAGGAACTGCACCGGCAGCGGAGTGCCCGGGGTGCCGGGTATGTCGAAGGGTGCATCGCTATAGAAGCGGCGCATCTCATAGCCAAGTGAGCCGTCAGGTGCCTTGTCGAGTCGACGGTGGTAGTCCTCAATCATCGCGACGTTGCTCAGGCCACCGAGATCTTTTCGTGCGGCGAACTTGCGCACCTCATTGATGTCGACGTTGATGCGCTTGGACATGAATCGTCGGAAGACATCGGCCTGTGCTGCCTTCGAATGCTGACCGGCAGTAAGTGTGACTGCGCGAACCATGGAGTCACTGGCGCCCAGTTGCTTGCTGATCCAGCGCGCTGCGTCGAGCCCCTCGGGGTCTTGCTCAATCGAGTACAGCGCCACAAGTACTCCGGCATGTACCGCTTCGAGGGCTTGTTGCTGAGTGGGGAGGCACGCCTTGATCTCAGCGATGCCAGTTTCAACATCGGGCCATGGTTCGGCATCGCCGACAAGGTCGGAGAAATCGATGGATTCCTCGAATCCGTGGCAGCCCGCGCACGATTCGAGTCCGGCGAACATGCGCACTAGATCAGCGCGGTCGCCGTCAAAGGGTCGAGTGCCATTGGCGGTAGCGACCATCCGCATGACAGCGACAAGGCCGCGTCGCTCGTGAGGATTTCCAAATGCCAGCATCGCCATGAGCGTCTCCGATTCTCGATGTGAAAGTGATTAAGCGGGTGCGTGGGTGTTTTCATCTGACGGCAGTGCGACACGAACCAACGGCGCAGGCATGAGCGAGCGTGTGACAAGCAGCCGCACGGTACCGGCGATGATTGCGATCAAAGCGAGGTTGGCCACGACAAACAATACGACCGCCAGGCTCTCCATCGGTCCGTGGGCGCCTCGGATGACAAAGACGATCGCGTCGAATGCGATCGCAGTGATTCCGAAACTGAAGGCCCAGTACGACGCGGTGAACGGCTGCTTCATCACCCAGGGCAGTAGTCGAATCAAGATCAGAAACATCAGCAGGCCATAGCCAAACAGCGCGAGAGCGGCGAGGTCGGGTGGCGGCCCGTCGAGTCCGCCTGTCACGAACAGGTATCCGATACAGCCGACAACGGGAGGCGCCAGCATGATGCCCATCGCGGGTCGCAACGGCAGGGGCAGTGCCGACACGGTGGCGAGGCGATGAGTGATGATCGACTCAAGGGCTAGCCACGACAGCACTCCGGCGCCGAGAAAGAGCACTCCGAGTTCGGGGTATCCGAAGTAGCCGGCTCCGAACGCGCTGACAAAGTTTCCCGCAACGGTGGGTAGGTACAGCGCGGGACTCAACGTCTTTTCGTCGCGTTCCCCCATCCAGAAGTTGCTGGTGAACCGAATCCCGTATGCCAACTGCACCACCGTGCCAATGATGAACAACGCTGTGGCGAACGTGTGTGCGTAGGGAGCGATCGCGATTCCGGCGAGAATGGTGGCCACGCCGGTCAGCCCAATGAAGCAACTCTGAACGGGGTGGCGCCATTCGGCCAGTGCCTCGTCGCGATGCCACGCCCATTTCGCGAGGTAAAGCAGCATGAGCACGACCCACACCACAAAGCCGGTGATCATGATGATTTCTCCGACGGCTTTGGGTAATGCCCAGGCGTGGTTCGCGACTCGCCAGCAGTCACCGAGTCCGACCAGACCCAGAACGATGCCGAAGAACGAGGCAGGTATTGGAGGAGTTTTCATGGGGCGTTGACAAAAGGATGTCGCGGGTACGTGGCTGGCATCGACCGGGCTTTCTCGTCACAGGTGGGCATAGGAGGATAAGTTTAGTCATCCCGTCAGGCGGCACTACCGTGCTACTACGGTGTCTGAAAAGATGACGGGCTGAGAGAGTGCCGAGGCCGTCAGTCGCGACCTCGAAGAAGGATTTCACGACCGATATGAAGGAATTCGCGACCGATATGAAGGAAGGCGTAACAGTGGCCCTACCCCGTAAACTGGATGGATTAGAGGCTGATCACGAATTGGGATCGCTGCCGCAATGGATACGTGACGGTGAGGTCATTGAACGCGTCACCGCCTTTCCGACGTTCACCGATGCCATCCGAGCAGTCGATGAGATTGCACTCATCGCGGAGGAGTTGAACCACCACCCCGACATTGATATTCGGTGGCGCACCGTGCGACTCGCGATGACAACACATGATGTCGATGGACTCAGCACACTGGACATTGAGGCAGCACGACGCATCGACGCAAGTATCGACGCAATTGTGGGGTGAACGCGCCTTACTGAGTTACCGACTCGTGCTGAAAATCCCGTAGGTGCTTCCCAACGACGAACACGACGTACCCCAGCCACAGGATCATTCCCACGTGCAATACGTCGTTTTCGGAGAAGTAGATTCCGGCGCCGTCCTTCCAGAGAATTGCAGTGACGCCGGCTGCGTAGTAGGCGAAGTAGGCAACCTGCACGATCACCAGCAGAACAGCGGCCAGCACGAGTGAACGATCGAGTGCCTCGTGTGTGGCACGGTATCTTCGCCCCGCCACGATAATCACGATGACGATGCCCGGTAGTGCGAAAAGCATCAGCACTTCGAACGACAGCAGTGTGCGACTCGGCAACATCACACCCATCAGGGACACCACGAGGTAGACGCCGGCGTTGATTACCGCGTACCAACACAACCCGCGCCTCAACTTTCCGCTACTGCACGCGTACGCGACCGCAACGAGCATGGCGCTTACACTCAGCGCCTGGGTGATGCTGTAACCGACTTCCCAACCATTGGTGAGCAGACAGACATCGCGCCCGGCGCACTTGAGCGCGTAGCTGAATGCCTGGTACGAAACTCCGGCTTGGGCGGCACCGACCCCGCCCAGAATGAGTGCTCCGCCGAGCCACTGACGTGACCGTTGCGAGCGGGCAGTCACTAAGAAGTAGATGCCGCTAGCAACCCATAGTGCGGCGAGTGCGAAGACGAGCACTGTGCTGGACGGCTCGTTCAAGACGGTGCCGCCAATGTCGACACAGGGTCGATCGCGACACCACTCGTCGGGCGTGGTGGTCGTGGTCAACTCATCGAGGCGACCGCAGCCGGCCAGCGCAAGAGCGGCAAGTGGGAAAAGCGCGAGACGTAGGCGTGAATTGGTCACACCAGCCACTGTGCCGTCAGCGGGCCGCGACCATCACGAATTCGTTGTAGGCGAAGACTCGACCGGCTGATCTGGGGAACGGAAACGATGACGATCGTGTGGGGATGAAGCCGGCCCTGCGAGCTGTGGCATCGAGGTCGGCGAGGTCGAGGAATCGAACGTGCGTGGCATCGCTGGCGTAGCCGCGCTCTTGCGGGCAAATGAGCACCAGGCGCGCGGACGGTTTCAGATAGGGAAGGTAGTCG
>Ga0194057_10000251_pt1 | contig 27676 bp, 25 predicted proteins | sample SepL4415m_MetaG_FD_155474 | JGI IMG/M metagenome (GOLD analysis project Ga0194057, IMG submission 155474) | Anoxic zone freshwater microbial communities from boreal shield lake in IISD Experimental Lakes Area, Ontario, Canada - Sep2016-L442-15m | ecosystem: Environmental > Aquatic > Freshwater... | reverse complement strand
GCATGAATGCCCCCATCCTCGACGGTTCGGATTAGTCCGTGGAGGGACGCTACCGCCGCCGAGGGGGTCGAAGCACCTGCATCAGCCGCGCAGACCGGCCACCACCGCGAGTACGCCGAACGCCACGAGAACTCCGCCGGAAACGCGGTTGACGATCCGCATCGATCTGTCGCTGACCGCGTGCCGCACGGCCCACACCCCGGTGGTCAACGCAAGCCACCACGCAAGGGACCCGCACCCGACGCCCACCGTGACGATAAGGGCGCTGCCCGTGCCCGTCTGGGTCACGAGGCCGGCGCCGGCGAAGATGGCCGCGAACGCCATGATCGTCATGGGATTGGTGAGGGTGAGGCCGACGGCACTGGAGTACAGCGCGCCGAGGCGGGTCGAGTCAGCCGACTGAGCCGCCTCGTGCGCTGGTGGAGTCCTGATCGCCCGCCAGCCGAGCCAGATGAGCACGGCGCCGCCCACGATCCGCAGAACCGTCTGGTAGTCGATCAGCCAGTGGGACACCGCCGTCACGCCGAACGCGGCCAGCCCGGCGTAGATCGCATCCGCCGTGGCAATCCCGCCGCCGGTGGCCATCCCGGCCCGCCAGCCGTGTGCCAGCACACGCTGAATGCACAGCACCGCCATCGCGCCGACCGGAGCGGCCACGACAAGGCCGATCACGAGCATCCGCGCGAACAAGGCGGCGTTGGCGCCCATCACGCATCGCGCCTCGGCGAGAGCGGTCGATCCAGCGCCGTCGACAGCACCACGGTCGTTCGCGTGCGTGCTATGCCCGGCAGCGTCCTGAGGCGGTCGCTGATGAAGGCCTCCAGGCCGAGGGTGCCCGCCGCGTAGACCTTCAGCAGGTAGTCGTCATCCCCAGCAACGTGGTGGCACTCGACGACCTCCGGGTAGGTCGCCAGGGCGGCGAGGAATGCCGTGCGCGACTTGGTGCCCTCGAGGGTGACGGAGATGAAGGCAGTGAGGTCCAGACCGAGCGCGACGGGATCCACGAGCGCGCAGTAGCCGCGGACCGCCCCGCGCTCCTCCAGACGGCGCACCCGATCAGCCGTGGACGGACCTGACAGGCCCACCTGATCGGCGAGCTCGGAATAGGTTGCTCTGCCGTCTTCGCTCAGTGCGCCAAGAATTTTGAGGTCGATTTCGTCCATGACCTGTGATTCTAAGGTATGAACCCCACTATACCTAGTTTCGGGAGAAGATCGCCAGCAGGCGTAGGAACTCCAGGTACAGCCAGATAAGCGTCATCAGCAGGCCGAAGGCCATCCGCCATGACTCTCGCTCCGGCGCACCCATCTTGATGCCCTGGCTGATCGCCTCGAAGTCGAGCATGAGGAAGAACGCGGCGAGCAGGACGCCCACGACGCAGATGATCAGGCCGATGCCGGACACTCCGTAGAAGCCCCAGCCGCCACCGACGCCGAAGAGCGCCGCGATGAGCGAGGCGAGGCCGAGCACCATGTACGAGACCAGCGCGACGATCATGACGCTCTGGAACCGCTTGGTGACCTTCACGATCCCGGTGACGTAGAGGGCAAGCATGATGCCGAAGGTGGTCATGGTCGCCACTACCGCCTGCAAGATGATGCCCCCGTACTGCGAGGACGTGGCGTAGGCGTTGTACCAGTTGCTGATGGCGCCCACGAAGATGCCTTGCAGCACCGCGTACAGCAGGATGAGCGGCGGCGAGGGCACCTTCTTGAGCGCGTTGACGAACCCGAGGACGAGGCCGCCGATCATCCCGACCCACATGATCCAGGGTGCGGTATCGACGAGCTTGTACCCGGCCACGGCGAAGACCACGCAGACGATGAAGATCAGGCCGGTCTTGACCACGACGTCGTTGATCGTCAGGCGCGCTCCGGTCCCCGGAGCCGCGGCCGAAGTGGCCATGCTCAGGTCGGCTGCCGCCGCGCCGCCGGAGGCCGCCTGTGCGTAGGCGGACACGCCTTCGTCATAGGCGAAGCCGGACTTGTCGTTCTTCTCGTAACGGGTCAGGACGGGGTTCGATGACTGCATGAATCCACGTTAACTGACGTCGCGGAAAACGCCAATTTAGGGGCCGTCCCGAATTCGGGGCGGGCCCAAAGGCGGCTTGAGAGTGCCCCCGATGGGATTTGAACCCATACTGTGCCGGGTTTAAGCCGGGTGTCTCTGCCAGTTGGACTACAGGGGCCGGTCCAACGATAGGGCGCTACCTCACCCGAGAGCGGCTGCGTCGCGCGCTGCCGCGAACACGTCGTCGAGCATGGGCTCGGTGAGGCGTCCGGTGAACGTGTTCTGCTGGCTGGGGTGGTACGAGGCGATGACCGTGACACTGCGCCCGCCTTCGTCGCGGGCCGTGAGCAGGGCACCGTGACCGAAGGCGACCTTGGGAACCGTCCAGCCGCTTCTGCGCAGGCAGGCGGTGCTCGCCGTCCAGGCCAGCCCGCCGAGCGCGACGACCACCCTCAGGCTGCGCCCGATGATCGCCAGTTCCATGTCCAGCCACGCCTCGCACGTGTGCCGCTCTTCCGTCGTGGGCTTGTTGTCAGGTGGCGCACAGTGCACCGCGGCGGTGATCCGCACATCGGTCAGCACCTGGCCGTCCTCCCGGCTCACCGACGTGGGCTGGGTGGCCAGGCCCGCCCGATGCAAGGCCCCGAAGAGCCAGTCGCCGCTGCGGTCGCCGGTGAACATTCGCCCCGTGCGATTGGCCCCATGCGCCCCCGGGGCCAGACCGACGATCCAGATCACGGGCTCGGCTGAACCGAATCCTGGGACGGGACCACCCCAGTACTCCTGGTCGGCGTAGGACGCGCGCTTGACCTGTGCCACCTCTTGGCACCACGACACGAGCCGCGGGCAGCGGCGACAGGCGACGATCAGCGCATCGAGCTCGGCCAGGGTGGCCGGATCAGCCGGAACAGCCACGAAGGAAGGACAGTGTGCGCTCCCAGGCGAGCTGCGCATTGTCGGCCTGGTAGACCTCCGGGCGCGCGTCGTTGAAGAACGCATGCACGCTGCCCGGGTACTCGATCACTTCGACGGCTCCCCCGGCGGCCGAGATCGCCGCCGAGTACTCGGTGATGGCCGGGCCGGCCCACTCCTCGTCGGACTCGGCCTTGTGGATCATCGCGCCCTTGCCCCGATACTGGCTCCAGTCAGGCGCGTACTGCGGCCACGGCATCGCGGGGTAGAAGGCTGTGGTGCAGCAGATGGCATCGGAGACGGTCGGCGCCAGCAGCGCAAGACCACCACCCATGCAGAATCCGACGACGGCGACACTGTCGCCCTCGACGTCGTCGCGAGCCGCGAGGTGGGCGGCCGCTGCCGCAAGGTCGTCAGCAACCCGCGCGATATCGAGACCGAGCATGAGCTTCTGGGCCTCGTCTGGCTCCGTCGTCTCAGCACCGCGGTAGTGGTCGACGGCGAGTGCAACGAAGCCCTCGTCCGCCAGTCGCTGCACGAGGTGTTGCACATGCGCCACCAGACCCCACCATTCCTGGATGACGATGACCCCCGGGCCCGAGCCCGACGCAGGAAGCGCGATGATGCCGGGGACGTCCTCGCCGTTGATCTCGATCGTCGTGTTCCGCATGGCTGCAGTGTCGCATCGAGTCGGGCTGCGCGTCACCGATTCGTCGAGGGTCCGTCAGCTCTTCACCCTTCGACGGATCCCGCGAGCAGTCCGCGCGAGAAGAAGCGCTGCAGGGAGAAGAAGACGATGAGCGGGACGATCATCGCGATGAAGGCGCCGGCGCTGAGGAGGTGCTCCTGCTCGCCGAATCCACCCTTGATGCTCGCGAGATAGGCCGTGATGGGCGCCACGTCCGGGCCTCCGGGGGCCAGCGTGATCGCAACGATGAGGTCATTCCACACCCACAGGAACTGGTAGATGGTGAAGGCGGCGATCGCGGGGAGGGCCAGCGGGGCGACCAGTCGACGGAAGATGAGGTAGTGACTGGCCCCATCGACGCGGGCTGCATCGAAGATCTCGCGAGGCAGCCTCGCGATGAAGTTGTACAGGAGAAAGATCGCGAACGGCAGGGCGAACATCGTGTGGGCGATCCACAGCGGCACGTAGGTGCCGAACAGCAGGGAGTGACCGGTCGCGGCGTTGTCGAGGTTCGGGAACACGGGGATCGGGCCGATGCTCCACCCGTTGAAGAACATCTGGAGAAGTGGCAGCAACGCAACTTGAATCGGCACAATCTGCAGCGCGACGACCACGAAGAGCACTGCGCTCGCGCCTCGGAAAGGTATCCAGGCCAGCGCGTAGGCCGCCATGCAAGCAAGAACGACAGGGAAGACCGAAGCAGGAACGGCCACGGCGACTGAGTTGAAGAAGTACGGGGTGATCCCGCCAGCGAACGTGTCGCCACCGGTAAGGACGACGCGATAGTTGTCCAGCGTGAGATGTGGAGCAACGAAAGCCGTCCACCACCCCGTCGTTAGCGCGTCATTTCTCGTTCGCAGCGACGTGACGAGCAGCCCGAACGTGGGAATCGTCCACAGGACGGTGATGCCCACCACCACGACCGTCGCCCATGGGCTGGTCAGCCTCCGGTGGGCTGAGCGTGGAGAGTGGGGCTCCGATGGGGGCGGAACGGGGAGGAACTCATGGGCCTCGACGCTCATGTCGACGCTTCACGGTCCTCAGTCGACATGAGTCTGGTCCGCTAGGCGCGCGAGGCGATCAGCTCGCGATACCACAGTGAGCTGTCCTTGGGCGTCCGCGCCCCGGTCTGGGGGTCGACGTGGGTCATACCGAACTTCTTCGTCCAGCCGGACGCCCACTCGAGGTTGTCCATCAGGCTCCAGGCGAAGTAGCCACGCACGTCGAAGCCCTTCTCCCGCGACCGCAGGACTGCGCGGATGTGGTCGTCCAGGTACTGGGTGCGCAGGGGGTCATGAACGCCGGTCGCATCGGCCACGTCGTCGCACGCGATCCCGTTCTCGCATACCCAGATCGGCACGCCCGGCAGCGCATCAGTGATCAAGCGGAAGGCGAGCTCGATCCCCTCGGGGATGACCTCCCAGCCCATGTTCGTCAGCGGCGTCCGCGGCGCGAACGTCGCCGGCGGGCTGCCAGGGAACATGCTCACGTCCTGACCGATGGCATCCGTCGCCTCGACCGAGGGGTCGGCGATCCGCATCACCGTGTAGTAGTTCTCGCCGATCCAGTCGATCGGCGTGGACAGGATCGGCGTGTCCTCGTCGCGGACGAAGGACCAGTCGGTGAGCGACGCGCAGTTCTCGCGGACGTCGGTGGGGATGCCGCGGCCGGCGAGCAGGTCTAGGAAGATCCGGTTCTGCACGCCGTCGATGTGGGCCGTGGTGGCGTCCATGGCGGGTGACTCACTGATAACCGGGATGACGTTGAGAACGATGCCCAGGTTCTTCGCACCTGCCGCGCGCAGCCGCTCGACCGCAAGGCCGTGGCCCAGGATCAGGTGGTACGCGGCAGCGAGCGACACGCCGGGCTCCTTGCGACCCGGGGCGAAGTAGCCGGCGCAATAGCCGAGGAAGGCGCTGCACCACGGTTCGTTCAGCGTCGCCCAACGATCGACTCGGTCGGCGAAGTGCTCGCCCATGAACTGCGCGTAGTCCGCGAACCGGTAGGCCGTATCGCGTTCGGGCCAGCCACCAGCCTGCTCGAGGACGCTCGGGGTGTCCCAGTGGAACAGCGTGGCCACCGGCTTGATGCCGCGCTCGAGCAGTCCGTCGACGAGGCGGTCATAGAAATCCACGCCGGTTGAGGAGACCTCGCCCGTCCCGCTCGGCATGACCCGAGGCCAGGACACCGAGAAGCGGTACGCGTCCACGCCGAGCCAGGCCAGTCGGTCGAGGTCCTCCTCGAGCCGGTGCACGTGGTCGCAGGCGGGCTCACCCGTCGCACCGTCGAGGATCTTCCCGGGGATGTCGGCAAAGTCATCCCAGTTGCAGCGCCCACGTCCCGCGATGTCGCCCTCAATCTGCCATGCGGAAGTAGCCACGCCCAGCTCGAAGCCGGACGGGATGTCGAGATCCATGGATCAGTCCCTTGTTTGCGGTCCCTTGACGGGTTGCTATCCCTTGACGGAGCCGGCCAGCAGGCCGCGGACGAAGAACCGCTGCAGCGAGAAGAACACGATGAGCGGCACGATGATGGCGACGAATGCGCCGGCGGTGACAAGGTGCAGCTGTGCCCCATAGGAGCCCTTGATATTGGCCAGATAGGCCGTTATCGGTGCCACGTCTGGTGTTCCTCCGGCGAATGTCAACGCGACCAGCAGGTCATTCCACACCCACAGGAACTGGAAGATGGCGAAGGACGCGATGGCCGGCACGGTCAGCGGCAGGACCAGCTTGCGGAAGATCAGGAAGTGGCTGGCCCCATCAACACGGGCGGCCTCGAAGAGCTCACGTGGCAGCTGGTTGATGAAGTTGTGCAGCAGGAAGATGGCCAAAGGCAGTGCGAACATCGTGTGGGCGACCCACAGCGGCACATAGGTGCCGATGAACAACGACTGACTCGACCCAGGCTTGTTCAGATCGGGGAAGATCGGGATCGGCCCCAGCGACCAGCCCTTGTTGAACATCTGCAGCAGCGGCAGCAGCGACATCTGCAGCGGGATGACCTGAAGCGCAAAGATCGTGAAGAACACGAAGGTCGCACCCCTGAACGGGATCCACGCGATGGCATAGGCCGCCATGCAGGCGATCACGAGCGGGAAGATCGCCGCCGGGATGGCGATCGCGAACGAGTTGAAGAAGTACGGCTCGATGCCGTTGGGGATCACCGATCCGCCGGTGAGGACCTCGCTGTAGTTGTGCAGGGTCAACGTCGGGTCGGTGAAGATCGTCCACCATCCCGAGCCAGTTGCCTGCTCGGCCGGCCGCAGCGACGTGACCAGCAGGCCAAAGGTGGGGATGGTCCACATGATCGTGATGAGGATGACCAGGCCGGTTGCCCACGGACTGCTCAGCTTGCGCCGCGCCGCCTCGGGGATCGACTCTTCTCGGCCGGTGATCTCCGGCTGGGGCATCGGGATGATCTCGTGCGCTTCGACGCTCATCGGATCGTCCGTTCCTTTCGCAGTTGCGAAACGTTGTAGGCGATCAGCGGGATCACCGCGACGAATAGAACGACAGCGAGTGCGCTGCCACGGCCGACGTCGAACTGGACGAAGGCCTGGGCGTACATCTCGTTCGCGACGACCTGGGTTCCGAAGTTGCCGTTGGTCATGACGCGAACGATGTCGAAGACCTTCAGCACTGCGATGACGATCGTTGTGAGAACGACGATCAAGGTGCCGCGAACCATGGGGATGGTCACGCGACTGAAGAGCTTCCAGCCGGTCGCACCATCGAGTTCAGCAGCCTCGACGACATCACCGGGAATCGCCTTGATGGCGGCGGACAGGACGACCATGGCGAAGCCGACCTGGATCCAGATCATGATGACCATCAGGAAGAAGTTGTTGAAGGGCTGCCACAGCAGCCAGTTCGGTGGATCCTGCCAGCCGATCCACTGTGCGATCTGGCTCAGCAGGCCGACCTGCTGCCCCGCGGGATCGCGGTACTCGTAGACCAGGCCCCAGATGATGCCGGCGCCGACGAAGGAGATTGCCATCGGCATGAAGATCAATGACTTGGAGATGGACTCGCGGCGCATTCGATCGAGCAGCAGCGCGAGCATGAGGCCGATGCCCGTGGACACCAGTGGCGCGATGATTATCCACAGGACGGTGTTGCGCAGGAAGACCTGGTTGTCGGGCGTCGTGAAGATCCAGCCGTAGTTTGCGAGGCCGACGAACTTCTTGCCGCTCGCGTCCTTGAAGCTGCCGACGGTCGTGATGAACGCGGGCGCGATCAGGCCGTAGGCCAGCAGCAGCACCGCGGGGCCGAGGAACACGATCATCGCCGCCGGGCCCTGCAACCTGCCCTTCGCGCGCGACCCGATGAAGAAGATGATCAGTAGCAGCGCGAGGAAGATCGCGACCGCGGCCAGTCCCGTCGCCACCTTCGCGAGTCCAGCGGATAGTTCGACCACCACTCCTCCTTGCCTGGGGTCAGTACTAGCGCTTCCTTCATGACGAGGCCGGGGCTCGCAAGATGTGTCTACACCCTGCGAGCCCCGGCACTCAGCAATTCGAACTAACTACCCGGGATCCTGATCAGGAGGCCGGCCAGGCAGCGTCGATCGACTTCAGGACATCCTGCGTCGGCTTGTCCTCGGCGAACCACGCGGTCATCTGCGTCCAGAACGCACCGGCGCCAACGGCGGCCGGCATGAGGTCGGACGCGTCGAAGCGGAACACGCCAGACGGGTCGGTGAGGTACTTCGCCGACAGCTGGTCGATCGGGCTCGCGTAGGTGTCCAACGGCACGCCGCTGTTGGCCGACACCCAGCCGCCGAGGGCAGCCTTCGCCGTGGCGAACTCAGCCGACGACAGGAACGCCTGCACCGACTGAACCTCGGGACGATCCGCGAACGCGGTCACGAACTCGCCACCGCCGACGACCGGGTTGGCCGCTACGGCCGCATCGATCTGGGGCAGGTAGAAGGCGAAGACGTCGCCATCCTCAGCAACCTTGGCGCCCTTCTTGAACGAGTCCCACTGGGCCGCGTAGAAGGAGGCCTGCTGCAGCATGCCGCACTTGCCGTCGAGGATCGGCTTGCCCGCATCCTGGAAGGCGGTGGTGGCGATGGTCTGGACGTTGCCGAAGCCCGCGTTGACGTAGTCGGGGTTCTTCATCCAGCCCTTGAGGGTGTCCATGGCCTTGGTGATCTCAGGCGAGTCGAACTTGATGGTGTGCGCGACCCACTGGTCGTACACGTCGCCACCCGACTGGCGCAGGACGATCTGCTCCACCCAGTCGGTCGACGGCCAGCCGGTGGCTCCACCGGACTCGATGCCACCACACCACGGCTTGATGCCGTCCTTGACCATCTGGTCGCTGAGCTTGAAGAGGTCATCCCACGTGGTGGGGACGGTGTAGCCCTTGTCCTTGAAGACCGTCGGCGAGTACCACACGAAGGACTTCATGTTCGAGCCCAGCGGGGCGCCGTAGAAGGTGCCGTCCACCGTGCCGTAGGTCTTCCATGCCGGGTTCCAGTACTTGTCGACGTTGGCGGCGACAGTCGCGGGAGCGGCGACGGGGCCACCACCCTGAACGAGCTTGGCAAGCAGACCGGGCTGCGGGATGAAGGCGAGGTCGGGAGCGTTGCCACCAGCGATGCGGGTGGGCAGCTGCGCCTCGAACTGATCGCTGCCTTCGTAGACGATGTCGATGCCGGTGCAGTCCTCGAACTGCTTCCAGGCCTCTTCGAACTTCTGCTGCTCGGGCGGCAGGATCGAGGTGAAGATGCTCACCTTGGTGCCCTCTTGCCCGGTGTAGGCGGCGTACGCCTCACAACCGGCGGCTGCTCCGCCGCTGGCCGCTGCACTGCCGCTGGCCGCCGCACTGGCGGCGCTGCTTGCTGCCACGCTGCTGGCCGGAGCCGCTGCGCTGCTGGTGCTCTCAGTCGAGGAGCTGGAACCGCCACAGGCGGCGAGCAGCATGCTTGCTGCCACGCCACCGATGAGGATTGCTGCCCCACGGCGCCGCATGGATGCGGTCATGGAATCTCCTTGCCCTCACGGAAGCGACGAGGGAGGTCCCCGTCGCAAGGTCGTGTCTCGAGAAAGTCGTGCGAGACGTAAACGCTGTCATCTTGTCCCGTGATCGGGTGCGATCGCAACCCCTAGCGGGCATTTGACGTACTGCGAATCATCACAATTTGATATACCTCTGAACGGCGATTTGATGTAACAGCGTTGCATCGCGCGTTCTGGCAATTGCGTGCCAACGCTTACGTCGTGAGGTAACGTGGGCCTTCCACCTCCACTCGGATCGTCCGGCACGTTCCTGCCGGTGAAGGGTTGAATAGCCATGACCAAGCAGGTCAAGTACGACGATGTGTCTCTCGTCTATCCCGGCGGCACCAAGCCCGCCGTCTCCCATCTGAACCTCGAGATCGCCGAGGGCGAGTTCCTCGTCCTGGTCGGCCCCTCGGGCTGCGGCAAGTCCACATCGCTGCGGATGCTCGCGGGCCTGGAGCCCATCTCGGCAGGCACCATCTACATCGGCGACCGCGACGTCACCCACGTGCCGGCCAAGGATCGCGACATCGCGATGGTGTTCCAGAACTACGCCCTCTATCCGCACATGTCCGTTGCGGAGAACATGGCGTTCGCGCTCAAGATCCAGAAGGTCCCCAAGGACGAGATCACCCGCCGGGTGACCGATGCCGCGGCGCTGCTGGACCTCACCGAGTACCTGGAGCGCAAGCCGAAGGCGCTGTCCGGTGGCCAGCGGCAGCGCGTGGCCATGGGCCGCGCCATCGTGCGTGAGCCCGAGGTGTTCCTCATGGACGAGCCGCTGTCCAACCTGGACGCGAAGCTGCGGGTGCAGACCCGCACCCAGATCGCCGCGCTGCAGCGCCGCCTGGGCACGACCACGCTGTATGTCACGCATGACCAGGTCGAGGCCATGACGATGGGCGACCGTGTCGCGGTCCTCAAGGACGGCCTCCTGCAGCAGTGCGCCTCGCCCCGTGAGCTCTACGACGACCCGGCCAACGCGTTCGTCGGCACGTTCATCGGCTCCCCGAGCATGAACGTCATCCCCTCCCTGATCAAGGAGGGCGGCATCGACATGAACGGCTACCTCGTGCCCGTCGAGCGCGACGTCATGGCCAAGGCCACGTCCGGCAAGGTCATCGTCGGCGTCCGCCCTGAGGATCTGGCACTCGCCACCGACGGCGCCGACATGACCGTCACCCTGGTCGAGGAGCTCGGCGCCGACACCTACGTCTACGGCACTTACGCCGGACCCGACGGCCCGGTCGACCTCGTCGCCCGCGGACAGGGCATGGCCGCCCCCAAGATCGGCAGCGTGGTCAAGGTCCAGCCGCAGCGCATCTACGTCTTCGACACCGAGGGCGACCAACTGCGCCTGTCGTAGTACCCGCCTGGCAGGAGCCTGGCACCGGACTCAGGTCTGGAGCCAGGCTCCTGTGCTTGCCGGGAGCATCACCCTCGTCCCATCGGCGCGCACGCCCGAATCACTCGCGACCAGCAAGCGACCGGCGATGGGGCTCTCGACGGGATCCGTCGAGAAGTTGATGACGCAGCAGAGCCCGGCGCCACGTCGCAGCACCAGAACATCCTCCGACGACTCCGCGAGGCTGCATGTCGACTGGTCGATCAGCCCCGGATGGGCGTGCCGAAGGCGGAGCATCGTCGCGTACTGATGCAGCGCGCTCGCGGGATCGCTCTCCTCGCTCTGGACAGTGACCTCCGCCCAGTCATCGGGCTGGGGCAGCCACGTTGTGGAGGGCAGGTCACTGAATCCGTACGGCGGCCGGTCACCCGACCACGGCATCGGCACCCGCGCGCCGTCACGCCCGAGCTGCACGCCGTTCGTGCGGAAGAACACCGGATCCTGACGGTCTGCATCAGCGAGCGGTGCGTCCGCCAGCCCGAGTTCCTCGCCCTGGTAGACGTACACCGCGCCGGGCAGGCAGTGGGCGAGCAGCGCCATCGCTCGGGCCCGACGAACTCCCAGCGGCCCTCCACCAAGTCTGGTGACCACGCGCGGGGTGTCGTGGTTGGACAGCGCCCACGTAGGTGGCGCACCGACGATCGCCAGGCCCTGCATGGTGTTCTCCACCACGGTGCGCACGCGGGCGATATCCCAGGGGGCAGCCATGAAGTCGAAGTTGAAGATCTGGTGCAGCGTGTCGGGAGCGACGTACCGCGCTGCCCGCTCGGGTGGCACCCAGGCCTCGGCGACGGCCATCTTGTCGCCGTCGTAGGTGTCCATCAGCGCTCGCCACTCGCGGTAGACGTCCTGCACCTCGTCTCGATCGAGGACCGGCGAGTTTGCCACCTTCCGCCGCCGGGCCATCGCATTCTCCGAGCCGTCGTCCAGATCCATCCGCATCGCCAGCGTGAGCCCCTCAGGATCCTCGAGATCCGGATACGTGAGGTCCTTCATCAGGCCCAGGGCCACGTCGACGCGGAAGCCATCCGCCCCAAGGTCCATCCAGAACCTCAGCGTCTCCAAGCCGTCGGCGCGGACATCGGCGTTGGACCAGTTGAGATCCGGCTGCGTCGAGTCGAAGGTATGCAAGTACCACTGCCCGGGCCGGCCATCGGCCTCGATGACGCGGCTCCATGCGCCGCCACCGAACCAGCTGGTCCAGTTATTCGGCGGCAGCGCACCGCCTGGGCCACGGCCGTCGACGAAGTGATATCTCGCGCGCTCCCCACTGCCTGGTGCGGCCGCGAGCGCCTGCTGGAACCACGCGCGATCACTCGACGAGTGATTCGGCACCACGTCGATGATCACGCGGAGGCCGCGAGCGTGCGCCTGCTCGATGAGCTCGCGAGCATCGTCAAGGGTGCCGTACATCGGGTCGACGTCCCGGGGATCGGCGACGTCATAGCCCGAGTCACGCTGCGGTGACGGGTAGAACGGCGACAGCCAGACGGCATCGACGCCCAGCGAAGCCACGTAGGCGAGTTCGGAGATCACTCCGCGCAGGTCGCCGGTGCCGTCACCGTCGAGATCGCGGAAGGAGCGCGGGTAGATCTGGTAGATCGCGGCCCGATGCCACCAGGGCGTATCCCCCGGCATGTCAGGCGCGGAAGGGAGCCGTCGAGCCGCGGACGATCAGCTGAGTCGGCAGCCGGACGGAATCGGCGACGACGTCGGGACCGGCGGTGCGCAGTTGCAGCACCAGCGCCTCGGCAGCGATCCGGCCGAGCTCCTGAACCGGCTGGACCACAGTCGTCAGGTCCAAGAACTCCGACATGTCGTGCCCGTCGATACCGATCAGGGAGATGTCGCGCCCTGGCTGGAGACCGTGGTTGCGCATCGCCTTCATCGCGCCGAAGGCCATCTCGTCCGACATTGCGAAGACCGCGGACGGTGGGTTCTTGTGCGTGAGCAGGGCCGTCATGGCCTGCTCACCTCCGGCGATGGTGAAGTACCCGTAGGCCTCGAGAAGCGGATCGATCGGCAGGTCCGCTCCGTGCATCGCGTGCTGGAAGCCGAGGAAACGATCGTTCTCTGCCGTGTAGGGGGAGACGATCGGTGCGCCGTTGATGACGCCGATCCGCGTGTGCCCGAGGTTGATGAGGTGCTGGGTGGCGATCTGCCCGGCCAGCACGTCGTCGATCGTGACGCTCGGCACTTCCGGCATCGTCAGGCCGATGAGGCTGGTCGGCATGCTCAGGCCCAGGACCTCGTGCAGCTGCGGATCCTGCGGAGGCAGTGCGATCACCAGGACGCCGTCGACGCGACGGCGCAGGCGCGGCGCCGGAGGGAGACGGTGCTGGCCGTCCGGGGTGCTCACGCTCATGAGCAGCAGGTCCATGCCGGCGCTCTGGAGCACCGACTCGACGCCGGACAGCACGGTCGAGAAGTACCAGCGCGCGATGTGCGGGGTGATCACGGCGATGCTGCCGGTGCGGCCGCTCGCGAGCCGGGACGCGCTCGGGGAGATCACGTAGTCGAGGTCAGTGGCGATCTTCTGGATGCGCTCTCGGGTGGTCGAGTCGACGTTGGGCAGGCCGCGAAGGGCCCGCGACACGGTCGCGGTCGAGACGCCGGCGGCATCGGCGACGTCCTTGATGGTGATGGCCACGACAAATCCTCCTGTCCCGCGAGTGTAGGGAGGATCGGACGGCTGACACAAGCGGTTACATGAAAGGTTGCACCGTCAATTGCCCCAGTTAGGCGCGCAGGCTGTAAACGATGCCATCCAAAATGTCCGTTTCGGACACGACGACCTCAACGAATCCGCCGGCCCGCACGATCGCGTCGAGGATCATCGCTCCCCCACCGATGACGTCGACCCGGCCCGGGTGCATGAAGGGCAGCGCCGCCCGCTCCGCGCGGGTCATCGCCAGCAACGCTGAGGTCACTTCGGCTACGTCAGCCGCACCGATCCGGCTGCCGTGCAGGACGTTCGCGTCGTACTCCGGCAGGCCCATCGCCATCGCCGACACCGTCGTGACCGTGCCGGCAAGGCCGACCAGAGACCTTGCCTCGGCCGGTTGCACCTGACCGAAGGCCGCATGGACGGCGTCCTCGATATCGGTCAAAGCCGCGGCGATCTCGGCGGCGGCGGGTGGATCACTGTGCAGGTGCCGTTCGGTCATGCGCACGCACCCGATGTCGACGCTCGCTGCCCGCTCAGGGGAACCCGATCCGATCACGAACTCCGTGGATCCGCCGCCGATGTCAACGACCAGGGCAGGCAATGCCGCAGTGTGTGGCGGCAGACCGAGGATCGCCCCCGCGAAGGAGAGCTCGGCCTCCTCGGTACCGGTGATCACCTCCGGCTCCACCACCAGTCGGGCGCGGACACCATCGACGAACGCCTGCCGGTTGGAGACGTCCCGGCTCGCGGAGGTCGCCACGAATCGCCGTCGCTCGACCCCCAGCCCGCTGATCACCTCGCGGTACTCGTCTAGTGCCGCGAAGGTTCGATCGAGAGCCTCGGCGGAGAACTGCCCCGTCCGATCGACTCCCTCCCCCAGCCGGACGATCCTCATCAGCCGGATGCGCTCACGCATCGTGCCGTCCGGATCGACGTCGGCGACGAGCAGCCGAACAGCGTTGGTGCCGCAGTCGACGGCCGCGACCGTCGTCACTCCTGGCCCTCCGCGCAGGGTCCGGCTGCCCACCATTCACCGAGCGCCGCAACCACTTCGTCGCCGAGTGGATTGACGCCAGGGCCACAGGCGAGGGAGTGCGCCGCCAGCACGTGCAGGCATTTGACTCGAGATGGCATCCCGCCGGCGCTCACGCCACCGACCTCCGTCACGGACTGCAGCGTCTCGCGCTCGGCGACGTAGGACTCGTGCGCGCGTCGATAGTGCGCTGCCAAGTCCGCATCCTCGGCAAGGCGGGCCTCCATGTCGCGCATCAGCCCGCTGCTCTCGAGAGCTCCGATCGCGGATGCCGCGCGTCGGCAGGTGAGGTAGTACAGCGTCGGGAACGGTGTCCCGTCGGGCAGCCTGGGGCTGGTCTGCACGACGGCCGGGCTACCGCATGGGCAGCGGCTCGCGACTGCGATCGCCGCACGCGGCGCTCGGCCGAGCTGCCGGGTGATCGTCTCGACGTCTTCCGGCGTCAGGGGTTCACGGACTGGGAGTGGCGGCATGGTCATCGGCCTCCTGCAGCGCACCCCACAACGACGAGTACCACGCGCCTTGGCCGGCACCGGTGTCTGCGGCGGCTCCGGCCGCCGCCGCCGCCGAGCCGAGCGTCACGTAGCCGACCTCGCCCGGCAGTACGAAGTGAAGGCGACGCCGCGCCTCTGCCGCCACGAAGGACGGGTCGCTCCAGCGCTGCTGCTGCACCTGGAGGTCAGCCACTCGCTGCTGCGCGGACTCGACGTTGGCCTTGAGGCTGGCAATCTGCGAACGCTGCGAGAACCACGCGCGGGCCGGCATCGACAACGCGATCACCAACGTGGCAAGCACGAGCGCGAGGATGACCGCACGCGACGTCAACGAGGCGCGGCTCGACGGGGCCGGTGGGCGCACCTCGGCGCGCGGGCGCGCGTCAGTGGTCGGGGCGCTCACGTGTCGATGGTGTCACGAAAGGCGTGACCGATCGACGACCGAAACGCGAACCGGGTCAGGAAGTCGCCGCGAAGCGCGGGAACGCTGACGCGCCTGCGTAGCGACCCGCGTCGGCGAGCTCCTCCTCGATGCGCAGCAGCTGGTTGTACTTGGCCACGCGCTCCGAGCGCGCTGGGGCACCCGTCTTGATCTGGCCGCAGTCGGTCGCGACTGCAAGGTCGGCGATCGTGGTGTCCTCGGTCTCGCCCGAGCGGTGCGACATCATGCAGCGGAAGCCGTTGCGCTGGGCGAGGGTGACGGCGTCCAGGGTCTCGGTGAGCGAGCCGATCTGGTTCACCTTGACGAGCAGGGCGTTCGCGGCGTCCTCGTCGATGCCGCGCTGCAGGCGCACCGGATTCGTCACGAACAGGTCGTCGCCGACGATCTGGATGCGATCGCCCAAGGCCCGGGTCAGGTGGATCCAGCCGGCCCAGTCATCCTCGGACAGCGGATCCTCGATGGAGACAATCGGGAAGTCGGCCACCAGGCTCTCGTAGTAGGCGGTCAGCCACTCGGCAGAACGGCCAGCCTCCTCGAAGGTGTACGAGCCATCGGAGTAGAACTCCGTGGCGGCAACGTCGAGCGCGACAGCGATGTCGGTGCCGTAGACAAGTCCGGCTCCTTCGACGGCGGTGCCGATGAGCTCGAGTGCGGCGCGGTTGTTGGGGAGCGACGGCGCGAAGCCGCCCTCGTCGCCGAGCCCGGTGGCGTAGCCCGCCTTCTTCAGCACGCTCTTGAGCGAGTGGTAGACCTCGGCACCCTGGCGCAGGGCCTCCGCGAAGGTCGTGGCGCCGATCGGCGCGATCATGAACTCCTGGATGTCGACGTTGGAGTCCGCGTGGGCGCCACCGTTGAGGATGTTCATCATCGGGACGGGCAGCACGTGCGCGTTGGGTCCGCCGACGTAGCGGAACAGCGGCAGCTCGGCCGACAGCGCAGCCGCGCGGGCCACCGCGAGCGAGACGCCGAGGATGGCGTTGGCGCCGAGTCGTGACTTGTTGGGCGTGCCGTCGAGGTCGATCATCGCCTGATCGACGAGGCGCTGCTCGGTCGCGTCGAGGCCGTAGAGCTCGGGGGCGATGTCGTCCTCGACTGCCTTCACGGCGAGGAGCACGCCCTTGCCGCCGTACCGAGCGCCGCCGTCACGACGCTCGGAGGCCTCGAAGGCGCCGGTCGAGGCGCCCGAGGGAACCGCAGCGCGCGCCACGGTGTCGTCGTCGAGCAGGACCTCCACTTCGACCGTGGGATTGCCACGGGAGTCGAGGATTTCGCGGGCGATGATGGAGTCGATGAGAGCCATGGGCTCAGTCTATGGGGCCGCCCAGGGGGCCATGCAATCGCTTGCGTCACACCGGATCGATGGCCTGGCTCCAGGACTCCTTGGGCACGGAGTTGCTCGCCGGGCGCAACGGGCCCCGGATGCCCACCGTGAAGATGATCGGCGAGAAGATGACGATCGCGCAGGCGAGGAACAGCGTGGACTGCGGCCCCCACCACACAGCCATGTTTCCCCCGAGCGCATTGCCCAGGGCACCCGCCGACCCTTCGATCATCCACAGCGAGCCAAGGGCGGCAACGGCGGTGCCACGCGGGCGCACCACGTCGATCGTCTCGAAGTAGAACACCTGTGCGGGGCCGGCCATCGCCCATGCGACGAGGATGACGAGCATCATCCACGGCCCGATCGGCACGAAGGGAAGCGGAAGCAGCGCGATCGCGAACAGGCCCATGGACGCCCGCAGGCCGTTGGCCGGTGCGATCTCGTGCGCCTTGGCACCCGCCCACACCACGCCGATGATCGAGCCCACCCCCATGGCCGACATGAGCGGACCCGCCAGCGAAGCCTCGCCGGACAGGGTGGCCATCGCCGGGATCCCAATGGTGACCAGGCCCATGGAGAAGCCCATCGCTGCCCCCTCGAGGGCCAGCAGGCGCATGGCAGGCGAACGCAGCAGGCCCTTCTCCTCGGGCACTCGATCCTCGCCGATCCAGCGGCGAGAGTGCCGATTGAACGCGAGAAGCAGGCCGCCGGTGAGCATCGACGCCCCGCAGAAGGCGATCGCGAAAGTCGGCGAGACGTGCAGGGCGACGAGTGTTGCGATCACCGGCCCGAGCAGCTGCAGGACATTCATGTACGCGGTGTCGACGCTGTAGGCCATGCGGACGCGCTCCGGACCGACGATGTCGGTCCACAGCGGGCGGATGCTGATGTTGATCGGCGGGGCGGTCAGGCCCACCAATCCGGACAGCAGGACCGCCGAGAGCGGGTCACGGGCGAAGAACGCCAGCAGGAAGCACGACGCCGCATAGAGCGGCACCATGACGAACAGAGGCCGCGTCTGGCCGAAGCGGTCGACCAGGTGACCACGCGGGCCAGCGGTCAGGGAGCCGAGAAGGCTCGACAGGCCAACGGCCAGACCGGCCGTGCCCACACTCTTGGTGACGTCCTGCACCTGGAAGAACATCGCCAGGCTGACCATCGAATACGCGAGGCGGCCGAAAGTCGAGGCGAAGAGCAGCGGCAGCACGCCGGGGATCCGTAGGAACTCCCGGTAGCTACCCATTTCCCACACCCTAGGTCCAGGCCGATGGCCGCCTTAGAAGGCGTCGACCGTGATGCAGCCGCGGTCACACTGCCGCGGTCACACCGCCGCTGTCGCCAGCACGCACAGCACGTCGGGCAGGTGCGCCGCCACCTGAGCGAAAGTGGCACCGTCATCGTCGCTGACGTACACGCAGCCATCGCGCGTCCCGAACGCGAAGGACGCGGTCTGGGACCCCGTCTCGACGCAGGCGTCCGCGGCATCGCGAAGTACGACGGTCCAGCATTCGTCAGGAAGGCCGGAGACATTCGGCTGCCACGTGGCGCCGGCGTCGTTGGTTCGCCACACGCGAAGCACCCCGCCGGGCGGCAGTCGCCGCATGTCGGCCTCGATGGGGATGACCCACACCGAGCCCGGTCGGCTCGGATGGGCCACCATCACGAAGCCGAAGTCGGACGGCAGCCCGTCGGCGATCGACTGCCAGGTGATCCCGTCGTCGTCGGATCGGTAGACGCCGTGGTGGTTCTGCGCGTACAGGCGATGCGGGTCGCCGGAGTCTGCGGCGACCTTGTGGACGCACTGCCCGAACTCGGGGTACGGGTCCGGGAAGAATCGCGCGCTGATGCCGGTGTTCGTCGGACGCCAGGACGCCGCGTCATCATCGGATCGGTAGACGCCGCCGGTGCTCATTGCCACGACGGTCGACGCGCCCTCGCGAGGCACGATGGTGTGGACGGCGGCGCCGCCGAAACCCGGCGCCCACTGGGGTCGATGCGGGTGATCCCACAGCGGTCGCACCAACGAGAACTGACGTCCGCCGTCCTCGCTGCGCCACAGCGACGTCGGCTCGCAGCCCGCCCAGATCACGCCCGGCTGTCGTGGGTCGGCCTGCAGTTGCCAGACCCTCTCTACGGTTGCCCCATCGTCGGCCCCGAAGCGCATCGAGCCGCCCTCGACCTCCTGCCACGTGGCGCCGAGGTCAACGGACGAGGCGACGCTGGGACCCCAATGCGGACTCATGGCACCGGCAAGCAGCGTGGGCGAGCCATCGTCGCCGTCCACCCAGGCGAGCGAGGGCACCTCGCTCATCGGGAAGGCTGGACCTTCCACCGTCCATTCCCCGTCGGTCTTGCTTGCCAGCCACAGTCCCTTGCGCGTGCCGATCGCGACGATCATCCCTGCTCCCGTACGTTGGCCCCAGCCGCATGCAGTCTCCCCCGCACATCAGCGCGGAGGCAAGCACTTCAGCGATTCGGCCGACTGCAGGTCACATGAACATGACGGCCATCGAGACCCCGAGTGCCACCATCGTCAGGACCGCCACGGACACGAGAAGAGCACGGGAGCGGAAGAAGGACATGGGCGGAATCTAGCGGCGCGGCCGACTCAGATACCCAGCAGAGTCCGCAGGTGCCGCGGCCCGGGTGAGCCCTTCGACAGCATCAGGTCGTGGATCTGACGATCGCGCCAGTCCGGGTGCAGCACGCGCAGGTCGGCTGCAATGCTCGAGACTGATCGATAGCCCGCGTAGTACGTGGGTAGCTGTCCGGCCGTGAGAAGGGCGCGTCGCCACTTGCCGATCGCCTCGCCTTCCTCCTGGAAGCCGCGGCCCGTCATGAGCGCGAGTGCTTCCGCTTCGGGCATGTCCTGGGCGTGCACGCTGATGTCGAGGATCGCGTTGATCACGCCGCGTGCCTGCATCTTCAACTCCTGCATGCGCAGCTCGAGCCACGACGAACGGCCGGCAGCCGGCGAGTAGCCCGCGAGGACCATCAGTTCCTCGGCGTAGACGGCCCACCCCTCCACGAACACCCCGCTGCCGCCGAACCTACGAACCGGGGTTGAAGTCGAGACCCGCTGGGCATGCGCGAGCTGGAGCACATGGCCGGGCATCGCCTCGTGGACGGTCAAGGTCTGCAGCTGAACGGCGTTGTACTCGCGGTAGAAGGACTGCACCCGCTCGGCGCTCCAGTCGGCAGGCGTTGGCGCCACCGCGACGAAGGTCGGCACCGCGGCGGACTCCAACGGACCCGGTGCATCGCAGTACGCGACGGCGACGCCCCGATGTATTTCGGGCATCTCGATCACCCGCACATCGAGGTCGGGGACCTCAACGAGATCGAGCTCGCGGACGAAGGCCGTGCTGCTCCGGAGCGCATCCTCGACGAGGGGCAGAACGGTCTCATCGGTGACGGGCGAGCCCTCGGAGATGCTCGAGAGCACGCGCCGCACATCGGCGGCATCCGCGTTGGCAATTCCGAGGTACTCGGCCGCAACGGCTGCCATCTCCTCGTTGATCATGTCGAGCTGCGCGTGCGCATCCGAAAGGAGGGCGTCGGCGGACAGGTCGTCGTCAAGGCTGTGCCACAGGGCCGCCGCGTACAGCCGCTGACCCAGGCGCGGGCTGCGCTGCTCGGACGTCAGTCGTCCGTCCAGCCATTCCGCGAAGGCTACGACCTCACGTCGCGCGACTTCCAGCATGTCGGAATCCCCGACGAGGCCGCGCAGTTCGCCGTCGATCAGGGCCGCAGTGCCGTGCAGTTGCGCAGTGGCCGTCTCGACATGGATGCCGGGCATGTCGCCCAGCTGGGCCCGCGCATCGGCGAGGAAGTCGGGGATGGCTGCCAGCCGCTGCTCGATACTGGCGCAGCGCTCGTCGCGCGGGGCGAACTCGCGCGTGGCGATGAGGTGCAGGGCCGTGCCCGGGTTCCAGACCATGGGATTCCACGTGTGGGCCCGCAGCTCTGCGAGCTCGAAGTGCGTTCGCATCAGGCGCGCACGGAGGATCTCCAGGTCGACGAGATCCTCGAGTTCGAGCTCGACGTCGTCGATCGCATCCAGCGCCATGACGTGTCCGTCGATTGCCTGGACCGCGGAAGCCACGCCGCCGGCGCTCAGGTCCGGCAGCTCACCGTCGAATCGGTGGTCACCGAGCCACGTCGCCTCGACAGGGTCGAGGGCCAGCAGGTCATCGACGACGGTCGATGCGAGCAAGCGGAATTCTTCAGTCGCGCTCACTGCACGCCTTCGACTCCGCGGATCACGGCCACCCGACGTCGGGCAGCGGCCCGAACGGCGGTCTCCGCATCGATGCCCTGCTCCCGGCCGGCCGCAACCAGAGCAAGGATGAGCTCGCCAAGGTGCTCCTCCGACATCACGCCGATCTGCGCGGACTCGTCGGCGCCTGGCAGCGGTGGCAAGCGGTCCGCAAGCCCCGCGCTGCGGGAGATCACCTTGCCCGCGTACACCAGCGAGGGCAGTGCGGTCGGAATGCCATCGGTGACCGATTCACGGCCCTTCTCTTTGGCCTTAAGCGCATGCCAGTTGGCCTCGACCTGCTCGGGCGTGTCCGCGGTGACGTTCCCGAACACGTGCGGATGGCGTGCGATCAGCTTGGTGATGATCCCGTCGGCAACGTCATCGATGTCGAAGCCGTCATCACCGGCCTCCATCGCAATCCGCGCGTGGAAGACCACTTGGAGCAGGAGGTCGCCCAACTCCTCGCGGAGCGCGGACCCGTCCTTCTCCTCGATGGCCTCGACGGTCTCGTAGGCCTCCTCGATGAGGTACTCCACGAGGGACTCGTGGGTCTGCCGTGCGTCCCACGGGCAGCCGCCAGGAGCACGGAGCCGATCCATGACGTCGACCAGGTCGAGCAGGCGCTCGCCCGTCCGCGGGATCGGACCCGGGTCGGTCACTGAGCCAGCGCAGGCGGGGCGGTCAAGTCGCTGCCCCCCGGAGCGATCTTCAGCGCCACCGCGTCCCAGGTGCCGAAGCGCGGGCTCGTGGTGACGTTCAGGTCGTTGCTGAGCTTGGTGACGGCGTTGACGACGGCAGCACCCTGCTGCTCGGCCGAGCCGTGGGGATCGAGCTTGACCCCGAGTGCCTGGGCCTGCAGATCCAGTCGGATGACGTCCTCGATCTGGCTCGGGGCCACGCCCTGCTCAGCGAAGACCTTGAGCACCTGGTCGCGGCCACCGGCCTGCGAGTCGAACTGCGTGAGGCGCTGGTCGATGTCGCCCTGCGTGATGACGACGCCGTTCTGCTTGGCGAGGGTGTTGACCAACTCGATCGTGATCATGCGGGAGAGCGCCTGCGAGGTGAGCTCAGCGTTCGCGGTGTCGACCGGCTGGCGCTGCGCCTCGAGGATCGCGTGCACCTGGTCGGTGAGCTGCGTCTCGGTGATTCGGGTGTCGCCGAGCGTTGCGGCGGCACCTGCCTGCGGGGCCGACGTCGAGCAGCCGGCGAGCAGAACTCCCACGGCGAGCACGGCGGCCGCAACGGCACTTCGACGGTGGCTGACCTTGGTCATCACGATCTCTCCAACGGTGGTGCTGGGAGCAGGACGGCCTTCACGAGGTCGGTCGCCCACGCCAGCAGTTCGGTGTCGCGCAGGGGGGTCCCGCCCATGAGGGCGGTCGCCGGTCGCGGCACCACGATCGTACGGACCGTGGGCTTGACCAGCGTGCGCGGGTACAGCCGAGTCAGGCGCATCTGGCCCGACTCCGGGAGTTGGACGGGATGGAACCGCACCCCGGTTCCCTGGAGGACGACTTCGTTGAGCCCGGCCGCCCGCGCGAGCACCCGGAACCGGGCCACCGCGAGCAGTGACTCGACCGGCGGCGGAAGGGCTCCGTACCGGTCGAGAAGCTCGGTGGCCACCTCGTCGACCGCGGCATCCGTTGAGGCATCGGCGAGCCGCTTGTACGCCTCCAGACGCAGCCGCTCGTGCGGCACGTAGTCAGCGGGGATATGCGCATCGATGGGCAGCTCGACCTTCATCTCGAGCGTCTCGCGGACCGGCTCGTCCTTGTACTCGGCCAGCGCCTCCCCCACCAGGCGCACGTACAGGTCGAACCCGACGTCGGCGATGTGCCCGCTCTGCTCGCCGCCGAGAAGGTTGCCGGCGCCGCGGATTTCGAGGTCCTTCAGCGCGATGTGCATGCCCGAGCCGAGGTCGGTGTGCTGCGCGATGGTCGCCAGCCGCTCATGGGCCGTCTCGGTCAGGGGCTTGTCCGGTGCATACAGGAAGTACGCGTAGGCGCGCTCGCGGCCGCGTCCCACGCGCCCGCGCAGCTGGTGCAGCTGCGAGAGCCCAAAGGTGTCGGAGCGATCGACGATCAGCGTGTTGGCGTTGGGGATGTCGATCCCCGACTCGACGATGGTGGTGCAGACCAGGACGTCGATCTGCTTGTCCCAGAAGTCGAGGATGACCTGCTCGAGCGTGTGCTCGTTCATCTGGCCGTGCGCGACCGCGATGCGTGCGTCCGGGACAAGCTCGCCGATGCGTCGCGCGACGCGGTCGATCGACTCGACCCGGTTGTGGACGAAGAAGATCTGCCCCTCGCGCATGAGCTCGCGGTTGATCGCCGCAGCGATCTGCTTGTCGTCATAGGGACCGACGAACGTGAGCACCGGATGCCGCTCCTCGGGCGGGGTCTGGATGACCGACATTTCACGGATCCCGGTGACTGCCATCTCGAGCGTGCGGGGAATCGGCGTCGCCGACATCGCCAGCACGTCGACGTTGGTGCGCAGCGCCTTGAGGTGCTCCTTGTGCTCGACGCCGAACCGCTGCTCCTCGTCGATGACGACCAAGCCCAGGTCCTTGAAGCGCACGCCCGACGTCAGGAGCCGGTGCGTGCCGATGACGACGTCGACGGTGCCGTCGGCGACGCCTTCGAGCGCGGCCTTCGCCTCCTTGTCGGAGTTGAACCGCGAGAGCGCCGCGACCTTGACCGGGAACGCCGCGTATCGCTCGCCGAACGTGGACATGTGCTGCTGGACCAGCAGCGTCGTCGGGACGAGCACGGCGACCTGCTTGCCGTCCTGCACCGCCTTGAAGGCCGCGCGCACCGCGATCTCGGTCTTGCCGTAGCCGACGTCGCCGCAGATCAGGCGGTCCATCGGGACCAACTGCTCCATGTCGGCCTTCACCTCGTCGATGCAGGCGACTTGGTCGGGGGTCTCGACGTAGGGGAAGGCATCCTCGAGCTCGCGCTGCCAGGGCGTGTCAGCGGCGAACGCGTAGCCCTTGCTGGCCTGGCGTGCGGCGTACAGGCGGATCAGCTCGCCGGCGATCTGCTTGACCGCCTTGCGGGCCCGGCCCTTCGCCTTCTGCCAGTCCGCTCCGCCCAGGCGATGCACCGTCGGCGCCTCGCCGCCCACGTACTTCGTGACCAGGTCGAGCTGGTCGGTCGGCACGAACAGGCGGTCCGGTGGCTGGCCACGCTTGCTCGCGGCGTACTCGAGGACGAGGTATTCGCGCTCGGCACCAGCGACCGACCGTTGCACCATGTCGACGTACTTGCCGACGCCGTGCTGCTCGTGGACGACGAAGTCTCCCGGCTTGAGGCTCAACGGGTCGATCGCGCGACGCCGACGCGACGGCAGGCGGCGCATGTCCTTGGTGGACGTGCGCTGCCCGACGATGTCGGTCTCGGTGATCACCGACAGGGCGCAGGACTCGATGTGGAAGCCGTGCATCAGCCGGCCCCGGGTCACCGTGACCAGTCCGGGCTCGGGCGCCTGCGCGAGGTCGGCGACCTCGACCACCGGCACCCCGGCGTCGGCGATCTCCTCGACGAGCCGTTCGACCGATCCGTGCCCCTCGGCCAGCAGGACGACGCGGTCCTTGCGCTGCGTCCATTCACGCAGGTCGGCCAGTGCGCGCACGGAGTCGCCTCGGTACGAATCGAGCTCGTTGGCGGCGATCCGGATCCTCGCGTCGTCGTGGTCGGCATCGGTCGCCAGCGGTGTCAGCTGCCACCAGGCGTCGTTGCGGCCACGTGCGATGTCACGCATGTCCTCGAGCGCGATGTAACTCGCCGCCGCGAGGTCGATGGGGGCGGCGTTGCCGACGGTGGCGTTGTGCCAGGACGCCATCAGGAACTCCTGCGCGGTGCGCACGACGTCATGCGCGCGCTTGCGGATGCGCTCGGGTTCGAGCAGCACGACCTGCGTTGCGCCCGGCACGAGCTCGAGGGGCGACGTCATCCCCTCCGCGAGGACCGGTGCCAGCGACTCCATGCCCTCGACTGGGATGCCCTGCGCAAGCTTGTCGCACATCTCGGCAAGCACCGGAGACTGCCCCGCCAGTGCGGCGGCCCGTGCTCGCACCTGGTCGGTCAGGAGCAGCTCACGCACGGCGGGCGCCCACAGCCCGTCCTCCGACAGGGCCAGCGAACGCTGGTCACCGACGGCGAACGACCGCACCTCCTCGACGGTGTCGCCCCAGAACTCCACCCGCAGCGGGTGCTCCTCGGTCGGCGGGAAGACATCGAGGATGCCGCCACGCACGGCCACCTGACCTCGCCGCTCGATGAGGTCCACCCGCTCGTAGCCGAGCCCGACAAGGGTCGCGACGAGGTCGGCGAGCGGAGCCTCGTCGCCTGCCCGCAGGCGGACCGGCTCGACGTCGCCGATGCCTGAGATGACCGGCTGCAGGAACGCGCGGACCGACGTCACGATGACATCGAGCGGCTGCGTGAAGGGATCGGCGGGGTCCGGGTGCGCCAGCCGGCGCATGATCGCGACCCGACGACCGACCGTGTCGGACGAGGGTGAGAGTCGCTCGTGCGGCAGCGTCTCCCAGGACGGGAAGACGGCCACGTCGGAGTCGACGAGCAGCCCCGACAGTGCCGTCGCGACGTCCTCGGCCTCGCGCCCGGTAGCCGTCACGACGAAGACCGGGGTGCGCTTGGCCTGCGCCTGCGCGATAGCGGCCACGACCAGCGGATGCACGGACGCAGGAGCCTCGACGATCGTGCCGCCGGCGACGTGCACCAGCTCGCGCACCTGCGCGAAGCCCGGATCGTCCTGGACGCACGCCAGGAGCGCGGAGAGGTCCACTAGCGCGCTGCCTCCTGGAGGGCGTCGCGCAGGTGGTCGACCAGCGCCGGATGGCTGACCATCAGGTCGGTGACGTACGGGGGCATCAGGTTGAACAGCACCGCGCGGCCGTCGAGGTGCGAGGGCACGAAGCCGTAGTGCATGGCCACGCCGTAGGGCGCTGCAACGTCCCACTCGTAGAAGCCGGTGTCGTGCACGTAGGCCTCGGCCCGGCCGCTGATCAACTCGTTGACCTTCGCGCCGACGGAGCCGACGTCGACGATCTCCACGCCCTTGTCCGTGATGCCGAGTCCGGAAAGCCGCCGTGAGAGCAGGTCGACGGTGGCCTGCAGCGTGGCCGGCGGGCGGCTGCGCGATGCCACGACCCGGATCGGGCGGTCCGTCGGCAGGCCCGGCGGCGCGCTGACATCGTCGAGCACCGAGCGGGTCAGCCCCTGGGCCGGCAGGTCGACGGTGGTGGCCGAGAGCTCCTGGCGGCTGGCGTGCCACAGCGCGATGTGCACCGCGAAGTCGGCGCGACCCTGCCCGTACTCGTAGGTCCCGTCGAGAGGGTCGACGATCCACACGCGCTCGGCGAACAGGCGGTCGTCGTTGTCCTTGCCCTCCTCGCTGAGGATCGCGTCGTCCGGGCGGGCCGCGGCGAGCTCGGCCACGATGAACTCATGCGAGGCGCGATCAGCCTGCTTGCGCAGGGCGTTCGCGGAGTCCTTGTCGGTCACCGAGCCGAACGACTCCCTCAGGTCGAGCAGCAGGGCACCGGCCCTGCGCGCCACATCCCTGGACAGTTCTGCGTCGCTCGTCATGACGGCCCTTCTCCTGGATGTCGGCGGTGGGTCAAGCGGGAGTGGCGTTGAAGCGGTTCTGCGTCGATTCAAGCCCATCGAGCACGAGCGCCTCAACAGCGTCCGCGCCACGGGCGAGCAGGTCGGGAAGTTCCTTGCGCTCGGTCGACCCGAAGGGCTTGAGGACGAACTCGGCGGGATCCTGCCGACCCGGCGGCCGGCCGATGCCGACGCGAACCCGGTAGAAGTCCCCCGTGCCGATGGCCTTGCGGATGCTCTTGAGCCCGTTGTGGCCGTTGTCGCCGCCACCGAACTTCACCCGTAGGGTCGCGAAGTCGATGTCGAGCTCGTCGTGGACCACCACGAGCCGGTCGGCTTCGACGCCGTAGTACGACATCGCCGCCTTGACCGGACCACCGGATTCGTTCATGTAGGTCATCGGCTCGACCAGCACCACCGGGACGACCGAGCCTGGGACACCGAGCTTGGTCTCGGCCGCCTGCGCATGCGCCTGCTTGTGCCGAGCCAACCTGGCGCCGACGGATTCGGCGAGCTGATCGACGACCATCGCACCGACGTTGTGGCGCGTGGCCGCATACTCAGGGCCAGGATTGCCGAGGCCGACGACCAGCCACGGATGGGACAACGGAGGGCGCTACTCCGCGGCGGGAGCAGCCTCGACGGGTGCGCTTTCGGCGCCCTCGGCGGCCTCCGCAGCCTCGACGTCAGCCTCGTGCTGTGCAGCCTCGGCGTACTCCTCGGCCTTGTGCTCGGCGTCGGCGACGGCGTGCTTCGCGGCCTCTTCGGGGTTCTCGCCAGCAGCGACAGCCTCTTCGAG
>Ga0194057_10000248_pt1 | contig 27754 bp, 14 predicted proteins | sample SepL4415m_MetaG_FD_155474 | JGI IMG/M metagenome (GOLD analysis project Ga0194057, IMG submission 155474) | Anoxic zone freshwater microbial communities from boreal shield lake in IISD Experimental Lakes Area, Ontario, Canada - Sep2016-L442-15m | ecosystem: Environmental > Aquatic > Freshwater... | reverse complement strand
CTGCTCCCCGCTCCGCGCCCTCCGCTCCCCGCTCCCCGCTCCCTGCTCCCTGCTCCCCGCTCCCTGCTCCCAGCTCAATGGTATGCTCGGGCCGATTGGCTTCGTACTTCTTGGCCACGCAGGGCATCACGGCCACAACATAGATCTTCTTCGGGTCGATCCCCTTCTTCTTGGCATAATAGGTCTTGATCAGGGCCGACATCATACCCATCGGCGAGCGGCAGGTTGAAGCATGATGGATCAGCTCGGGATAGAATCGCTCCATAAAACTTACCCAGCCCGGCGAGCAGGAAGTGATCATCGGCAGCGGGCCTTCCTTGAGCCGGGTGAGGAATTCGTGAGCTTCCTCAATGATCGTCAGGTCGGCGGCAAAGTCGGTGTCGAAAACAGCGTCGAAGCCGAGTCGCCGCAAGGCGGTGACCATCTTGCCGGTGCAAGGCGTACCGGCCGGCAGCCCAAACCCCTCGCCGATGGCCGCGCGGATCGACGGGGCCGTCTGCACGACAACGTGCATTTCCGGATCGGCGATGGCATCCCACACACCGCCTGCACTCCGTTTCTCCAGGAAGGCCGCCGTGGGGCAGACGTTAATGCATTGTCCGCATTGGATGCAGACCGATTCGTCCATATTCGCCCCGTGGGCCGGCGAGACAACCGTCTCGAAGCCGCGCCCTTGCTGGCTCAGGTTATGAACACCCTGGATCTCGCCACAGACACGGACGCAACGGCCGCAGAGGACGCACTTTTGCGCGTCGCGCACGACCGAGTGGCTCGATAGATCGATCGGCATTTCCTTGCGGCGGCCCTCAAAGTGCCGTGCCCGCACGCCGAGCGAATAGGCAAGGTTCTGCAACTCGCAGTTGCCGTCGCGATCGCAGGTCTGGCAGTCCTTGGGGTGGTTGTCCAGCAGCAGTTCAACGATATCGCGGCGGGCCTGACGGATGTCGGGGGAGTTGGTCTGCACCTCCATGCCCTCCCACACCTTCTGGCTGCAGGAGGTCATGTAGAAGCCCATCCCCTTGACCTCGACCACGCAGACGCGGCATGAGCCTTGCAGGCTCAGGTCCGGATGGTAGCAGAGCCGCGGGATGTTGATTCCCAACTGCTCGCAAGCCTCCATGATGGTCGTGCCCTCGTCGACCGTCATGGGCGTGCTGTCGATCGTAAGCGAAATCTGTTTCTTGCGCATAGTTAATCTCACAGCTTTTTCACCGCGTCAAACCGGCAGACCTCAAAACATCGCCCACACTTGATGCACTTGGGCTGGTCGATTTCGTGCGGCTGTTTCCTCGCACCACGGATACACCCCACGGGACAGTTTCGTCCGCAGAGCGTGCAACCGATACACTTCTCGTCGTCGATCTCGTAATGGATCAACTGCGTACAGCGGTGCGCGGGACATTGCTTATCGACCACATGGGCCAGGTATTCGTCGTGGAAATGCTCCAACGTGCTGAGCACCGGATTGGGTGCCGCTCGGCCCAGCCCGCAGAGCGACGTTTTTTTCATCAACAGCCCCAGCCGCTTCAGCTTTACGAGGTCATCCAGCGTGCCATGGCCGGAGGTGATCTTTTCAAGGATTTCCAACATGCGGACGCTCCCTTCACGGCAGGGCGTACACTTACCGCATGACTCATCCTGCGAGAAGGTCACGTAGAACTTGGCGATGTCAACCATGCAGTCATCCTCGTCGAGGATGATCATGCCGCCGCTGCCCATGATCGAACCGGCCTTGGCCAGGGTGTCAAAATCGATGGGGATGTCGAGCCATTTGGCCGGGATGCAGCCGCCGGCCGGGCCGCCGGTCTGGATCGATTTAAGCTCCTTATCGTCGGCCACGCCGCCGCCAATGTCGTAGACGACCTCGCGAAGCGTGGTGCCCATTGGCACTTCCACCAGGCCGGTGTGGCGGATCTTGCCGGCCAGAGCGAAGACCTTGGTGCCGCCGCTCTTCTCGGTGCCGATGCGACTGAACCAGTCCGCCCCGTAGTTGATCACGGCGGGCACATTGGCGAAGGTCTCGACGTTGTTGATCACCGTCGGTTTGCCCCACAGGCCGCTCTCGGTGGGATAGGGTGGGCGGATTCGCGGCTGGCCGCGCTCGCCTTCTATCGAGTGGATCAACGCCGTCTCTTCGCCGCAGACGAACGCCCCGGCACCAAGGCGGATTTCTAGGTCGAAATCAAAGCCCGAGCCGAGGAGGTTCTTGCCCAGCAGGCCCCAGGCGCGACACTGCTCGATGGCGTGCTGGATGCGGCGGATGGCCATCGGATATTCGGCTCGGACATAGAAAAACCCCTTCTGCGCGCCGATGGCATAGCCGCCGATGATCATGCCTTCGACGACGTTCAGCGGATCGGACTCCAACATGCTGCGGTCCATGAACGCACCGGGGTCGCCTTCGTCGGCATTACATATAATGTAGCGGATCTTCTCCTCGGCCTTGGCGGCCATGCCCCATTTTTCGCCCGTGGCAAAACCGCCGCCGCCGCGGCCGCGCAGCTTCGAGCGGGTGACCTCGTCGATGACCCACTTCGGATCGCCCTTCTCGAGGACCTGAGCCAGGGCCTGGAAGCCGCGGTAATGGAAATACTCTTCCATGCTCTCCGGGTCGAGCACGCCGTTGTGCCGCAGGGCTATCCGGCTTTGGCGATTGAAGAAGGCCACGTCTCCGTAAAGCTCAAAAAACTTCCGGCCGATCGTCTTGCCATGGACCGCCAGGCGATCGACGGATTGGCTGCCGAGAAGGTGCTTGCGAACCACTTCGTCCAGATCGGACTCGTTCTCGATGCGATAGAGGATTTTGTCAGGCCGGACAAGCATGTGCGAGCGGTTCTGCTCGTCACCGGCATTGCAAGCGCCGAAGCAACTGCCGACTGTCACCCGCACGTCGTCCTCGGGAACACCGACGGCGGCGAGTTTCTCGCGGATGGCCGTTTCAAACAAAGGCTTCCCTTTCCAGCAGCATCGCTCGCTGCCGCAGGTGAGGATTTCGTACTTGGCAATCCGCTCAACCGGCCCATCAAGCACCCGCTTCAGCACAGGCTTGCTACCCAACACGTGGGATGTGAAAATGTCGTGAACCAAGTCGCGATCGACCCGTTCGTACTTGATCGGCATCTGGCCAGGAATGAACACGCCGACGATCGGCTCGCGGCTACAGCGGCCGGTGCAACCGGTGCGATGCAAGAGGATATCGGTACGTCCCGATGCGGCGACGTGCTTGCGAAACTCGTCAAACACATCGTCGGCGCCGGCGGCTTGCTCACAAGTGGCCGATCCGATCTGGATTCGAATAGGACAGCGCGAGGATTGATCTTCAAGATAGGCTTCGGCCTTATCGGCCAGAAGCGAGAACTGTTGCGATACCGTAGTGGGCACGACGGCTCCTAAATCCATTTTGTCGGAGTTAGTCGGAGAAAAACTAATTATGGCACAATCAGCCTAACGAACAAGGCCAAATCCACCCCCCCTTAAATAAACCGTATCAGGCCAATATCGTGAAGGAACTATCGGCCATCCCCACCCGGCGGGCTTGTGCTAAAATTGGCTCGATTGGCTCGAATGCGAGCTTCGTCCGCTTGAGTATATCCTATCGTTGCTTTGGCCGGGTGGCCCCACAACTCAAGAATCGTGGCAATCCGCCGCTCCATATTTTGGCAGAGTTTCTTTTCCACGAAAAAATCGGGATGGTCGAACTCATCCAACAAGCGAGCCAACTCATGGGCCACGACATGAACCATTCGGCTGCGTGAATAAAAGTCTACCATGGTGCGCGGCAGTCGAATATCTCCGTCTTTATTTGCGTGCCCCTTGAAATCTTGTACATTCAGAACATCAACCGCGACGTGGCCGTACCCTCGAGACAGAATCTCGAGTCGGTTCTTCTCGGGGATTTCCCCCCACACTTCCGTGAAGATGAGGGCCAGATAATCACGGTCCCGCTCTTCCCCGTAGCGTAGCGTGAGAGGGAAGCCAGTCACTAATTCATGGTTCAGGTACATGGTTCTTTCGGCTCAATATGCGTTTTATCATTTTCCCAATTGTTTGGCGACTTCGGCGTGGAGCAGGGTAGGATCCAGCAGTAACGTCGGCTCGAGCCAATCGACGTGGTTGCCAATGTCTAGTCCGTCCCCTTCGCCCAAAACCTCGCTGGCGTTTTCCGTAACGAGTACAAGTTTCCGGGCGGTGCCTGCCGCGGGCGGCAAGGCGATTTCACCCGTCGAGACCGGCGTGGCCGAGCCGACCAACGGCTTGCTTTGGTAAAGCGGCGTGCCGGTTGAGTGATTGGCATGGACCTTGGCGATCGCACAGCCCCCGTTGCGGATCACCGCATCAATGCCCACGCGGGCGCGGAACGCCCGCACGCAATCCGGCAGTGTGAAAACCATTGTGTTGGGGGCGTGAACACCGAAACCCCAGAGGTAGTCCATGCCGTCGCTACGCAAAATGCCGCCGGCTACGTTGCGGTCGACTTGCCACTTCCAACTGCTGCCCAGTACTCCGCGCTGGGTAACTTGCTCGGGCGAGAACCGCGACAGGGGCACCACGAGCGAGGGTGCCCGCCAGAGCAGACGCATACTGGCCCAGGACACGGGGATCGGCGCGCGGCTCCAGACCGGTTGCAGCAGGTGGACCCGTGCCACGGCCTCATTTCCGTCTCGCAATTGCGACGATCGTAGGGTCGAGGCCGTCAGGATCATATCCTCGAAAGTCTCCACTCGCACGATTCCCGCAGTACCGTTTGGATCGAGGATCGACAGTTCGCGATAGTACGTATTCCATGTGTCAACCGTCGGCATCCGCAACTCGGCGATGTCACCCAGGGGGATTCGCTCGAGGCTTTCCTCGGTAAGCACGCTGACGGAGTCCGCACTCCAGCGAACTGCCCGGAAAGGAACGCGACGGCCGTTGCGGCAAATCAGCGTTTTCGGCGGGCAGCAGCGGTCGCGTGGTGATGGCTCGAAGACGATCCGTTGTAGCCAATCGATTTCCACGGCAATCGTTTGCTTGGGGTCCGCAAAGAAGCCGACCGGCGGGCGGACGAGCAATTGCGCAGGCACCGTCTGGTTTTTTTGGGAGGTTGCCGGCACATAGCCGCAGACCGCACTCCGCAACCGATCGCCGTTCTGAAATTCCAGCAGGGCTTCGGAGGATACCGATGGCGGGCGCTCGGACTCGTCCTGGCGGCGATCGAACTGGAGGCACATCAGCGCGGAGCGTGTTTTCGGGTCAGAACGCGCGACCTTGCCGAAAAGGTCTATTGAGTGCCAGCCTGTCACCAGGCTGCCCTCAAGCCGCAGGCCATTGTCGAACAGTGCGGTCATGTGCGACTCCCCGCCCGAGCAGCGCAGACGGTAGGCCAATGCCCATATTTCCTCGACCTGATCCAGCGTGGCGGCAGTCGGGTTGATGAGCACGGCATAGCAATTTTTTTTACCCGGCCCATCGCCGCGGACAAGGATCTCGGCGGGCCCCGCCTGTAACTCGACCTGACCGGCATCCCGCCACGCAATACCACCCGGTCCACGGACATGCGTAACTCGCAGCTCTTTACCCTGAATGATCGTCCGCAGCCCACCCTGGTTCTCGACGGCTCGCACCCAGACATGGTAGGTTCCATCGCGGGACACGTTAATTGTTGTTTTAACCCCTTCGCTGGCCAGATTGCCCTCCGCAGCAACGTACCGGTTCCCTAAGAAATGTCCGAAATGGGAGTATCGATATGCATCTAAGGTCCAGTTTCCATCAAAGTCCTCCGCGTTCACGACATAGGTATCGGGAAGGAGTACCTCGGTCCTATCGAGTTCGTAGCGGCGGCGGAGATACTTCAGCATGTCGAGGCGTTCGGCAGATGACAGGCCGCGATTGAAGACGATCGTCTCGGCGATTTGGCCCCAAAAGAAGTCTGTTTCGCTACCCCCGAGATAAAAGTCGCGGCTGCATTTGTCGCTTGCCAGCGGTGCCTGCGTTGCCATAACCAGGGCGCGTTTTCTTCCTGCCAGATCGACCATGCCACCGTGAGATTCCAACGAGCGGCGATCGATTTCGCCGTTGGAGATCATCGCAAAAAAGCGGCTCCCGTCGCGACCATCGCCGGGCAAGGCTAAGTCCAGTCCGTATCCCCGTCGGCCGCCGGTGTCCAAAAAATGTCCTTCGATCCCCCCCGTTGAATGGCCGCCGTAGAAGAATGGACCAGGACTGTAGGACAGCGTCAACCTTTCCGACAGGTTGGGGTCTTTTCCAGACGAATAGATGCAGTTGGAGTGGCTAGGCTGCCCCTGAACGACGAATATCACGGTCGAAGTAGGGCGGTCATTCAACACGGTGTTCGTTCGCGTCAGAACTTGCTTGCCGCTAAAGGTCACGGTAGGCCGATTGCCCACCGCGGGCTGCCGCTGGACGAACAGCGGTTCCCGCCCGGGTGCCGCCGCCAGATTGAACTTCTGGGGCGAGCGATCATTCCACGCGGCCACCATGCCGTTGAAGTCCGGATCGTCGGAGCTGCGACCCTGGGTGTCCTTGATGCCGCTGTCGGCCCGCAGCCAGAGCCGCAGCTCCGGACAATTCGGGTCCGGTTCGCCGCTAGGGAGCATGGGGGATGCCGCTGGGGCATGCCGAGCCATCACCGCTGCAACCAGTAGGGCCGTAAGGATTACTAATCTTTGAGTTGGAAATGGTTTGGTTATGATCATTGGCGTGGGAAAGAACTTGCGACCTGTACGATTGGTTTTGTTGGTCTGTTCGTCCAACCTAGAATCGCAACTCGTTTGGTAGCTTATGGTTCCGTGTTTTGGCAGTCGGTCCCGCAGAAGTCACCGAAAAGCGTGTCGAGTACAGTAGACCGGTGTTTTCCTCGGTAGTTATGGGCATGCCCAAAATCAATCGTACAGGTCGAGAACTTGTAATCCACGCTTGAAGCAGTGGGTGGAGAAGATTGGTGTGTTTGTCCCTTTGGAAGACTATTACGAGTCACTGACCTTTACCGAGGATGACAGCGGTGCTATTCGACGCGCCATATCTCTTGATCTATCGAAGCGTAAATTGACAAAGTAGTACTAGCAAATCCGCTTCGTCATTTTGCTGATGATTTGCTAACTTCCGCGTGGAGCTTGGCGGGATCGAGCAGCAAGACCGGTTCGAGCCAATCGACGTGGTTGCCAATATCCAGTCCGTCACCTTCGCCCGAAGCTTCATTGGCGTTTTCCGTAACGAGCACGAGCTGCCGGGCGGCACCTGCCGCGGGCGGCAAGGCGATTTCACCCGTCGAGACCGGCGTGGCCGAGCCGACCAGCGGCTTGCTCTGATAGATCGGTGCGCCGCTTGCCTGATTGGCATAGACCTTGGCAATGGCGCGGCCCGTATTGCCGACTGCCGCATCGATGCTCACGCGGGCGCGGAACGCCCGCACGCAATCCGGCAGTGTGAAAACCATTTGGTTGGGGGCGTGAACACCGAATCCCCATATATAATCCATGCCGTCGCTGCGTAAGAGACCCCCAGCCACATTGCGATCGGCCTGCCACTTCCAACTGCTGCCCAGGACTCCCCGCTGGGTGACCTGTTCCGGAGCGAACCGCGACAGCGACACCATGTTGGATGGGGCCTGCCAGAGGAGTCGAATGTCGCTCCAGCGGACGGGAATCGGCGCGCGACTCCAGGCTGGATGCATCATGCGTTGCGATGCAACGCTCTCACCCACCAGTCGGAGTTGCGATGATCGGCTTGTGGAAGCGGTCAGCACGATTCCGTCGCTGGTTTCGACACGTACGATTCCCGCATTGCCCTGGGGATCGAGGACCGAGAGTTCCCGAAAGTAGGTGTTCCATGCGTCGGCCGCAGGCATCTGCAACTCGGCGACGTCGCCCAGGGGAATTCGCTCAAGGCTTTCCTCCGTCAACACGCTGATTGATTCCGCGCCCCAGCGGATCGAGCGGAAGGGAAGCACGCGGCCATCGCGACAGATCAGGGTTTTCGGCGGGCAGCGGCGGCCGCGCGGGGATGGCTCAAAGACGATCCGCCGCAACCAATCAATCTCCACGGAAATCGTTTGCTTGGGATCTTGGAAAGTCCCGACCGGCGGGCGGACGAGCAACATCGCAGGCGCGGTCTGGCCCGTCGTCGCGGGCAGATAGCCGCAGATCGTACCCCGCAGTCGGTCGTCATTCAGGAATTCCAGCACGGATTCCGAGGGGGTCGCCAACTGGCGATCAGGCTCAGTCTGGCGTCGATCGAACTGTAGGCAAACCGGGGTGGGCATTGCGGCCGTGTCAGGATGTGCGATCTGCCCGGCAGGCCCCAGCCACCGCCAACCCGTCAGCAGGCTGCCGTCGAGCCTCAAACCATCTGCAAAGACAGCCGTGAGGCGAGACTCACCGCTCATGCCGCGGATCCGCTGGGCCAGGGCGCAGATTTCGTCAACCGCGTCCGGCGAGGCGGCTGTCGGACTGACCAGCACGGCATCGCAATCCTTGCGGCCAGGTCCGTCTCCGCGGATCACGATCTCGGCGGAACCCGCATTCAGTTCGATCTCGCCGGCCTTCCGCCAAATGAAACCGCCCTGACCGCGGACATGGGTGACGGTCAGTTCTTTGCCCTGAACGATCGTCTTCAGCGCAGTCCCGCTAGGCCCACGGTCGCGGAAGCTGCTTTCCATGGCTCGCACCCAGACATGATAGGTGCCCTTGTGGGGCACGTTGATCATGGCGGTGATACCATCTTCCTCGGCCAGTTGACCCTCGTTGTTCGTGAGGCTGCGGTTGCGCAGACATTCCGCGCCTCGGCCGACCCAGGTCCAATTTCCCTCGAAGTAATCCGTAAGCAAAAGGGACGTGCCCGAAGGAAACAATCTGTCGGTCCTATCGAGTTCGTAGCGGCGGCGGAGGTAAGTTAGGATATCGCAGTGCTCGGCCGGCGACAGGCCACGATGGAAAACAATCATCTCGGCGATTTCGCCACAGAAAAACTCCAGTTCGTCACCCCCGAGATAAAAATCAGGAGTGCATTTGTCGCTTGCCAACGGTGCCGGAATTGTGGGGCGTTCCGGCCCTAGCAGATCGCCCAACCCGTCGTGGAATTCGAGCGAGCGGCGATCGAAGTTGCCGCTGGAGATAATCGCGGCAAAGCGGCTCCCGGAATGACCATCGCTGGGCAATGCCAAGCGAAGGTCGCATGCCCGCTCGCCGGTGTTGACCATGAAGCTCCCGCTTACCCCGCTCAAGGATTCGTCGCTGCACGCTAAACGTAATGTTTCTCGTGCGGATCTTTTTCCAGCGGAATAGATGTTACTGGCCGTCCTTTGCCCCCGTACGACGAGGATCACGGTGGAAATGGGGCGGTCATGCAGCGCGGATTTGGTTCGGGTCAGGAGTTGCGCGCCGGAAAAGGCCACCGTGGGTAAATTACCCGCCGCAGGCTGTCGCCCGACGAACAACGGTGCCCGCTCGGGAGATGCGGCGAGATCAAACTTGCAGGGCGAGCGGTCTTTCCACGCGGCCACCTGGCCGTTGAAGTTGGGATCGGCGGGGCTGCGACCCTGGGTGTCCTCAATGCCACTATCGGCCCGCAGCCAAAGCCGGAGATCCGAACCATTCGGGTCAGGTTCGCCGCTGGGGAGCATGAGAGGTGCCGCCGCCTCGGCATCCTGCCCGGGCATCGCCATCGCCGCCACGACCAACAGGGCGCAGAGTGTCGCAATTTTTCGGGTTAGAGATTGCCAGGTCATTCTGATTACTCACCTTAAGGGGAAGGTAGACCACGAAACACACAAAACACACGAAAAAAGACAAGGGGAATAGACAAGGAATTAATAATTAAAGTTAAACACGAAGTCACGAAGAGCACGAAGGCAGTTCCGATTTGAATTTTATTTCTTCTTCGAGTTCTTTGTGTCTTCGTGTTTAACTGCAATGACGTTTTGATCTTGCTCCAACCTTACGATTACTATTTCTTTTCTTTTTCGTGTATTTCGTGGTTAACTTTTTGTAACTTATTTGACGCAGGCCCCTATTGCTCCACCGGGATTCGTGCGACGCGGAAACCTACGCAGTTCCCAGGGCTGGCCGGGCCATGGGATCGAAAGGCCGAACGGCAGACCCAGGCGGCGCGGTCCAAGGCCCCACCACGGTTCACGCGGTCCGAGCCTGTTGCAGGCCCCTGCGGATCGTCCACCGGCGACTTTGCATAGTAGCCTGGGTCATACCAATCCGCGCACCACTCCCACACGTTCCCGTGCATATCATAGAGCTTCCAGGCGTTCGGCTTCTTCTCGCCTACCGGGTGGGGTGTACCGACCATATTCGCACTATACCAAGCATAATCTCCAAGCTGGGCCTCGTCGTCGCCAAAGCAATACTTGGTCGTGCTTCCAGCTCGACAGGCGTATTCCCACTGGGCCTCGGTCGGCAAGACGAACTTGCCCTCTTGTACGCCGATCTTCGCATTGAGCTTAATAAGAAACGTCTGGCAATCATCCCATGCAACCCCAGCCGGAAGCTTGCTCCCTTTGGGATCGGGCTTATTTTCCATCACGGCCTGCCACTGCTGCAGGGTTACGACGTACTTGCCGAGGTAAAACGGTTTGGTAATCTTCACCTTATGGACGGGTTTCTCCGATTCATATCCCGATTCGTCGCCCATAGGGAACTCGCCCGCCGGAATCAGCACCAGTAGCATCGTTACCCCACCGCCCAAGTCCACCGAAGTTCTCTTTGACGGTTCTTTTGTCTGGCCGAAAGCAGACTCGGTCATGGTGAAAACCACGATGCAGCAAATCATGAAGTTTCGCATCTCATCTCCTTATTTCTACGGCAGAATTCGTGCGACGCGCAAGCCCAGTTCGGAAAGCTTGAGCCTGGGATCGCGGTCGCCGCGAGCCATCGAACGACAGGCCCAGGCATTGTCGTTCCAGCCACCGCCGCGCACCACGCGGGAGATGCCCTCAAGAGGCCCTGTCGGATCTTCTCGCAAATTTAGCGCATAGTAGCGAGAGCCATACCAGTCCGCGCACCACTCCCACACGTTTCCATGCATGTCATAGAACCCCCAGGCGTTTGGCTTCTTCTCGCCCACCGGGTGCGTCCTGCCGCCCGAGTTCGAGTCATACCACCCATAATCCTTGAGCTGTGCATAGTGCGTAAGGCGCTCGTAGTCCGTGGTGCTTCCGGCGCGACAGGCGAATTCCCATTGGGCCTCGGTCGGTAACACGAACTTACCCTGTTGCTCGCCCGTCTTCGCATTGAGCTTGGCGAGAAAAAGCTGACAATCGTTCCAGGAGACGCTTTCCACCGGGTTTTTGGGCGACTGGAACTTACTCGGGTTACTTCCCATCACCGCCTGCCACTGCTCTTGCGTGACTTGGTACTTGCCCAAATAGAACGGTTTGGTAAGGAGTACCCCATGCGGAGGCTTCTCATATTCAGATTTTGATGAGCCGTCGCCAATGTCGAAGGGACCATTGCGGACGAACAGGAGTTCCAGCTTCACGCCGCCGCCCACATCGACCACGAGTTCCTTCTGCTGGGCTCTCGCCTGGCGGGTAACAATCCCCGCAATTACGAAAAGCATTCCGCAGCCAATCATGAAGTTTTTCATCAAGTGCCCTCTTACTTCTTGTCGTTCTGTTTCCGCAAGTTATCCTTCCTTCCTTCCTGGAGGATCGGCAGATAGCGGTTGGGGATCGCCAGGACAAAACAGGAGACCGATGTTGGCCAGAACTCTCCTCCCCAACTTCCATAATTCTTATCTTTGCCATTTTTCACCTGGGTGTAGACCAAGCGGTCGCGGAGCAACGGGTAGCAGCGTTTCCATCGTTCGCCACCCGCTTGGTAGAGGGCCTGGGCCACGTAGTACAGCGTATAGGCGTCGAACGGCGCGGCGCTATCGGGTTTGGGCTTGGTGGCCTCGATCAAAGCCGTTTCGACCTGATCGAGACTTTTGGCGATTCGCCAATCATCATACTGGGCGTATTCCTGCATGCAGACGGCACCGGCCGCTGCCATGGCTACCGTTTTTCCGCCGCCATTGTAGGTGAACCAGCCGGGAAACTTCTTCTGCTCTTCCTCCGGGGCGTTCGCCGCGCATCCGTCCGGCTTATAAAGTCCTCGCACGCGTTTGATGGCTTTTTCAATCACCGAAGGCGGGATGTCAAAACCGCTGTCCATTGCACTTCGCAACGCCTTGGCTTGCATCACGGACAGACTAAGATCGCCGTCGGTCGGCGTCGCCGAGTAACTCCAACCGCCCCCGGGGCCCTGGCACTGGATGATCACCTTCAAGGCGCGATCCAAGGTTGGCCCGATCCGCTTGTCGTCCGTCAATGCCGTAGGCTTGGCTAGGACAAACGTCGACAGCCCATGGTTGTACATGTCCTGGTCGGAGATGTTCAAGAGACCCGACGGTTTGGCCTTCGTCAGGACGAAGTTCAGCGATTTCTGCATAGCCGGCCCATACTTACCGTGGCCGGGAGTGTGCCCATCGGACAGGAAGGCCAGCACTCCCAGGCTCACCAGTCCCAGATGATTGGAACCCCAGTTTCCCTCAGGCCCCTGGTTCTTGGCCAACCAGTCCAGTCCGAGTTGGATCGCCTTTTCACTTTGAGGCGTGATCTCCCCGCGACGCTGTCCCCACGATGTAGTCGGCGAGGCACCGAGTAAGAGTGCCATGGCAAGGCACGCGCCCCACATGGGCAGTCTGGCGGACAGGATCGAGAACCGTTTTGTAATGCGTTTCATTATTTCTCCAATTGTTTGGCGACTTCGGCTTGAAAGACTAGCATGGACCTTGGCAATCGCACGGCCCGTGTTGCCAACGGCTGCATCAATGCCCACGCTGGCGCGGAACGCCCGCACGCAGTCCGGCAGTGTAAAAACCATTTCGTTCGGGGCGTGAATGCCGCCCCCCCCAGAGAAACTCTTCTGAATTAACGTTGAGAACCTCACGGCACTTCGCCTTGGACAGCCGGACCGGAAGGCTCTAACGCAAAGATTTGCACTCCATTGGCGCCTGGGCCTGGCTTCAATTCCCCTTCGATGGTGCGGCTGCTACAGCACCACGCCTGGTTGCCACGGGCCACGATCGGCCCCAGCAGCAACGGATCGCGGTACGTCAAGGGGATGACACGATGGGCTTGGGTTTGTCCCGTGGCTGCGTCGATCCAGAGCAGCGCGAGTTGCGACTTGTCGATTTGCACGATTTGGCGGGCGCAAAAGATCTGGCCGGCCGAGTTGCGTGCGACGGCGGAAAGCATTCCGGGCAGTTCGCGCCGCCAGAGGATTTCGCCCTTGGAGGCCCGCAAAGCCGTAAGCCCATACGTCGTTTGAACCAGGATCCGATTGTCGTTGATATCGACGATCCGCTGCAAACCGAGAACACCCCTCCGCCAAACGAGTTCACCCGTTTCCGCCTTGAGACACTGGACGGCACAATTCCCCGGTTGTTGCAGGTAAATGCGTCCGCCCGACGCGCGCGGCATCTGAGTGATTTGGAAAGGGAAGGTCGGATCGATATCTGAAGGAACCCCTTCGCTATTCCGCAGCCATTGCACTTTTCCGCGGAGATCAAGGCACAACACGCTCCCGGAAAAGACCACGATCAATCGGTTGCCAACCCAGACGGATTGGTATTCGGGTGGCTTGTCGGTGGGTGCCCCACTATTCGCCCCGCGAGACGCTTCCGCGAAATGAGTCCGGGAGAGGATTTCACCGCTTTCCGCGTCGAGTTCCACGAGGAGCAGGGGCTGTTGGGACATGCCAGCCGAACCATTCAACGGACCAAACGCCAGGACATACAGCCGTCCTTGAAACAACTGAGGATCGCCTGCCACCTCGTCACCGCAATCGCGCCGCCATAGTCCACGACCGGTTTTCTTATCGAGACAAACGATCCCATACCTACCCGGGGCAATCATTGATCGGAGATAGATTCTTTGGCCTGCAACCAGCGGATAGATTGGGTTGAGCGCGGGAGAAGTGCCCATATCCAAGCTCCAGCGTGTCTTACCACTGACTGGGTCGAGGGCGGCGACCCGTTTACGATTGGTCATGATGAGAATGTCGTCGCTGGCGGTTGCCGTGAGTTGTCCCAAGGCTCCGCCTCCGTCGAATTCACCCCACGGCACGAAACGGAACTTCACGAGTTGCGGATCCGCGAAGACCGGAAAGGCATCCGCAATCGACGCCGTTTCCACTTTCGCCTGCTGTTTTGCGACGGCCTCGCGGATGCGGCGTTCAAACTGCTCCGCTGAAACCTTGACACCGCCGAATGACACGGGCAACGTGGTCGGCTCGCCCCGCAGATAGCCAAGCATGGCCGCAGCCAGGCGGACGCGGGCCGCCAGATCCGACTGCTGCTCGACGGAGGCCGTGATACGGCCCTCCTCGAACCAGGAAAGTGCCCGGCTGAAATCCGACCCTGCCAGAGCACGGTCGCCCAACCACTGGCAAGCGGAGGCGTGCGCTGTCGTCCCATAGTATTCAACGGTCAGCGCCTCGACTGCCGCCGGGTCGCCCTGCGACAGCACCTGCTCGACCTTGAGCTGCGCGGCGGCATCCAACCGGCCGCCCATCGCTTCCGCAAGCTTCCGCCGATGAAGCAGAATCAGTTGCATCCCGCGATAGGATACGAGAAGCTGATCGTCCATGGGCGTCACGATCAGACCGTCGTCGCGCAGGGTGTAGCTGGTTGTCAGGAGCCTCGCCGCTTCCTGAAATTGATTGTCTTTCAGTGCCGACTGTAAGTTCTGAAACATGCCCGCTGCCGCTCGGCTCACCGGCACGGTTAGCGGCTGACGAAGATCGGCGGTAAAGGACGCCCGCCCCGCGGTTCGCTGAGACATCCAATCGAACAACCTAAGATCGACCCGGATCGAGGGATAGGAAATCAGCCGCTTCTTGAAACGCAGCAATTCCTCCCAGCGATGGTCGGCGTAGAACAGGAGCAGTGACCCGTTGGTCAAGGACACCGACATCGGCCCGCCGCCGACGCCTGAAGTCTCCATGCGGGCTTTCTGATACTGCTGGAACTCGGCCTCCGTGCCGGTTTGAAGCACGGCACGACCAAGTTGTTCCCAGTGCTCCAGGAGCGGAGCGACATCTTCAGGCCGGTTGCGATTGATGAGGGACGCATCCTGAAGGAGGCGCAATCGGGCTTGCAGCGTGGGCAGATTGGCCAATCGTTCCGCGACGGCATGATCGAGTAGAACCGCAGCGGCATCCACATTCACGGGGCCGGCCAGAACCTGAAGCGCACACGCGGTGCGCCACTCGCCAGGCGAACAACCTGCCGGAGCCAAGCCGGCGATACGCGCCGTCCAGAGCTCGATCGTCTCGTTAAGCTTGAAATCCACATCCGCGGCGACCGCCTTGCGATGCAACTCGACCGACACGGCCCCGGTGAGACCGTCCAGCTCACGAATTTGCAAGCGGCAGAGTCGAATACGGCGGGGTGTATCCTCCGGCTTTGGAGGGTCGTTTGGTTTTTCAGGGAGGATGTTAGGACGCAAGCAAAGCCCGATGTCGCGCCATGCCCCAATTTTTGTGATGGGATCAAAGACAATCCCCCAATGGACGCCATCGCTGCTGACCGAGCAGCGGGACATCCCGCCAGCAACAATCAGCCGCAGCCACTGTCCCGAGCCGGCATACGACATCGGCCGTCGATCGTCGAATGAGCAAGGGCCAAACACGACCTTGGAGTTGGGTGCTCGGGTGTAGTCAACTCCATCAACCGGTTGGCCCGCCGCATTCAACAAGAGAACGCTGCTACCAGGCGTGGCATCTTCCACTTGGAAGGTGACCGAATACAAACCTGGGCCAGTCACGGGCAGCGTCGCCAAAGCGATACTCGGTACTTTCTCGGCCGAAAGTTCCACACTGCCGTCACCCCGCCGCAGCAGGCGAACACCCGCAGGCAAATTCTCTTTCCAGGGGAGATCCGCGGGCTTGGTACTGTCGAAAATCTGGCGATGTTCCGTGGGGGAATCCGCCGGGGCCGGCGGCCCGGAGCGCAGCAAGGCCAGGTCGCGCAGTTCCATTTCGTCGAGCGACTCGACATAGGCCGCCTTGATCGGCCCTTCCAAAGGGACACGTAGCAGTTGAGTATTGCCTCGGCTGAAGACCGCCACGCCGTCATGGCAGCTCAGATGACATGCACCGCCCGGCAAACGGGCGTTCCAACCGTCGTCGGTGGCGAGCAATGCGCCACAAGCAACGGGGGTTTGCACCGGCTCCGCCAGCGTGCGGTAGGCGGCCACGGAGTTGGTTTGCGGATACATGCAAAAGGTCACGCCTTGCTTCTGGCCCCAGAGATGAATTCGCCGGGCACTGCCTCCGCCGAGGTTCTCAAATCGCAAGAGTGAATCCTGGGTCCAGCCCGGGATACGGGCAAGTCCTTGGAATCTGACTTGTTGACCCTCGATCTGCGTTAGCTTGAAAGGAGTACTCGCAGCCACGGGTACGAGCAGCGGCTGAAATTCCGCCACCGACGGAGGCATATCGGGTCGGCGGCCTTCAAGCACCACCACCTCGAAAGCGGGCAGAACTTCAGCAGGCTTCTCTGGCGGCTTCTCGCCCGGCTTGTCGTTAGGCTTGTCCGCAGAGTTCTCGTCCGGCTTGTCGGCAGGCTTGTCGCCCGGCTTGTCGCCCGGCTTGTCGCCCGGCTTGTCGGCAGGCTTGTCGGCAGGCTTGTCGGCAGGCTTGTCGCCCGGCTTGTCGGCAGGCTTATCGGCAGGCTTATCGGCAGGCTTATCGCCCGGTTTGTCGCCCGGCTTGTCGGCAGGCTTGTCGGCAGGTTTGTCGGCAGGTTTGTCGGCAGGTTTGTCCGCAGGTTTGCCGGCAGGTTCGTCGCCCGGCTTGTCCGCGGGCTTGTCACCTGATTCATCGTCTGGCTTGTCGGCAGAGTTCTCGGCAACCGTCTCGATAGGCTTCTCACGAACATGGATCGTTATGGCTATGACCAAGAATGCCAGAAGGCCGATGCCGACCAGTGCCAAACCGGCCCAAAGAAGCCGTCTCTTTGATATCCACTGAGTAAGTGCGATTCGGGAAAGAAACGACATGCCGTTCACCGTCCTCGGTTCAACTGACTGCGTTGATTGAGGTAGTCAATAAGCACTTCCGCCATGTCGCTGCTCGTGTCGACCAGCACGCGTTCGACGCGGTTTCGCGTACAAAGCTCCTCCAAACGCTCGTTGAATGCCTCCATGACCTGCAAGTAGCTGCGGCGGATCGCCTCGGGATGGGCCATCAGCTCCTCGGGAATCTCTAGTCCAACGAACTTGGTCATTCGGTCGAATTCAAAGGCCAGTTCATCGTGGTGCATGACCTGGAAAAGCACCACGTCGTGCAGCCGATAACGCATTTGCTGCAAGGCCGATTCGAGCGAGGGAAGATCGGTGAAGAAGTCGCTGAAAATCATCACGATCTCTCGACGCCGCGTCCGCCCGCAGAGTTCGTTGAGGCAATTCGCCATCTGCGTTTTGTTAACCGGATCCAGCCGGTCGAGCAACTCGGCCATGCGGATGATCTGGGCCATCGAGTTGCCGGACGCGATGTAGCCGCGGACCTGGTCGTCGAAGGCCGCTAGGGCAACTTTGTCGCCCTGAGAGACGATGGCATGCCCCAACGCGGCGATCATCTGAGAAGCATAAGCAAGTTTCTGCTGCGCCCCCTCGCCGTAGCGCATCGAGGCACTCGCATCAAGGATAAAATGGCAGACGTAGTTCGTCTCCATCTCGTACTGCTTAATGAAAAGCATCTCGCGGTTGAAGAAGATCCGCCAATCGATGTGCTTGGGGTCGTCGCCCCAAGTGTATTCGCGATGCCCGGAAAACTCGACGGCAAAACCCGATTGGGGCGACTTGTGCGCCCCAGCCAGGTTTCCCAAGACAAGCCCACGTGGATCGATCCGCCGTCCGACGAGACGGTTGAGCACTTCAGGGTTGAGGTAACGGGAGAGTACGGAACGTGCCATGGTGGTATTTCAAATTGCAAAGTGCAAATTTTTAATGGTAAATTAGCCGTCAGATCCAAATCGGTCGCCGTTGTGGTACTGGAAAATCACGTAGGTCAGGCTTTCTAGCCCGACTTGTCTGTTCCGTCAGGCTGGAAAGCCTGACCTACTTCCAATTTGAAATTTGCAATTCTCAATTTGCAATTTTCAATTCTTCTTCTCAGGTGGTGGGCCGTTCGTACTTGCGATCGGCGGGAATCTTTTCCAAAAGGAGATCAATCAGCTTGTCGCTACTCATGTTGCTGGCCTGGGCCGCGTAGTTGGGGGCAATACGGTGCCGCAGGGCCGGCTTGATGAGCCACTGCACGTCGCTTACCGTGGCATGGTAACGGCCATGAAGGATCGCCCGAGCCTTGGCGCAGGTGATGAGCGTCAAGAGACCGCGAGGACCGGACCCCCAGGCGACCCACTTATTGACGAAATCGGCTGCTTCGGGAGTTCCCGGCCGCGTGGCACGCACCAAGGCCCAGGCATAGCCCAACACCTGGTCGCTCACCGGCACGCGATGCACGAGCTTCTGCAACTGAACGATATCCTCGCCGCTAAGCGATGGCGTGATCTTGCCTTGCTTGCCGGAGGTGATCCGCCGGGCAATTTCCCACTCCTCGGCTGCCTCTGGATAACCGACCTTGATATAAAGAAGGAATCGGTCGAGCTGAGCCTCGGGGAGCGGATAGGTGCCTTCCTGTTCCAGCGGGTTTTGCGTGGCCAGGACGAAGAACGGCTCGGGGAGCGGATGGATATCCCCGCCGGAGCTAATCTGCCGCTCCTGCATCGCTTCGAGCATGGCGGCCTGGGTTTTCGGCGGCGTGCGGTTGATTTCGTCGGCCAAGAGCATGTTGGTGAACAGCGGCCCACGAAGGAACTGGTACTGCCGCCGCCGCGTCTCCGGGTCTTCCTGGATGATCTGCGTACCGGTGACGTCGCTGGGCATGAGGTCGGGGGTGAACTGGATGCGCTTGAAAGCCAAGTGCGTGGCCTCGGCCAGCGAGCTTACCAGCAATGTTTTGGCTAGGCCTGGCACGCCTTCCAAGAGGGCGTGTCCGCGTGAGAAGATGGCGATGAGCACTTGCTCGATCACGTCGGTTTGGCCAACGATCACTTCGCCGAGTTCCTTGCGGATCCGCTCGTAGGCCGCCTTGCAACGCTCGACGGCTGCCATGTCGTCTGGGGTCGGGTTCTTGTTTTCGATTGTCATGGAGATCTTCAACTAAGGGTTAAAAAATGGGGGGTTGTAGTTTACTCGGTTTGTAACGACACCAATGGTCGCTGGCAGTAGAAAAAGCCCTAATGGTCTGTATTCTGGAAGTATTCCTGCATCCGCTCGTCGTAACCGGACGGAGGCGGACGCTGCGAATTACTGCGGATCGCTTCTCGCATATCGGGCGGCAACTTGAGGAACCAGGGTTCCTCGGCGAGTTTCTGAGCGTTGGCAATCGCTTTGTCCTGCATATTATCCGCCACTTTGGGTGGAATCTTGGCTTGAGCGCCACTCTTGCCGGATTTCTTGGGTGGGGGTCCAGACGGAGGCTTTGGTGGTCCCGGAGGTCCCGGAGGTCCCGGAGGTCCCGGAGGTCCTGGAGGCCCTGGAGGCCCTGGAGGCCCCGGTGGCCCAGGAGGCCCCGGTGGCCCAGGAGGCCCTTTACCACCCTTGCCTTTACCACCCTTGCCCTTACCGCCTTTACCTTTGCCGCCTTTACCTTTGCCGTCCTTGCCTTTACCGTCCTTGCCTTTACCATCCTTGCCCTTGCCGTCTTTGCCCTTACCATCCTTACCCTTACTGTCTTTTTGGGCAGCGGCTTTGGCTTCTTTCAATTTTTCTATGGCCTGCTTCATGTTTTCCGACGCCGGGGTTGGCTTTTGCTGCAACGAATTGTCGGCCGCTTTTTGAACGTCTTTCTTAGCCTCCTCTAATGCGCTTTTTGGAGAATCCGTCGGCGGCTGGGGTGGTGTTGGTGGTGTTGGTGGTGTTGGCTGCGAAGGACTCTCGGGGGTTGGCGGGGCTGGCGGCTGCGGCGCTTGAGGCGAGTCGGGAGCCGCTTTGCTGAGCTGGTCGATCTTGTTTGCCAGCTCAACCTGCTGCTTGGCCAAAGCATCGGCCTTTTCGGGAGTGAGCGGTGTCTTGAGACCTTCATCGCGAATGGCAACGGCTTCCTTGATCACTTCATCGATTTGTTTGTCAAACTTCCCGCTGTTATCCTCCGGTTGTTGGGTTTGCTGGATCTTCATCAGGAGTGCTTGGAGTACGCGGATAATTGCCTTCTGCGTATCCGCTGCGGCGTCAAATTTGCCATCGTGCAGACCGGCTTCGGCACTGGCGAGCTTTTTGTCAACTTGCTCCTTCTCGACGATCGCGACGACCGCAACGGCCTCCACGCCGGCGGTTCCGCCCAGCTTGACCACTTCACGAAGGATCTTCTGGAATTGGCCGAAGGTAACGGTCACGTCGCGCTGGTCCTCCAAGGCGGTCAGGTTAAGTTCCTGACGCTGGTCGGCCGGCTGCTGGGAGAGGGTTTCGGTATCCTTGAGAACCTTGGTTTGGTGCTGGACGATCTGCGCCACGAGCCGGGCCATTTCGCTAATTTTCAGTCGCCGGATAAGCACCAGTTGCTCGTCCGCCAACCGCGCCACGATCTCTCGTGTCTTTTTGCGAGCGGCTTGAAAGACTTTGGCACGCTCGGTGTCGTCATTGAGGTTCGTTCCCTGAAGCATCTCAACAACCTCGGTCATGTCCTGATTGACCAACTCGTCGAGATTTTCCCGCATCGTACTGATCTCTTCGTAACAGGGATGCGACTCGAGGTTGTTCTCCTTAAGTTGCTGGATCTGCACGTCGAGTACTTCAGCGGCCATCTGCTGCACGGCATCGCGAACCCGCTGCTGGAGCTGCTGTTGTTGTCGCAGCCGATCAGCCGACAAAGTCTGCGCTGCGAGCAGCGAATGCAATCCGAGTAGGATTACCAAAGAGGCAAAAGCTGTCCACGCGGTTTTCATGGTGAATCTCCTGTGCCAAGTAGACGTTTAATGGCGCTTTCCAGTTCACGCGCCGATCTCTGGTCGCCTTCCAACATGCTGGAAAGAACTCCCTGTTCATCGGTTACGTGAAATACGAGCGGTTCTGCATCGGACGTTTTTCCTTTTCGCTGTCCGCGATAATCGGTCGCGTGCAGTGTGACTTTCAGCGTATCACCTTGGGTAAGGTGCAGTGGCGCGAGATTCAGGGAGTAGGTCCCTTCCTGTTTTGCCTGGGGTGCAGCCTTGTCGGCAAGCTTATAGACCTCGGTTTCCTCTTGGGTGGATCCAATCGCCGCCGCTGCGCCCTCGCGCAATACTTCGGCGGTGAGCCAAATCCGACTCAAAGCGTGATCGTCGGTGGCACCGTAATAGATCGTCGGTCGCGCCGAAGGTAGGACGAATGACGTCTTGGTGACGGCGGCGATCCGTGGCGGCAGGTCGGGCTTGATCCGGATGAAGCCTTCCAAGGGTTGCTCCAAAGGTTGATCGTCGGCGTCCGAGACCTGGATCGAGTAGCGCAGCGGCTCCGTGACCGCGGCAAGCGGAGTTCCCTCCGTCGACGGTGCCCAGATTTGCCCTTCGTCGCTCGGATCCTCCTTCTGAAGAACCAAAGCGATTGGCTTCTCCTGGACCGTCAGCACGACCGACTTCACGGGACGATCCGCATGGACCTTGAGACGGACTTCCGACCCTTCGATCACGGCGAACTGCGACATACCGCGAGGAAGTACCTGAACTTCCTCTCCGGCGTCGCGGGCGTAGGCGGGGGGCATGACTTCGGGTTGGACCGTGATAATTGGTGGTTGCGTGACTTCAAGCACGAGCGAATCGGTAAAGGCATCGCCGACAAACACTTGGTATCGCGCGGTCTGGATCAGCCGGGCGTGCGTGCCTTGATAAACGATGGGAGCCTCGTCTTCCGCCACGTCGGCCGGTTTGGCCAGATTCACGACGGCGGTCTTTCCACTGCCGATCAATTCCACGCGGCCTTCCGTCGGACGCACGCCGGTAGTTTGAACTTCAAATTTCACCGCCCGGCCATAAGGCACGCGCACGCTCGTCGTTTCCGGCGACAAGAGGTCCACGCTCTTGCCGTTGATCGTCAGCCCAACGATGCGGGTGTGCGTGGGATAGTGTTGAGAACCCAGCAGCAGGCGGCTGAAGAAAACACCAACGTGACTCGGAAAGAGCAATCCCACCGCGATCCAAACCGCAGCGACGACGCCCAACATCCTTAGCCGCTTCAGCATTGGTTGGCTCTCGAGCGCAGCCATCACCTTGATGCCCTTTTGCCCCGAAGACACCCTTTCGATCACGGCCGTTTCCAGTTGCACGGAACCCCATTGGCGGGCTTCGGGCGATTCAAACTGCAAGGCCGCAACCAAATCGCTTTCGAGGCCGGCGTACCGCTGGACCAAGAGGGCTATTTCCAAAGGGTCCTCGCGCTTGCTCAGCCAGGGCAGCGCGTAACGTCGCGCGGCCCAACCGATGGCAACCGCCCCAGCGGTCAATAGAAACAGGCGTTGCCAACGATCCTCGTTCCGCTGAAAGCACCAGTCCAGGGCAAAAACGGCTGCCAGGACCATCAGCACGACGATCACCGCCGCGCTGATTGCCGTGGCCCAGCGCAACCACTGCCGGTAGCGACGAAGCTGAATAAGTTGATTACGTAAGTATTGTAGTTGCTTCATGGCAGGTTGATCCACTTCCGCGTGAGCCATTCGCATAGCAACAGCCCGACGATTAACACCAGACAAAGCCAGGTATTGACCAACGATATGTTCTCGACACTCGTCTCTGATTTAGCGGCCGGGTGGATTGACTCCAAGAGCGATTCGACGTCTTGCAGGGCAACGCTGCGTCCCTGAGTCTCCGCAGCCATGGTGTCCTGCAAGGCAACATCGCGAACCGGCCGCTGCCGTTCGACAGGCGTGTTGACTACGCTGAAGGTCCATTCCACCGGCTTGCCCGTCACGGGATCGGTCACGCGAACGCGATGCTCGCCGGGAACCGCGGCGATAAAGCGAGCCTCGAACCGCCCCTTTTTCCTTTGGGTCAAATTGAGCGGCTGCTCGGAGGCCGCTTGCGATTTATCTCCGGGCAACACCAATTGGCCGCTGAGCTTGCGCCCGGTTAAAACCTCATCATTCTCCGAAAGCGGCTGATAATCGGCGTTGCGAGCGTCGACCGTGAGGGTCACCGGTTCATCCACCTGATAGTGCCGGCGATCCGTGCGAACGACGAAGCGTTTTTCTTCTCCCAGGGCATGGTTCAGTGCCAGGCGTTGCATGACTTGGCCCCAAAACTGGCGGAAATACTCTTCACCAATATCTCGACGCAAACGGTACGTCTCATTGAAGCCCAGGTAGAGAACCTCGCCGCGACCGTAGCGCCGAATCGCGATGAGCGGTTGCTTTTCTTTGCCGTCGCTGCATGTGGCCGTTGGGTGTTCCGCCAGAACCGTGGCCTGCGGATGCTTGTGCAATACCGGCTGATACCAGGGGAGCAAACCGAGGCCCCCCCAGGCTTGCTGCAATTCCAAGAACGAGGCACCGGCACCCAATTGCATGAACCGGTATTCCACCGCGCGGGGAGTCAACTGTAACGTAAACGGCTCCTTGTCATGGATCCGCGCCGCCGGGTCGATCACGACGGGCAGCATATCCGCCAGAGGCGTGCCTGCCAATTGCTGCGGGCCAAATCGAGGACCGCAGAGGACCACCAATCCACCGCCCATTTCACCAACAAACTCTTTAAGCATGTCGCAGAAGCGGTTTGGGAGGGCCGAGGTGGGTGGGGCTGCCGGCATATCGCCCAGGAAAATCAGATCGTTGGCAAAAAACTCAGTCCGTGTCGGTGCGATGGTCGGCAGGAACAACTCTTTCTGCTTCCGCACCTGTACGTCCGACGAATAGAGGAACGTGCGAAAACCTTTCACTCCCACCAATTTGTCGCTATAGAACACTTCTTTGATGAAACGCCAATCCCAGGTCGGCTCGTACTCCACGAACATCATCCGCAGATAATCCTCCATGATGGTGATTTCGCGGCTGGAACGGTTGTTCCCCTCGACCGCTTCGCCCGGCAGAGGATCGACTTCCGCCACCAAATTGAAACGGCCTGCGTGCGTTGGAGTGTAGGGAATTTCAACGGACTGCGTGGCTACGCCGTTCGGCGTGGTGGGCGGTCCGAGCAAGACGTTCTTCTCGGTGATCAGCGTGCGATCTCCGGCGGTGCTGCTAACGCTACCCAACGGCTCGGCCCATAATCGCACATGGGCCGTTTGGCCTTCCAATCCAGTCTGTTTTACGACGATGTTGATCGTCGTCTTTTCGTCTTTGTGGACGAACGGTTCAGCGGTAACCTCGGCGGACACATCAACGGCTCGCGTGGCTCCCAGGCCAACCGTGTAAACTTCCATTCCCAATTGCTTTGCCGCTGCCACGGCAGGCGGTCCGGCGTTCTGATTGAAATCGCTGAAAACCACCAAGCCGCTGACGTTGGCCGAGGTACGGCGGCGGGTCAGATCAATGAGTGCCGAGCCTAGGGCTGTCACCTTGCCGTTGGTCGTCAACTGCTCCGCGATGTGTTTCCCATCAATCGTCGATTTATTTCCCTGCGTCAATTCGAGAGAGCGGACACTTTGCGGAGAGTCAAAGATGAATGCCTGTAGGCGAAATTCCTTGTCGAATTGCTCCAGCAAGTTCTTGTCTTTCTTCTGCACCAAGGCACGTAAATAATCCATGCGGGTCGACCGTTGCGGTATCGCCGCCGGATCGGTCGGCGAAGTCTTGGTTTCGACGAGGCCGGTAGCCTTGGCGGTCGCTTCGCGCTGCTCGGCGGGCAGATCGTCGGCAATCGCCATGCTATCCGTTCCATCAAAAAGCATCCACAAGATCGGTCGCTTGCGGCTACTGATCGAAAGCATGAGAATCGGCTCGGCAAGGATCAGGAACAGCAGGCAGAGTGCCGTGGCACGCATGACGAGCAGTACGAATCGCAGGCGGACGCGCCGAGTGGGCTGGTAGCGCAGGTAGAGTACTGCGACCAGGGCGATCAGGCCCAAGCAGCCGGCCAAAAGCCAGAGCGATGCCCGATGGGCCCACGACGCCGCGAAGCCAAATCGGCAATCAGATACACTCTGCATCTGATCGAGACTGAGCAGGCGTCCCAGGAGGTCAAAAATGTATTGCTTCAGACTCATCGTGCAGTCTCCACGCGCGCAGTGTATTTTACCGCCAAGAGCAACTCCGCCAGGAGCAGCACCATGGCCAGCCCGATCAGCCACTTCCACAAAGAATCAACGCCTTCCTTGGTCACCGGTGCGATGGAATACGCTTGGGACGTGGCATCGGAAAAACTGTTTTGATCCGACTTCGCCTTGCCTGCTCCGTCGATGGCCAGCATCGATTCCTCGGCAGGTCCGTTGACCGCCATGGGAATCTCCCAAAGTCGCGTCCCTTCACCTTCCCCCGAATCACTGGGCCGCGTAGCCGTCACACGGTATACTCCTCGGCGCGACCAATTACCCAAACTGACGCCAAAGCGATCACCGCCCTGCGCGTCGACCGAGAGAACCTGCAATTGGCCGTCGGGATCCGTGACGGTGTAGCGCGCGGAACGCTCGCCGCTCGCCACGGGAAGAACGAAGGATCCTTCACTACTGAGATTCCACGACCGCAGGGTCTCCGTCAACAGACTGCGGACAATCCGATCCATCAGCCACCAAGACTGCTGCATCTCGGGCAGGGTAGTCCACTGGGGAGAAAGGCTCGTGGTGAGCAGCAGCACCTGACCTTTACCCCATTGTCGCCGAACAAGCATCGGCACGTCGTTACTGTAGCGGCCCAAGACCACGGGCTTAGCGCGGTCGGCCAACTTCTCGGGGGACAACTGTTCTCCTTCTTCCTGAACAGACCCCCTACGCCAGGCGAGCCACGAGGGTTGAATTCCGTCTCGCTGCTTGAGCAAGTCATCGCGATCCTGCAGTGCCTTGGCGGAATCTCCACTCTTGCCGGAATCCAATTTGGCCAACTGGCCATCAATTTCGGCCAGTCGCTTGCGCTGACCGCCAAAATAGTCGTTCGCCGCTTTGGCTGCCTGCGCTAGCACGCCATCGTTATATTGTGGAACCATCGCCTTGAAAAACAGGGTCGGTGGTCCAAATCGGCCTCGCATATCCTCTTCACTCTCCCCTTCGGGCCAGAAGTACTGATGCGCGAGAGTCTCGAATTTCATGACAAAAGGGATCGCCTGACTGGCCGTGTCTTCACGCAGAGCACCCACGCATTCCCTTTCCAGGGGAGCGGGCAAGATTCCCTCGCCATCTTTCCAGGCGATTTTGCTCCACGCCTCCGGATCGAAACCGCCGCCGCCGGCAAGAATCACGTTGCCGCCCTGCTCGACGAATTGCATCAAGACGGGTATCGCGGCCGGCGTAGGCGTAGGCACGCCGGCGATGACCACGAGTCGAGCATCGGCGAGCGTCTCACGGTTCAGTTGATCCATCTTCAATTGTCGGACCTGGATTAACGACGGCTGTTCCGATTCTGATTGTTCCGTACGCGGTGCCAGCAAACGCCGCAGCCACCAAGTATCGCCGTACTGTCCCTCCTGCGGTTTCTCTTCCGGGCCCAAGGCATCGACAAAGACCACCGGCAGCGAGGCCGTAACCGGCACGATGAGCGAACGCTGGTCGTCGCCCGGCAGCCGGTCGTGCGGGATCGATACCTCGACCGAAGAGTAGCTTGCTTTTCCCTTCTCGGCAGGCGCAGGGAAACGGTATTCCGCGAACTCCACATCTTTGATCTGGCCAGGCTCAAGGTTAACCGATTGCGAGGAAACCGTCGTACCATCAATCTTGAGCGTCACTTGCACGTTGGTGCGCGGCGCAGGGCCTTGATAGCCGATCTTGGCGATAAATATGGCCGGTGCCTCTGCGTCCGCCACGCCATCGCGAAGCTGAACGTCGGCCACCCAGGCATTCTCGATTTCGTCCGCGGATACCTGGACGATCTGCATCGGGCAGGGCAATTGCTTCAAATTTTCTCGCTCAGCATCGGACGACCAACCGGCCACCTGCTGGTCGGTGACGAGAAATATCTTCTTGGAGGACATGTTCGTCGTTCGCCCACAAACGTCCAACGCCAGACTAATCACAGGGCCAGCACGCGTGGCACGGTCCATCGTTTTGATCGCCGTCAACGCCTCCAAGGCATCCTCCGGCCTGGAATAAACTTCCGAACTGACGCCGCCGGCCGAGCCACATGTCGGAACGACCGAAATCACGCTGCCGTGAGGCAGGCCCTCGATCAACTCCTTAGCCTTGGCCTTGGCTTCGTCCAACAAAATGCCATCAAACTTCTGGTAGCTCATACTCAGGCTATTGTCGACCAGCACGACCGCATGTACGGGTTGATTCGGATCGATTGCCGTCTGGGTCGAGCGATTCCAATAAGGCCGTCCGATAGCAAAGGCAAAGGCCAGTAGACAAAGCACGCGAAGCAGTAAGAGCAGCAGATCGCGAAGTTCAAGGATCCGCCGACTGCGCGAAACCGCCTCACGTAAAAAATCCATGGCTGCCCACTGCACCACGCGGAAGCGACGACGATTGAGCAAATGCACGATTACCGGGACCGCGGCAGCAGCGGCGGCAACACCAGCAAGCAACGGATAACTAAAGGTTGGCAAGGGAACAGCCCGGGGTCAGGGGTCAAAGGTCAGGGTCAAAGGG
>Ga0194057_10000247_pt1 | contig 27790 bp, 24 predicted proteins | sample SepL4415m_MetaG_FD_155474 | JGI IMG/M metagenome (GOLD analysis project Ga0194057, IMG submission 155474) | Anoxic zone freshwater microbial communities from boreal shield lake in IISD Experimental Lakes Area, Ontario, Canada - Sep2016-L442-15m | ecosystem: Environmental > Aquatic > Freshwater... | reverse complement strand
CCTCAACACCGAGGCGGGCAAGGCGATCGGCAAGGTAACCCACGGCCTCGTCATTGGAGAAGTCGGTTTGGCGCACCCAGCGCATGGGTCGCTCACCGCGCACTCGGAACCGGTCACCTTCACGGGTCACGGTGAAGCCAGAATCGTCGATAGCGACCGGACGCACCACCACGCGAGGAGCAACGGTTCCGTGAGTCACCACGCGGGCAGCGTTGACCATCAGTGCCATCGCGAACGCTAATTCGCGCAATCCTTCGTGTGAGACCGCCGACACGATGTGAACGTCATAGCCACGCTCGGCCAACAGCGGCGCGACGAGTTCGGCGAGTTCACGTGCTTCCGGTACGTCGACCTTGTTCAACACCACCAAGCGAGGTCGGTCTTCCAGACCCGAACCGTAGGCAGTCAGTTCAGCCTCGATGACGTCAAGGTCGGTGAGTGGATCGCGGCCAGGATCGAGAGTGGCGCAGTCAAGAACATGAACGAGACCGGCACAGCGTTCAACATGGCGCAGGAATTCCAGACCCAATCCACGGCCCTCACTAGCGCCGGGAATCAGGCCGGGGACATCGGCCACGGTAAACACGACATCGCCTGCCGTGACGACCCCCAGGTTAGGCACGAGCGTGGTGAAGGGGTAGTCGGCAATCTTGGGCCGCGCGGCCGACATGGCAGCGACCAGACTCGACTTACCTGCGCTGGGAAATCCGATCAAGCCGATGTCGGCGACGGTCTTGAGTTCAAGAACGAGGTCGAGTGCATCGCCCGGCTCACCGAGCAAAGCGAAACCGGGGGCCTTGCGCCGCTGCGAAGCAAGCGAGGCGTTTCCGAGTCCGCCCCGACCTCCGCGAGCGGCGACAAATCGCGTGCCCTCGCCCACAAGGTCAGCGATTACCTCGCCATCGGCCGTGGAAACCACAGTGCCGGCTGGAACGGGTAATTCGACGTCGTCACCATCAGCGCCATTGCGGTGGTCACCGTGACCGGGCTTGCCGGAGGTGGCCTTGCGATGCGGGAGATGGTGGAAGTCGAGCAACGTGGTCACGCTGGGGTCGACCACCAACACGATGTCGCCACCGTTTCCACCGTTACCCCCATCGGGGCCACCGAGTGGCTTGAACTTTTCGCGTCGCACGGACGCGCAACCGTGACCGCCGTCTCCAGCAGCCACGTGCAAGATCACACGATCAATAAAGGTAGCCATGATGTGCCATCAACTTCCGCGGGGCTGCCAGGCGATCGGTTGAAACGCTGGCGGTGGAGCGGCCCCAGATTTGGTCAGTCAGAACTGACGATGTTGATGACGCGACGGCCGCGGTGGGTGCCGAACTCAACCTTGCCCGCTGTGAGAGCGAACAGAGTGTCGTCACCGCCCCGGCCAACGTTGACACCCGGGTGGAAGTGCGTGCCGCGCTGGCGAATGATGATCTCGCCAGCGTTGACCTGCTGACCACCGAAGCGCTTGACTCCCAGACGCTGGGAGTTGCTGTCGCGACCGTTTCTGGTGCTGGACGCACCCTTTTTGTGGGCCATGAGGTCACTTTCCCGTCGTGATGCCGGTGACCTTCACCGAGGTCAGGTCTTGGCGGTGACCCTGACGACGGCGGTAGCCGGTCTTGTTCTTGTATCGGAGGATGCGGATCTTCTCACCACGGCTGTGCCCGACGACCTCAGCGGTGACGGTGGCAGCCGACAGTACCGAACTGTCGGTGGTGACGGCGTCGCCGTCGACCAACAGCAGCACGGGAAACTCAACGGTGGAACCAGGCGCACCCTGAAGGCGGTCGAGGACGACGACGTCGCCTACCTCAACCTTTTCCTGGCGGCCGCCTGCGCGGACAATGGCATACACCGGTGACTCCTCGTGGTTGCTAATTCGTTCGGATGCTGGATGTGACGGGCACTGCAGCGACTCGCTATCGCGACTCATGCAGGTCCGACGACGGCACCGAGGGTTAAGACTACTGCAAGCCCCTCGGGGTCGGTCAAACTGACTCCTCCACGGGGGGTTCGGGAGCCGATGTCTGAGGTTCAGGTGCCGTTGAAACCGCGGCCATGACGTCGGCCGGATCGGCCCCCGATTTGCCCTTCGCCTTTGACTTGCGAGGCGACGGACTTGCCTTGGTGGGACGGCTAGAACCACCACCCTCGGCGGGAGGAGTGACCGGATCCATCTGAACACGCACTCCGCGACCATTGCAGTGCTCACAGGACTCGGAGAAGGTCTCGAGCAAGCCTTGCCCGATGCGCTTGCGGGTCATCTGGACTAGCCCCAGTGACGTAATTTCAGCGACCTGGTGCTTGGTGCGGTCGCGGCCGAGACACTCGACCAAGCGGCGCAACACCGAGTCGCGGTTACTCTCGAGCACCATGTCGATGAAGTCGACGACGATGATTCCGCCGATATCGCGCAATCGCAGTTGGCGCACGATCTCTTCGGCGGCCTCAAGGTTGTTGCGAGTTACTGTCTCTTCGAGGTTGCTACCGCCTTGGCCGGTGAACTTCCCGGTGTTAACGTCAACGACCGTCATCGCCTCAGTGCGGTCGATGACTAACGAGCCACCCGATGGCAGCCACACCTTGCGGTCAAGCGCCTTCGTCAACTGCTCCTCAACGCGGTAGTGACCGAACACATCGTCGACACCAACCCACTTCTCGAGGCGCTCGCCCAGATCGGGCGCGACGTAGGTGACGTACTGCTGCAAGGTGTCCCACGAATCGCTTCCGGCGACAACGAGTTTGGTGAAGTCTTCGTTGAAGATGTCTCGCACGACTCGGATGGCCAGGTCGGGCTCGCCATACAACAACGTGGGCGGAGTGACGGTGGTCGACTTCTCAGCAATGTCGTCCCACTGAGCCGCAAGCCGCGACACATCACTTTGCAACTCGGCTTCAGTGGCACCTTCGGCCGCCGTGCGCACGATCACGCCTGCTTCGCCGGGAACGATCTCCTTGAGCACACGCTTCAGTCGCGAACGCTCGGTGTCGGGCAGCTTGCGCGAGATACCGGTCATGCCGCCGCCTGGCACATAGACCACGTAACGACCGGGCAAACTGATCTGACTGGTGAGGCGTGCCCCCTTGTGGCCCATGGGGTCTTTGGTGACCTGCACGAGCACCGGGTCACCCGATGCCATCGCAAACTCGATGCGCTTGGGCTGACCGTCAAGTGCGGCGGCATCCCAGTTGACCTCACCGGCGTAGAGCACGGCATTGCGACCGCGGCCAATGTCGACGAATGCCGCTTCCATGCTCGGAAGCACATTCTGCACACGACCGAGGTAGACGTTGCCCACCATTGACCCGCTGGAGCCACGGTCGACGTAGTGCTCGACGAGAATGCCATCCTCGAGTACCGCGATCTGGGTGCGGCCGTCCTTTTCGCGCACCACCATCACGCGCTCGACATCTTCGCGGCGAGCAAGGAACTCAGCCTCGGAAAGAATCGGTGCCCGTCGACGCCCGGCCTCACGACCATCGCGGCGACGCTGCTTCTTGGCTTCTAGCCGCGTGGAACCGCGAACCGCGGTGACCTCCTCGCGAGGAGCGCGCACGCGCACCACCGTGTTCGGCGGGTCATCGGTCGAGGCGTCATCATCGCCACCCGCTCCCCGACGGCGACGACGGCGACGGCGACGTGTCGAGGCCGACTCATCGTCCTCAGCAGGTTCCTCGGAAGACTGCGCCTCGTCGGTGGACTCGTCGTCAGCAGTCTCTGAGGCTGCCGCGTCACCGCCACCTGAACTCTTGCGACGACCGCGTCCGCCGCGGCGACGACGACGACGCGCCGCCTCACCCTCGGAAGCCTCGCCGGTTGTGCTCGCATCGGAGGTCGACTCGGTGGCCGATTCAGCGGAGGCTTCCTCCACCTCAACTGCTACCGCGGGAGCTGCTGCGGCGCGCTTGCGCTTGGGAGCAGGAGCGGCTTCGGGAGCCTGGAAGAGCACCGGCACGGTGGGGGTCAGGTCGGTGGCGTCCGCAGCTACGGCTGCCGTGGCCTTGGCGCGAGTGCGCTTTGCCGCGGGCGGTGTTTCCACCACCTCAGGAGCCTGCTCGGCAGGCTCAGCAGCCTTCTTCTTGGCCGTGGTCTTCTTGGCCGTGGACTTGGTGGCCGTCTTCTTCGCCGACTTCGCTGCTGCTTGGGCAGGTACAGCTGGTACCGCTACCACGTTCTCGGCCGACGTTGCGGCAGCGGGCGGTCCCGCAGGGCGGGATGCAGCTCGTCGGCGTCTCGGTGCGGCTGCGGCGGGTGCAGCGTCGCCGCTATCGGAGGTGGGAGTGTTCTCGTCGTCGAGCACGATGCTCCTGTCAGCCACGCGCGCCCTAGGGCGTTCGCGCGGCGGGTCTGGTGGACCGGGGCACCCCCTCGGTCAGGCTGCTTTCGTGCCGGGTGTCCCCGACACAGAAGTCTTCGGCGCGCCTTGAAGATCAGGCGCCGACGGTTGGCTCGACTCGATCAGGCAGAAGCGGGTCCTGCACCGTTCGAGCGTTCTCGTCGAGTGGCCCCTGCGCCAGCCGGGTGATCCTTGGTGGAATCGGCGGCGCTAGGTCGGCGACTGCAGCGAGAGCAGCGAGTATGTCGTCGGGTCGAACGGACGGGGTGCCGTGCCGTACAACCAACCTCAGTATCGCACACCCCTCCGGATCACCTTCACCGGAACACTCCGCCAGCTCGACCACCGGGCCGCGGGCGTCAAAGCGCCGGAGCCCGCCTTTGGTCATGCGCTGTACCTCGACCTCGTCGACCGCGAGGAAGGCTTGCGCAGCCGCTCGAGCGACATCGGGCTCGATTCCTGGCAATTCCAAGCGCCACTCCCCCGCCTCAAGCCGCGTCGCAAGATCACTGGTACGCGTCACGACGACGTCCATGATCTCCATGCCATCGGGCAGGGTCGCGTTGAGAGCGGCCTGCAGCGCCTGCGGATCGCACTCCTGCAGTACTCCGATCTCAAGGTATTCGGCTTCGCTGCTCGTGCCCGTCGGCACAGCGTTCGCGTACGAGATCTTGGGATGCGGGTGAAAGCCAGCGCTGAAGGCCATCGGCACCCCGACACGACGCAATGCCCGTTCGAAGGAGCGGGCGCAGTCGCGGTGCGAGGCGAAACGCATGCGCCCGCGTTTGGCATAGCGCATCCGCAACTTCTGCACGGGCGGGACGATTTCGCGTCCGGGTGATCGCGCCATCGATCAGGCCTGAGTCGTGAGGAGCGGCGCCGGGCTGATCGGCCCGAGTGGAATCAGCACACGACCGGTCGGTCCGACATCAATCGCGGTTCCCATCTGGTCGCACACTCCGCAGTCGAAGCACGGCGTCCAACGGCAATCGTCGACCTCCACGCCGTCGAGAGCGTCCTGCCAGTCCTGCCAAAGCCATTCCTTGTCGAGTCCAGCATCGATGTGATCCCAGGGCAGCACTTCGTCGTGCTGCCGTTCGCGCGTGGTGTACCACGCCACGTCGACGCCAGTTCCCTCAAGCCCGCGCTCGGCGGCCCCCATCCAACGATCGAACGAGAAGTGCTCGCTCCATCCATCGAATCGCGCGCCGTCGCGCCAAGCCTGCTCAATCACGCGGCCCACACGGCGATCACCGCGAGACAGAAGGCCTTCGACAATTCCAGGCTTGCCATCGTGATACCGAACGCCGATTGCTTTCCCGAACTGGCGATCGGCGCGAATCTCGTCGCGCAGCAGCGCCAGACGCGCGTCAGTTTCTTCATGCCCCAACTGCGCGGCCCATTGGAACGGAGTGTGCGGCTTGGGAACAAACCCGCCGATCGACACGGTGCATCGGATGTCGCGGCTGCCCGACACCTCGCGTCCGACCCGAATCACTTCGCGGGCCAGGCGAGCAATCTGCAAGACATCCTCATCGGTTTCGGTCGGCAGACCGCACATGAAGTACAGCTTGACCTGACGCCAACCGGCCGCGTAGGCCGTCGCGACGGTGCGCACGAGGTCTTCTTCCGTGACCATCTTGTTGATGACAGCACGAATACGCTCGCTGCCACCTTCGGGCGCGAACGTGAGTCCACTGCGACGACCATTGCGCGACAACTCATTGGCAAGATCGACATTGAACGCATCAACGCGCGTACTCGGAAGTGACAACGAGGTGTTCGTGCCTTCGTAGCGGTCAGCAAGTCCCTTAGCGACCTCACGAATCTCGGAGTGATCAGCACTCGACAGCGAGAGCAGTCCGACTTCCTCAAAGCCAGTGGCCGCCACGGCTGCTTGAACCATCTCGCCGATTCCCGTAATCGACCGTTCGCGCACTGGCCGAGTGATCATGCCTGCTTGGCAGAAGCGACAACCACGCGTGCAGCCGCGGAAGATTTCAACCGACGCACGTTCGTGCACGGTTTCTGCGATGGGAACGAGGGGCGTGCGCGGGTAGGGCCACGCGTCAAGGTCAGTCAGTGTCGACTTCGCTACGCGCCACGGAACATCGGGACGACTGGGAACTACTCGGCGGATACGGCCATCGGGCAGATACTCGACGTCGTAGAAACGCGGCACGTAGACGTGGTCGAGCGCTGCGAGAGAAAGCAACAAACCATCACGCCCGCCCGGTCGGCCGCCGTTTTTCCACGCACGTACTGCCTCGCTAATCGCGAGCACGACCGTTTCACCATCGCCGGCAACCGCAACATCGATGAAGTCGGAGATGGGCTCAGGGTTGAAGGCCGCGTGCCCTCCAGCGACCACCACGGGGTGCTGTTCGGTGCGATCAACGCTGTGCAGCGGAATGCCCGCTAGGTCGAGCGCTTCAAGCATGTTCGTGTAGCCCAGTTCGGTTGAGAAGCTCACCCCGAGAACGTCGAATGCCACCACTGGTCGGTGCGATTCGAGAGTGAACTGAGGCACCCCGTTCTCGCGCATCAACGCGGCGAGATCGGGCCAGATCGCATACGTGCGCTCAGCGAGCGTGCCTTCCTGCTCGTTGAGCACTTCGTACAGAATCTGCAGCCCCTGATTGGGCAATCCGACCTCGTAGGCATCCGGGTACATGAGGGCCCAACGCACATCAGCGGAACCCCACTCACTTACCTGAGCATTGACTTCACCACCGACGTACTGCACGGGCTTTTGCACCCGCGGCAACAATTGCTCAAGTCGATCGAAGACGGGGGACGAGGGATCGGGAATCGTTGCGGTCACAGCCGTGAGACTAACGGTTCATTCGCGGGAGCGCAGATGCACGTTCTGCAGCAGCCCGATGGCGATCCAACTGGCGAACATTGATGTTCCGCCATAACTGATAAATGGCAGGGGCACACCAGTGACCGGCATGATGCCCACATTCATGCCCATATTCTCAAAGGACTGAAAGCCAATCCATGCCACGACTCCGGTGGCGACGAGTCGGCCGAACAGGTCGCTGGCGCGCAGAGCAATCATTACACCGCGCCAGAGAACCACGGCTAGTAGGCCGATGATCACGATCGATCCGAGGAATCCGAGTTCTTCTCCCACGACCGAGAAGATGAAGTCACTTTCGTTAACCGGCACGAACTTTCCTTGAGTTTGAGCCCCATGAAAGAGCCCCTGTCCTAGGAATCCGCCGTTACCGATGGCGATGCGCGCTTGCGCCACATTGAATCCGCCGGTCTTGGCACTGGCCTCGGGATCGATGAAAGACGTCAGGCGTGCAATCTGATACGGCTTGAGCACAAACTTCCACGCCAGCACCGCGATGATGCCCCCACCAGCGAGCAAGCCAACAACCCAACGCGCTGGTGCCCCTGACACGGCAACCATGGCAATGATGATCGAACCCATCACCAACACGGTTCCGGTGTCATTCTGGCGAAGTACGAGGAAGACCGGAACCGCAGCGACCGCCAAGGCGAGCACAACATCGCCACCACGGGGCTCATCTTGCGCATTGCGTTTCTCTCCCAAGATGAACGCGAGAGCAAGAATGATCGCGACCTTGGCAAACTCACTGGGCTGCAGGGTGAACCCACCCGGCAGTCGAATCCACGCCTTGGCCCCCGCAATCTCCACGCCGACGAGCAACACCGCAACCAGCCCCAGCATCGACAGCACGTAGAGGAAGGGCGTGTAGGCGCGTAGTTGCGGGTAGGCAATTCGCGAGATGGCAACTCCGAGCACGATGCCAATCGCCATATTGAGCAGGTGCCGCTTGAAGAAGTAGAGCGGATCTCCCGCCGAGACCGCCATGTCTGCCTTGCTCGCCGACCAGACCAACACCGAGCCGGCGATAGAGAGCACCGCCGCCGCCGCCCAGAGAATCCAGTCGTACGAGCGCCACCAACCGCCGTAGTCGCGGAACCCCAGGGGGTTCATGCGCGTCGACTCCGCTGCCGGCAGATGCAGACTCACGAGGACGTGCTCTTCTCGGGATAGGTCAACGAACCGTCCTTACCGATCTTGGGCAAGTTGGAGTTCGGTGCTCCTCCCACCAGCACGCTGAGCGTGGGATCGACCGTGCCACCGCGAATTCCGAAGATGGCCTCATAGATCTTGCGCACACTAGGCCCAACCGTGGTTGAACCGGTTTCACCCTGGTTCACCATCATCACCACAGCGTACTTCGGCTTATTGGCAGGCGCATACGAAGCAACCCACGTCGCGGGGTCCTTACCCACCTGCTGACCGGACCCAGTCTTGGATGCGATCGGGATTTGATCGAGCGGGAATCCTTGGAAGTCTCGGGCCGCGGTGCCTTCGGTACTCACACCGATGAGTGCCTTCTTGACGTACGCCAAGACAGCTGGCGGCACGCCGAGTCTTCCGGCCACCTGCGCCTTGGTGGTCTCGATGACCTCACCGCTGCTGCTGATGATCGCCTTCGCAACGCGCGGTTGCCACACTGTTCCGCCGTTGGCGATGGCCGAGTACAACACCGCCATCTGCAACGGCGTGACGACCGTGTCACCCTGTCCGATGGCGAGGTTCACCGCGTCACCACCACGGAACTTGTTGCCACCGAAACAGTTGTCCTCATCGACGGCGCGCTGAATGGGTGTTCGCGAGGGATCGGTACGACGGGCGCACCAGATGTCCTTGTACCGCTCCCAGTTGGCCTTCTTGAATTCGCGGCCACCTACACGACCGGCCGCCTCGTTAGGCAGATCGATTCCTGAAGGTCGGCCCATCCCGGCGGCGCGGGCCACAGTCTCGATGGCGTCCTGCGCCTTCGGGGTCGGGTTCGAGCCACCATCCTTGAGCCACATGCGGTAAGCGAGGTCGTAGAACACCGTGTTACACGAGACCTCAATAGCCCGCTGAACGGTAATCGGACCGAAAGCCTGCGATTCGTTGTTCTTGAACTTCTGCTTGGCCACCTCGAAGTACGCTCCGCAGTTGTACTTCCCGTTGAGCTTGTAGCCCGACTCCCCCGCAGCGATCGCCGATACCGGCTTGAACGCCGAAGCAGGCGGATAGAGACCCTGAGTAGCGCGAGGCACGAGTGGGTAACCACTGGCCTCCGACGTCAGTGACTGGTACTCCTTCTTGTTGATCCCGCCCGACCACACTTCCGGGTCGTAACTGGGGAACGACGCCATCGCCAGCACCTGACCGGTCGTCACATCCATGACAACAGCGGCGCCCGAATCACCCTTCTTGCCCTGCTGGCGCGCCCGGAAGACGGCACTGCGCAGTTGGTCTTCGACCACCTTCTGCAGTTTGGCGTCGATACTCGTGACTACGAAGTTGCCCGGTACAGGCTGACTTTCCTCCAGTACACCGGTGATGGCACCCGAGCGATCGATGGCGAGTTTCTTGATGCCGGGCTTGCCGCGCAGTTGGGCGTCGTACTGGTCTTCCAGTCCTGCGCGACCAACCAAGTCGGTGCGGGACAGTTGACGTCCCTGCTCGTCCTGACCTGCAACGAGCGCTTCGAGTTCGGAGTCCTTGACCGGACCTAGGTAACCGAGCATCGCGGCGGCGTTGACATCAAATGGCTTGGGGTAGATCCGAACCGAGTTCAGTTCGGCCTTGATACCGGGAAACAAGCCCCGCTGCTCCATGATTTGCAATGCGATATCGGTGGGGACGTCCTTGGCGACCGGGATGGGCTGGTAGGGCGATCCGTTCCAACAGATCGGCGGCTTCTTCGCATCGGGGGTACCGCACAACTGCAGTCGATCAAGCAGGTCAAGATACGTGGTGCCCAGCACACTGGCCAGGCGGGCCAGTACCAGCTTGCCGCCATCCTTCTGCCGCACCACCGTGGTGCGATCGACAGTGACCACCAGCGTGGTGCGGTTCGACACGAGGGGGCGACCCTGCTGATCGAGAATCAGACCGCGCACGGCAGGGGTGTAGGCCTCGCGTACGCGATTGTTGGCAGCTGCTTCCTGGAATGAACTACCCGACACCACCTGAATCACAAACAGGCGTCCGAGAACGGTGAGCAACAAACTCAGAATGAGCACAGAGAGCACAACCAGCCGTACGTTCGACGTGGTCGTCACGATGTTCAGCTCCCGGCCCGGTTGCGGCCCGATGCCGGGCCTACCTCTACTACGGTACGACGACCGACGGGGCGTTGTCCGTTCCCCCCGGCCATCCGATTATCGAACAATCACAATGATAGTCGCGGTTCCAGGAATCGATCGATCGCGGCAAGAGTAGGAATCACCAGCGCCGCGAGGATCACCGTGTAGACCGCCTCGGTCAGGGCCAGCCCCGGCACTTCGCCCCACGAGACCCTCGGATCGCCCAGCAAGGTGCCGATTGCTGCCCTGCCGAACACAAGACCCACGCTGATGAGCGCCACCGTGATCAGCGAAATGGCCACCACACCGCCGGTTCGCTCGGCAACCACGCCCATCAAGTACCCCGCGATGGCCAGGAGCAGCGCCGTGAGCCCGAAGTAGCCCAACGAGGGCGGGATGAGATCAACGAGCAAGCCCGCGGCAAAACCCACACCCGCACCGGTCGTGGGGCCTCGCACAGCCCCGAATGCCAGCACCACCACGAGAACGAGGTCAGGGGTGGCACCGGGAAGACCCAGCCGTGACAACAGTGTCACCTGAAGCAAGACCGCGCCCACCACGGCAAGCACCGCGACAACCAATCGCCCGAGCGTCACCTGGCTGACGCCGCAGGCGAGGCCCCGTCACCCGTGGGCTTTGCTGAGGGTGAAGGCGTGGCCTTGGGCGTTGGGGTCGCCGACGCGGTCGGCTTGGCCGCCGCGCTTGCCGATGCCCTGGGCGCGGGCGATCCGGAAGGTACCGGGATGGCCGCAGACGCTGAAGGCGTCGCCGAGGACGTCGGTTCGGGCAGCGGCACGAGCACCGAGTCGCGCGGATTGTCTCGCGGCGGCTCAACCACAACAGCAACGATGTCGAGAGTCGAGACGTTGACAAACGGCTTGACCTTGGCAAGACGAGTGAGCTGCCCAGGAGTTCCGCTCACTTCGGTGACCTCACCGATGGGCACTCCGGGAACATACGGCTTACCGGCTTTCGAGCCGAAGGTGACGATGCGATCGCCCGCCTTAAGCGGTCCGTATGGGTCAAGGAGTTGGAACTCAAGCTCGGACTCATTTCCAGTGCCGCTCACAAAACCGATCTCACCCGCGCCTTCCAGCCGCCCGCCGACGGAAGCCGTGGCGTCAACAAGCAGCACTACAACACAGGAAGTGGAGGAGACTGCCACCACCCGACCAGCCAGACCACCGGACGCGAGCACGGTCATGTCAGCGGAAATGCCATCGCGCTGGCCCACGTCGAGTGTGACGGTTCGCGCAAATCCCTGACTAGATCCAATTCCGATTACTTGGGCAGGTACCACCCGGTACTGACCGACCGCACTCATGCGCAGCAGGTCGTTGAGTTCGCTCATCCGATGCTGCGAATCACCACTCGCACCGCTGTCGCGCAAACGCTGTATCTCGGCTTCCAAAGTCGCAATTTGCTCGTCCTTCGACCCACCCGAGGTGAGGTTGTCAACAAATCCGCGCACGGGAGAGGTAACTGACGAGGCGGTGTTTTCCATCGGGCCGAGCACCGAGCCGGTGATCTTCTTGACCCCACCGAGGGGACCGTTCGCGTCAGCCCGCAGGTCGATCGCAATGAAACTGAAGGCGATGAGCAGCAGAACACCGAGGATGATCCTCGGGCGCCGGCTCTCGCGCATGGTCAGACTCCTTGACGAAGAAACTCGATTCGGGTGCGCCACAAGACTGTCACGAACCGGCCCTCATGACCGGTATCACCCCCCGGTGAACGAACGAGCAACCCAGGGAGTGCCGAGCAATGCCCGGCGTGATGCGCCTAGTGGCGTGGCTCGCTGATGAGAACCTGCTGGAGAGCCTCAAACTCTTCGACGCACTTGCCCGAACCCATCGCCACGCAGTCGAGGGGTGATTCAGCGATGACGATCGGCATGCCCGTTTCGTGACGCAGCCGCTCATCGAGGCCCTTGAGCAGTGCACCACCACCCGTGAGCACGATGCCACGGTCCATGATGTCGCCCGACAGTTCTGGCGGTGTGCGATCGAGGGTTGTCTTGACGGCGTCGACAACGGCGCTGACCGGTTCATCAATGGCACGGCGAATCTCTTCGGCTGTGACCACGATGGTACGAGGAAGGCCGGATACGAGGTCGCGTCCGCGGATTTCAGCGTGCGGCTCATCGGGGGTCGGGAACGCCGATCCGATGGCCATCTTGATTTCCTCGGCAGTGCGCTCACCGAGCATCAAGCTGTATTCCTTCTTGACGTACGTGATGATCGCATTGTCGAGTTCATCTCCACCGACGCGAATCGACAGGCTCGTCACGATGCCACCGAGCGAGATCACTGCAACCTCAGTGGTTCCGCCACCAATGTCAACGACCATGTTGCCGGTGGGTTCGTGCACGGGAAGTCCGGCACCAATCGCTGCGGCCATGGGCTCTTCGATGATGAACACCTTGCGCGCACCGGCCGCGTAGCCAGCGTCCTTGACGGCGCGCTGTTCGACACCGGTGATACCCGAGGGGACACACACCACGAGTCGAGGCTTGGCAAGGTGACGGCGCTTGTGCACTTTCTGAATGAAGTAGCGCAACATGCGCTCGGTGGTATCGAAGTCGGCGATGACGCCGTCCTTGAGCGGACGGATGGCCACGATGTTGCCGGGCGTACGGCCGATCATGCGCTTAGCCTCAGAGCCCACGGCGAGGATTCCGCCACTCGTCTGGTTGATGGCCACCACAGAAGGCTCGTTCAGAGCGATACCGCGGCCACGCACATAGACAAGAGTGTTTGCCGTGCCGAGGTCCACCGCCATGTCACGGCCGATGAACGAGTTGGCGGACATGGGCGAGAAGAAGCCTGCTGAACGGGAAGCCACGAGTCCTATCGTAGTCAGTCAGCGGGGCACTGACGACCACTGAAGGAACAAACTTCCCAATTCGGTCAGATCTTCGGGTCTTCCACCGCGAATGCGGTGCCGCTCACAATGAGGGGAAGAACAGCGCGATCTCACGCGCGGCCGACTCGGGCGAGTCAGATCCGTGCGTCACGTTGTTCTGCATTTCGCTGGCCAAGTCGCCACGAATGGTGCCAGGCGCGGCGTTGACCGGGTTCGTGGCCCCCATCATCGAGCGCCAGGACACGATCACATCGGGGCCTTCAACGACGGCTGCGAGAAGCGGAGCCGACGTGATGAAATCGACGAGGTCACCGAAGAACGGCTTGCCGGCGTGCTCGCCGTAGTGGTCTTCTGCCACCTCACGAGTGAGGGTGCGCAATTCAACGGCAACAAGGACGAAGCCTTTGCGCTCAATGCGACTGAGAACCTCTCCTACGAGGCCGCGCTCGACGCCATCAGGCTTGACAAGGACAAGGGTGCGTTCAGTCACGGCGTGACTCTATCGCGGCGCGCGGCGCTCTGCGTCTGCGCGGGTACCGAGTCGCACAGCAGCAAACCAGAGCAACGCGAAAACAGCGCCCAGAACGAACATCACCGGCACGAGGAATCCGGTCGCGATGACCAACGCTTGCAGTACCCAGCCCACCGCAGGACCTTGCGGCCGAGCCACTACGCCGAGGGCAAGAATGCACAGAATCGCAAGCCCCGCGAACACCGCCACGACCATGGTGGTGCTTTGGCTACGCGAGACCGTAAGTGCTACAGGAATCGCGAGAAGCAACATGATTGCTTCCAGTGCGAGAACTGTTGATCCCAGAACTCTCATGCGTCGTCGCCTGCCAGCAACATGCGCGCCTCTGCTGCGGTGACCACTGATCCAGTCACCAACACACCGGCGCCTGATCCACCGGTTTCCGTGGCCGACTCATCAGCGCGTGCGATCGCAAGTTCGAGTGCATCAGGAATGGTGTGAGCCACACTCACCCGATCATCGCCGAACACTGAGCGCGCAACCTCCGCGAGTTGATCGACCGGAGTCGCTCGCGGTGAAAGGCTGCGAGTGACGATCACTTCGTCAAGCACTGGCTCGAGCGCTTCCAACATCGCCCGCGAGTCCTTGTCGGAGAGAACCGCCACCACGCCCACGAGGTACGAGAACGTGAAGGAATCGCCCAATGCATCGGCAAGTGCTCGCGCGCCATGCGGATTGTGCGCGGAATCGAGCAGGACCGTAGGTGAACGTCGCACGATTTCAAGTCGCCCGGGAGACACCACCGACGCGAAGCCTTCGCGCACGATGTCAATATCGAGCGCGCGCGTTCCGTCGGAAAGGAATGCCGCCACCGCGGCAAGCGCGAGGCCGGCATTCTCTGCTTGATGGGCGCCGTGCAACGGCAGCAGCAGTTCGGAGTAGATGGTCACTCCTTCAGAACCCGACGTCTGCAGCGTCAGAAGTTGACCACCGACAGCAACCTCACGCTCGACCACACCGAATTCGACTCCCTCGCGCAGTGGCTCAGTTCCCACAGCCGCGCACCGCGCAATCAGGATTTCGGCGGCCTCAATGGGCTGGGCCGCGAGGACAGCAGTGGCCTCAGGCTTGATGATGCCCGACTTTTCCAACGCCACATCCGCGATCGTCGGGCCAAGGTATTCGGCGTGGTCGAGGTCGATGGGCGTGACGATCGCCACCTGACCGTCGGCGACATTGGTGGCATCCCAGGTGCCACCCATGCCGACCTCAATGACCGCAACGTCGACGGGTGCATCAGCGAACATCGCCAGGGCAAGACCGGTAATGACTTCGAAGTACGACATGGCCGGACCGCCGGCGGTGACCGACTCGGCGTCGACAATCTCGATGTAGGGCTGAAGCTCTTCGTATGCCTCGATGAATCGCTCATCGGAAACGGGTTCACCGGAGAGTTGAATGCGTTCGGTGACGCGGGCCAAATGAGGGCTGGTGTAGAGACCGGTACTCAGACCGAATGCGCGCAGCAGCGATTCGGTCATGCGCGCGGTTGACGTCTTGCCGTTGGTGCCGGTGACGTGAATGACGCGGTACGAGCGCTGCGGATCACCGAGCAATTCCATCAAGCGGGCAATACGCGCCAAATTTGGCTCAATCTTGGTTTCCGGCCACCGAGACATTAAGTCGGCGTGCAGACGCTCTAGAGGGGACAAGTCATCGACGCTCACGGGAGCGAGCCTAACGGCGCTGCCTAGGATGGGCCGCATGGAGCAGAGCGCACGGTCGACCGGACTGCCGGATAAGCCCACCATCGATGGCATTGAAGACCGCTGGGCAGCGGCCTGGGAAGAGACCGGCATCTACCGCTTCGACGCATCAACAGCGCGTGCCAACGCCTACTCCATCGACACTCCCCCGCCCACGGTTTCCGGGTCACTACACGTCGGTCACGTTTTCTCCTACACCCACACCGACCTGATCGCGCGATTCCAACGCATGCGGGGCAAGAGCGTCTTTTATCCCATCGGCTGGGATGACAACGGCCTTCCCACCGAGCGCCGGGTGCAGAACTTCTACGGAGTGCGCTGCGACCCGTCGATTCCATTCGATCCGAACTTCACTCCCCCGGCAGAACCGGGCAAAGACCAGCTACCAATCTCGCGCGGCAACTTCATCGCACTGTGTGAACAACTCACCGAAGAAGACGAGAAAGCCTTCGAGCAACTCTTCCGTCGACTCGGACTCTCGATCGACTGGGGCCGCACCTACCAAACCATCGACTCCAACGCGCGCAGCGTGTCTCAGCGTGCGTTCTTGCGCAACCTCGCGCGCGGAGAGGCCTACCAAGCTGAGGCGCCCACCCTCTGGGACGTCACCTTCCGAACAGCGGTTGCCCAGGCCGAGCTCGAAGATCGGGAGCGGCCCGGCGCCTACCACCGCATCGCCTTTGCACGCGCTGGCAACGACCCCGTACACATCGAGACCACGCGACCGGAACTGCGATCGGCGTGTGTGGCACTCGTCGCCCACCCCGACGACGAGCGGTACCAAGCACTGTTTGGTACCACCGTGACCACGCCTGTGTTCAAGGTCGACGTTCCCGTGGTGGCACACCCGCTCGCCGATCCCGAAAAGGGGTCAGGCATCGCGATGATCTGTACGTTCGGTGACCTCACCGACGTCATTTGGTGGCGCGAATTGCAGTTGCCGACTCGCCCGGTCATCGGCTGGGATGGCCGCATTCTTCCGGAAGTGCCCGAGTGGATTTCCGATCCCGCGGGGCAAACTGCGTACGAATCGATCATCGGAACGACGGCCTTCACTGCAAGTGAGCGCACCGTGCAGATGCTGCGCGACTCTGGCGACCTGATCGGCGAACCACGCGCCATCACACACCAGGTGAAGTTCTTCGAAAAGGGTGACAAGCCGCTCGAGATCGTCACCACCCGTCAGTGGTACCTGCGCAACGGTGGACGCGACCTGCCGCTACGTGAACAACTCCTCGCTCGCGGGCGCGAACTGAACTGGCACCCCGCTCACATGCAGGTGCGCTACTGCAACTGGGTTGAGGGCCTCAACGGCGACTGGCTGGTGTCACGTCAGCGTTTCTTCGGCGTACCGGTTCCGTTGTGGTACCTACTCGACGAGCACGGCCAGCCCCAGTGGGATTCACCGCTGACTCCCGCCGAAGCCGACCTTCCGATCGACCCGTCGTCGGACTGCCCGGCCGGTTACACCGAAGCCCAGCGCGGACAGGCCAATGGCTTCATCGGCGACGCCGACGTCATGGACACCTGGGCCACATCGTCGCTGTCACCGCAAATTGCTGGCGGCTGGGAGCATGACGCGCAACTGTGGGCCGCCGTGTGGCCCTATGACCTGCGTCCGCAGGCACACGAGATCATCCGCACCTGGCTCTTCTCGACCGTGGTGCGGGCCCATCTCGAGGAAGAGTGCCTGCCCTGGACTGACGCGGCCATCAGCGGCTGGATTCTCGACCCCGACCGCAAGAAGATGTCGAAGTCGAAAGGCAATGTCGTCACCCCCATGGGCCTGCTCGACGAGCATGGTTCCGATGCGGTGCGCTACTGGGCGGCGAGTGGTCGACCCGGAACTGACACCGCCTTCGATGTGGGCCAGATGAAAATCGGCCGCCGATTGGCGATCAAGATTCTCAACGCCTCGAAGTTCGGCTTGGCCCTGAACGCTCAGGTCACCGGCGATCCGGCCGACATCACCGAGCCGCTCGACCGAGCCTTGCTGGCACGGCTAGCCACGGTGGTCAACGACGCCACCACCTCATTTGCAGCGTACGACTACACGCGAGCACTTGAGGCCACTGAAACCTTCTTCTGGGACTTCACCGACGACTATGTCGAACTGGTGAAGGAGCGGGCGTACGGCGCCCAAGGCGAAGCCGCCCAGCGTTCGGCCCTGATGACTCTCGGAGTGGCTCTCGACACCTTGCTGCGACTGTTCGCACCCTTCCTGCCGTTCGTCACTGAAGAGGTCTGGTCGTGGTGGCGGTCAGGCTCGGTGCACACGGCCACGTGGCCCGAGGCCGATCAAATCCGGGCGCTGGCCGCCGATGGCGATCCGGGACTGCTCGCAACCGCCGCCTTGGTGCTCAGCGCCGTTCGCAAAACCAAGTCTGAGGCCAAGGTCTCCATGCGCCACCGCGTGCTGATCGCCACCGTGCGTGGCCCCCAGGACGAGATCGCGCGCGTCGAGGCGGCCCGAGGCGACCTGTTGGCCGCCGGTTCGATCGGTCAACTCGAGCTGAGTGCGGCCGAAGGATCGGTCGAGGTGACGGTCGAATTGGAGCCTGCGGCAGACAACTAGCCGCGAGGCTCAAGTTTTTCCCCCCGATCTGCCGATAGCACCTGTGAGCCGGGATTTACCCGGTAGCGAGGTGTACGGGAGGACCAATGGGTAGGAAGAGTTCCACGGCGGACGAAACGTCGGGGATACGCCCAGCAGAGATGTCTAATGCGGCCACGATCCTTCCTGGCGTTCCGCTGCCGGATACAACGGCGACCGTCATCCCGCCGCCACTGCGTGCCGAAGCCGCGACGTCGGCCCTCGTCACGTTGCCAGCCCCGGCCGTTCCGGTTCCGGTGGTCGCCTCGCCATCGATTACGCTCGCCAGCCTGCCAGCGCCCAAGGCTCCGGTCCTCGTGGGAGCCATGGCCTCCAACGGCTACGCCCCTGCCAACGCAGGTCCCACAGCGCTGCTCACCTTGCCCGCACCTCAAGGGGCGCCGGTGGCGCCCGCTGAGCCTGCTGAGCCTGGCCCCTACGTGCCCACACACCGCGTCGACCGCAAACCCGAGAAGGCGACCAAGTCCACCAAGCTACCCAAGCCACCCAAGGCTGCCAAACTCGCCAAGCCCGTCAAACCCGCGAAGCCTGCCAAGGCTGAAACTCCGGTCGCAGCTGCCGCACCGGCGTCTGTCGAGAAGGCCGACACTGGCTCACAGCGTCGACTGATGATGCTCATCGCGATCGTGATCGTGGTGGCGGCACTTGCCGCTTATTACCTGATGGTGCTGCTACCCGGAATGTCCGGCGAGTAATACCTCAGGCGGTCTTATCGCGACGTTCGCGACGAGCCGGAGTTTCACGGGGCACCAGCGTCGGGTTGACGTTGTTGTCGACCACTTCACCGGTGATAACCACGCGGGCCACGTCGTCGCGGCTCGGCACCTCGTACATGACGTTGAGCAGCACCTCTTCGAGGATCGCCCGCAGTCCGCGTGCGCCGGTACCACGCTTGAGCGCCTGGGCAGCAATTGCTTCGAGCGCATCCTCGCTGAATTCGAGTTCGACACCGTCAAGGTCAAACAGTTTCTGGTACTGACGCACCAACGCATTGCGCGGCTCGGTGAGCACCTTCACGAGTGACTCTGAATCAAGGGCCGTCACCGACGTGAACACCGGCAGGCGGCCGATGAATTCGGGGATCATGCCGTACTTGAGCATGTCTTCGGGCATGACCCGGCCGAAGATGTTATGTGGGTTGGACTCGGAATCGGTTTCGTCAGAGATGTTGACCGTGAAGCCCAGTGACTTCTTGCCGATGCGCGCCTCGATCACCTTGTCGAGCCCGGCGAAAGCGCCACCCACGATGAACAGCACATTCGTGGTGTCGATCTGAATGAACTCCTGATGCGGGTGCTTGCGCCCACCCTGGGGCGGAACTGACGCCGTGGTTCCCTCGAGAATCTTGAGCAGTGCCTGCTGCACACCTTCGCCACTGACATCGCGAGTGATGGAGGGGTTTTCGCTCTTGCGGGCGATCTTGTCGATTTCGTCGATATAGATGATTCCGGTTTCGGCCTTCTTGACGTCGTAGTCAGCCGCCTGAATCAATTTGAGCAGAATGTTCTCAACGTCTTCACCGACGTAGCCGGCTTCGGTCAATGCCGTGGCGTCGGCAATGGCGAACGGAACATTGAGCATGCGAGCCAACGTCTGCGCCAGCAGTGTCTTGCCCGAACCGGTGGGGCCGAGCAGCAAGATATTCGACTTCGACAGTTCAACGGAGTCTTCGCGCGTGCGCTCGCCGACGTCTGCCTGCACTCGCTTGTAGTGGTTGTAGACCGCCACTGACAGTGCCTTCTTGGCGATATCTTGGCCGATCACGTACTGGTCGAGGAATTCATAGATTTCGCGCGGCTTGGGCAGTTCCGTGAATGTGACCTCGGAGGACTCTTGTAACTCCTCTTCAATGATCTCGTTGCACAGATCGATGCACTCGTCGCAGATATAGACGCCGGGGCCGGCGATCAGCTTTTTGACCTGCTTCTGACTTTTTCCGCAGAAGGAGCACTTGAGCAGATCACCGCTCTCGCCGATGCGTGCCACGTGAACCTCCGGGTAATGGACGGGCGGGGAGTACCCGTCGGAGTGACGTTACCCGCGTGGACCGTCAAAGGGGGCGCGAATCACCGTCGCGCCGACTCATTTCGCCAAGGGCGGATTTTGCGGCTTCCCTTACATACGCCACCACACGCTCGACCAGTCCATCGGTTCGAGCGGCGACGTGAGTTGGCGATCGGATCGAACGGCGTCGACCACCTGCTGCCACGGCGGAAGGTTGTAGTCGTCAACAATCACGACCCCACCCGGCGGCACCCGGCGACACAGGTCGCTGAACTCTTCACGAGCCAGCGGCGGGCAGCCCGCACTGACGTGAAGAACTGCGATCGGGTTGTCGCCGGAATCGATCTGATCCGCTGAGTCGATCGTCGTGACGTCTCCGAGAACGCCACTCTCTCGGGTATTCGTAATGAGGGCGTCAATCCAGTCGCGATGACGCTGGCCCATCACAGCGTGGGCATCGACGGTCACGTACGCAGCCTGCGATGCTCGCCGGCTCGCCGGTAGGGCGGCGCCGTCGGCAACCGTGACAAGGTCGAGTTCGGCAAGTTGCCCGACGAACGCGATGAGATCACGTTCGAGTACCTCGCGCTCGACCGCGAATTCCTTCATCAGCACCTGGACCGCACCCTCGATGGTGGGTGCGGCGCTCAGCGCTTTCCACATCGCCATCCCCACACGGTCAAACGAGGTAGGCCGCAGGTTGTGCAGATTGACCGCCACTCCCCCGACATCAAGGTTCTCGGTCACCGTGTCGGAACTGACCACCACGCGAGAATCAACGGAGATGTCCACAGGCATGGCAGCATTATGGTCGAGCAGGAGTCGGCGGAACACCGTGGTATCACGGTGGTTGGTCCGCGCGGATGGTGCGTAGGGTTTAGAACGACCCGCACAAGCCACCGATGTTGAGGGAGACACGCCATGACCGATCCCACCGATCCCACCGACACCGACTACCCCGGTGCACCCGCCACACCCCAGGCCGACGACGCACTCACCGACGAAGCCCTTGACATCGTCTTCGGCGGATATGTCCAATAAAATCTCCTGAGCGAGCGAGCCGCACGCTCGAACCACCCGGTCATTGCGAGTGCCATGCCATAGTACGCAGAGCCTTTCCCTTCAACCGAGGAGTGACGCCATTACCGATCTGACCGATCTGACCGATCCGACCGATCCGACCGATCCGCTCGACAACGGTGCCACCGACTACCCCGGCGCACCCGCCACACCGCAAACCGACGACGCACTCACCGACGAGGATCTCGAGATCGTCTCCGGCGGCGTGGTCATCCTCCGATAAGTGCGGCACAGAGCCGACAGATGAAGGCCTGACAACGTGCGAATAACCGGCACTGGCGAACCCCCAGCCATCAGTGTCTTGATCGCGGTATACAACCGCTTCGAATGGCTGGCCGCTGCGCTCGCCAGTGTGCGTCGGCAGTCGGTAACCGACTTCGAAATCATCGTCGCCGATTCCAGCACCCTCGATGGCGTGGGCGACTATCTGTCCCACCTTGCCTCACTCGACTCTCGCATCACAGTTGTGACCAGCCCGACTGCGCTGTCAGCACCTGAGGGGCGCAATCTCGCGCTGCTGCATGCCCGCGCACCGCTGATCGCCTTACTCGATTCCGACGACGTCATGCGTCCTGGACGCCTGGCGCAGCAAGTCGAGGTGCTGCGCAACAACCCCGAGGTCGTACTCGTGGCCAGCGAATTTCGGCGCATCGATCAGTGGGGCATTCCCCTACCACCAGTTCGACCCGATGAGCGACCACCTTTCCCGATGCGCGACCTCACCGTGAAGTGGCGCCTGCCTTTCGACACTCCGCTGGGCCCAACCTCGATGATTCGCGCACACGACCTGCGCGCCATCGGCGGCTTCGACAACTCACATCCGCTCAGTGACGACTGGAGTGCGGCGTGGCAACTCAGCGAGCGCGGCGCGTTGCGCATACTGCCGGAAGCACTCACTGACTGGCGCAGGTACTTCCGCCAGAGCAGTGCTGTGCATCGGCGGCGAGCACTAGTTGAGATGCACCTGCTGACCTCACACATCGTGTATTCGCGCTTGGGCTGCTGGCTTGGCCCCACGGTGCCCGCCCTCGGCCCCGACGCTTCCTCACATCTGCCGGCCGACCCAGAGGAACTGCTGAGCGAGCTGCTCGATCACGCCCTCACACACTGGTCGCCCTCTCACGAGGAGCGCAACGAGCTGGAACGCGAATGCGAGCACCTGATCGCCATGAGCCGGCGAAGCACGGACTCGCTGCCGCTGGAATTTTCTCGACTCTCAGCGACGCTGTCGCCGGCTGCGTGGGCACCGCACGAGGGCCACCGCGCGACCTAGGGGACTTTCGTCACCGAAGCGGGACCTCTCGCACGACACCGTGGTTCCACGGTGTTTCGGCAAGGGTTTCGTGTCTATCGTCCCTATCGTAAAATAGTGTTCCGACCAGTTAATCATCCGAGGAGAAAACCACCATGGGCCCTAGCCCCGAGTCAGGTGCCCCAAACTACCCCGGCGCACCCGCCACTCCGCAAACCGACGACGCACTCACCGACGACGACCTCGACATCGTCTCCGGCGGCCTTGTAGCGCGCTGACCGGCGCAGCAACGCAAGGAAGACAACCACCACGATCCCCCACTCCGAGCCTCACGAGATTGCATTCCGGGGATTCTTCGGTCAATCGGTGACCATCCGGGGATTCTTTGGTCAATCGGTGACCTACGGTGGGCGGCGGCGAGGTGACCGCCGCCCGCAGCGCCGACGGTCAGCTCGACTCGTAACCGATCAGGAGCCGCTGGCATTACCCGAGCCGATAACCGCATCTGCGGGCTAACGAGCGGGTCGTTCCCACACTACTCCGAAGTTCCACTGTGATTCATTAGCGATGTCAGGGTCTATCGTCTCCATCGTGAGCTAACGCTTCGACCAGTGAATCAAACAGAAGGAGACAGCCACAATGAGCCCTAGCCCCGAGTCAGGTGCCACCAACTACCCCGGCGCACCCGCCACTCCGCAAACCGACGACGCACTCAACGACGACGACCTCGACATCGTCTCCGGGGGCCTACGGTTATAGGGTGCTGTCCGGCGCATGAATACGAGGAAGACCGCCACCATGATCCCCCACCCCGAGCCTCACGAGATTGCATTCCGGGGATTCTTCGGTCAATCGGTGACCATCCGGGGATTCTTTGGTCAATCGGTGACCTACGGTGGGCGGCGGCGAGGTGACCGCCGCCCGCAGCGCCGACGGTCAGCTCGACTCGTAACCGGTCAAGAAGCGCTGGCCTTACGCGAGGCGATGACCTCGTCGATGATGCCGTACTCCTTGGCCGCGGAGGCCGTGAGGATCTTGTCGCGCTCAATGTCCTTTTCGATCTGCTCAGGCGTCTTGCCCGTGTGGAAGGCGATGATGCCTTCCATCTCGGCACGCATACGCAGAATCTCGTTGGCCTGAATCTCGACATCGGAGGCCTGTCCGCCGCCCTCGGTGTAGGGCTGGTGAATGAGGATGCGTGCGTGTGGAAGCGCGAATCGCTTACCGGGGCTACCGGCAGCGAGCAGCACCGCAGCAGCCGACGCCGCCTGACCCAGACACACGGTCTGCACATCAGGCTTGACGAACTGCATGGTGTCGTAGATCGCCGTCATCGCCGTGTACGAGCCACCGGGTGAGTTGATGTAGATCTGAATATCGCGGTCGGGATCGAGTGATTCCAGGCACAGCAACTGCGCCATCACGTCGTCGGCCGACGCATCGTCGATCTGCACACCGAGGAAGATGATGCGCTCTTCGAAAAGCTTGGTGTAGGGGTTGTGCACGCGCTCGCCGTTGGCGCTGCGCTCACGGAACTCAGGCAGGATGTAGCGCGACGAGGGCGCTGCGTAGGCACTGCTCGGGGTGTAGATGCTCATGTTCTGCTCGCTTCTCATGCCTGCGCCCCAATAACACTGTCGATGATTCCGTATTCCATGGCCTGCTCAGCGGTGAACCAACGGTCACGATCGGAGTCAGCCTCGATCTGGTCGAGGGTGTGGCCGGTGTGACCGGCGATGAGCTCGGCCATGCGCTTCTTGATGAACAGCATCTGCTCGGCCTGAATCTTGATGTCGGACGCCGTACCCCCGAGACCACCGAGTGGCTGGTGCATCATGATGCGCGCGTTGGGGGTGGCCGATCTCTTTCCGGCGGCACCGGCGCAGAGCAGGAACTGCCCCATTGACGCGGCTAGACCCATGCAGACGGTGGCGACATTGTTGGGAATGAGTTGCATCGAGTCGTAGATCACCATGCCGGCGCTGATCGAGCCACCGGGTGAGTTGATGTACAGCGTGATCTCTTTATCGGGGTCATCGGCGGCCAACACCTGCAACTGCTTGGCGATGCGGTTGGAGTTGTCGTCGCGCACCTCGCCCTCGAGCCAGATGATGCGCTCGCGCAGGAGCCGCTCGTCGATCATGTCGCCGAAGCCGAAGCCGCTGCCACTAGGCGCGCGCAATTCGGGAACCATCAGGGACGGTCGCTCAATGCTCACAGTGCTCTCCCGATACGTAAGAGGAGGCCGGCTCACCGGCCTGTCATCCGACCCTAACGAACAACGACGGCCCGCACATTCCGCAGCCCCCGAATGTTCGCCCACGGCACAACGCCCGAAGCGCCGCCACGCCGTGCCCGATCAGTCGTCGGACTCGTCCTTGGTGACCTCGTCGTCGATCTGGTCGTCGATCTGGTCGTCAGGCAACTCGTCTTCAAGCGGGGGTTCGAGAGGTGCATCGAGCACGCTCAGGTCGACCGGGTTTCCGGAAGCATCAGTGATGACCGCGTTTTCCAGGACGACCTGCAGTGCCTTGCCGCGGCGCACGTCGGCAACCGCCAGCGGCACCTGACCAGCGCGCACCAGCATGTCGGCAAATTCCTGTGGCGGCATGCCGTAGCGAGGTGCCTGCTGAACGAGCCAGGCCGACAACTCGCCTTCACTGACCGACAGTTCCTCGGTGTCAGCGATGCGGTCGAGGATGAACTGGCTCTTCATGGCGAACCGGGCCTGCTTATCAACTTCGGCGCGGTGCTCATCGTCGTCGGTGTGCCCCTCGTGGCCTTCGGCGAAGTGGTCTTCGATTTCCTGGGCGATGACACCTTCAGGAAGCGGGATGTCGACGAGGTCGAGGAGGGCTTCGTGCAACGTTCCGCGCGCTTCGACTCCCTGCTGCAGCAGAGCGATGCGCTCAAGGCGACGACGCTGATCGTCCTTGAGTTCGTCGACCGTGTCGAATTCACTGGCCAGCTGTGCGAACGAGTCATCAAGTTCGGGCAACGTGCGCTCACGAACTCCGGTGACGGTGACCTCAACGCGCAGTGGCTTTCCGTCGAACTCGCCCACCTCAGGGGTGAAGATGAACTCGCGCGATTCGCCAGAGGCAGCACCACGCACGGCGTCGTCGAAGCCGGGAAGCATGCCGTCGGTACCGAGTTCGTACGACAGTGAACTGGCCGACAGGTCATCGAGAGCCTCGTCGCCATCGAAGCCGGCCAGATCGACCAGCAGCACGTCGCCGTCGACGCTCGCGCGCTCGACCAAGGTGAGGGTGCCGAACATCGAGCGGAGGCGATCGACCTCGGCCGCGACGTCGTCGTCGCTGACCGCAGCGTCTTCGACACTGACCGGGATGCCCTTGTACTCGGGCAGGTCAAACTCGGGGCGCACGTCGACCTCGGCGGTGAATGACAACTGCTCGCCATCAACGATGTCAGTGACCTCGATATCAGGGCGACCAATCGCGGCGATGCCCGACTCGCGGACCGCGCTCTCGTATGCCATCGGAACGGCGTCGTTGACGACCTCTTCCAGAACGGCTCCGCGACCAAAGCGCTGGTCGATTACGCGAGCCGGCACCTTGCCCTTTCGGAAGCCAGGAATAGTGACCTGAGACGAGATGCGCTTGTACGCCGCATCCATCGCCCCCTGCAACTCGTCGAACGGCACCTCAATGGTGAACTTGACCCGCGTGGGTGACAGGGTCTCGACATCGTGCTTCACAGGGACGGTCTCCTTGGTTGGTTGGTCGGGGCGGGGAGAGTCGAACTCCCGATCTCCTGCCCCCAAAGCAGGCGCGCTAGCCACTACGCTACGCCCCGGCTGATTGGCGCTCGCTCAGTGTAGGGGAGGGTTCGACACCGACCTGACACTGGTGCCACGACTTGGCACAACCGTGGCTAGACTGCATCTGCGTTCCACTCGCGGGTGTAGCTCAATGGTAGAGCCCCAGCCTTCCAAGCTGGCCATGCCGGTTCGATCCCGGTCACCCGCTCCAACAGTTCCGGCCCAGCCACCCAAGAGCCCCTCTGCGGGCACCTTGTGACCAAAGAATCCCCGTACGGGCACCTCTTGACCAAAGAATCCCTGGGATGCGGAATCTCCTGAAGGCCCACCCACGCACCCACGCGGCAGGTCATCTCCCCCTCGGGGCATCTTTTGACGACAGAATCCCCGGACAGTCATCTCTTGACCAAAGAAGCAGGGATCGAGGTGACCGTTGCGTTGAGTCAGGCATGTAGTACCACCGCAAGTACTCACCGCTCAAACTCACCGCTCATACTCACCGCAGATACTCACCGCGTTGGCGGCGCGCGTCGACGAAACTACGCGTCGAGATGGTCAGAGCAGAAGCGCCCGTGGCCCTCAGACTTTGCCCGGTAGAGCGCGCGATCGGCCAGTTGCATGACCGTGGCCACGTCTTCATCTTCGGTGCGGCGATGCGAGCAACCCACACTTACTCCGAACGAATGACCGGGTGCCACGTCGGAGAGATCGATCTCGGCCAGTGCCGTGACGATGTCTTGAGTGACCCCACGCGCCTCAACCGCCTCGGCACCGGGCAACACGATGGCAAACTCGTCACCACCGAGCCGAGCAACCAGAGCGGAATCTGGACAGGCGGCCACCATGGCCAGACCCGCACGCTTGAGTACCTCATCGCCCGCGAGATGCCCATGTTGATCGTTGATGGCCTTGAACTTGTTCAAGTCGAGCATCAGCAGTGAATAAGCACCAGTTCCGAGGTCGCCGACGGCAGCGTCAAATCCGCGGCGATTGAGCCGGCCGGTCAACGGATCGGTCACGGCCTGATGCTCAAGCTCAGAACGGCGATCTCGTTCGGTGGCCGCTTCGCGTGAGAGTCGTTCGACTTCAAAGCCGGCGAGGAGTTCGGACACGCGTCGATCGAAAGTAGAGGTGCGATGGCCCCGTTCGGCATCGCGGGCGAGGCGGGTTTGCTCGAGGGCTGCCGGTAGATCGCCACGCTCTTCTTCAATCGCGGCAAGGAGGTCGCGAGCCCGGAACTCGATATCGGCATATCCCTCAGCAACCGACAGTTCCACGGCCCTTTCGAGTTCGGCCCTAGCGGTGACGTCGTCGCCTAGCGAGTGGTGCACGCTGCCTAGACGCATCAGCAAACTGGGGAAATGGCCGAATAAATCCAAAGCTTGCGTGTAACTCGCCAGCGCATCCTGCGGGCTGCCGTCTTCGCGAAGGCAATCGCCCAGCGACACCAACGCCTCGCCTTCGAATAGCGCCAATCCTTCGCG
>Ga0194057_10000244_pt1 | contig 27937 bp, 19 predicted proteins | sample SepL4415m_MetaG_FD_155474 | JGI IMG/M metagenome (GOLD analysis project Ga0194057, IMG submission 155474) | Anoxic zone freshwater microbial communities from boreal shield lake in IISD Experimental Lakes Area, Ontario, Canada - Sep2016-L442-15m | ecosystem: Environmental > Aquatic > Freshwater... | reverse complement strand
CGACCCATCGCCGCGCCCGGAGCCGCGTGCTTCGACGATCGCCCGCCGCGCCGCGGCGCTCATCTCCTTGACGTAGGCCAGCCCCACGCGCAAGGCGCGTCCGTCGTCCTCGACCTCGAACCACTCGCCGCTCAGGTTGACGTCCAGCGGCCGCACGGCGAGCCCGAAGCGCCGCGCGTCGTTGAGCACCACGCGCGGCGAGTAGAAGCCCATGGGCTGGTTGTTGAGGATGCCGCAGAAGAACTCGGCCGGGTAGTGCGCCTTGAGCCACGCCGAGGCGTTGCAGACGACGGCGAAGCAGGCGGCGTGCGCCTTGTTGAAGCCGTAGGCGGCGAAGCCGCGAAGCTGGCGGAAGACCTCGTCGGCCGCCGCCCGCTCGACGCCGCGAGCCACGGCCTTCTCGACGAAGTCGCGGCCGATCTCGTCCATCTCTTCGAGCGAGCGCTCGTGCGTCATCGTGCGGCGCAGCAGGTCGCCCTCGGCGAGGCTGAAGCCGGCCACGGCGGCCGCCACCTCGATGACCTGCTCCTGGTAGACGATGACGCCGTAGGTGCGCCGCAGGATGCGCTCCATGGCGGGGTGCGGCACGACGACCGGCTCGCGCCCGTGCCGCCGGCGGATGAACGGCGCGATCATGTCGGCCTGCAGCGGCCCCGGGCGGAACAGCGAGATGGCGGCGATGACGTCTTCGAAGTCGCGCTCCTGCAGGCGCGTGGCGAGGTTGCGCTGGCCGGAGCTCTCGAGCTGGAAGAGGCCGACGGTGCGCGCCGAGCGGATGAGCTTGTAGACCTCGGGGTCGTCGCGGGGCAGCTCCCAGGCGCGCACCCGCTCGCCGGTACGCGCCTCGATGCGCCGCACGGCCTCGGCGATGGCGGAGTGCATCTTGAGGGCGAGGATGTCCATCTTGACGAGGCCCAGCGTCTCGACGTCGTCCTTGTCGAACTGGGCCACCACGACGCCCTTGGCCGCCCACTGCAGCGGTACGCGGTCGGTGAGCGGGTCGCGCGAGAGGATGAAACCGCCGAGATGCGTGCCGAGGTGCGCCGGGAAGCCGGAGAGGCGCTCGGCGACGTGTACGAGGCGGCGGTAGTGCGGATCCTGGAACTGGTGATCGGCGAGCTCGGGGCGTTCGGCGAGCATCTCGCCGAGCTTGGCGGCGCTGCCCCACGGGATGCGTTTGGAGAGACCGTTGGTCTCGTCCGGCGTGAAGCCGAAGGCGCGGCTGACGATGCGCACCGCCGAGGGCGCGCGCACGGTGTTGACGGTGGCCACCATGGCGACCTTGTCGTGACCGAAGCGCTGGTAGATGTACTGGATGACCTCGTCGCGGCGCGCCGAGCAGAAGTCGATATCGACGTCCGGCATATCGTGGCGCGCCGGATTGAGAAAGCGCTCGAAGAGCAGGCCGTGCTCGATGGGGTCGGCGTCGCAGATGCGCAGCACGTAGCTGACGATGCTGTTGCCGGCGGAGCCGCGGCCCGAGTAGTAGATGTCGCGGCCGCGGGCGAGCTCGACGATGTCGTGGACGGCGAGGAAGTACTCGGCGAAGCCCAGCTCCTGCACGACCTTGAGCTCGCGCTCGAGGCGCGCCGTGACCTCGGCGGTGAGCGGTCGGTAGCGCTGTTCGGCGCCCTTGAAGCAGCGCTTCCAGAGCAGCGAGAAGGCGGTCTCGCCGGGCGGCAGCGGGTAGGCGGGGAAGAGGAGGCGCCCGAGGCCCAGGTCGAGGTTGCAGCGCTCCGCGATGCGGGCGGCGTTGGCGTACGCCTCCGGGTAGCGCTGAAAGAGGCGGCGCATCTGCGCCGGGCTTTTGAGGTAGAGCTCCGCGTTTCTCCGCCCCAGCGGGTTGGGCAGCGGCTGGTTGGCGGCCTCGGCGGCGAGCACGTCGTGGAGGCCGGCGTCGGCCTTGAGCGTGTAGTGCACGTCGCCCGTGGCCACGGTGGGCAGGCGCAGCTCGTGGGCCAGCAGGTCGAGGGCGCGCAGCGAGGCGTCAGAGTCCGGCAGCAGCTCGTGCTGCAGCTCGATGAAGAAGTCGCGGCCGAAGATGCCGTGGAACACGGCGGCCGCGGCGCGCGCGCCGGCCTTGTCGCCGGCCAGGAGCCGCGACCAGATCTCGCCGCGGCGGCAGCCGCTGAGCGCGACGAGGTGGTCGCTGTGCTCGGCGAGTGTGGCGAGCCGCGCTACGGGCGGCTCGCCGGGGTGTTCCAGATGGGCGGCACTGATGATGCGGCAGAGGTTGCTCCAGCCTTTGTAGTCGCGGGCGAGAAGCACGAGGTGGTGGCCGCCGGCGCCGGCGGCGCGGGCGGCGGATGGAGGCACCGTGGCCGACCCCGTGAGGCGCCGGATGTGGCCGTCGGGAACGAAGGCGGCATGATCGGCGAGGCTCCCCGGCGCTGCGGGCCGGTCTGGGGCCTCGGGAGGGCGCTTCGCTCCGCTCGGCGCAGAGAGCGCGCCTCGCGAGCCTCCCTCGACCCCAGACCGGCCCTCCGCGCCTGCCGTCAACAGTGCCGCATTTGCCACCGAGCCGACCCCGGCTCCAGCGGCCTCCGGCGACCACGCCCGCCCGCCCGCGGCCACGGCCGGCTCGACGGTGAGCTCGACGCCGACGATGGGCTTGACGCCGGCCGCTTTGCAGGCCTGGTAGAACCGCACGGCGCCGTACAGGCCCTCGTGGTCGGTGACCGCCAGGGCCGGCATGCCCATGCCGGCGGCGGCGGCCACCAGCTCGGGGATGCGACAGGCGCCGTCGCCGAACGAGAAGTTGGTGTGCGCGTGCAGGTGGATGAAGCTCATGGCGATCCGCGGCCGGCGGGCGTTGAGCCGTCGCCTGCTATGCTGACGAAACCGGCTGAGAAGGGGGCGCGCGTCGTGAACATCGGGTCCGAGGGAACAATGCTCATCTTCGTCGCGTATGTGCTCCTCGTGCTGGCGACCGCGCTGCTGGCGGGGCGCAAGGGACGCAGCGCCGTGCTCTGGGCCGTGATCGCCCTCTTCCTGCCGCTCATCGCGCTCGTCATCGTGCTCCTGCTCCCCGCCAAGGCCGCGCCCGAAGGCGGCCGCTCCGCCTGAGACGCCCGGTCCTGGACCCGATCAAACGCGACGTACAAGCTCGCGGTAGCCGCGAGCAGCAAGGGCCTATCCCGGTAGGGATGGGCGTGCGGGGCGTTCGTGGACCGCGCGGGGCGGTCACGAGACGGTCCCCTCGCAGCCCAGCTACGCGGGGATTCGGGGAGGGGCCGCAGCCGCGATGTGTCCACGGGCGCATGCGTGCGTGCAGACCTGGCGGGATGGGCCCTAAGTCTGGAAGGGCCGTGCCGAACACCGGACCGATCGAGCCGCTCTTCATCGTCGTCATCGTCCTGATCGTTGTGGGGATCCTGCTCGCCGTGCTGATGGCATTGCGGCGCAGATAGGGCGTCGGGCGTTCAATTGAGCGCCTGCTCGAGCGCCCACGCCTTCGTGAGGCGGTCGTAGCGCAGATCGAACACGCGCCCCTCGGCGCGCACCCGCCAGTACGCACGGCTCACGAGCCCTTCGTCCTTCCACCAGCCCGTCTCGAGGATCCACGTCTCGAGCACGCGCTCGACGCGGTAGCGCCGGCGCCGCCACACGAAGGCGACCGGGCGGCGCTGCCACTCGTCCCATCTGACGGCGATGGGGGTGGCCTCGCCGTTGGGGCCCGGGCGGCCGGCGCGGGCCCGGGCGGCCCCGCCGCGCCTGCCGGCCGCCTCAAGGGTCTGCTCAACGCCGGCAGCCGTCTCACCGTCCGCGGCGCCCCCCGCGCGATCGCCGCCGCCCACTGCCTCCCGGCGGGGCTCGGGTCTGTCGCCGGAGGTGGCTCCGCTGCTGGGCATGTGGGGCTCCTGACGTGCGGGTGGACGATGTTGCGGGGACCGTGAGCGTAGCACGAACATATGTTCGTGTAAACGTCGGACGGAAAGCAGGGAGACGTCCTGCCGCTTCCCTTGACGCTGTTCGTTTCCGCGGCGTCTAATGGGGCTGCCGGAGGCGCGCCTGAGCGCGGGCAGCCGGCGGCTGACTGCTCGCGACCATCCGCGGCCGGCTCACCGGACCATCGACGACCGACGCACCGAGGCCTTGCCGGGACAGTCCGTTTCACCGACCAGAGGAGGAGCCAGGATGAGCCACCCCACGGGGGCACGCGGCGGGCCGCACGCCATAGTCTTCGCCATCGTGCTGCTCGCGGTGCTGCTGACTCTCGCGCCGGGCGGCGCCGCGCTCGCCGAAACGTCGTCGCCCGCCGCTGCGCCGTCGTCGGCCGCCGGCTCGCCGTCGAGTGATGCGCTCGTCTATCGCATCGGGATCGCCCAGGACGTCGTCGATGGCGTGAACCCTTTCAGCTCCCAGAGTGGGATCGCGTGGGAGAGCTTCCGCCTCGGCTACAACTTCCTCACCTGGTACGACGCCGACTACAAGCCCGTGCCCGATGCCGCCGAGAGCTGGGCGGTCAGCCCGGACGGCCTGCGCTGGACCTTCCACCTGCGCCCGGACCTCACGTGGAGCGACGGCCGGCCGCTGACCGCGCATGACGTCGCCTTCACCTACAACCTGATCCTCGAGACGCAGCACTGGATGTACATCCAGTACCTGGTGGGCGTGACCGGCGTGACCGCGCCCGACGACGCGACCGTCGTGATCACCACGAAGAAGCCAAGCTCCGGCATGCTGGCGCTGTACATCCCGATCCTGCCCGAGCACGTGTGGAGCAAGGTCGACCCCCAGAAGCTCGACTACTTCAAGAACCTGCCGATGGTGTGCTCGGGCGCGTTTCGCGTGACGGAGGTCAAGAAGAGCCACTGGGTCACGCTCGAGGCCAACCAGGACTATCCCCAGGCGCTCGGCGGGCCGCCGCACGTGCAGACCGTGCGCTTCGAGATCTACCAGACCCCCGAGACCATGGTCGCCGACTACAAGGCCGGCAACCTCGACGCCATCAGCTCGTTCACGGCCCTCGACCACAGGACCCTCAAGGACATGCCGGGCACTACCGTCGATGCCGGACCGTCGATCGGCTTCCACCAGCTCAGCTTCAACTGCTGGGCTTCGCCCAGGTCGAAGGGCGATCCGCTGACCCGCGACGTGAGCATTCGCCAGGCGGTCGCCTGGGCGATCGACAGGGAGAAGATCAACACCCTCTCGATGGGCGGGCTCGCCACGACGGGCGCGGCGATGTTCGGACCGGCCCAGCCCTACTGGCAGTGGACGCCGCCGGCCGACCAGGCCTATAGCTACGACCCTGAGAAGGCCAGGCAGATCCTCGACGCTGCCGGCTACGTCGATCGCGACGGCGACGGCGTGCGCGAGGCGCCGGGCGGCGAGCCGCTCGCCTTCCGCCTCGTGGCTATGAACGAGTACCCGGAGGACGTCAGCGCCGCCAGGATGATCGTGGGGTGGTGCCGCGACGTCGGCATCAAGCTCAAGCTCGACCAGATGGACGAGGGCGCCTTCACCGACCAGTTCTACGACAACGCCAACTACGACCTGTTCATCTGGAGCTGGGGCGGCGACATCGACCCGGGGTTCATGCTCTCCACCTACACCACGACGCAGGTGATGAACAACAGCATGAACCAGTACTCGAATCCCGAATACGACGCGCTCTTCGACCGGCAGGCCCAGGCTCTTGACCCCACCGACCCCAGCGACTTGAGCAGGCGGCAGGCGATCGTCTTCCAGATGGAGGAGATCATCCACCGCGACTGCCCCGACATCGTGCTCTGGTACAACGTCAACCTCGTGGCGTACCGGACCGACGGGTGGACGGGCTACGTGAGGGCGCCGGGGCCGACCGGGGCGCCCTTCTGGAACATGATCCGCACGACCTACCAGGACGTTCAGCCGGTGGCGGCGACCGAAGGCGCCGCCGCCGCCGGCTCGTCGGCGACCGTCTGGATCGTCGCCGGCGTCGCGATCACGGCGGCCGCCGTCATTGGCGCCCTGCTGGTGCGTCGCCGACCGCGTGCGGTGGAGGACGAATGAGCCGGGCGACCAGGGACGACCGCACGGCGCCCGGCCCCGCGATCGGCGACGGCTTCACGCTGCTCGCGGCCGGCGACCTGATCTCGTCGCGCCCGCTCTCGCCGAGGCTGGCCCACGATGCCGCCTTCGGTGAGGTCGCGCGACTGCTGGGCGAGGCGTCGCTGGCCGTCGGCAACATGGAGACATCGATCCTCGACATGCGGACCTTCGGCGGTCACCCGCGCACCATCGACGACTGGTGCATGGCCGCGCTCCCGGCGGTCGCCAGCGACCTTGCCGATCTGGGCCTCCGGCTCGTGTCGCGCGCCAACAACCACTGCGGCGACTGGGGCATCGAGGGCATGCGGGAGACGGGCAGGCATCTCGACGACGCGGGGATCGTCCACGCGGGCGCCGGAGAGACGCTGGCCCACGCCCGCGCGCCCCGCTACGTCGAGACGGAGCACGGCCGCGTCGGGCTCGTGTCCGCCTACGCGGCGCAGAGGTGGGACAACGACGCCGCGCTCGACCAGTTTGGCGAGGCGCCGCCGCGGCCCGGAGTGAGTGCGCTGCGCATCGCCCTGACGGCGACGACGCCGAAGCCCGTCGTCGACGGCTTGCGCGATCTCTACCGCAGGGTCTACCCCGGCTCGCCCGACCCGGGCGACGGCGAGCTCACCGTCTTCGACACGACGTTCGTCGAGGGCGCGCCGGGCGCGGCGACCGCCGTGCGCTGGGCGCCCGACCCCGGCGACGTGGCCGAGGTGCTGCGCAGCGTGCGCCTCGGCGCCCAGCACTCCGACCTGCTCGTGGTGTCCCTGCACGTGCACGAGGAAGAGGGCGCCGCGGGCCGGCCGCCGGCCTTTCTCGTCGACCTGGCGCACGCCGCCATCGACGCCGGCGCCGGCGCCGTGTTCGGGCACGGCTCGCACGTGCTCGGACCCGTAGAGATCTACCACGGCCGCCCGATCTGCTACGGCCTCGGCAACTTCATCTGGTCGGACATCCAGGAGTGCGTGCCCGGGGCGCTCCACGCGGCCGCCCGGGCACGGTTCGGCGACGCGCTCGGCGACCCGGCGATGGTGACCGACGCCGACGTCAACCGGGCGTTCAACGGGAGCGAGTTCGCGGACTCCCGCTACTTCGAGTCGGTGCTCGTGGAGCTCACGTACGCGGGCGGTGACCCCGTCGTGCGTCTGCATCCCATCGACCTGCGCTACGGCACGCCGCTCACCGAGAGCGGCGTGCCGCGGTTCGCCGACGAGAGCACCGCGCGGGCGATCCTCGAGCGTCTCGATGCCATGTCGCGGCCTTTCGGGACGACGGTCGAGCTGCGTGAGCGGGTCGGCCACGCCGTCCTGTCCCGAGGGCGCCGGGCGCTTCCCCCGAGATGATCTCCCGGTCTGAGATACTCGTCGCTTTCATCGGCGCTCGCCGCCGGTCTGAGCCGCCCACTGCCGTGGCGTGGGGGCGAGTCTGGCCACTTGGGCGCGTGAGCACGATGTGTCCGGGGGAGTGGGCCGTCGCAGCCCGCCCTGTCGCGGTCAGGGAAGGCGCACGAGTGTGAGAGGCTTTCGCTGGAAGTCCGCGGTGTTCGTCCTGGCGCCGCTGATCCTGCTCGTCGCCGGGCTTGTCTGGGGACTGACAGGCACGAACCGCGCCAGGCAGGCGCCGCCGCCGGCGCCGGCGATACCCGTGGTCACGCTCCCTCCGGCCGTCCCGTCGACGATCAACGACGTGTCGTCGGCCGGCCTCGACGCCCACATCCAGGCCAAGATGAAGGTCGCGCATGTGCCGGGCCTGGCCGCGGGTGTCGTCCACGACGGCGAAGTCGTCTGGGCCAAAGGCTTCGGCTGGGCCGACATCGCCCGGCGCCGCCCGGTCACGCCCGACACCGGCTTCATGCTCGCCTCGATCTCCAAGACCTTCATCGCCACGGCGGTGATGCAGCAGGTCGAGGCCGGCAACCTCTCGCTCAGCGCCGATGTCGGCGCCTACCTCCCGTTTCCGGTGCGCAACCCCAGGCATCCCGACGACCCGATCACGCTCTATCAGCTGCTCACGCACACCTCGAGCGTCCGCGATCACGATCCGGTCTGGGACGACCTCTACACGTACGGGCACGACTCGGCGATGTCGCTGGACAGCTTCCTCGAGGGCTATCTCACGCCCGGCGGGATCTTGTGGAACGCGCGGGACTACTCGCGCTTCGCGCCGGGCAGGAAGTACGACTACTCGAACGTCGGCGCCGACCTGGCGGCCTATGTCGTCGAGGCCGCCACGGGCGTGCCCTTCGACCAGTACTGCGCCACGCACGTCTTCGCGCCGTTGGGCATGAACACCACGTCATACAAGCTCGAGGGTCTCGACCGCGGCGCTCTTGCCATGCCGTACCGGTACGTCTCCGGCTCCGGGAAGTACCGTGCCTACGGACACTACAGCTACCCCGACTACCCTTGCGGTCAGGCACGTACGAGTGTCTCTCAGCTCGGACGCTTCCTTGCTTCGTACACGAGTGGCGGGACCTACCACGGCGTGCGGCTTCTGAAGCCGGCGACGGTCGCCGAGATCCTGCGCCCGCAGATCGGCGCTCTCTACCCAGGGCAAGGTCTGATCTGGTATCGCGAGAAGGTCGGCGGTCCGAAGGTGCTTGGCCACCAGGGCGGCGACAGCGGCGTCTGCACCTTCATGTTCTTCGACCAGAAGACCGGCGACGGCGCGATCGTGTTGACCAACAGCGACGTGTCGACGTGGAAGCAGTGGTACGCGGTAGAGGACGTGTTCGCGAAGCTGATCGCCGAGGCGCCGCGGCTCTAGCCAGGGACGGCGTGTTGCGCAAGGCGGCGTTGCTGACGGCGGGGAGCCGGCGGGCTGAGCGAGCGTCGGCCGGCTCTCACTCGTCTCGCGCGGCGAGTCCCTCCGCCAGCTCCCTCGCCAAGGCGACGCAAGAAGCCGCGATGATCGCGGGTGGTTCCGGCGCCGCGGCTTCGGCTGCCGGCAGACTCCCGTGCGGCTCGACGCGCGCGGCGCGGCGGCCCCGCCGCCGAGTGCGGCGAGCGCTTCATGCGTGACCGCCCCCGCTCGTTCATCGTCTTCGAGCCTCTCGAAGTCGACTACCAGGCGTTCGCGCCACGAAGCCCGCCGGGCGCCCCATTCGCGGCTCACCGGCGCCTGAGCGACGGGGATGGTCATGTCGCCTGCTCTCGACCATGCGCCCGCCGGTAGGCCGCGTCCGCTGAGCGCCAACGTCAACGCTGACGCCGCCGTCTCGTCTCGTCTGCTGCGGGAATGGCTCTTCCGCTCTCCCATTCTCACCGGGCGCGGGTCGCAGGCCCGCGAGGGAACGCGAGGGAAACGCACCCATGACGACATGCCCCCTCGCCGCGGCGCGCGGCGCCGGCCGACCGCGCCGGGCGGCGCGCCGCGGCGAGACGGGGTCTCGGCCGCCGGCCTTCGTATAGACTCCGTATGAGTAGCGGGCGGGCCTGAGGTCAGCTTCCCGCGGGGGCGATCGCACCAGCTCCGCAGGCTCGCCCGCGCGTTATGAGGCCTCATTCGGGAGGAGCGGGATGGCTGATCTGCAGGCGGCATTCGAGGGCATCGAGCGCTTCATCGCTGAGCGCCTGCCGCGCTCCGACGCGCCCGGCGTGGTCGTGGCGCTGACCGACCGCGACCGGCTTCTCGGCGCCGTCGCGGTAGGGCTCGCCGACGTCGCCGCCGGGCGGCCCGTGCAGCTCGGCGACCGCTTTCAGATCGGCTCGATCAGCAAGTCGTTCGCGGCCATCGTCGCGCTGCGGGAGGTCGAGGCCGGGCGCCTCGACCTGCGTGCCCCGGTGACCGACTACGTGCCCTGGTTCGAGGTGCGCTCCCGCTTCGCGCCGCTCACGACGCATCACCTGCTGACCCACAGTGCGGGCCTCATCATGGGCGCCGACTTCGGCCTCGATGGCGCGCACCAGGTCTGGGCGCTGCGCGAGACGGAGTGCGTGTACGCGCCGGGCGCGCGCTTCGCCTACTCCAACGACGGCTACAAGCTGCTTGGCCTCGTGCTCGAGGCGGTCGCCGGCAAGCCGTTCACCGAGCTGCTGACCGCACGCGTCCTGGGGCCGCTGGGCATGGACGACAGCGATCCGGCGATCACCCTGGCGACGCGGGCGACGGTCGCCCTGCCGCATCAGCGCGCCTTCGACGATCGGCCCAGCCACCCGGGGCAGCCCTGGATGGTCAGCCCCTGGTACGAGACCGCCACCGCCGACGGCAGCATCGTCTCGACGGCCGCCGACATGTGCGCCTACGCGCGCCTGCTGCTGGCGCGCGGCGACGCGCCGCGGGGACGGCTGTTCTCCGCCGAGAGCTGGGGGCGGCTCACGCAGCGTGCGATCGAGGACCCCGACGAGCCCGGCGCCTGGTACGGCTACGGGCTGATCACGCGTGAGATCGACGGGCGCACGCTGATCGGCCACTCGGGGTCGATGGTCGGCTACAGCTCGTATCTCATGACCGACCCTGAGGCTGGGCTGGCCGTCGTCGTGCTGATGAACGGGATCGAAGACCGCACCGAGCTCGTGCGCTACGCGCTCGCGGCGGGGCGGGCGGCGCAGGCGGGGGCGCCCGTGCCCCCGCCCCCGCCGCCCGCCGACCCGACTGTCATCGACGACGCCGACGCCTACGCGGGCACATACGCCCTCTGCGGCCCCAGTGCGGCCGGCGGCGGCCTCGGGGGCGCCCGTTCAGGCGGCGGCGGCCCCGACGGCGAGCTCACGCTCGCCGCCTCATCCGGCCGCCTGCTCCTGCGAGCCGCCGGCGTCGAGGTCGCCCTCGAGCGGCGCGAGCCAGACGTCTTCGTCGCGCCGCACCCCGACTGGGAGCGCTTCTACCTGCGCGCCGGCCGCGACGCCGCCGGCGCCGTCGTCGAGCTGTTTCACGGCCCCGACTGGTACGCCGGTGCGCGCTACGAGGGGCGCCGCGACTTCGCCCCTCGTCCCGAGTGGCAGCCGTTCGTCGGTCACTACCGCTCGTGGAACGCCATGCTTCCCGATCTGCGCGTCATCGAGCGCAAAGGCAGGCTGCTGCTCAGCGCCCCGTGGCTCGACGCGCCGGCCGGCGAGCTCGAGCTCGTGCCGCTCGGCGAGGCGCTCTTCCGCGTCGGCGCCGACGAGTGGCGCCCCGACCGCCTGAGCTTTGACGCCGTCGTCGAGGGCCGCGCCACGCGCGTGCTCTACGACCAGGCGCCCCTGTACCGCGCCTTCACGCCGTAGGCTGCCGGCGCGGCCACTGCAGATGGGCGATCTCCGCGGCCGGGAACCCACGCATCAGCCGCCGCCGACGTCGCGCGCACGACCTGCGCGCCGCGCGCTTCCAGAGCACGCTGACCTTCCGCGCGTCAGGTCGAAGCTCGTGTTCGACAGGGCGGCGCTCCCCGCCTGACTCAGGCTCTGTCGCCGTCGCGCCTCCATCTCCAGCGTGGTCGGGGTGTAGCTGAAGGTGCGCACGAGATCTTCATGGTCCTCCACCGACGCGAGAGCCAGGTCCTGCGGAAAGGCGTTCAGGAGCTGGGCGAAGCCCAGGATCGTGTGCACGTAGTCGAGAGTGCTTGAGAACCGGGCCAGGGGCCACGTCGCACACCAGGCGATCCTCGGGAGGATCAACGGGATCGCCGTGCAGCGGATCGTCCTGCCGTAGACCGCCGACAGCCTCTGGGCCGCTTCGGGAAACGAGAGCAGCCGCGGCCCGGCCAGACGGATGCGCCGCTTGCCGAGGTCATCGCGCAAGACGGCCTGCGCCGCGATCTCGCCCAGGTCCACCGGTGAGATCGTCGGAAGCGCCCGCGGCCCCCCGCCGGGCACGACCATGCGGTCACCGCGGATCATCGCGAAGAAGATCTCCATCGAAGGCGGCGCGCCGAGGACCGTCCAGTCGAGATCGGACGACCGGAGATACGTCTCGACGTCCTGCTTGATCCTGGCGCTGTCCAGGTGCAGCCGATCGGGGATTTCCGGGCGAATGTCGAAGACCGACACGTAGACGACCCGTCTGACTCCCGCGGCCCTGGCCGCGTCGAGCGCCGCAATCACAGCGTCTCGCTCGATGGCCGCCATCTTGCGGATCTGCCCCCGCGTGAACGCCGAAACGGCGACGACGACTCGATCGACGCCCTCGAGCGCGCGGGCGACAGCCTGGCGCGCTTCGAGATCACCCTCCGTCATCTCCACGGCATCCGGGAGGCTTTCGCGCGCCCGTGCGGCGTTTCGGGTGAGGACGCGCACAGAGGCGCCCCTGGCTACGAGACCGTTCACGATGTGGCGGCCATAGTGGCCCGTGCCGCCAAGGACGAGCACTCTGCCCAGTCGGTTCATCGCCGGCCCCCGGTTTGTCTGTCGAACGTGTCAGGCATGAGCGGCGGTCAACCGCTCACTGGTTCACTCTACCTCTCGCGGTCCTCTCGACGCCTCTCCTGGACGGCCGCCGACGGATTCCAGACGCGACCGCGGTCGCCGCGGTCCGCACGATGGACACACAGCAGGCCCCCGCTCGGCGTTGCTCTCAGGCTTCGTGGCGTCCTCGATCTCCGGTCACCTGGACTATCGCCCGTCCGCCCAACGTCGGCGGCAGCGGCCGTGGACGCCGAAGGCGGCCATCTGCTGGGCGCCGTTTGGCGAATGAGCCGCACAGTCCAACCCCGGGGTCGCGCGTTCTACCTTCTGGCCGTCGGCTCGATACGTTTGTCGGCGAAGCCGCCACAGCCCCCCGGAGCTCATCCGCCCAAGGCGCCATCGAGGAATGCCGGAAGGTGCTCGTTCACAAACGCCGGACACGACCATCCCCGGCGCTCAGGCGCCGGTGATCCACAAATGGGGCGCCCGGCGGGCGCGCCGGCGGCCGCGGCGACCCGGCGGCTCGGGCGCGGGGTAGTACGAAAAGGGAAGACAAGGATTCCTTGACTGTCGGGGCGCGTACGGCCGTCCGCAGGCTCGCGCGCCGGGGGGGAAGATAAGGATCCGCCGACATTCCTTATCTTCCCCCTACCCCGCTGCGGCGGCTCCCACGGCCGCGGCGGCCCCGGCGCGCGCGCAGTTCTTCGCACAGGGTGTGGAGATCTCATTCCGTCCATTCGACGTGGACGTTCCCCTCCGGCGTGGTTCCGCACACGCTGATGAAGCGCGTGTCTTTGGGATACCTCCGACGCTTGTACAATCTCAGCTCAGCGATCAGAGCGTCGAAGTCGTCGCTCCGCAAGTCCTTCACGAGCTCCCGGTTCGATTCGGCGAATTCCTTCAGGAGCACCTCGTACTGCTCGCGCGTGGGCGGACCGTCCGCCTGGATCTCGCGGTTCCAGGCGACGTGAGCGAGCAGCAATGCCGCATGCGCCGCTTCGCTGCACACCATGCTTCCTGGTCGCGCGAGAACCGTCTCGGCCATTTCGATGACGATCGCTGACACCTTCTTCAAGACCGCTTGCTCCGATACTCGTCTCTCCTCGAACATTCAGACACACTCCTGGCCTTCGCGTCTACGGATTCTGCGCCACCACAAGGCGTGGTCGCGGTCGGCTTTACGTTGCGGTTCGGTGGTCTTTCAATGCCTGGTCGATCGGGAGGCCACCAAACCGGCCGGTCTCCTGGCGATCTCCTGGTGTGCCATCGGGTATTCGAAATGAGCGGCGATATCCCCTATGGTCCCCTCATCCCGGTGAAGGGTCTCAGCGGGATGCTTCTGGGCGGCCGTCTTGAGGGCCTTCTTGATATTTCGGCCCTCATGACCATCCCCTCAGCTCACGCCGCCCGCGCGATCAGCTGAGCGCATGTGGTCGGTGGCGTGTAGAGGACGCGGCGCTTCAGGATGCGGCGCATCCGCGTCTGAAGGGCTGTCGCGACGGCCCAGCGCCGTGGCGATCACCCGCGGCCGCCCGACCGGGCCGCGGGCGAGGAAGGACGAACGTCGGGCGCCTTGCCTGGTTCGGCCGCGTCGTGGTCGCCGGCGGCGACGCGCGCCCGCAACAGCCTCGGTGGGAGGGAGACCACGGGCGCCCCCGACGCGACTTCGCGCCTCTTGACGTCCTCAAACATCCTCGCCAGGTCGAAAGCGCAGGCTTCGGCGTGTGCCCGCCGCACGGCGCGGACCTCTTCAACGATGTCGTCGGGCAGGTCGTCGGGATCGTCTTTGGGCGGCATCGTCAGTTCTCCAGCAGCTCTTCAGGGGTGCAGATCACAGGCGCTTCGCAGCCGGATCGAGCACAAGTCCCTATGATGCGGTTGCGCAGCGAAGCGTTCGCGATGTGCCGGCAGTTCCAGGTGAGGAGGGGGTGCATCCCATGGACTGTAGCGACCGCGACATGAAGGGCGTCCTGCCCGGCCTCTCGTGGTATGGCGCCATCCGTCACCAGATCCGCGGCGAGTCGCAGAGCCGCGGGCGTCAATTCCAGCTTCGGGATCTCACGGAGCACGGACAGGCGTCGCGGGGCGGCGCTCACGTCTCCGGCGGCGGCCTCGTCCACAACGAACTGCGACACACAAAGGTCGAAGGTCGCGCGGCGACGCGTCCACCAGTCCGCCGTGATCTCCTGATGCGCCGCAACCCGCACGTTGCGGGAGGGCCTCGCAACAAGGTAGCTGACGACGGTCGTCTCAACGTAAGCCCTGAGCTTCTCGCTCATGTCTCAACCATTCTATCACCTCGACCGCCGCTGGGCGGGTGGGCGACGCATCCGCGTCTTGATCGATGTCCCGACGGCCAACGCCTTGCGCGTCGGCGCCGCCCCTCAGCTCTCGATCCGCATCCTCATGGAGCCGGATGGGGCGGCTCATCGCAGGCGGGTACGGGCGCGCGCCAGGGCCTCTTCCGCGGAGACGGTGGTCGCGGTTCCCGCATCGAGCTCCGCGCTGCGCAGTACAGCTTCATCCGCCCCCAACTGCCGCACTTCGCAGTCCGCCAGCGATTCGAGGCTGATGAGCAGTCCGTGCGCCATGCCGGCGCGAGCCGGCGGGTCGCGCCTGAAACCTTCCGGCATGAGCTCTTCGACCGTCAAGATGTTCGTCTCACAGATGGGATCGACACCGACACGATCGTACCGTCCTCACGTGTCGACGAAGCCGGCCGGCGTTGGAGCCAACAAGGATCGTGCCGACTGTGCTGGACGCCCGACACAGATGCCCGTCTCTGCGTAAGACCATACCACCGTGACTGGACGGGGGAGACAGGCGGTCTGCGGGAGCCGGCTCAAAGACCAGCGCTGGGGCCGCGCACGCCCTGGCCGCCGCGGTCGAGCACGTGCGTGGAGAGCACGATCGTGCGGACGGCCTTGCGCGCAAGCAGCTCCTGGACGACGCGGACGCCGTAGCCCGTCTCGAGCAGGCGGGTCGCGAAGCAGTGGCGCGCCTGATCGCGTCGGGTCGGCGCGCCTGTTCGGCGAGGCCGGTCCCGTGGAGAGACTGGCTCCGGCCACCGCGGCGGCCGTGTCACTCGCCGGCTTCCTTCTCGGGTTCGGGGAGCGCCGCGGCCATCCCGTCCACGCCGAGAACCTCGCGAAGGCGATCGTAGCGGCGACGCTCCACCTTCTCGATCGCCGGCGTGCCGCTCGTCGAGGCGTAGAAGATGCCGTCGTAGGAGGGATCGCCATCGGCGATCTCGTTGGACGAGGAGATCGCCTTCCGCAGAGCGGACAGCATGGGCTGCGGGTTTCTCAGGAGCAGCATGCCCTCGGCGTCCGCTTTCTCGTGCCCTGTGCGATGCAGCAGGCGTCCCCACCTGGTGACGAGCCACGCGGCCACGGTGACCGCGACCCAGGTGAGCAGGGCGACGAGCGCGATGAAGAGGACGATGGCGATGGCGCCCGCGCACCCGTCGCCGTCCCCCACGTCGCCGCAGCCGTCGAGGCTCCCGCACCCGTCGGCGCCGCCGCTGCAGCCACTGCCGCAGCCATCCGCGACGCCGCTGAGGCCGCCGCCGACTGCGCCGGCGCCGGCTCGTGGACGCTTGCGCAGGCCGCGGAGATACTTGAGAGGGCCCATGAGCGCGGCGAGCGCCGTCCCGACCAGGATGTCGCCGCGGGTGATGCGGGCGATCAGCGTCGCGATAACCGCCTCCTGTTCGCCCGGGGTGAAGGCGTCGAGGAACCCCCCGGTGACGCCGATCACCGGTCGCCGGCGGCCGGCGCCGATGGCGCACGCGTTCACGCTGGGGACGTCCAGAAGCAGCAGCCTGGGCGGCTCGGGCAGTCCCCCGGCGATCGACATCTCCTCCACGGCTCGGATCAGGGCCGGTTGGGTGGCAGGGTCGAGCTCGGCGCCTGAGAAGCGGCTGCGCACCCAGTGCTCGGCGTTCAGGACCTGCGCAGCGGCCGCTATGCCTCCGAGCACGAGAAGCGCCCCGACAGCCGCCGCCACGACGATGCCGAGTGACCGGTAGTAGTGCGGGGAGTCGACGACCAGGCCGATCAGCGAGCCGGGCACCGCGACGAACGCCAAGGTGAGAATGACGGCGGCGCCGACCACGAAGGCGATCAGGAAGACCAGGAATCTGATCCGGTTGCGCTCCACGCGCAAGCGGAGCGGCTCGATGTGCAGGCCTCTCAGGAGCCCGCTGCTCTCGGTCAACCGGCGCTCCAGTCCTCGATCACGATGCGGCCGCCCCGCCGAACAGGGATCATGCCGACTGTGCAAGACGTGCGACACAGCTGCCCGTCTCTTCGTAGGACCATACCACCGTGACTGGACGGGGGAGACAGGCGGTCTGCGAGAGCCGGCTTAAAGTCCGGCGCTGGGGCTGCGCACGCCCTGGCCGCCGCGCTTGAGGACGCGCAGGCGCGCACGAGGTCGGCGAGCTCCCCGACCTCGCGGCCCTGCGCCGCGCCTTCACGCCGCAGGCTGCCGGCGCGGCCGCGACAGGCGGGCGATCTCCGCGGCCAGGAGCTCGCACACCAGCATCTGGCCGCGGGCGCTGGGGTGGATGCCGTCGCCGGCGATCAGCAGGTCGTGGATCGACCGGCCGGGTCGGCGCCCGTGCTCCTCGAAGGCCTGGTGCACGTCGACCAGCGGCGCCGCCTCCTCGCGGGCCACGTCGCGCGCGTCCTGGGCGTAGAGATCGAGCAGGTCGTTGAGGCCGCGTTCGCCGGCCGTATCGAGGAGCCCCGGGTTCTTCCGGAAGACCTCGTGGTAGAACGGGTCGGACCAGCGCATCGGGTTGGGCGTCATGAGCACCACCTGGGCGCCGTCGGCCTTCAGCGCGCGGCTGAGGTAACGCGGGTTGTCGCGGTACTCGCCGCGCGTCGGCCGCGGCTCGCAGCGTCCTTCGTCGACGTCGATCCAGGAGTCGTTGATGCCGAACTGGATGACGACGAGGTCGGGCGAGAACGCGCGGACGTCGCGGTCGAGGCGCTCCCGCGCCTCGACCGTCGTGCCGCCGCCGACGCCGGCGTTGTGGACCCGCGCCCGGATGCCGCGGGCGGCCAGGGCGGCGGGCAGGAGGTCCGCGTAGACCTCGATGGCCTGGTCGCTCCAGTCGTCGACGGCGGTCGTCGAGTCGCCGAAGGCGACGATCGTCGTCGGCGGCGCCTGCCGCGCCGCCTGTCCTTCAGGCCGGGACTGCGTGGCCGATCCCGTCACGCATCTCGACGATGCTCCCGAACGGTCGCGACAGGGCGCCGAGGCGCGCGAGGATCGCCTGAGCGGCGCCGGGGTCGGCGCGTCGCGGCGTGTCGCTCTCCGTGAGGCGCGCGCCGTAGCGCAGGTCGATGGGCGGCAGACGGAGGGTGGGCGCGCCGTCGGCGAAGCCGGCATCGCGCGAGCTTGGGCGCCGGCGGGCGTGACGAGACGAGGTCGCCGGCCGGCATGAGCGTGAAACCATCGGCGATGCGCGGCTGGATGTCGCGCTCCGCATGGTGCTGAGACTGGGGGCTGTCGCTGGCGCGCATCGCGTCTCCGCGTCGAGAGGATGGGGGCACTCCAGCATGACTCGCCCGCCAGAGACCGGCCCGGGAAGAGGCGGCGAGGCCCCGACTTTCACTTCCCTACCCCCGCGACGCGCGGCGGACTATGATTGAGGCGCGCACCCGGCGCTGGGGGACTACGGGGCCGGGCGCCGCCTTGCAGGGCCACCACGAAGACGGGGGGACACGTGACTACCAGGAAACGCAGTCGTCCGGCGCTCATCCTGCTTCTCGCCGCCGCGGCGCTGCTCGCCCTCGGCCTCGCGCTGGGCCTCGGCAGCGCCGTCGCCGCCGGCGAGAGCCCGACGCCGACGCTGTACGGCGGCAGCGCTTCGCCGGCCGCCTCGCCGGCCGCCGGCGCGCCGTCGCCGGCCGCGGGCACGGTCGTGTACAAGGTGGGGTGGCTGGCCGAGCCCGACAACCTCAACCCGTTCATCGGCTACCTGTGGTCGTCGTTCGAGATGTGGTACCTCGCCTACGACCCGCTGGTGGGCTACGACTACGGCGAGCTCAAGCCCATCAAGGGCGAGGACTCTCCCGGCCTCGCCACCGACTGGACGACGAGCCCCGACGGCAAAACGTGGACGTTCACTATCCGCGGCGGCGTGAAGTGGCAGGACGGTCAGCCGCTCACCGCCGCCGACGTCGCCTTCACCTACAACTACATCATCGACAACGAGCTCTCCAACTTCACCACCTACACGGAGGGCATCATCAGGGCGGTCGCCGTCGACGACACCACGGTGCGCTTTGACTGCTCGCAGCCCAAGGCCAACATGCTGCGCATCTGGGCGCCGATCCTGCCCGCGCACATCTGGTCGAAGATCTCGGGCAAGGACGCCGCCGGCAAGTTCGCCAACGCGCCGCCGTTTGTCGGCTCCGGGCCGTTCCAGTGCGTGGAGTGGAAGAAGAACAGCTACGTCAAACTGGTCGCCAACCCGGACTACTGGCGTGGCGCCCCCAGCATCGACGAGCTCCTCTTCGAGTACTACACCAACGCCGACACCATGGTGCAGGACCTCAAGTCCGGCATGATCGACGGCGCCACCGGCCTGCTCGACGCGCAGTACCGACAACTGCTCAGCGAGCCCGGCATCGAGGCGCGCACGGTGCACGTGAACGGCTTCGACGAGCTCGGCTTCAACTGCTACACGGGGCCGAGCCGCGGCAACCCCGTGCTCACGGACGCGAAGTTCCGCCAGGCGCTCAACTACGCCGTCGACAAGGACAAGATCTGCACCATCGCCTACGGCGGCCATGCTCTTCCCGCCACCAGCGTGATCACCGCCGACTACTACAGCGACCCCGACTGGCACTGGGAGCCGCCGGCGGAGGCGGCCTACGGCTTCGATCTCGAGGTCGCCAGGCAGAAGCTCGACGAGGCCGGCTACAGGGACACCGACGGTGACGGGGTGCGCGACTACAAGGGCAAGCCCATCGAGCTGCGCCTGGCCTCGCGCTCCGAGTCCATGATCAGCCAGAACGTGGGCAAGCTGCTCACCGGCTGGTTCACCGACATCGGCCTCAAGATCAAGCTCACCACCATGGACGACGGCGCCCTCACCGATCAGATGTACGCGACCAAAGACGGCAAGTTCAACCCCGACTACGACATGTTCCTCTGGGGTTGGTACAGCGACCTCGACCCCGGCTCGCTGCTCGGCTACTTCACCACGGGGCAGATCGACTCGTGGAGCGACTGCGCCTGGTCCAACGCCGAGTACGACAAGCTCTTCGTGGAGCAGAACCGCACCATCGACCCGGCGGCGCGCAAGGCGCTGATCGACCGCATGCAGCAGATCCTCTACGAGGAATCGCCGTACATCGTGACGGCGTACTCCAACGACCTTGAGGCCTACAACACGGCCGACTGGGAGGGGTACGCGGCGTCGCCGAGCAAGATTGGCAACGTGCTGTTCCCGCCCTACGGCAACGCCGGCAACGAGAACTTCCTGCTCATCACGCCGAAGACCGCGCAGACCGCGGCGAGCGGCGGCTCGAGCCTCGGCCTGTGGGTGGCGGTCATCGCCGCCGCCGTGATCGTGGCGCTTGTCGTGGTGCTGCTGGTGCGCCGGCGCCGACCGCGGGCCACGGAGGAGTAGCGTGCGGATCGGATGGGGCGGGGCGGCGGCGGAGCAGCGCCTCCGCCGCCCCGCTACTCCTCGAAAGCGACCTCGCCGAGGTCGTCCACCACGACGTCGGCGCCGTGCTCGCGGAGCGCCTCGGCCTGACCGAGCCGGTCGACGCCGATGACGAGGTCGAAGCCGCCGCGGCGCCCGGCCTCCACGCCGGAGAGGGCGTCCTCGACGACGACCGCCCGCGCCGGCGCCACCCCCAGGCGGCGCGCCGTCTCGAGGTACATCGCGGGGTCGGGCTTGCCGGGCAGGCCCAGCTCCTCGCCGGCCACGCCGTCGACGCGCACCTCGAAGAGGTCGGTGAGCCCCGCCACGTCGAGGATCATGGCCGTGTTCTTGCTCGACGACATGAGCCCGACACGCACCCCCGCCGTGCGCAGGCGCCGGATGAGCGCGACGGTGGACGGATACGCCTTGATGCCGTGCTCCTGGACGGCGGCGTTGAAGAACACGTTCTTGCGGTTGCCGAGGCCGCAGACGGTCTCCAGCTCGGGTGGGTCCGAGGGCTGGCCCTGGGGGAGCTTGATCCCGCGTGAGGCGAGAAAGTCGCGGACACCGTCGTAGCGCGGCTTGCCATCGACGTGGAGGCGGTAGTCGGTCTTTTCGTCGAACGGCCGCAAGTCGTGGCCCTCGTGCGCGGCGCGCGTCCGCAGGTACGCGTCGAACAGCGCCTTCCACGCCGCGGCGTGCACGATCGAGGTCTGCGTCACGACGCCGTCGAGGTCGAAGACGACGGCGTCGTGACGGGCGCGCGAGATGAGTGCGGGCGTGGTGTCCACGTGCCTCCCTGAGTTACGCTTGCATTCCCGCGACATGATAGCCGCAGCCGGGGTATATCCGCGGCCCTCAGCGCGCGCCGGGCGCCGTATCCGGCGTTTGCTGTCGATTTCAGGGCCTCCGTGCCGATACACTGGGCAAGAGCGGGCGGGCGCCTGTCCCTCCACCCGCCCGCCCGCAACCCCGCAACCAGGGAGCCGTAGAGTGAGACACGAGCAGACGGTGGTCGATCCGGAATCCGTGCGGCTGTACACGCTCCTCAAATGGGGGCTGGCCGTCGAGGTGCCGATCGTCATCATGATGGTCACCAGCGCCCTGCTGACCGGCTCCGCCGCGCTCATCGCCATGGCCGCCCAATCCACGGTCGCCCTCGTCATCAACGGCTTCGCCGTGTACGCGATGCGCCAGGTGCTGCGCGAGAACGCCTACAACTTCCCCTACGGCGCCGGCAAGCTCGAGAACTTCTCCGCCTTCCTCTGCGGAGTCCTGTACGTGCCGTCGGGGCTCTTCGTGCTCTTCGACTCCATCGAGCGGCTCATCCATGCGCCCGAGGTGGGCTACCTCCTGGGCCTGATCCCCGTGTCGATAACGTTTCTGAGCGGCGCTGTGCTCTTCGTCTTCGCCTCCCGCCTGAAGCGCCGCACCAACAATCCCTCGCCGCTGCTCATCTCGTACAGGGCGGACTACCTCATCGGCATGCTCACCGACGGCGGCATCATCATCGCCTTCGCGCTGGCGACGGTGCTCATCGATCTCGGCGAACCGGCGATCGGCGACCGCATCGACCCGGCGGTGGCTCTCGTGATCGCCCTGTACATGCTCTGGATCGGCGTGTCGCTGGTGCGGCACAACTTCCGCGCCCTCATGGACCTGCCGCTCTCCGAGGAGGAGCAGCTCACGATCACGCGCGTGCTTGGCCACCACTACGCCGACTACGACCTCGTCGGCACCCTCTTTACGCGCTCCAGCGGCACGCGCCGCTTCGTGGAGATCGAGCTGGGCTTCGACGGCGAGAAGAGCGTGGAGCACGTACACGTCCTCAGCCGCCACATGGAGCAGGCCCTCCTCGCCGAGCTGCCGGGCCTGCACTTTCGCATCGTGCCGGTGTGGGAGCCCGATGACGAGTGAGCGCGGGCGCGCCCGCCGTCGCGCCCGCCGCGCCCCCCGCCGCGCCGCGGAGCTCCGCCGCGTGCCCTAGTCAGCGTCTCGCTGCGGATGTACCATCTCCTCACAGGAGACGGGTCGTCCGGCCGCGGTGAGGGAGCCACCGCGGCCGCCGGGCGCCCGTCAGCGCCGACGAGGGGGAGCCATGAGTCACGCATCTGAGCGACGCCGCCGGCGCCTGCGCGTCGCCGTCACGTTGTTCGTCGTGCTGCTCGCCGCCGGTCTGTCGTGGGCCGCCGCCGCGCTCGCCGACGGCTCGTCCACGCCGGCCGCCTCTCCGGGCGCCCTCAAGGTGCAGTTCGGCACCACCTTCGACGCCGACAACCTCAACCCGTTCGTCGGCTACAGCGGCACCTCCTACGAGATCTTCCACCTCAACTACGACTTCCTCGTGGGCTACAACACCGACCTTTCGCCGCGCCCCGAGCTGGCCACGAGCTGGGAGACCTCGCCCGACGGCAAGGTCTGGACCTTCCGTCTGCGCCAGGGCGTCAAGTGGCAGGACGGCGAGCCGTTCACGGCCACCGATGTCGTCTTCACCTACACGTACATCATCAGGAACGACCTTACCGCCTTCACGAGCTACACCAACAGCATCGAGAAGGTCGAGGCCCTCGACGACTTCACGGTCAAGATGACCTGCGACAAGCCCAAGGCCAACATGCTGCGCCTGTGGATCCCCATCCTCCCCGAGCACATCTGGAGCAAGGTGCCCGGCAAGCGCGCCGGCAACGACTACGTCAACAAGCCGCCGATCGTGGGCACCGGCCCCTTCCAGACCGTCGAGGTCAAGAAGGGGAGCTACATCAAGCTCGTCAAGAACCCAGACTATTGGGTGGAGGGCAAGCCCACCATCGACGAGCTCGTCATCGCCATCTACCAGAACGCCGACACCATGACCCAGGACCTCAAGACCGGCGCCCTGGACTACGCTCTGGGCATCCCGGCGGCGCAGTTCACGGCGCTCGCCGCGGAGCCGTCGCTGACCACCAACCACGCCAACCTGCGCTACTTCGACGAGCTCTGCATGAACTGCTACGACAGCCCGGACTCCCTGGGCGACCCGGTGCTCCGCGACCCCAGGTTCCGCCAGGCGATCAGCTGGGCGGTCGACAAGCAGAAGATCGTCGACTTCGCCTACGGCGGCTACGCCACCGTCGGCCAGAGCATCATCACCCCCGACGTGCCCACCTACGCGTGGTCGCCGGCCCCCGAGGAGACCTTCGGCTTCGACCTCGAAAAGGCCAGGCGGATGCTCGACGCGGCGGGGTACAGGGACGCCAACGGCGACGGCGTGCGCGAGCACGAGGGCAAGCCCATCGACCTGCGGCTGTGGGCGCGCTCCGACGACGTAGCCAGCCAGAACACCGCCAAGCTGGTCGCCGGCTGGTTCACCGAGATCGGCCTCAGGATCGGTCTTCAAACGCTCGACTCGGGCGCCATCAGCGACGCCCTGTACAACTACAAGGGAACCACGTACGCGCCCGACTACGACATCTACATCTGGGGCTGGGGCGAGTACGTCGACCCCGACTACATCCTCAACGTGTTCACCACCGGCCAGATCGAGGGCTGGAACGACCCGATCTGGTCGAACCCCGAGTACGACAAGCTCTACGAGCAGCAGGCGCGGACCATCGACCCGGCGCAGCGCAAGCCGCTGGTCGACAGGATGCAGCAGATCTTCTACACCGAGGCGCCGTTCATTGTGACCAACTACGAGCAGCAGCTCGAGGCGTACAACACCGATAAGTGGGAGGGCTGGACGCGGGCGCCCGAGGGCAGCGGCCCCGTGGCGCTCATCAACGACAACATCGACACGTACCTCAATCTCAGGCCCAAGGCCGTCGCCGCGGAGGCGGGCGGCAGCAGCGGCGGCAACAGCTTGATCTACGTGGTCGTCGCCCTGGCCGTAGCGCTCGTCGCGGTCGTGGCCGTGCTGGTGCTGCGGCGCGGCCGCGGCCGGGCGCTCGAAGAGTAGGGCGCCGCGGCGGCCGGCCCCACGGCCGTGGGGCCGCTCAGCCGGCGCACAGCCGCACGCGGTCGACGAGCGCCGCCGCGGCCTCGGCGAGAGACTGCCGGCCGGCGACCAGGGCGCGCAGGTCGAGCACGTTCGGCGCCTCGCGGTGGCTCTTTACCCACGAGTGTACGAGCAGCATCTCGTCGAGCAAGGTCGCCGGCACGGGCGGCGCCGGCGGAGCGGCCGCGACGAGCGCGCCGAGCAAGCCGCGGGCGGCGTCCTCAGCGAATGCTTCGCGGCCGACCACGCGCTCCACGGCGATGCGGCCGCCGCGCACCCCCCACAGCGCGACCCAGCCGGCGCGCTTGGCGGGGTAGGCGATGACTGCGTCGTCGCGCTGCGCGGCGCGCAGGCGGCGCACCGTGCGCAGCGCGCGCTCCAGCGCCTCGCGCTGCTTCTGCAGGCGCGCCGCCTGCTCGAACGCCAGGGCCTGCACCAGGCCCGCCTGGCGCGTCTGCAGGCGCTCGTCGAGGTCTTCGCCGTGCCCCTCGAGGACGCGGCGCACGGCGGTCACCGCGGCCGCGTACTCGCCGCTCCGCGGCCGGCTGCAGGGCGCCAGGCAGGCGCCGACGCCGGCTCGTGGGCAGGCGTGGCCGCCATGGCCGTGTTCGCCGGTCGCCGCGGACATCGCCCGCGCCGGCAGGTGCGCGCAGGTGCGCAGCGGGTAGGCGCCGTTAAGGCATTCGACCAGGCGCCGGGCCAGGCCGGCCGTGCGGAAGGGCCCGGCGTAGTACGAGCCGTCGTCGCGCAGGTTGGGCGTGGCGTACAGGCGCGGGTGGTCGTCGGCGCTCAGCTTGACGTAGTGGTAGCTGGGCACTCGCGTGCCGTGCGAGTTGTACAGCGGCCGGTGTTTGGCGATGAGCCGCTGTTCGAGCAGCAGGGCGCCGAGCTCGGAGCCGGTCTCGACGACCTCGAAGCGCTCGAGCAGCTCGAGCGCCTGCCGCGCGCCGTAGGCCTGGCGCTGCAGAAAGTGGTCGCGCGTGCGGCGCCGCAGGTTCTCGGCCTTGCCGATGTACAGGGCGGCGCCCTTCTCGTCGCGCATCACGTACACGCCGGGTGTGGTGGGCAGCGTCTCGGTAAGCGCGATCTTGTGGTAGTTGCGGCGCGCCCCCGGCTCGCAGAAGCGCGCCACCTCCTCGAGGGTGCTCATGCCCTGCTCCTGCAGCCACGAAAGGAAGAGCAGGAGCAGCTCCGCGGTGGCCTGGGCGTCCTGCAGGGCGCGATGGACCGGCTTGACCCTGGTGTCGAAGCGGTAGCTGAGGGCGCTCAGCGAACAGCGCTGCCGCGGGCACAGCTTGCGCGCCAGGCGCAGCGTGTCGAGGGCCGGGCGCGGGAAGGTGCGGCGCTGCAGGCGGCCGAGCTCGTAGTCGAGAAAGCCGAGGTCGAAGCGCGCGTTGTGGGCGACGAGCACGGAATCCGCTGCGAAGTCCACGAAGCGCGGCAGCACCACGTCGATGGGCGGCGCGTCGGCCACCGTGGCGTCGTCGATGCCGGTGATGCCGGTGATCGTCGCGGGGATGCGGATGCCGGGATTGACGAGCGCCGAGAAGGCGCCGACCTCGCGGCCGCCCTCGAGGCGCACGGCGCCGATCTCGGTGATCCTGGCGAACCCCGGCGTCGCGCCGGTGGTCTCGAGGTCGACCACGGTGAAGGCTACGTCGGCGAGGTCGCGGCGCTGGGCATGCCAGGTCGCCAGGCCGACGTGTACGTCGCTCTCCCACGAGAAGCGCTCGTCGCCCTGGACGATGTCGGCGACCAGCTTGCGCATGAGCTCGGGAGGGCAGTTGGCGACGGGGAAGAGGCGCGGCCATACTGCGCGGTAGTCGAGGGCTTCGCCCGCCTGCTCGAGCAGAGCGAAAAAGTCGTCGACCGTGGTGAAGGCGAGCTGCACGGTCTCATCGTAAACCCGGAGGATGACGGATGCACGGGCCCGCGACACCCGGCGCCCCCTCCGGCGTAGGCCGGCAGGGCGACGCCGGCGACTCGGCCACGCGTGCGCGGCGACCGATAGAATCGATGAAGATGGGAATCCCGGCGAAGAGACTCGCGCGACGCCGCGCTCGTCGTCTCCGGAACGCGGTCGCCGCGTTTCTGCTTCTGTGCGCTCTGGTCGCGGCCGGCGGCGGGCTCGGCCCCGCTCCCGTCGCCGCCTGGACGGCCGGGGCGCCGCTGACCCTGGACTACCCCCGTCTCGGCATGTTCTGGCCCGACACCTGGCGGCAGTCGCCGGACGACATCGCGCGCTACGACTGGGTCATCCTGGGCCCTTGGGACGCGAGCCTGCATCCCGAGCTGCGCCGCCGCAATCCCGACATCATCCTGCTGACGTCGACCAACGCCTGCGAGCTGGGTCTCGATCCCGATCCCGGGGCGGAGCCGTGGGCCAACGAGGAGCTGGCGCGCGTGCCGGCGCAGTGGCTGCTGACCCAGGTGGGCGCCGAGCTCACGGAGCCGGTGGGCCCCGCGGCGACGATCCTGCCGGTGAGCCGCGTGACGGCGACAGACGGCGGCCGGACGTACGGCCTCTTCGTCGCCGGGGACTGCGCCGTGATCGACGGCGAGCTGGTGCAGGTGAAGCGTGTGGACGCCGCGGCGCGGACGCTCACGGTGCGCCGCGGCGTCGTCTGGCCGGCCGCGGCGCACGCGGCCGGCGCCCGCGCCGCGGCGACCATCAGCTACTGGCCGCACAGCGTGCTGCTCGACGAGAGCACGTTCTGCCCGGCCGTCACCGTCGACCCCGGAAGCGGCCCCGAGACGTGGGCCGAGTACAACGCCCGTCTCGCGGCGGCTCTGGTCGTCGATCCCGCCTGGGACGGCCTGCTCGTCGACCGCAGCGACGGCGGCCAGAGCTGGCTGGTCGGCAACTCGACGGCGCGGACCATCGACCCCGACCGCTCGAACCGCGTCGTGAGCGACGGCTACGCCGCCTTCGACGCCGCCTGGGACGCCGGCCTTCGTCACTTCGAGGAGCGCCTGCGCGCCGGCGTGGGCGACAAGCTCATCTACGTCAACTGGGGCTATCCCAACTACGACCTGCTCAACGGCAACAACTTCGAGGGGTTCCCCATGACCGACGCGACCGCCTACGGTCTGCCCTGGCAGGCGGCGGTCTTCGGCCCCAGGGACGCCGGCAGCTACCTCGAGTGGCTGACACAGGCGAGGCAGCCGAACCTCACGATGATCGAGACCTACGAGGACGACGGCGGCCCCGACCCCACCGGCGACGGCAGCTACGACAACCCGGCTTCGCACCCGGGCTTCCGGCCGGACTACCGCAAGATGCGCTTCGGCCTCGCCACGGCGCTGCTCGGCGACGGCTTCTTCAGCTACGAGATCAACACCAACGGGCACGGCTCGCTGGGGCTGCTCTGGTTCGACGAGTACGACGGAGGAGGGCGCGGACGAGGCTATCTGGGGCGGCCCGCAGGCCCGGCCGAGTGTGCGGCCGGCGAGCTCACGTCCGCGAACCAGGTGAGCGCCGGCGGCTTCGAGACGGCCGCCGAGCTCGCCGCCTGGGATTGGTGGACCGACGACGGGTACGCCGGCACGCCGACGCGCGACGCGACCACGGCGGCCGTGGGCGCGTCGTCGGCGCGCCTGGAGGTGACGCGGGCGGAGGGCATCGGCTGGCGGGCGTCCCTGACCGCGGCCCCCATCGCCGTGGAGGAGGGCGCCGACTACACGCTGTCGTTCTGGGCCAGGGCCGACGCCGCGCGGCTGCTCGAGGTCTGGGCGCAGCGGCAACAGGATCCGTGGGACACGTGGCTCGACTTCGGCAGCGTGCGCCTCACGGCGGAGTGGCGGCGCTTCGAGCTCGGGGCGCCGTGCGCCGGTGACGACGACGTCGCCGGCCTGCAGTTCGGCGTGGGGCAGACCACCGGCGTCGTGTGGCTCGACGACGTGCGCCTCCAGAAGGGCAGCCGGGAAGTCTGGAGGCGCGAC
>Ga0194057_10000243_pt1 | contig 28105 bp, 36 predicted proteins | sample SepL4415m_MetaG_FD_155474 | JGI IMG/M metagenome (GOLD analysis project Ga0194057, IMG submission 155474) | Anoxic zone freshwater microbial communities from boreal shield lake in IISD Experimental Lakes Area, Ontario, Canada - Sep2016-L442-15m | ecosystem: Environmental > Aquatic > Freshwater... | reverse complement strand
CTCTTGAGCGCACGCAAGAAGTACGCGGAGCTAACGGAGATGGCCGAAGTATGGACCGTGATCGATCAGCTTCCGTTGACGACCGTCTAGGAAGGCAGGCGAGGCCCGGCTAGGCACGGCGCGGCGAGGCGCGGCTTGGCGGGGCGCGGCTTGGCAGGCGTGGCCGGGCACGGCGGGGCAGGGCGCGGCGCGGCACGGCTGGGCAGGCAGGGATTCATCCACACTCAAGACGGGAGTCACGCCATGACCAAAGGATTGTCCTTTGACGAGCTCTACCCCGGAACCTACGTGAAGGCCGGGGAGTTCAACGGCAAGCCGGCTACGCTCACGATCAAGTCGGTTTCCCGCGAGATGCTGAGCAACGGCACCGGCGGCGAGGAAGGCGCCGTGATCGTCGCCTTCGCCGAGTCAGAGAAGCTGTTCGTCATGAACAAGACCAACGCCGTCTGCCTGCGCGCCATGTGGGGAGACGACTCCGGCGAGTGGGCCGGCCACAAGGTCACCCTGCACCCCATCAAGGATGAGTCGGGTCTCTCCGAGTCCGGCCTCTGCATCCGCGTGAAGGGCTCGCCCGAACTGACGAAGCCGATCAACTTCAAGGCGCGGCTCGGCCGCAAGATGGTCGCCCAGACGTTGGTGCCGACCGGCAGGGCGCCGGCTCCTGCGCCCGCTCCCGCCCATGTCCTCCCGAACTTCGACGAGGACACCGGCGAGGTCTTCGGCTTCGAGGACGAAGCGCCCTACGCGGAAGACCCCGCCTCGTCAACGCAGCAGGGCCAGCTTGGCGACGCGGAGGCGAACAGCGCTCCGCATGCCTCCGAGCCGGAAACCGCGCCAGAATCGCCCGCAGATGACGACGACGTCCCCGGTCGCGGCCCACTCTTCGCGGTCGACGACCCGAACCGCCCGGCCTCAGGCACGGACAAGCGCCCGCTCTCCGAGGCGCTCCAGCACGTGCCGACCGAGGCGACGAAGGAGTACCGCAAGCGCTTCGGGGGACGCACGAACAGCGAGCTGAGCCACGGCGACGCGGTGGCTTTCCTCGAGTGGGCTGTGAAGGAGGCGAAGAAATGACCACCGCCACCATCCCCACATCGCCCGCCGTCGAGATCGCAGCCACCCGCCAGCGCGTCCTGCTGCCGACCGAGGCGGCGGCCCTGCTCGGGCGCGGGCACTGCTCCCTGGACGAGGCGGCGCGTTTCCTCGGAGTCTGCAAGAACACGGCGCACGCGCGGGCGCAGAGGTACCGCCGGCGCGTGCAGAGCGTCATGTTCGACGGGCAGGGCAGGCCGCGTCCCTACGACGCCCAGGAGCTCGTGCCGCGCATGGTGCTGGGCGAGTGGGTCGAGGTCGCGAACACGAAGTCGGGCGTCATCCGCTGCGACACGCGCTACCTGGTCGCGATGGTGTATCCCGCTGTCGGCATGCCATGACCGTCCTCGGCTCCTACCAGAGCAACGCAGGCCGCGTCACCCTGCACCACGAGGCCGGCGTCTTCACGACGCGCAGCACCTACACCGACGCGGTCGACGGCGTGACCCGCCGCGAGATGGCCATCCCGCACAGCCGCGCCGAGGCGTGGGAGTGGTACGACCTCTGCGAACGTGAGGGCGCGGTGCTGGCGCCGTTTCCGGGGGAGGCGCCCTCATGAGGGCACACGGCACCCACGTCAAGTACGTCATCGATCGCTGTCGCTGTGAGGAGTGCCGGGAGGCGAACCGCACGTACGAGCGCCAGCGCCACAGGGAGAATGCCGAGCGTGCCTTCGGGGCCCGCCCGCCCGTCTTCGTCGACGCCGCGGACACCCGCGCGCACCTCTTCACGCTGAGCGCCGCCGGGATAGGACCGCTGCAGGTGCAGCGCCTGGCGGGCGTCGGCAAGACGGCCCAGTGGAAGATTCGCAGCCGGCGCGTGCTCCGCTGCCTTCCCGAGACCGAGCAGGCCATCCTCGGCATCACCACCGATGCGCACGTGTTCATGCGCAGCAAGATGGACGCAGCCCCGGCGCACGCCATCGTCCGCGAGCTCCTGGAACTCGGCCACACGAAGACCGCCATCTCGCTGGCCCTGGGGAACAAGTCGACGGCCCTGCAGCTAGGCAAGGAGCGCGTGACGCTGAGAACGCTGCGGCGGCTGGAGGTTATCCACAGGGCCGCGCTCAGCGGGGTGGCGCCATGACCGACGACCTCATCAGCCGCGAGAACCTCAAGGCGGCGCTGCGGCTGCATCCGTGGACGGTGTTAGACCAGGTGATGCGGGTGGTTGACACGGTGACGGCCGAGCCGGTCGGCTGGTACGGGCCCGGCATCGACCTGCGCTGCTGCGGCAACTGCCTCGAGTTCCCTGACGACGCCTGCAACTGCAGGCAGTCAGGTGGCCGCGGCATGGGCTGCGGCGGGGAGGCGTGGCAGTACCCCCGGGAGGTATCGCCATGAGCGCGCCAGAGCCGCGCCAGCACGTGCGGACGGCGAATCGCAGCAAGGGCGGCCGCTTCCAGTTCCGCGGGCGTCACCCACTGACGCCCTTCGCCGTCTGGGCGGCGGACTGCCCGCTGGGGCGCCGCTTCGACGCCGCGGACTCCGACGGAGAGGACGCCATGGACGCTGAGATGGTGCTGGCGCTGCGGGGGGTGGGGACGTGAGCACAGAACCGACCTCTGGACTCACGCCGATCTACTACCGCGTCTCGCCGGCCATCTGGCGGCAGAGGAAGTGGACTGAGGACATGCGCCTCCTGGCGTTGTACCTCCTCACCTGCCCGCATCGGACCGCTGAGGGCCTGTTCGTGCTGCCCCTGCCCTACATCTGCGGCGACATGAAATGGTTACCTGAACGATTGGCCGAACCATTCGCTGATCTCTTGGCAGACGGCTTCTTTGAGTACGACGAAGAGGACGAAGTCTGCTTCATCGTCAAGGCCCTTCACTACCAGCCGCCGCGCAACCCGAACATGGTCAAGGCCGCGATACGGCGCGTGCAAACGGTGCCGGAAACGACTCTAGACGAGCACTTCATGAACTCCGCGCTCTCCTACTGTCAATCATTGGCCGAATCATTGGCCGAATCATTACCCAAGCGATACGGCCAACCTCCTCTCCTCTTAAGCTCCTCTCCTCTCCTCTCAGCTCATAGCGCGGGCGGGCGCGAGGCGTTGCCAGAACCAACGCCCGCCCGCGCACCGATCAAGGACGGCACCATGCTGCTTTGCCCTAAGTGCGGTACGCAGGTGAGCTACAACGGCGACGGCAAGAACCTCTCGCACTGTCCACACTGCAATTGGCAGGAGTGCACCCCATGACCCAGACCGAACTCTTCCCGATGACCCAGCTCGACATCGCCCAAGCCTTCCTCAACCACTTCGAGGAGGAGGTCGAGAAGCGCCTCAAGGCCGTCATCTCAGCCAACGACAAGCTGCTCGACGCGCAGAAGCTCCGCGACATGGCCGAGGCGGAGCTGCGGCGCGCACAGGACCACGTGCCGAGCGGCCCGATCGCCAACGCCGCCGAAGCCCTGAAGGCAGCCGCCCAGGCGAACGGCTTCGGCGTGACCTTCGCCGCCGGAGGTGAGGAGGTCGTGGTCTGCGAGCCGCCGGAGGTTGACCCGGTGACCGGCGAGGTGGCCGCAAACACGGGCGAGAAAATGGAACAGGGCGAGGTGGCGCCGACCGTGAGCACCACCGCCGAGCGCACCTGTCCCGAGTGCGCCGGCGACGGCCGCCTGCCGGACAAGACCGGCGGCGGGCACCACCGCTGCCGCGAGTGCGATGGGACCGGCAAGATTCTTGTCGCCAAAGTCACGCCCTTCGTCCTCGTCGCCTGGCCCGGAGTCCACGACATGCAGACCGTCGAGGTGGGGCCACTGACCCGATTCGGAGAGCTGGCGGCCGACTTCCTCAGCTCGCTGCCCGGCGACGATCCGCGCCGCGCCGACGACTTCACCGACTACCGCATCGTCGACGTTGACGCCGACAGCGAGCGCGACCCGCACGCCGTCATCACGGCGTCCGACCACGGACTGCTGTTCAGCGTTGAGGCGCCGGTGGCGGAGGCTCTGCCGTGAACCTTGCCGAGTACCTCACCATGCACCTGTCCATCGACGGTTACGACGGCCTCTGCTGGCAGGGCACCTGCGGCTGCGGCTACGACGGCAGCACTTGGGACCTTATGCCTTGCGGCGATCCGAGCATCGACTGTGAGCCTGCGTGGATCTGCGTCTGCGCCGAGCACCCGGAATGTCCGAGCCGTGGCGACTGCGATACCGAGGGCGAAGGCGGTTTGACGTGCTACCGGCCGGGACGGCGGCCATGAGGCGCCGCGCCACCATCGAGCGCCTACGCGGCGACCTCGCCAGCGCACATCGCGACCTCTGGCAGCTCGCCGAGGACCTGACGTGCTCCCGTGCTCACGGCCGCGTGCTGCAGGCCATCATCGACAGGCAGGATCTGACTATTCTCGCGCTGTGGGCGATGGTCGAAAAGGCCGAGCAGCAGGCCGAGGAAGCAAAACCGCCGTGCCCCTGCCAGAGCGACGACTGCCACGAGTGCGGCTATGAGGAGGAGACAGCATCATGCGGATGATCGACGCAGATGCTCTCCGCGAGCGCATGGAGAGCGACAGAGTGACCACAGCGGCGATGGTCCGCCGCATCATTGATGATCTGCCTGTCTCGGCCTGTCCGACGTGTGAGTGCTCCGCAAGGTGCGTGCGTGAGGTCGAGATACTCAAGGGCGAGACGGTGCCAGTCAGCGTGTGCAGCAGATGGACGGCACCATCATGAGTGACGACATCGTCGACTGCGACCCGCAGGACTACCCGGAGGCCGTGACGTGGGCCAAGGAGCGGGCGAAGGAACTGCGCAGGCAGAGTAAGCAGATCACCATCCTGAACACCACCGTCGCGAACTTGCACAGTCATATCGCTGAGCTGGAGGCCGAACTATCAGCCAAGTCTCAATCCGAGTCAGAGTTGACAGATGAACTGGCGGCGCTGAAAGCCGAGTGCTCCGCTCCGTGGTACGTCGGCGCATTCATCGACGTTGACGGGTTCAAGGTCGGTCCGCACATGGTGAGGGAGTACCGTGAGGAGTTGGCGGCGCTGAAGGCGCAACTGGCAGTAGCCGACGAAATGGACGCTGCGCTGGAGTGGTTGGACAACGGATATGTGGTGCGTGCGACAGACAAGCTGGAGCGCCTTGATACAACGCAGAGAGTCTACCGGGAGATGCGTGCTGCCCGTGGAAAGGCGCGGCCATGAGTGCTGTCGAGGAGTACCGCAGAGCACTCAAGTTCTACAACGAGGGCAGGGTTCCGATAACTCGCGTAGTTGTCCGTGCCGACGCGGCCATCGCTGAGCTGGAGGCCGAGCTGGCAGCGCTGAAGGTGCGGACGTGCGAGACGTGCATCTACGCCGGAGACATCAATCAAGCGGGCACTCCCTGCCGAGTCTGCACGAGAATCTGGGGTTGGGTTCCGCTGTCTTCCGGGTGCGATGAGTGGGAGGCGCGAGCATGAGCAGGCAGAGCAGCGCCGGGATCAATCGCGGCCTTGCCCACGCGAAGCAGCGAGCCAGCCTCATCGAGACTCTAGAAGCCCGCATCGCGGAGCTGGAGGCCGACGTCGCCCGCCGCATCGACGCTGCCGCGAAGGCCGATGCTGAGGTCGCCCGCCTCAACGTCCTCTGTGACCGCTTGGCAGCGGCGGGGCACTCGTGAAGGTGCAGTTTACTGTCAGCGGGAAGCCGCAAGGCAAGCAGCGCCCACGCCTGGGCAAGGGCGGGAGAGTCTACACGCCGAAGGCCACGAAGCGCTTCGAGCGCATGATCGCCTGGGCGGCCCTGGGCGTGCGTCCGAGGGGCTGGGCGCTCACGGGCAGGTTCGTCGTCGAGGTGGTCTGCTACTTCCCCGACGAGCGCCGCAGGGACGTGGACAACGTGCTGAAGTCAGTGCTCGACGGCATGCAGAGCGTGCTCTACGAAGACGATTCTCAGGTGGTCATAGCCCGCGCAGCCAAGTGGCTCGACCGCGAGACGCCGCGGACCGTGGTCGTCGTGAGGCGGGCTGGAAGATGATCGTCTTCTGGGACGATGTCCCTGTCGAGTTGCGGGTGTTCCCGCGGCCTTCGCTGCATACGCGGAACAAGCCACCCGACGCTGGGAGGTGTCAGGTCGCGATGTGGGGTCCCGGCTACGACGGATGGCATCGCTGCGCCTGGCCAGCCAGGTCTTCCGGGCTGTGTGGCGTGCACATTCGGCAGGCGGTTCGAGAGTTGAGGAAGCTCCAAAGACGTGAAGCTGACGAGTTGACGCTCGCTGAATGTGGCGCTGTAGAGTGAGGGCAGAGACGGAGGAGACGATGGACGAAGACGAGCTGAGAGAGTACGAGGAAGACGCCCGGAAGCACGGCATCCCCTACATGCTCGACCGCATGGGGCTGGACGGGATCGGCAACGACGTCGTCGCCCTGCACAAGCGCATCTTGGAGCTTGAGGCGCAGGTCGATGAACTCGAGGGCATCATGAGTGGAAGCCTCCCTGCGGTGACCGTCTCGTATCTGCCGGGCACCAGGTCGATGAACGTGACCATCGTGAGGGGCGGCGGCGGCGGCGGGGCGTTCTGCGACCAGTCCGGCGGGCGTGGAGGAGTCGGGCCGCCCGACCACACGAAAGATAGCGATGCTTGACCAGAGAGCCGTCCGCAGCTTTGCCGAGAACATGTGCGCTGTGAATCGTGTATTCACGCAACTGGCGGCCGCTTCTAGGGAATGGGCTCATTCTGTCTCACCGGCTTTCCTGTCCCTCGCTGAAGAGCTCGAACCGATGCTGTTGGCCTACGAACGTCAGCGATTGGTCGAGGCCCTCGCCAGGGTTCGCGACAGTCGTCCATGACCGGCTCAATCCAGCGGCGCGTGTCGCCCATCAACGGCAAGGTCACCTACCGCGTCCGCGTCTTCGTCGGCAAGCGCGAGGGCGGCAGCGGATGGGTGAACGGCGGCAGCTATAAACGCCTCAAAGCAGAGGCGGAGCCGGCCCTGGAGGCTCTTCTCAAGAGGCTACGCGGAGAGGAGGATGCATGCGCCACGGACGAGACGGTCGCCGAGCTGCTCGAGCGCTTCCTCCGCGACGCCGCCCGCCCTGACAAGGCGGCCAACACGGTGCGCTCCCACGAGCACGCCATCACGCACATCGCTCCGGCTCTCGGAGACACCCTTGCCGCAGACCTCACGCCCGCCGAGGTCGCCGCCTGGCAGGCTGCGCAGATCGCCGCTGGCTGCGCTCCCAAGAGCGTGCGCAACTACCGCGGCACGCTGCACGCCTGCTACGCCTGGGCGCTCGAGCTTGGCCTGGTGAGCGTGAACCCTGTGTCCGCAGTGCGTGCTCCGCGGCTGCCCGAGCGCCGCACGGAGGCGCCATCTGTGGCCACGGCTCAGCAGTACATCGCATCACTGGCGCAGACGCGCCTCTGGCCGGCGCTCATGATTGGCGCCACGACAGGCATGCGGCGCGGCGAGGTGCTGGCGCTGCGCTGGATGGACGTGGACATGGCCGGTGGCACGGTGACCATCTCCAGGGGCCTCACTGGCCACAACAGGGCGACGCTCACGTTCGGGCCGCCGAAGACGCGCGCCGGTCGCCGCACCGTGCCCTTGCCTGCAGCCTGCGTAACCATGCTCACGACGCTGCAAGCCGAGCGCAAGGCTCTCGGCATGTGGTCGCCGGAGGCGCTCATCTGCTGCGGCAGGCGCGGACAGCCGATCATCCCTGACGGCTTCACCCACGAGCTCGGCAAGCGCATCCGTCGCCGCGGCCTCGCGCCCCTGCACTTCCACGCATTGCGGCACATGGTGGCGACCGAACTACTGCGCGCCGGGGAGCGCATGGACGTGGTCGCGGCGCACCTCGGGCATGCTCACGTCGCGACCACGCTGGGCGTCTACGGGCACGTCACGGACGGCGATCGCAAGGCCGCGGCAGAGCGTCTTGACGTGGTCTGGAGCGAGGCAGCGAGCCAAACTCGCGTCCAAGGCGCGTCCAAGAGCGAGCCGCTAGACGAACTGGCAGAGCGTCGTGCCTGCAAATGAGCATGTTCTTGGGAAGTAGCCATCATGGTTCAATTCCAACGTCGCCCACCACCACGCACTCCACCCACTCCCACCATCTTCTGCCTGATTCGTGCCTGATTCGTGCCTGAGACGGCCGTCTTTCCGCGCCTTGGCTGCGGGCAGGATGGGCTCCTCGAGCGAGCAGAGTCCAGTGAATCCAAGCAAACTCGCGTCCAACTCGCGTCCAACTGAGTGACGGCACCGGGTACCCCCTCGCATCACGGCAGTCGCGCAACGCCGACCCTGCCTACCCCTCCGCATGTATTCCCCCGATTCTGGGGAGTCGGGGTCTAGCCACGCTGGAGGCAGACGCCCCCCCCGGTGACACGAAACGCACCATGGGCGAGTGGCGCCAAAACTCGAGATCAGCATTTGTCAGTTCTGCGGGGGTGATCTTCCGGCTGCAGCGGTGACCGGCCGACGGCGCCGCTACTGCCGCGATAGCTGCAGGATCGCCGCGGGCCGCGCCAAACGTGCAGTCTTCGGCGCCGACTCGGCCAACTCGCCGGAGGCTCCTGACGCCGCGGTCGTCGAGGCTTTCCTCGTGGGCCGATCCGCTGAACCCGACGACCAGGTGCTCTCCGCCGTGCACGAGACCCTTCTCCTGGTCGTTTCCTACCGCCGCCTCGGCGTCGAGGCTCGCCGCCAGTTCGCCTGGCGCTGCGCGGGCATGGCCGACGCGATCGAGGCCGCCCTGCAACGCTACTTCCGCGACGTCTCGCCATGACGCGCGGTCGCAAACCGGAACCCAGCCGCGCTCGGCGCGGCACCGGGCACGCCCCGCAGCAGGGCCAGAAGACCACGAAGGTCGTGCCGCAGGTCGTCGAGCCCGGCCTTGCCGAGGTCATCGCCGGGGAGCTGCCTCAGGGCCTGCCCCGCGACATCTTCACGCGCGCCGTCGGCGAGCTCGCCGGGCGCCTGAACGACACGGACCTTGAGGCGCTGCGCATGATGGCTTGGTCACTGTACCGGCACCAGCAGGCGCAGGAGTACATCGAGCGGGACGGCATGGTGGTTGAGACGCCGTTCGGACCCAAGGTGAATCCCATGCTCAAGGTGGCACGCGACGAGGGCACGTTCTACCTGCGAATCGCCGACCAGTACGCGCTTACCTTCGTCGCTCGTCTGCGCGCCGGGCTCCTGCGGCTCGCCGGCCAGAGCCTCATGAAGGACCTCCACTCCGGCATCGCTGAGGCGATCGTGGCGCAGATCGCTTCGGGAAAGTGAGAGCCAGCGACCTCCGAGAGACGATCCTTGAGGCGGTCGGCGGCCGCGTCACGAGGGCGGAGCTAGGGCCGCTCCTGGTCGACGCCTTCTTCCGCACGCAGCTCCGCCTCGTAGACGACCGCTGGGCGGGGCAGCCGTTCATCCTCCCCGACTACGCCAGCGAGCACATCGTTGAGCCCATCTTTGGGACGCTCGACAGGTACGGCCGGCGCAAGTACACGGAGGCCCTTATCGGCCTGCCGAGGAAGCACGCCAAGACGACGATCACCGCCGGCCTCGCGCTGTACTTCCTCTTCATGGAGCCCGTCGTTGGGCAGGAGGTCGTGGCGCTCGCCTTCGACGAAGACCAGGCGCGCCTCATCCTCGGCTTCGCCAGCTCCATGGTCGAGCAGAACCCGCTTCTCAAGGAGTTGGCGAAGGTCTACAAGAACGTGATCCACATCCCCGAGATCGACGCCAAGTTCTACGTGATCCCCCACAAGACGGCCGCAGGTCAGGCGATCCACCCGCGCATCGCCATCTGCGACGAGCCGCACACGTACCCGAACATGGACGTGGTCAACGCTCTGCGAAGCGGCATGGGCGGCCGTGAGGAGCCGCTCACCATCGGCATCACGACCGCCGGGCCGACCCGCATGGGGCCGCTGTGGGAGTGGCTCGCGGCGATCAAGAAGGATCCCCGCGGTTACCTCTACTGGCAGGGCGCCCGCGACAATCAGGCCGCCGGCGATCCCAAGGTATGGCGATCCGTCAACATCGCGCCGTGGATCACTGGGGAGTACCTGCGTGACGAGTACAGGCGCCTCACGCTCGCCCAGTTCGAGCAGTACCACCTGAACCGCTTTCCGTTGACGAGTGACGCCAGCCGCGCCTTCCGCTGGGGCGAGTGGAAGCAATGCCAGAAGCCGCCCGTGGTCGAGCCCGATGAACCCTGCGTGATAGCCGTGGACGGCGCCAACAAGGGAGACTGCTTCGCCATCGTCGTCGACCGCCGTGATCCGGGCGGCACGCACCACGTCGAGCCCTACATCTACGACGAACCTCCGCAGGACACCGGCTACTACGACCTCGACGAGATCGAGGAGTTCATCGCCGGACTCTGCCGCACGCGCAATGTGGCGCGCATCGCCTTCGACCCCAACCGCCTGCTCCTTCTCATGCAGCGCCTGGAGCGCCACCACGGCATCCCCGTCGAAGAGTTCGGGCAGACGAACACGCGCATGTGCCCGGCCTCTGCGACGCTCCGCGAGCTCGTGCGCACCGGGCGTCTGCGCGCCGGCCGCGGCACGTCCATCAAAGAGCACATCCTCAACGCCATCGAGATGCCCCGCGAGCCGATGGGCTGGAGGCTCGGCAAAGCAAGCAAGGCCGAGAAGATCGACGGCGCTGTGGCGCTGGCCATGGCGACCTTCCTTGCCGAGGCGCAGGCGGACGCCGGCCCGAGCTTCGCCGCGACCGGTGGCGTGCGCACCATCTCCCTCGGGTGACAGCCCCCGCAGAGTAGAAGCCGCATCCCGTAGAGCGGCCTGAGAGGGCGACAGTTTGAGCTTGAATCCGCTGCGCTGGTTCACCGCGACGAAGGACCAGGCCGAAGAGGAGTGGGGCATCGGCGACGACAACGTGCTCCGCGCTTTCTACGGGGCGCTCGCCGCCGTCTCATCGAGCGGCATCCGCGTGACGCAGGAGAGCTCGCTGCGCGCCACCGCTGTGCTTTCCTGCCTGATCGTGCGCTCTGAAAGCTTTTCGAGTCTGCCGCTCGGCGTCTTCTCCCGAAGTGGACGTGACCGGGTGCCCGACGAACAGCATGCGGCGTACCGCTTGCTGGCGATCGGCCCGAACGACCTCATGACGGCCGGCGAGTTCTGGCGCTGGAAGCAGCTCACCGAGGACATCACCGGCAACGCCTACGCCCGCATCGTGTGGCAGGGCAAACGGCCCACCGAGATATGGCCGCTGTACGGTGTGAACCCGCTGCTTCGAGTGGACCGCGACACGCACGGAGCCTGGTACGAGTACGGCGGCGACGACCTCACCCCGGCGGGCATGTACCAAATGCGGGACGTGCTCCACTTCAAGGGCCCGGTGCTGCGCTCGCCGCTGCAGGCGAAGTCCCTCATTGACCTGATCAGTGAAAGCATCGGCGTGGCCATTGGCAGCGAGCAGTTCTTTGCCCGCCTGCTCGGCAACGGCAACCACTTCCCCGGCTACCTGGAGACCGAGAACACGCTCTCCGACCCCGACTTTGAGGCGATCAGCGAGCAGATGAAGGGCTTCGCCGGCATCTTCAAGGCGGGCGAGCTCAGGGTCTTCGACCGCGGCCTCAAGTACAAGCAGAACCCGCTGACGATGAAGGATGCGCAGCTCGTCGAGCAGCTCCGCTGGCAGCTCCAGCAGATTTGCTCCGTGTTCCGCGTGCCCATGGCCATGGTGCAGGACCTCACGAACGGCACGTACTCGAACTCAGAGCAGCAGGACCTCGCCCTGGGGAAGCACTGCATCGCCCCCATCTGCACGAACACCGAGCGCGTCGTGCGCCACAAGCTGTTCTCCGGTGATCCGGGGTACTACGTGAAGTTCAACCTCGACGGCCTGCTGCGCGGCGACTACAAGACCCGCACCGAGGGAGAGGCGGCGCTGGTACGAGCCGGCGTCATGCTCCGCAACGAGGCTAGGTCGCAGGAGGACATGAATCCAGTCCCCGGCCTCGATGTGCCGCTCGCCGAGCTCAACCTCGGCACCGTCGGGGAGGACGGCGTGATCACCGGGTCGGCGCCCGCGGCCACTGCGGACGGCGGTGCTCCCGCGGACGCCCCGCCGGATGGCCCCAACGACGACGCCATGCTCATGGAGAAAGTCAACGCGCTCGGCATGCTGGTGCGCAGCGGTTACGACCCGGTCGAGTCACTGGACTTCCTCGACCTGCCCGACCTCGAGTACCTGCCCGTGCGCCCCGTGACTGTGGCGCCCCTCGCAGAGGATCACCCCGCGGCAGCGCCGCCGGCTCAGCCGCCCGCGGAGCTGTCCTCGGCGCCGACAGCGTCCGGGAGGTCGTCTTCGGGGATGTCGTCCTCGGGTGGATCGTTCTCTGTCGGGGCGGGCGGCGACGCGCCCCCCGAGCGGCTACCGACATCTGCGATTCTCGCGCCCTTCCTCGCGGACGCCGCCGAGCGCATCCGCGCCAAGGCAGCCGACGACGCGGAACGCGGACGCAACTCCAAGGGAACGGAACGCTTCGCCCGCGACCTGCTGGCGCCCGTGATCGACGCCTACGCCCTGGCCGGCGAGCCCTTCGACGTGGCCGGCTTCATCCGAGAAACCCTGAGCGATACCCTCGAGGAGGGCTGACATGGCAGACAGAACCACCCCAATCTCAACCCCCGAGGGAGTCGTCCCCGGGAATGTGCACGACAACGGCGATGGCACCTGGTCACCTAGCGTGTACGTCGAGGGTGCGACCATCACTGGAGCGACGATCGAGGTCGCCGAGACCGTGACCCTTGCGGCCGGCACCGCCGAGATCGGCAAGCTGGCAGCGGGCACCGCCGAGATCGGCAAGCTCGGCGCCGGCACCGCCGAGATCGGCAAGCTCGGCGCCGGCACGGCGATGATCGGCCACACGATCACGGACCCCACGAGCGTCACCGCCATCGCGGGCGCGGCCAAGGGCACGACGGTCACGGCGCAGCCGACCGTCTCCGCCATCGACGCGGATCGCAACGGCCTCGACGTGAAGGTGCTCGCCGGCCCCGCCGTCCGCGCTCTCACGAACGCCGACGTGGTGACGGCGGAACTGTCGTCGACCGACAACGCGGTCCTCGACATGCTGGTCACGCTGCTCGGTCGCGAGCCTCACAACCTCGTGCCGAACGCGACCGAGGCGGACCAGGCGCTCACCGTGGATGCGACCAGCGGCGGCGTCAAGTTCGGCGCCCTCCACGCCGACACCACGCACGTCTTCTGGACGAACGAGACGGCGCCCTGCCGCGTGACCTTCGACAACTCGGCGCCGACCACGACCAACGGGCATCTCGTGAACATCGGCGACTCCGGCGTGTGGAGCAAGGCCATGGCCGTCGCCGCGAAGTTCATCCGTACGGGCGGCACCTCGGCCGTTGTGTCCGCGTCGCAGATGAAGGGGAGCTGAGATGAGCCTCATCGTCCCCGGCCTGCGTGACCACCACCATCCCATCGCCGGCGGCACCGACTACGCCGAGTTCGAGGCCGACGGCACGCTCGTCCTGCACGGCGCCGCCACCTACTGGGAAGACCTCCGCGTGGCGCCGAACGCACGCACGCAGGGCAACAACGCCCCGGCCTTCGAGAAATACATGGACGACCTCGCCGGCACGAGTCGCGGCATCTATGCCTACTCGTTCGATGACGTGGCCGCAGAGAACGAGAAAGAAGTCTTCTTTGCCATGCAGATGCCGCACGCCTGGAAGCTCGGCACCGACATCGAGATGCACGTGCATTGGGTCGGCACCGTCAACGACACCGACGCCGCGCCGCGCTGGGGCCTTGAGTACGCATGGGCCAAGATCGGCGTCGTCTACCCGGACACCACGACCATCTACACGGTCGAAAAGCTCCCTGCCGAGGCCAACGTCGTCGCCTGGCAGCACTACCTCTCCGAGTTCGCGCACATCACGCCGGGCGCCGGGGCCGACGGGCTCAGCTCCATCCTCATGGGTCGCCTCTTCCGCAACTCCAGCAACGCCGCCGACACCTACAACGCCGGTCAGAACAAGTGCGGCCTGCTGTTCGTTGACGCGCACATCGAGTGTGACACGCTCGGCAGCCACGCAGAGCTGGAGAAGTAGCGTGGGTGACAGCCCTCACATGATGGACCGTGACCACTCCCGTGAGGAGAAGGCGGCCATGAAGACAGGCAAGACAGAACGTCAGTGGTACGAGATCAAGGCTGCGAGCGGCGGCTCCGCCGACATCTGGATCTATGAGGAGATCGGCGGGAACATCTGGGGCGAGGGCCTCACGGCGAAGCAGTTCGTCGAGGACCTCGCGGCTCTGCAGGTCGACCACATCGCCTTGCACATCAACTCCCCAGGCGGCAGCGTCTTCGACGGTCAGGCGATCTACAACGCGATCCAGCGGCACCCGGCGAGAGTCACGAGTCACGTAGAGGGCCTCGCCGCCTCCATCGCCAGCGTGGTCGCGCTCGCCGGAGACACCGTGGAGATGGCGGCCAACGCGCTGTTCATGATCCACGACCCCTATGGCATGGCTATGGGAACGAGCGCCGACATGCGGCAGATGGCCGAGGTGCTCGACAAGGTCAAGGGCACCATCCTCGGCGTGTACGAGCGCAAGACCGGCCTGGCCCCCGAGGCGATCCTCGAGGCCATGGCCGCCGAGACCTGGTACACGGCCGCCGAGGCGGAGGCCGCGGGCTACGCAGACAGCGTGGCCGCGCCGGTCAAGGCCGCGGCGCTCTCGCGCTTCGACTTCAAGAGTCTGGGCTACCGGCACGTTCCGGATGCCCTCGCCCGCGTCACCACAGAAGGCACCGCCGAGGTGGGTTACGGACCCGAAGGCGCGCAGTACGTAAAGGAACCGCTGGTCCGGGATCAGGTGCACTCGCCCGGGTACTTCCGCAGTCTCCGAAGAGAAGGGAGGTAGCCCCATGGGCTACTTCGACTACCGGCAGTTGGAGGCCGATGCCGAGCGTCTTCAGCGTCGCGTCACCGAGCTGACCGCAAAGGAAGACCGGACGCCCGACGAGCGCGACGAGATCATGTCCCTCATGGGCCAGATCCACGCGCTCGAGGATGCGGCCGGCAAGGTCAAGGAGGCCGAGCTCGTCGAGCTGCGCGCCTCCATCGCCCGCGGCACCGCGCCGATCGTCGGCGAGCCGGCCATCGACCCGAAGGACGCCGCACGTCAGGCGTTCTACGACTACCTCAGGACCGGCACGATCCGCGACGCCTCCATGTCGACCACTGACGCCAACGGCGGCTTCATCGTGCCCGAGCCCGAGCACGCCGCTCTGATCGAGCTGATCCGCAAGAACGACCCGATCTTCGGCAACGCGACCGTCTTCAACATGACCGGCGACACGACCCTGCTCCTGCCGTACAAGAGCGCCCACGGCGTCGTCGCCAACGCGACCGAGGCCGGTGCCCGCTCGGAGCAGAACGCGACGACGTTCACCAGCCCAAGCCTCATCTGCTACGACTACTACTCGGACCAGCGTGCCACGCAGCAGTACCTCGATAGCGTGGCCGGTGCCGAGCAGCAGCTCATGGGCTGGATGTACGAAGACGTCATGGAGCAGGCCGGCGCCGACGCCGTGGCCGGCAACGGCTCCACCAAGATCAAGGGCCTGTTTGCCGAGACCAGCGCCTACACGGTCATTCAGAGCGCGTCGAGCGCGGCCATCCTCAACAGCAACTTCATCACGCTGTACTTCGCGCTGCCGGTCAAGTACCGCAGCCGCGCGAAGTGGATCATGGCTCCGGGCACCCTCGCCGTCGCGACCGCATTCGCCCTGCCGAGCAACGCCAACGTGCCGCTGTGCACGGTGGACGGCAATGGCGTGTGGAGCATCTACGGCAAGCCCGTCCTCGAGTCCGACTCGGCTCCGGCCATCGGCGCGAGCGGCCACCCCATCGCCCTGGCGGACATCGCCTCGGCGTATGCGGTGGGGATCCATCGCAACACGACGATCCTGCGCGACCCCTACACGGCGCCGCCCAAGATTCGGTTCTACTCGCTCGCCCGCCTCGGCGGGTGCGCGTGGGACTACCAGGCGTGCAAGCTCTTGAAGAGCAACAACTCCTGAGCCAAGGCCTGAGGAAGCACGGCAAGAGGGCGGCCGACGGGCCGCCCTCTTGCGTTCCCGCCTCTCGGGTGACGCCCACCCCACGATAGACCCACAGACCCCGCCATCACGACCAGGAGGCCACTGTGGGCATTCCCAAGGGCATCACCGAGTTCAAGTTCACCGAGGCGCTCCCCATCGCCGGGGCCGCCTCTGCCGACCGCAACGGTGCGATTCTCGACATGATGGGCTACCGCGGCGTCCTCATGTGCGTGAAGTTCGGCGCGATCGCCACCGGCGCCGTCACCTCGATCAAGGCGCAGCAGGACAGCGCCGTGGGCATGGGCGGCGCCGCAGACCTGCTCGGCACAGCGATCGCGGTCGTCGACGACGACGACGACCAGATGTTCATCATCGACCTCTACGAGCCCACCAAGCGGTATGTGCGCCTCGTCGTCGACAAGGACGCCTCAAACAATACCGTCGAGACCGCCACCTACATCCAGTACGGCGCCCGCAACCGGCCGACCACGCCGACCGTGACCGACAAGGTCACCTACGAGCGCCACGAGAGCCCCGCTGAGGGCACGGCCTGACCATGAAGCGCGTTCGCTACATCATGCGCAGCGCCGTGCAGAGGGCATCCGGCCCGGGCAACGTCGAGACCTTCTCCGGCGAACCCGGCGAGACGGCCGAACTGCCCGACGAGCTGGCCGTCATGTGGATCGCAGACGGTCACGTCGAGCTGCTCGCCGCCGTGCACAAGCCGACGGCGGAGACTCCTCGGCCGGCAAAGCGCCAGAAGTGAGGCCCTGACGTGGAGCGCCTGCGTCTCGTCACCAGTGGCACCTACGCCCTCGAGGTGGCGACCCCCGACGAGGCGGGCGCCCTGTTCACCTCGACGACTCCCTGGACGGTTGCCGTCAAGAACGGCGCCGCCGCGTCCGTCCTCGCCGCGACGCCGGCCACGGGCAAGGCGAGCGGCATCACCTACGTGGCCGACCACGCCGTGCTCGCTGCTCTCGACACCTACACCTGCACGTGGACGGGCATGAAGTCGGCGGCCGCCAAGGAATGGCAGTCCATCGTCGAGGTCTGCGGAGGCTACCTTTTCGAGGTCGCCGAGATGCGCGCCTTCGACGCCGCCTTCGCCAGCGCCACCACCTACCCCGACGCCAAGATGCGCGCGGCGCGCACGGCCGCCGAACAACGCCTGGAGAAGGCCTGCCGCGTGGCCTTCGTGCCGCGCGCCCGCCGCGTGGTGCTGGCCGGCAACGACTCAGACACCCTGTGCCTGCCCGACAACGCCGTGCGCGGCGTGACCAGCCTCACGGTGGACGGCACGGCATTCACTGCCGACGAGCTCGCAGCCCTCGACGTGCGCGAGTGGGGCCGCGTGACGCGCGGCGACGCCTACGACTTTGAGAGCGGCGCCGTCGTCGAAGTCTTCTACGAGCACGGCCTCGACTACCCGGACGCGCCGGTCGTGCAGGCTGCCATGCTCCTCGCCCGTGAGTACCTCGTGCGCAGCGCGCTCTCCTCTCGCGCCACCGTCGAGGCTACAGACGTGGGCTTCTTTCGCGTCAGCGTGGCGGGCCCCGACAGGCCCACCGGCATCCCCGAGGTCGACGCCGTGATTACCGACTTCGGGCGCCGCCGCCCGCGGGTCGCATGACGAACACTCGCAAGGGCTTCACGGTCAAGGCGGCCGCCGTCCAGGACGCGCTGGCCACGGCGATCGCGACGCAGCTCGCGGCCTCCGGCGAGTCGACGCCATTCTCTGTGGGCTACCCCGCCGGAGGCCTCCTCTCCGAACACATCTGGATCAGCGGCGATTTCGACGTGGCCATGCCGCGCGTCGTCTCGGGAGGCCTGCAGCGCGACGAGCTCGGCGAGGTGGAAGTGCGCGTCAGCGTCGTGTGGAGCGCCGCGGACATGGTCACCGTCCGAGACCGCGCCTTGGCGATCGCGAAGATCGTCGAGAACGCTGTGAGCGTCGACGCGACGCTCGGCGGAGCCGTGCAGGAGGCGCACGTGTCGGCCGTCTCGGGAGCCGAGGCGGCCCCCGACGAACACAGCCGCCAGTATGGCCTCGTGCTCAAGGTCGCATACCAGACCACCGCCGTTCTCTCCTGACCGCCCTCGCGGGTGACGGCGTCGCGAGGATGGACGGGTAGCGACCAATCAGGAGGCCTGGGCCATGGGACTGCAGATCGGCAAGGATGTCTTCGGCATCGCCAAGCAGAGCGGGAAGGGCGCGATTGCCGCCAACCCGTACTTCGCCTTCGGCCTCGCCGGCGGCGCCCTCACTGTCGACATCACGCAGGAACCGGACAAGCTCACCAGCGCCTACATCGCCGCGGCGGGCGCATACCGCAGCAAGATCGCGAACGGTGCCAAGTTCACGACGCGCGCCTTCGAGAAGTCCATCGGCCTGCTCCTGCTCGGCGCCCTCGGCTCTTCCACCCCGAGCGGCGGCGCGCCGGCAGTGGCCGCGGTTCTGACTACCGCGCTGGCCGGCGCGAATAACGACCTGACCTTCCTCGCCAAGACGGCCGGGACCGCGGGCAACTCCATCACCGTCGCGCTCGCCGCCGCCGACGCCGCCAACGAGGTGCTCAGCGTCGACGTGGCGAGCAGCGCCATCACCGTCAACCTCGCGACCGGCCCCGGCAAGGCCATCACCTCCACTGCCACTGAGGTCCGCAACGCGGTCAACCTGGACGCCGAGGCCAAGGCTCTCGTCACGGCATCCCTCGCGCCCGGCAACTCCGGCGCCGGCGTCGTCACCGCGCTGTCCGCCGCGAACCTCGCCGGCGGCGCTGCGGCCGGCGGCGGCGGCGCCTACACGCACGTCATCAAGCTCGGCGACGACCTCGACTACTTCACGGCCTTCGAGAAGAAGGGCGACGACACGATCGTGGCGGTGCGGGACTGCAAGTTCGACGAGCTGGAGCTCTCGTGGAAAGAGAACATGCCCCTGGAGGTTGGCGTCACCCTGATCGGCGGCCTGCTCTCCTTCCCCGCCACGTTCGTCCCGACTGTCGACGAGTCCGATACCTACGAGTACTTCACGCCGGTCGGCGGTGACTTCAAGTTCGATATCAGCGGCGACACGCCGACGACCGCCACGATCATCGCCGGCAAGATCGTGATCAAGCGCAATGTCGAGGCCAAGTTCTTCTCCGGCAGCATCGACGCCGGCGACGTGTACGAGGGCTTCTGCGAGGTTGAGGTCGCGCTCACCGTGCTGCCCGATGACATGGACCTATGGCGCGAGGTCGTGACCGGCGCGTCCGACGGCACGGCGGTCGGCGTCGACCCCGTGTACGGCTCCTTCGAGATCGAGATGGTGCGCGGCTCGGAGTCGCTGACGATCGTGGGCGCAAAGACGGCCTTCATCTGCGCCATGCCCGAAGCCGACCCCGAGGGCGGAGCCGCTGAGGTCGAGCTCGCCGGCATCGCCTACCGCACCACCGACACGCCGATCACCGTGACCCTCGTCAACGCGCAAGCGTCCTACTGAGCAAAGAAAAGGGGCAGCACGCATGTTCAAGGCACACGTCCGCTACCTCGGCGATCCTCCGCCAGAGGAGCAACTCGTAGCCGTTCACCCCGCCGACGAGATGCGCGCCAAGCGAGAGCTCTCCGGCAAACAGTATGTCGATACCGAGTACCGCCTCTACTACCACTGTTGGCTGGCGGCGCAGCGCTCTGAGCTGATCGCGAAGGGGCTGAGCTTCGACGCCTGGCTCGATACCGTCTCCGAGGTCGAGCCGGTGCCAACCGAGAAGGGCATCGCCGCGGCGCTCATGTCCGGGCTGATAGAGGAGAAGCAGGCTGAGTATCTGCGAAGTCAACTCGACCCGCAGGGTGAAGGCCTGGGGGAATCAGTTCCGCAGCCTTCCTGATCGCAGACGTGGCGCTGGCCTGCGGCTTCGGCCTCAACCTCGAACGCTGCGACGCCGAGGTGCTCGCCGCCGTCATGGCCCGGCTGGAACAGCGAGAGAAGGCCGCGAAGAGGGAGCAGTTGATGGCAAAGGCAAGGGAGCGGCTGCGGTGACTTCGTACAGCGGCAAGGTGACAGGGGCGAGCGGACAGGGCTTCTCCGCGGAGGTTCGCGTTGAGGGCCTGGAGCAGACCATCGCCGCGCTGCGCGCCCTGGAGCCCGAGGCGCTGAAGCGCATGAACAAGACGATTCGCGCGTCCCTGACCAAGGTCAAGAACGCCGCCTCCGCGAGCGGTCCGCCCGGACACCGCATGAGCTACCGCATCCGCGCCTCCAGTCGAGGCAAGCGCGTCGGCATGCGCCTCATGGCTGCGGACAAGGAAACCTCGATCTTCGAGTTCGCCGGGAGTAAGGGCCGCTCGCGCAGCCGTGGACCGATCACCCCGCAGGGTGCCGCGATGGTGCGCTGGCTCGACGGCTTCGGCAAGCCGGGCCGATTCATGTGGCATGCCTGGGATCAGCATAAGGACGCCTTCGAGCGCGACCTCAAGAGTGCTATCGGAGACGCCGAGCACGAGCTGCAGCGGCACCTCGACAGTATCGGTGAGGGGTACTAATGGCAGTCGTCGTATCCGTCTACGGCAAGGCAGACTTCAAGCAGATCAAGCGCGCCGAGAAGCAGCTCGCCTCGCTGAAAAAGGAGGCCTCCTCGGGAGGCTCGGTGTGGAAGAAGTTCGGCAGCGAGATCGCCGGCGCAGGCAAGTCCATGACCCTCTTCGCCTCCGTGCCGATCGTCATCGGCATGGGCGCCGCCGTCATGGCGGCGAGCAACCTCGAAGAGGAGATGAACAAGGTCAAGGTGGTCTTCGGCCAGTCCTCGGACGCCGTTGTCGACTTCTCCGAGACGGGCGCCAAGTCGCTGGGCATGGCGCAGCAGGAGGCACTCGCCGCGGCGGGCGCCTTCGGCAACCTCTTCAAGACCACGGGCCTCACAGACAAGGCCTCGGCCGACATGAGCATGAACTTCGTCAAGCTGGCGAACGACATGGCCTCGTTCAACAACATCCCCGTCGCGCAGGCCTTGGAGAAGCTGCGCTCCGGCCTCGTCGGCGAGGCGGAGCCGCTGCGCACCGTGGGCGTCCTGCTCTCCGAGGCGCGCGTGCAGGAAGAGGCCTACGCCTCGGGCATCGCCGCTCGCGGCTCCGTGCTCACAGAAGCGCAGAAGGTGCAGGCGCGCTACAACCTCATCCTCAAGGACACGAAGGTCCAGCAGGGAGACTTTGAGCGCACCTCCGGGAGCCTCGCCAACCAGCTCCGCATTCTGCGCGCCTCCGTGATCGACATGGCGGCGCAGTTCGGTACCGTGCTGATCCCCATGATCAAGCCAGTGGTCGGCATCCTCACCGGAGTCGCCAACGTGCTCGTGAAGATGCCGGCGCCGCTGCGCTACATCACGGTCGGCATCCTCGGCATCGTGGCCGCCACGGGACCTGTGCTGTGGGGCCTCGGCAGCATGGCCAAGGGCCTCGACAACGTGCGTCGTGGCGCCGACATCGCGCGCAGCGTGCTGACCACGGTGCCCGGCGTCCTTGGCAGGGTGGCGGGCGGATTCCGCGACTCGCGCGTCGCCGCGTCCGCATTCAGCGGCGCGGCGGGCACGCTTGGCGGCAAGCTGCGCAGCATGACGACGATGCTGGCGGGGCTGCCCGGCAAGATCAACGCCAGCATCCTCGCCATGGGCCTGTGGGTCGTCGCCATCGCCGCTGTAGCCGCCGCCGTGTACCTCACGGTGAAGGCCTTCAACGAATGGCAGCGGGCCGAGGACTTCCTCAATAAGCAGCGCGCCGAAGCGCAGAGCAACGAGGAGGCGCAGCTCGAGCGCGTGCGCAAGAAGTACGGCGAGAACAGCGACCAGTACCGGACGATGGTCCAGAAGATCAAAGAGGCGAACGCCGACCTGACTGCCAGTTACGAGAGCGAGCTGACGGGACTCGCCGGGTGGCTTGATGGCTGGGCGAAGAGCCTTGAGGGCGCGAGTTGGCTCAGCGGCCCCGCAAAGACCATCCTCGGAATTGTCGCGGGCGGCACAGCGCAGATCGCAGGCTGGGTAGGGCTGGCCTCCGGCGGCTACGTCCCCGCGACCCCCGGAGGCCTCGCGGCGGTGCTCGCCGAGGGCGGCGAGGGCGAGTACGTGGTCCCCGAGAGCAAGGTCGGCCGCTTCGCCCAGGCGGCCCTCGGAGGCGGCGCCGCACCGGCCGCACCGACGCACACGACCGTCATCGAGAGGCGCGTCACGCTTACCTGGCAGACCCTCACCGGCGAGCCCTCGCAGCGTGAGAAGCAGCGTCTCGCCGCGTGGCTCAAGCCGGAGCTCGACGGCATGGGCAACCGCGTCGCCGGCACGGGCTTCTAGGCAGTGCACTGGACCGCCCCCGGCCGCGCTCTCATTGCTTGGGACTCCGGGCAGGGTCCGCACTTCGCCCGGGGCCCCGGCGGCGCCGACCTGAAGCGCAAGGCGTTCGCCTCCTTCGACGTGTACCGCACAGCCGACCCCACCGACCTCACGGGCATCCTCATCGGCACGACGCGCGCCGAGGCCTTCTGCGACACCGACGCCCCCGAGGGCCTCATGGTCTGGTACCGGATCGTCGGGCGAACCAAGGACGGCGGCACGATCCCGGTCGGCGCGCGCGTGCCGGTCACCATCCCGACGAGGGCGTTCGCCAGCGACGACACTACGCCGCCTTCGCCTCCAGACCACTTCAAGGCGCGCCTGAGACGCACGGGCAAGCTGCTGACCTGGCAGGCCTCCTGCGACGCTGAGTCGGGCCTGCTTGCGTACATGGTCTACGACGCCGACCAGGACCAGCCCGACAGCGTGGTGTGGGCGATCGACCCCGCGCAGGCGACGTCACACGCGGTGCGCCGCTTCCTTGACCGCACGACGAACAAGAAGAAACGCTACCGGCTGCGCGCCATCGACTGCGCGCTGAACCTGTGCCCGACAGGCCCGGTGGCCGGCAAGAGCGCCGAGGGCTGGACCGTGTACACGTTCCTCGATTCATCCCGCTTCGAGATCGTGGTCAAGGAGACACTCGACGCGGACGTTCTCGTGGTGGGCGGCGGCGGCTCCGGCGGCGGCGGCATCGAGGGCGGCGGCGGCGGCGGCGGCCGTATGCTCGACCTGCACGGCCAGACCATCGTCGCCGGCGAGGACGGCGACGTGATCGTGGGCGAGGGCGGCGGTTGGGTCGACACCATTGACGCCCAGGCGAACCTGCGTGGGAACCCCGGTGAGGACAGCTCGTTCGGCCCATGGACGGCCAAGGGCGGCGGCTACGGGGGCTCTGAGGGGGAGCGAAGTGCGTCGCACGAGTGGCTGACCGAGGGCGACTACCAGCCCGGGTACCAGCCCTGGTACTACAACGCCGGCGATGGTGGCTCCGGCGGCGGCGGCGGCCCCTGGGACCCGGAGGACGAATACCCGCCCTATCAGCCCGATCCCGCATGGCAGACTCCCGGGCGGCCGGGCCAGGCGATCGACCCCGACTACAGCTTCGACACTTACATCCCCTACGACCCGGAGCATCCGCCCGAGGGGGCCGTTGGTCAATGGGAAGACATGGAGACCGGCCTGACCTACTGGTGCGTCACGAAGCAAGGCGGACATGACGGCGGGCCAGGGGCAGTGGGCGACAACTCCTTCTGCGGCGGCGGCGGCGGGGGCGCGTTCGCGGACGGCGGGCACCAGCCTTACTACTGGTACAACCAGTATGACGAGGTCTCGAGCTGGAACCCGGTGTGCGGGGGGCACGGCGTGGCCTGCAATATCCGAGGCTGGCACGGGTACGAGGAGTCGTTCAAGACCGTCCTCTTCTCGGACTGGTTCGCCGGCGGCGGGCAGGGGGTGTGGCGCAACATGGGGTGGCCCCGCCCAGGGGGGGCGCCTGGATACGCGGTCCTTTGGCATGGCCTGGTGAGTAGCGGGGAAGGCGGCACGCCGGGGTCGCCGGGGGCGATGAACACCGGCCAGGGCGGCGGCGGCGCCGGCAAGAACGGCGGCGCGTGGGTCTATCCACCGTATACGGGGCCTGACGAGTGGTGGATGGACCCCGAGGTGCCGCGGACGTGGGTCAACGCACCCGTGGGGGCGGACGGGCCTCCCGGCGCTCGTGGCATTGTCGTCATTCGTATCCGTACTGCCGACGAGGACCTCGTCACGTACCCGATGATCACCGGGACCGACCCGGACCCGGAACACAACGAGTTCGGGCTGCCTGTCTGCCTCTGCGATGACCCGCACGTGCGCATTCGGCGCCTGCCTGGCTACATGACCCACGACGATGCCCCCGGCGATGAGCAAGGTCCCAGCACCTACGAGGACAGGCACTGATGTCCGGCACCCACGCCGTCATTCCCCATCGCCTCATCCCCGGCGCCAGCGTGAGCATCGCGCCCGGCGCCATCAACCTCTCGCTCAAGAACCTCGAGGCCTACGGCTTCGGCACCGCCGATTGGGACCAGTATGAGGCGCCGCCCGCCGAGGGCGACGAAGCCACGATAACTCTCGAGGGGGGCGTGGCCTTCGTCGGCAAGGTGAAGACCGTCAGCGGCGGCGTTGGCGAGCGCATTCTCTACCACGTCTCGTGCGCGGGGCGCGCCGACGAGCTCAAGGCCAACGGGGCGATCGAGGGCGTGTTCATCGACCGCGACCTCGCGCAGTGGCGGGCGATGGACTCCGGATGGGAGGACTGGCCAGATGGGCAGATCAACGTCGAGATCACCGACAAGCTCGCCTTCTTCTGGCCGACGATCGAGCCGGACAGTGGCACTGACCTCGTGCTCGTCGACACCAGCGAGCCGAAGACCGGGTACGGCAGCTATGCCGGCAACGTCGCGCCGCCCTTCCACGTCACCGACTTCCCCGCCGGCAAGACCCTGTGGAGCGCCGCCTACTACCAGATCGGCGGCGGCGCCACGAGCAAGCGCATCTCGAGCGTGTCCTTCGTTCCCGTGGCCGACTTCACGCAGACCGCCATCGACTCGCTCACGACGCCCGACTACAACGCCCCGATTCCGCCGGTGGTCCCGACCGGCGAGGACGCCGACTTCTACGGCACGACCGAGGTCGAAAAGAACCACTTCGCCACCTACCCGGACATGCCCCTGTGGAGCGGCCTGTACGGGGCGACGGCGCCCGAGAACGGCTTCCTCGGCGTCTATGCCTGCGACGACCTCGCGGACCTGCCGACCGAGAGCCCCGAGGCCATGGAGAGGGACTCGCACCTCGTCTACAAGTTCGCCCACTGCCTCTACGAATCGGCGTCGCGCGTGACTCTCGATGTGGACGCGAAGTACGTGGTCTTCTACGCCGCGTACAAGCCCATCCGCTGCCCTGAGAGTCAGCTCGCCTGGTACAGCCTCGACGCCGCCCACCTCGTGCGTCGCGCATGGTGCGCCCGCACCCGCCTCATGGCGCAGCGCGGCCAGTGGGCCTTCATCTACGGCATGGAGGTCTGCGCTCAGGGCTACAAGCCGCTCACGCCCGGCGGCGACGACGACCTCGCGCGAGCCTTCCGCATCCTCGCGCCTGGCTGCGACGTGAAGCCGATGATTCTGCCGCACCCGCTCGACGGCAGCCCCGGCACGACCATCGCGCTGCGCAACGCGACGACGCTGCCGGCGGCCGTGGCCGACCTGCTCGCCATGTACCCCGTCGACGTTTCCTACGGCTGGTGGGACGACGACGTGCTGCGCATCCGCGAGCTGCCCGACGGCGCCTATGCGGTGTTCGATGTGCCCGGCGTCGACACGACCGGCGCCGGGACCTCCAGCGAGGGCGCCGTCGACCTCGTGCTCGTCAGCTACATGGCGCCCGCCGCGACGCCGGCCAAGGGCAAGCTCGCGGTGGCGGCGCCGTCCTTCCTGATCGTGGACAAGGAAGGAGCCTATGAGCTGGTCGATGAGTCGTGGACGCCGGGCGCCACAGATCGCGTGGTGTCCATCGACGGCACGGGCGCCAGCGGCATCCTCGCGGCGGCGCGCATGGGTCAGTCTGTGGCCATCGAGCAGCGACCGGACCAGGGCTGCGGATCCGTGACCCTCAAGGCAATCGCCGGTGCCAGCCTCGTGCGCCCCGGGCGTGCGCTCTCCGGCCCCGGAGTGGCGGCCGACACCGTCATCACGGGCGTATCCGTGGACGTTGGCTCCGACACCGTGACGCTCGACCTCGGGCACTCCGGCTACGTCGGCCGCTTCCCCGCCAACGCCCCGGGCGTGCCGCTCTCGACGACGCCGACGAACCCCAACAAATCCGCCACATCACTCGACCTCCGGCGCAGCGCCGGCTGAAAGGGAGACCAGATGACTGTCCTCTCATCCGACCTCAAAGCGTTTCTCTCGGGCGGCGCGAGCAACGCCGACCCGCGCCTCTCGATCGGCGGCGCGAAGTCGTCCGTCGAAGTCTCGGCGACCGCCCTCAACAACTTATTCGATGACGTGACCGGCACGGAGGCCACGGCGGGCGTGACTCGGTACCGCTGCATCTACATTACGAACACGAGCGCCGACGTGGCCGGCTGGCCTGAGCCTGTTGGCTGGATAGGCTACCAGCCGCGCCACCCGGACAGCCCCTACACCGCCGACGGCGAGACCTACGCCTTCGCCTTCGCCGCCGAAAAGAACGCCGCGGTCGCAGCTCTCGCCAACGAGAACACGGCGCCGAGCGGGCCGACCTTCTCCACGGCGTCGAGCAAGGGCGCGGGCGTCGCGCTCCCGGACCCCGACTACGTCGAGGACGACTACGTGGCCGTCTACCTGCGGATGGTGACGCCGAGCTCGCAGGCGCAGAACGCCGGCTCCGAGTACCAGCTGTGCATCGAGAACCCGTGAGTCGAGGCGGCTGAACATGGCCCTGGTCACAGACGGCCTCATAGGCTGGTGGAACGCCAGCGAGCAGGACGGCTCGACCTGGCCTGACCTTTCCGGCAACGGCCATGACCTGAGCGTCGCCAACGCCGACTGGCAGAGCGACGGCGGCATCCCCTACCTGCGCTCTGACCAGGGCGACGGCACCAAAGCCACAAGCTCGGATGCGGCCTTCCAACTGGGCAGCGGGGCGCGCTCGCTCTGCGTGTGGACCAAGTACCCAGCAGGGAGCGTGGCCGATAACCGGGGCATCGCCGGAAAGATGAGCGAATCCAGCCCCTACCCGGGCTGGGGCCTCGTCTGGAACGGCAACGGCTACGTAGTGGCGCACATCATCCAGGACGCGGGCAGCACCATCATGACGGTGACGCGCTCGTCCACACCGGACACGTCGTGGCACATGGTGGCCCTCACCTACGACGGCTCCTACTTGAAGCTCTACTACGACGGCAGCCTCGTGGGCACATCCGGGGCGCACACCTACGACACCGACAACGCCAAGGACTTCGCCATCTGTGGCCTCGGATCGGCGCAGAGCACAGGCGTATGCGGCAACGTGCGCGCGGCACTCGTGTACGACACGTGCCTGAGCGCGACAGACGTCTCTGACAACTACGCGGCCGGGCCGGACCCACCCGCGGTCTACCATGGCGAGACCCCTATCGTGGACGGCGACTATACCGTCATCTCGTTCCTCGCAAGCGGCGACTTCGTCACGCCCGACGGCGTCACGACGGTGCGGGCGCTTCGCGTCGGCGGCGGCAGCGCCGGGGCGAAGGGCACGCCGGGCACCTGCTATGGAGGCGCCGGCGCCGGTGGCGGCGTCGTAGAAGATACCTCGGACGTGAGCGTGAGCGGGACCATGGCCGTGGTCGTGGGCGTTGGCGGGGCGGGGCAATCGGCAGCGCACTCGGTCGGCCCAGCGGGTGCTGACTCATCATTCGCGGGGACGACGGCGTACGGCGGGGCCGCTTCGTCCTCCTACCCGTCAGGCGTCGGAGCCACCTCGGGAGCGCCGCAGAGCAACGCGGGGGCGGGCGTGGGCGGACTCCCGCACTCTTACGAGGGTGCGGGCGGCGGCGGGGCCGGTGGCACGCCCTCGAACCCGCAGAACGGCGGTCCGAGCGTCTC
>Ga0194057_10000242_pt1 | contig 28170 bp, 26 predicted proteins | sample SepL4415m_MetaG_FD_155474 | JGI IMG/M metagenome (GOLD analysis project Ga0194057, IMG submission 155474) | Anoxic zone freshwater microbial communities from boreal shield lake in IISD Experimental Lakes Area, Ontario, Canada - Sep2016-L442-15m | ecosystem: Environmental > Aquatic > Freshwater... | reverse complement strand
CTTGTCTTCGGCTGTCGCAGACAGTAGACTATTCTAGGTATGTCCACAGTCACACTCGATATTCTCGATCCATCGCAGTTGAAATGCGGCAAACCTAGCCGAGAGGATCTCAATCCCGGTGAGTGTTTGTGTTCTTTTTGCACGGCGAAGTGCTGTCGCTACTTCGCCCTGGCGATGGATAAGCCAACCACTTGGCGTGACTTTGACCACATGCGATGGTTTTTATTGCACGAGAGGGCGAGCGTTTTCATCGAAGGCGGCGACTGGTATCTGATCGTCCACACGCCTTGCAAGCACCTGCAACCCAACAGCCTCTGCGGTATCTACGATACTCGTCCCAAGATTTGTCGCGCCTACACGACCGACAAGTGTGAGTACGACGAGAATTGGGTCTACGACCACTATTGGGAGGCGGCCGAACAGGTAGCGGAATACGCTGAAGCCGTGCTGGGCCCACGTCGCGGCGAGAGTTTTCGCAGCCAAAAACCCAAGTCCGGAATGCCGTAGGGTGTGGTCGACAGGCACCGTGCGCAGCATGGTCGGCGAAGCCCCACCACAAAACTACAAATTGCGAAGTTCGGCTTCGAGATCCATGGCTCCGTGCAGAATTCGCAAAATATCAATGGCCGCGTGATGTTCGATATAGAAAATCAGGTGGTTTGGAAACCCCTTGATGCGGCACACTCGCAATTGTGCAAACTCGGGAATATCTGATACAAATCTGCCGCCCATGCTGGGAAATTCAGCTAAGTATTCTAGCGTCGCCTCTGTTTGCAGCAGAAAACGAACTGCCGCATCAAGGCTCCGTTTGCCAATATAGTCGGCAATCGCCTCAGCGTCCCTTGCTGCCTGAATTCGCCGCAATACTTGCACTGCCACGGACTAACCTTTTTGATGACGTTGGATTACTCGCTGTCGAATCTCCAGCCATTCTTGGCTTGTCCATTCCACGGCAGGTCCACTCTCAAGCCCCTTCATGAGGGTGGTTTCAATTAATGAACGGCTCCGTCGTGCTGCGTCAACCAGAGCCACAATATACTCACCTGTGTTGGCAAATTGCCCTGATTGAATCTTGGCATCAACAAAATTTTGCAGATCGCTCGGCAGTTCCAGAGGAATTGTCGCCATTTTTGAAATCCTTGTGTCTACCCTGTTTGTGCTGTCAGCAGGATTTTAACATGCCACCTTGCCTCGCACATAGGATTATACCGTTTGTTCTGTCCCGCCACATACCTGACCACAATGTTAAGATGGGTTTTTGTAATTTGCCCTGCCAAAATGGCAGATATACGGTGATCAATCATGGTCAATGGCAGACTTGGGCCGATTTTTCTCACTTGCGGCCGACAGTCCTGAAATCGTAAGATATTATGTAGTTGAGACTTACTGACACGAAGTTCGACCTTACGAAAAAGATCTTCGCTGCGGTATTCGACTTGCTAGTTGTAACCGTCAGGAAACGGCCCATGCTAGGCTGCCTGCTGCCATGATCATTACCGATCCATCTCTACTGATTAGCGACGACGACTTGAATTTTCGGGAGACGTTGGAAAGCGTCTTTGCCCCGCGGGGTTTTCGTATTCTTTTGGCAGGTGATGGCGAAGAGGCTCTGCATATTGTCCGCACCCAGGAAGTACACTTGGCTCTGTTGGACATGCACATGCCCAGGCTCACCGGACTAGAGACCTTGCGTCAGGTCAAGCAGTTCAAGGCGATGCTGCCCTGCATTTTGATGTCGGCCCACTGCGACGAGTTACTCATCGAGCAGGCTCGCTCGGCCCATGCGTTTCTTGTCCTGTCCAAAACCGTCACCTTGCGGCAGATCATCGGTGCCGTTTGGCATGCCCTGGAGCGGACGTATCATTGGCACGAACAGCGAGCGGATTAACGGACATGCGCGTTCGGGCATGTATCCGTAGTCGCAAGTGCTTTATGCCAAAAGCTTTGTATCCGCACATGGAACCGGAAGATCACTTGTTCGCTTGTCCTAATCGGGCTGCAAATGGGAACCTGGGCAAAAAAGACACCCCTTATGGGTGTTCCTGAAATTAATGCCTCACTACTTCAGCACCCACCTGTTCCCAAATCACCAAAATCGTGTATAATAGTCGGTTTGTCAACCAAGCTAGTTTTGAATAGGTATTCCCCCGATGGCCAAGGGTAAGAAAAAATCAGAAACGGTGTTTCTCGTCTGCAAAGAGACCGGCGAGCATAACTACTCGCTCAAGCGAAAGTCTGGCGGCGAGAAGCTGACGCTCAAGAAGTACTGTCCGACGTGCCGGAAGCATACCGAGCACAACGAGAAGAAGAAGTAAGCCCCCTTTGTAGAACGGAATTTATTCTGTTCCGGCGTTAAAATCCGTTCCCATGAAGAAACCGCGACGGTGCAGAGAATGCATCGCGCCCGTGAGCTGCACGCGCGGCCACTTCGTAGAGGGTTGCGAAGCGGCTAGCCGTTGGCCACCAACGACGGATCGTTCATCATGGCCAAGCGATGGCATATTCGTTCGCACGATCCCGTGAGCATTGCCTCGTTGCAACGCGCGGCGGGCGTGCCGGATGTGGTTGCTCAGTTGCTCATCTGCCGCGGCATTACCGATCCGGCCAAGGCCCGTTCGTTTCTCGATCCCAAGCTCTCGGACCTCTATGATCCCGAGACCTTGCCCGGCTGCCGCGAAGCTGCCCAGCGGATTCACGCCGCAGTCCAGGCCAAGCGGCGGATCGTGATTTATGGCGACTACGACGTCGATGGCATGTCGGGTACCGCCGTACTCTATCTCTGCCTGAAGTTGCTGGGAGCCGAAGTCAGCTATTATGTGCCACACCGCATCGACGAAGGCTATGGGCTGAACCGCGAGGCCGTGCAATCGTGGGGCAACGGCCGGGCTTCGCTGATGATCACCGTTGATTGCGGCATCAGTGCCGTGGAAGAGGCAGTCGTCGCCCGCGAGTGCGGACTGGAACTGATCATCACGGACCACCACACTATCGGCGCGCAACTGCCCGAGGCGGCAGTGATCGTGCATCCCCAGTTGCCCGGCAATTATCCTTTCAGCGGCCTGAGTGGTTCGGGGGTTGCTTTGAAAGTTGCCTGGGCACTCTGCCAGCAGGCCAGCGGAGCGCAAAAGGTCAGTCCGCGCATGCGGGATTTCCTTGTCCAAGCGGTTGGATTGGCAGCCCTAGGGACCGTAGCCGACGTTGTGCCGCTGGTCGATGAGAATCGCGTGCTGGTGTATCACGGACTAGAGAGCCTTGCTCGCTGCCCAACGCTTGGGCTGGCGACGCTCATGAAGATTGCCAAGATCGAGCCTAAGACCAACGGCGACGGCAAGCCCCGCTTGGATAGCGAGGACATCGCATTTTCGCTGGCCCCACGATTGAACGCGGCCGGCCGCTTGGCCCAGGCCCAATTGGGCGTGGAGTTGTTGGTGACGGATCGGCCCGATCGCGCCTTGGAGTTAGCCCAATATATCGACCAGCTCAACGGCAGCCGCCAGACGATTGAGCGGAGTATGCAGCTTGCCGCGAAGAAGCAGATCGACGAACACTTCAACGAAGCCGACGATCCGGCATTCGTACTCGCCGAACGCGGCTGGCACGCCGGCGTTATCGGCATCGTGGCCGGACGACTGGCCGAAAAACATCATCGACCCGTCGTGCTCATCTCCTTGGATCAGATGGGGATGCGGGCCGGTGTCGGCTCGGCGCGAAGCATTCCGGGATTCGATTTGCATGCGGCCTTGGAAACTTGCGACGAGTGCCTGCTGGCCCATGGCGGTCATGCGGCGGCGGCAGGTCTGAAGATCAAAGAAGACCAGATTGACGCCTTCCGCACGGCCTTTTGCGAAGTGGCCGCGTCGGAGATCAGCGAGCAGCAGCGCGTGGCCGATTTGTTGATTGACGCCGAGTTTCCCCTGAGTGCATTCACCATGAAAACCGTCTGCCAGATCGAGCGGCTCGCTCCCTTTGGACAGCACAACGCTCGGCCTTTGCTCTGTGCCACGGGCGCGACGCTGGCCGGCCCACCCAAAGCGATCGGGACGGGCGGGCGGCATCTCTCCTTGCGGCTGTCGCAGCACGGCATGAGCCTGCGTGCCGTGGCCTTTGGCGGGGCTGAATGGGCTGAACCAATGATGGCCCTGAATCGACCCTTCGACATCGCCTTCCGGCCCGTCATCAATAGCTACCAGGGGCGGCACAATGTCGAGTTGCACTTGGTCGATTGGCGGGAAGGAGGGTAGGATAAAAATGACGAAGCTCGAATGACGAATGTCGAAGGGGGCATTCGCAATCCAAAGTTTCGTCATTCGTCATTCGTCATTCCTTAGCCCTCATGCCCGCCGCCGCCCTCCAACACGACAAGCTGATCATGCTAGGGCAACATCTCCAGGCCCGCGGTATCTGCGATTCTCGCGTGATCGACGCCATGGCGCGGATTCCTCGTGAGCAGTTTATTGACGAGTCACTCCGGGCCGAGGCATACTCCGATCGGGCCTTGGGGATCGCTTGTGGGCAGACGATCAGCCAGCCGTACATCGTGGCATTGATGACGCAGGCCCTGGCATTGCGGGGCAACGAGCGCGTGCTGGAGATCGGCACCGGCAGCGGATACCAGACGGCCATTCTTGCCGAACTTGCTCGGGACGTTGTGAGCATCGAACGGCACGCGGCCCTTTCACAACAGGCTGCGGGGCGGTTACTTGAATTGGGTTATGATCGCGTCAAGTTGGTTGTGGCCGACGGCACGCTCGGCTGGCCCGCCGACGCCCCCTACGATCGCATTCTCGTCGCTGCCGCCGCGGCCACGGTGCCGCAGCACTTAATTGACCAACTGGTTTCCGGCGGGATTCTTGTCATTCCCGTGGGCAGCCGCGATCACCAAGTGTTGCAGGTGATCCACAAGGTCGGCAACGAGCCACGGATCGAACCGCTCACCGCCTGCCGCTTCGTGCCGCTGGTCGGCGAGGAAGGCTGGCCAGAGGAGTAGGATTATGCTAGCCTATCAGTATTCCGTTCTTCTCAAACAGCTTTTCCAAGGAACCCATTGATGGAAATTCGCAAAGCCGTGATCACCGCAGCGGGGCCGAACCAGGATCGCTTGCCGTTGCAACGGTTCGTCGATCTGGACGGCATGGAAAAGACGGCCTTGCAGATCATCCTCGAAGAGATCATTGCCGCCGGCATCGAAGAAGTCGGCATCGTCGTCCGCCGCGGTAGCCAGCAGGTCTATCGCGAGGCGGCCGGTGACTACTCGCGGTTGCTGTCCTTCGTCGAACAGCCAAGCCCGCGCGGCTATGGCGAGGCTTTGTATCGCGCGGCCCCACTGGTCGGCGGGCAGGCATTTCTGCACCTCGTGAGCGACCACCTCTACGTCAGCCGGCAAGCGCGGCGATGTACTCAGCAGTTGGTCGAAGCAGCCCGAGCGGAAAACTGCTCGATCTCCGCCGTGCAGCCTACCCGCGAGAGCATGCTCCGCCACTACGGGGCCATTGGCGGCTCGCCCATCGCCGGCCGTAGCGGCCTTTATCGCATCGAGCGGGTATTGGAAAAACCGACGCCCACCTGCGCCGAGCAGCAGTTGGTCGTGCCGGGGCTGCGGGCAGGCCATTACCTGTGCCTTTTCGGCATGCATGTGCTGACGCCCCAGGCGATGGAGTTGCTCGGTCAGGCCGTTGCCGAGGCTCCCACGGGCGACGGCAGCCCACCGATCATGCTCACGCCCGCGCTGGAGAAGCTGGCCCAGTGCGAGCGTTACCTGGCCATGGAACTCGAAGGGACGCGTTACAACATCGGCGTAAAGTACGGTCTGCTCACTACGCAGCTTGCACTGGCCCTGAGCGGTAGTGACCGCGAGGAGATTTTGGCAAAGATCGTGGAACTGCTGGCAACCCGCTGACCCTTGGGAGTGCGGAAATTCATTACCGCTTTCTCTTTTTTCTTACGGCACCGGATCCAGCTTGCCTCATCACGCCTTTCGCAACTCTCTAATTTGAAAAAGACAGGTGCCAAAGCCTTGTCAAGACCTTGCCGAGATCGGGTAGAGCAGGGATAATGTCTTCTGGACCTGGGTTTCCGAACTTTACTCACCAATACTCTGCCGAAAGAAAGCGTAACCATGAAAATTGCCACGATCGAGACCAACAAAGGCACCATCCGCGCCGTCCTACATGCCGACAAGGTGCCGAAAACGGTCGCCAACTTCGAGAAACTTGCCGCCAAAGGCTTTTACAATGGCCTGAAGTTCCACCGCGTCATTGAGGACTTCATGATCCAGACCGGCTGCCCCAAGGGCACGGGCACCGGCGGCCCGGGTTATGATTTTGAAGACGAGTTTCACAAGGATCTTAAGCACGTCGGCCCTGGCGTGCTTTCCATGGCCAACTCGGGACCGAACACCAACGGCTCACAATTCTTCATCACCCACATCGCAACCCCCTGGCTGGATCGCAAACACTCCGTCTTCGGCCAGGTGATCGAAGGCCAGGATATCGTTGATGCAATCAAGCAGGGCGATAAGATGGTCAAAGTCACGGTGACGGAAGAGCCGGACAAGAAGTAGATTCCAATAAATTTGGAGATCGCCATGCAGTGGGTGCGGGCTTGTTACTGGATGCTGATTCGCTTTCTGACCCGGTTCCGTTACCGGGTTCGCGTGGAAGGACTAGAAAAACTCCGCGACCTTCGCGGCCCAACGCTGGTGATGCCCAATCACCCAGGACTGATCGATCCGCCGCTGGTACTCTCGAATGTTCGCATTCCAGGTGGAATGCGGCCGATCGTCACGACCGGCATGTATCGCAAACCGCTTCTCTACCCGCTCATGCGGCTGGTCAACGCAGTCGAGGTGCCGGAAATGGAGGAGCAGAGCCGCAACGCCCGTGAACAGACGATGACGATGATCGACACCATCGTCGAGGGGCTAAACCGCGGCGAGAATTTCCTGATCTATCCGGCCGGCCGAACTGAACGGCGGGGAATCGAGGAAATTGGCGCCACGCGGGCTGTGGCCGATCTTTTGGAACGCTGCCCACAGGCCAACATCGTGCTGGTCCGCACCCGTGGTGTCTGGGGCAGCATCTTCACAATGGCCTACACGGGCGGGCATCCAGACCTGGGACGCAGCGTTGTCCGGGCCTTCGGCTGGGTGTTCGCCGCATTGTTTGCCTTTCTACCGCGGCGGAATGTGACCATGACGGTCGAGTGGATTGATCGCCGCGACCTGCCCGGCATCACCCGTGACAAGCTCAATCCGTTTTTGGAAGAGTGGTACAACCGCGGCGCACCGGAGAAGCCGACCTTTGTGCCGTTCAGTTTTCTGTTTGGCCCACGGAAGCACGAATATCCCCCGCTGATCAAGACCGGCCAGGTTGATCTGACCAAGATTCGGCCCGCCACGATCCGCGCGGTCAACGAACTGGTCGAAGAGCGGCTCAAGCGGCCGCTTTTAGCCGAAGAGAATTCCGCCGAGATGCTCTTGGAGCGGCTCGGGCTTGATAGCCTGGAGCGGATGGATTTGGCCCTGCATATTGAAGATCGCTTTAGCTTCCGCAGTGATCGCGTGGCCGACACACTCGGCGAGCTTTGGGCCTTGGCAGAGGGACAACTTTCCACGAGCGGAAACAAGCCTGAGTCAGTCCCCGCGGCATGGAGCGTGCCACCGAGCAACCAAGAAGAACCGGCCGTACTTGGCGAGACGCTGGCCGAGGCATTTGTCCGCCGCGTGCTCAAGCATCCCGACGACGTTGTTGCCGCCGATCGCATTTCCGGAGTGCTCAGCTACCGCAGGCTGTACGTCGGTGCGCGACTGATGGCGAAGCGATTTCGGGCACTGCAAGGTAGCAGGCACACTCCGTGTGCCGTCCACCCATCTGCTCCAGCAGGTGAAAATAGGCTGTCGGAGCCAAGCGACGCAAAAGTTGGGGCAGGCGGCACAGGGACTGTGCCTGCTACTTTGGATCCTATCGGCGTGCTGCTTCCCGGTTCGGTAGCGGCCGACGTGGTTTTCTTCGGCTTGCACCTAGCCGGTAAACTCCCCGTGCTGCTGAACTGGACAACTGGCCCCGCCAACCTAGCCCACGCGGTCAAGACGCTGGGCATCCGTTACATCATCACGTCCAAGAAGCTGATCGACCGGCTCGGCATCCAGATCGAAGGGGCCGAATACCTGTTTTTGGAAGATGTCCGCGGCGGCATCGGCAAGCTGGAAGCGGCGATGACGTTGCTTTCGACCTACGTTCTGCCCAGCCGATTGCTGCACGGATTGCCGCAGCCGGAGATTGACGTCCCGGCGGTTGTCCTCTTCACCTCCGGTTCGGAAAGCACACCCAAGGCGGTGCCGCTCTCGCATCGGAACCTGATTTCAAACGTGCGTGCGTCGCTCACTGTTTTGCAGGCGAGCCACGGCGACGTGTTGCTGGGCTTTTTGCCGCCGTTCCATAGTTTCGGACTGTTGGGCAACATCTTGGCCCCAATCCTTGGCGGCATTCGCGTGGCCCATTATCCTGACCCCACCGACGCGGCGGGACTGGTCCGCACCGCATCCACCTACAAGACTTCGATCGTGGTCACCACGCCGACGTTTCTCAGCTATATGTTTGGCGCGGCGCGTCCTGAGGATCTTGCGTCACTACGGGTTATTGTCACCGGCGCGGAAAAATGCCCCGAGGCCCTCTTTGAACGCGCCAAACAGATGATTCCTCATGCGTTCATCCTTGAAGGCTATGGTATTACGGAATGTTCACCGGTCGTGGCGGGCAATCTGCCCGGCAAGATCAAGCAAGGCACCGTTGGGCCGCCCGTAGCCGGCGTGGAAGTCTGCCTCGTCGATCCCGATTCGCATCAACGCCTACCCACCGGGTCTACCGGCATGTTACTGGTCCGCGGACCGTCGATTTTCAATGGCTATTTGAACTACAACGGGCCCGACCCGTTCACCGAGGTTGACGGCAAGCGGTGGTACGTAACGGGCGACCTTGTGCGACTGGACGAGGACGGCTACATTCACTTCTGCGGACGCCTGAAGCGGTTTCTCAAGATCGGCGGCGAGATGGTTTCCCTTCCGGCCTTGGAAGAGCCGCTCAGCCGGCTCTACCCACCCACGGAAAACGGCCCGCAGGTGGCGGTCGAAGGCATTGATGCCCCCAGTCGCTGGATCGTGCTTTATACGACATTGGACATTTCGCTCAAGCAGGCCAACGCCATTCTGGTCGAGGCCGGATTCCGTGGCGTGATGCGGCTAGATGCCGCGGAACGCATCGAGGCGATTCCCGTGCTGGGCACCGGTAAGACGGATTACAAGGTTTTACGAAAGCTGGCGGCGGAACGGCGTAATTGAACAGGGTGGAAGAGGTCAACATGAAACTCAAGGGTTATATCCCCAGCACCTAGAGAGACACGCTCTCCCTTGATCACGACGGATCGAAACTAGGAATCCTCAAGAGTTGCCCGCTAAGGGTTGGCGCACAAATAACTGTCGTGTTTTGCCCACTCGCCGAGCGGGGGCAGACGGCACACGGAGTGTGCCTGCTACTTTTCTTGCGACAGTTATTTCTGCGCCAGTCCTAAATGGTCACGGGTCTCCCGGTCCGTTAATACGCGCCCTTGCAACCCAACACCTTCATCGGCGTCCGCCAGAGCAAATTGAGGTCGGTCGCCAAACTCTGGTTCCGCACGTACCAGAGGTCCATCCGCGACCATTCCTCGAAGCCGATGTCGCTGCGTCCGCTGACCTGCCAGAGGCAGGTCAGTCCCGGCTTCACCGCCAGACGACGAAGCTGCCAAAAAGCGAATCGGGTAACTTCTCGAACGTCCAGTGGACGCGGACCGACCAGCGACATCTGCCCGAAGAGTACGTGGAGCAACTGCGGCGTCTCGTCGAGGCTCGTCTTCCGCAGGATGCGGCCGAGACCGGTGATCCGTGGGTCGCGGCGATTCTTGAAGACAGGGCCTGTGCTCTCGTTGGCTACCGTATGCTTGATCTTGTCGGCGTCCAGACGCATCGTGCGGAACTTGACCATCAGGAACGTCTTGCCTAGGTGGCCGGCGCGACGCTGCCAGAAAAACGGATTGCCCCGCGTAGTGATTGTCAGCACGATGAGCAACGTGAGCAACACCGGCGAGAGGAGAAGAATCAGGGCCAGTGACCCGACAATGTCGAGCAATCGTTTGGCGGTCTGGTAAGTGACCGAGGGGTTCCCTTCCGGAGCAACGACCGGACGACCGGCAGAGAGATTGCGGCTAATGAGCGAGACGGGCGGCGTCGGCAAGGTGTTCATCAGGATCATTGCGAATTCCTCGTATTGGTCTGGACGGTATCGAGTGGCTAATGGAGGAGCAATTGGCGCGCCAAAACCTTTCTTCGCCATGCAGACGGCCGTTTACATCGCATAATCGTTGCCACCGGATCAAAAATGGCGTTTACCCCACCTATCCAGACGCGCCATGCGTTGCGAATTAGCGACGTCGGCAGCGAGAAAAGCAACGCCGGGATCCGTGCCATGACGTAGGGTTTGATGAGATGAATCAGTTGTCAGTTGTTAGTTGTCAGTTGTCAGTTGTCAGTTGTCAGTTGTCGGTTGTCGGTTGTCGGTTGTCGGTTGTCGGTTGTCGGTTGTCGGTCGCGAAACCACAAGCGGCTTTCAATTTTCAATTTTCAATTCCCTCCCTTCCTATGGAACTCCTCGCCACAATCACCGCCGCCTGCGTGCTGGTCTGGACCGGAGTGATCCTGTTGCGCGGTGGACCGCTGGCCGGATGCCTGATGTTCATGGCGGTGGCGACCTGTTTGAGTACCGAATTCCTAAGCTTCAATGTCGGCACGGTGCGGCTGACGATCGATCGCGTCTTCTGGGGCGTGGTGATGTTGCTCTATCTAATCTGGCGACAGCGTGGGTGGACCGAGCCGAAACCGCTTCAAGCGGCCGATAAAGCGGCCTTGGCTCTGGTCGCTTACCTCACCGTGCGAACGCTCCTGACCGATCCCCATGGCACCGGCCTGACGCCCGTCGTGAATCTGGTCCTGTGGTACATCATGCCGCTGGGCATCTATTGGGTCGTGCGACAGATGCGGATCGATCGCCCGCAAAACACCATGATTCTCACCTGCCTAACGCTTTTTGGAATCTACCTGGCGATAACGGTGATCGCCGAGCGGTTTGGGGTTTACTCGCTGGTCTATCCTCGCTACATCGTGACCTCGATGACCGATAAGACGGCCGAATTCGTGGGGCGCGGCCGCGGTCCTCTGTTGCATCCCATCATCACCGGCATTCAGTTGGCGGCCTGTTTCAGCGCGGCGTTGATGTTCTGGCCACGTTGCGGCCGTTTCGGACGCTGCGGTTTGTTGCTTACGTCGCTGGTTTTCGCATTGGCCTTCTATAGCACGATGACTCGCAGCGTCTGGATGGGTGCCGGGCTGGGGTTGGTCGTGATTGTGGGGCTGAGCATGCCTTTGAACTGGCGCGCGCCCGTGCTGGGGGTGGCCGTTCTGCTGACCGGGGTCTTTGCCGCAGCCAACTGGGAACAGTTCGTGGCCTTCAAACGCGATAAAAATCTCACGGCCAGGGAAACGGCCGATTCGGTGACCCTGCGACCGGTAATGGCCCGCGTGGCGTGGCTGATGGTGCTCGATCGGCCCCTGTGGGGATGCGGTTTTGGCCAGTATTTGCCGGAACACAAAAATTATCTGGCGGACCGATCGAGCGAGTTGGTGCTGGAGAAATGCCGGCCCTATTCGCCGCACAACCTGCTGTTTGGCATCGTCACCGAGACGGGTTTAGTCGGGCTGGGGCTCTTTCTGGCCTTACTGGCACTCTGGGGTTATGACGCCTGGCAACTGTGGCGTGCTGCCGAGGCACCGCTCTGGGTTCGGCAGCAAGGACTGTTCTTTCTCGCCCTGTTGTCGGTCTATCTGGTAAATGGCATGTTCCATCACATCGCCTTGGTCCCCATGTCAAACATCCTCTTGTTCTTTGCTGCCGGGATGAACGCCTCTTTACGAAAGCGTGGCACTACTGAACTTGCCTTGCTCATTTAAGAGCTTTAATGCCTGGGTACAGTTCAAGCTGCCGTGCGCGGCGACCGTCAGGCTCCAAGGCTCGTGGGTCGGAGTCAAGGAACTTGTACGATGTGACACAGGCTCGGCATAAGGTGACAGGGCCGTGCCGGAAGTACACTGCGGAGCAAACGCCGCAAGCGAAGTCGGCTGCGGTGCCGTTTTCGCGGTGGTCGGCGCGGTGAGCAGAACGATGCCAAGCCCTGTCAGCAGGCCGCCCAGCAGACCGCCCAATACGATCATCGACCCGCTGGGGGTGATCGGGCTGGTGCCGGTATCGGGGGCATCGACGCAGGTGATCAGACTGGCTGCCCTAGCACTAGCACGGTTGGATCGGGCATTGGTAAGGTTCTGTTCGGCTCGGTCGAGCAACTTTGCACGGTTGGTCGTTTCGCTAAGAATATTCATATAAGTGGCCCTCAGCCCGGCGAGGCGGGCCAGCCGGTTGGCTGAGTTATTTCGCTGGTTTTCCAGCATTTCTAGGCGATTGGCATCGAAAGTCAGCTCGGACTCCATGCCGCGGATTGCGGTGGAAAGTTCGGCGTGCAGGCGGCCAGCGACTTGGATCTCTGCTTCTTTGGCAGAAAGAACCGCAGGATGCGCGGCCGACATGCGGCCCTGCAAGGTCGCCGTGCGAAGTTGCGAGTCGACCAGGCCGTCCTTCAGCCGCCGTAGGGCCGGCTGAGAATCCAACAGGCGGTTGGGCGCGGCGACCAGCCGGGTCGGATCAGCCTGGGCTTCCTTGAGCAAGGCGAGCAATTGCCGATTGGCCTTCTCCGTTCCACGGAATTGTCGCAACTCATTTTCGATTTCCGAAACCGTGCGGCGGAGCGAAGTGTCGCTGGAGTTTGAATCCAACAGCGAGCGAAGTTCCGAAAGATCGCTGCCGACTTGTTTTTCCAGCACGGTTAACTGTGCGGTCGCGGTATGGAGATCAGACTTGGCCAACTGTACCGCCTTGTTCAGTTCTTCGACCATGCTCTGCGCCTTGGCATCGCGGATCTCTTGCAGATGAAGTTGCAACTGATGACTCAGTGCCGAATTGAGTTCCGTGGCCCGGGTACGGTCCTTGTCGCGAACCTCCAGGTAAAAGACCTCCGAGGTACCAAACTCCACGCCCTTGGGGGGGGCGATTTTCACGGATTTTTTTAGGTTTTCGATGTCGGTGTCGGTAGGCCAGGCGAAGGGCTTAACGTAATCGACAGGAGGGCCGACTTCGAGCAGCGTCGTCTTGAGCAGACGGTGGCTCTTGGACAACTCCATGATAGTTTCCTGGATGCTCTTCAGGTCTTCGGCCCCGCGGAACTTGCCCGGTTCCGTATCGCCGCCGACGGCTTCATTGCGCACGATCAGGGCCTGTGAGGCCTGCCAGGTCTTGGGGGCAACCAGGGCATAGGTCACCGCGGCCGCAGTGGCCAAAAGCGTGACCGTGGCCCACCGCCGCCAGTGGACGACCAGAAGTCGGCCTAGTTCTCGTGGTTCCGATAGCGAATTCTGCACAGCGTTCATCAGTTGGGTTCTCCCGGGTCGGTGCGTTTGGTATCACTTTACAGAGCAAAGCCAATGCCACCTCGCCGCGACCGGATTATCCGGTGCCGCTTTTCCACCGCTAAGCGTGGTCCTGGCTCGACTTTGCGCCATCATCGTTCCCCAAATCAAATCCTCAATTCGTCCGCCGTCATGTTGCCAAAAAACAACATCGTGCTGTCTTCAGGCAACGGCTCAATGTCCCGGCACGAAAGAAAATCACGTAGGTCAGGCTTTCCAGCCTGACTTGTCCGCTCCGTTAGGCTGGAAAGCCTGACCTACTTCCATGCCACAGTAATATTCTTTCTGCGAATTCTAAAATAAACTTGCTTCCGCGCTTGGTATGACCAAGATTTGTGTATGCAAATCATAGCTTTTACTACGTGGGACGAGATTGTCCCCCATGCAGAATCCTGGGATCGCCTTGCGCTCGGTGTTCCCTTTCGGTCCTGGGCATGGCTGTCGAGTTGGTGGCGGCACTACGGGCCGCAATCGCCCGGCGATCCGAGTACGCGCCTCATGGTATTCGGCGTTCTGGATAGCTCCGGCCGGCTGGCGGGCATTGCCCCTTGGTATCTGAAGCACTCGACGGCCAAGGGCTGGGTAGTGCGTTGGCTGGGGAGCGGCGAGGTTTGCTCCGACTACGCGAGCATCCTCTGCATGCCTGAGGATGGCGACCGCGTGACCGAGGCCATCGCCGGCTACCTGACCGGATCGAACTGTGTTTCCGGTGCGAATCACTACTGGGATCTCTTGGAAATCGACGGTGTGGACGCGGAAGACTCGAACGTCACGCGTCTCTTGCGGCAGCTTGACGAACGTGGTTGCTCGCAGCATGAAAACTCGTCGGTCCGCACCTGGCGGCTCGCTCTGCCCAAGACGTGGGAGGAGTTTCTGGGCATGGTTTCCAAGGGCCATCGCGAGAAACTTCGCAAGGCCGATCGCAACTTATTCCAAACCGGCCGGGCCGTGTTGCGCACGGTCGAGAATTGCGAGCAACTCGATCCGGCCATGGACGTACTCATCGATCTGCACCAGAGGCGGTGGCAGATGCTGGGCGAGCCAGGCTGCTTCGCCTCGCCGCAGTTCACGGCTTTTCACCGCGAGGTCGCCCGACGGCTGCTGTTGGCCGGTCAGTTACAGCTTCATTTGTTGGAACTCGACGGCCGGATGGTGGCTGCGGAATATCAATTGGCCAGTCAGGGGGTTACCTACAAATATCAGAGTGGCATTGATCCGCAGTGGCTGGCCTGCAAGCCGGGACATCTGATCACGGGTGCCATAATTAAGCGGGCCATCGAGCAGGGTGGGCGGGCCGTTGATTTCCTCCGTGGTGACGAACCGTACAAGGCAAATTTCCGCGCCGTCGCCCGACCGCTGCTGGCTTTGCGCGTCGTTCCCAGCCGTACGATGTCGCGAATGCGGAATAACCTTTGGCTAGCTGGCCGCAGTGTGAAACGCTGGCTGAATCAAACGTCGCAAAGCAATAATCCTTCGGTTGAGAGTGGTCGGTAAGGAGAACTTGGAACTTAGAACTTAGAACTTAGAACTAATCCCTAATCCCTAATCCTGTCATGCCGCTCTGGAAATGGTTACTGTTGAACGTCTACTATCACGCTTCCAAGCCGGCGCGGTGGTGGATCCATCGCAAGCTGGCCGCCCAGCGACGGATACCGATTGCGGTGCTGTATTATCATCGTATCGCTGACGACGGGGCCACGGACTGGACGATGCCGAACCGGACGTTCATCGATCAGATGTGCTGGTTGCGGCGGAACTTCGAGCTGATTTCCATGGAAGAGGTGCAGCGGCGACTGCGAAGCGGAGTTAACGATCGGCCGGCCGTGCATATCTCTTTTGACGACGGATATGCCGACAACTGCCGGACCGCGATTCCCTGGTTGGTCAAAGAGCGAATTCCTTGCACCTACTTCGTCGCCGTGCAAAACATTCTGGAGTGCCGGCCGTTCGACCACGATCTGAAGTGCGGCGTAAACCTGACGCCAAACTCGCTCAAAGAGATCCGCAAGATGGCTGACGCCGGCATCGAAATCGGGGCCCACACCTACAGCCATGCAGATCTGGGCAAAGTGACCGACACGGCCGTGCTACACCAAGAGTTGGTCGTCGCCCGGCAGGAACTTCAGTTGGCGATCAGTCGGCCAATCCGCTATTTTTCGTTTCCCTTCGGCTTGCATGCCAACTTGAGCTGCCAGGCATTCGCCCTGGCCGCCCAGTGCGGCTATGAGGGTGTCTGTTCGGCGTATGGCGGCTACAACTACCCTGGCGACGATCCTTTCCATCTGCACCGACTCCCGGCCGTCTGCGAAATACTGCGTTTGAAAAACTGGCTCACCGCCGACCCGCGAAAGATCCACACGCGACGTTTTGAATACCGCTGGAACGAGGATCGCATCGAGCTTCCGCGGGACGATGCAAGAAATGAAGAGGCATTCCATGTTGTTTCACCATAAACCTCCGACCGATTTGCACGACCGCGGCCCCTTGCGGGTGATGTTCGTCATCACGAGCATGCCCGTCGGCGGGGCCGAAACGCTGCTGGTCGAACTGATCCGCCGCTTGGATCGTTCGCGGTTCTTGCCGGAACTCTGCTGCCTCAAAGATCTAGGCCCCCTGGGCGAGACGTTGGCGTTGGAGATTCCCACGCATCATGGCTTGTTAACCCGCAAGACCGATGTGAGCATCTGCTGGCGTTTGGCGGGGCTGATACGGCAGCGGCGGATCGATGCGATCGTCACCGTTGGTGCCGGCGATAAGATGTTCTGGGGGCGACTGGCAGCCCGCCTGGCGGGCGTGTCCGTGATCGCTTCGGCATTGCATTCAACCGGTTGGCCCGACCGCGTGCAATTTGCCAATCGCCTGCTGGCCCCGATTACCGACGCCTTTATCGCAGTGGCCGAACCGCATGGCCGCTACCTGGCGGCACACGAAGGTTGCACGGCGTCAAAAATTCATGTGATCCCCAACGGAGTCGATGTCGAGCGATTTCGTCCGCGGCCGCCCAATGAGACGCTGCGGAAGGAGTTCGACCTAGCTGCCAACGCACCCGTCGTCGGCATCGTGGCTGCGCTCCGCCCGGAAAAGAACCATTCCCTGTTTCTTCGGGCTGCCGTGCGAGTGCGGCGTGCGATACCCAATGCCCGCTTCCTAATCGTGGGCGACGGCCCGCAACGCGGCGAACTGGAAACTCTCGCCGGGTTGCTCTCCCTCTCCGACGCCGTCCGCTTCTTGGGCACGCGGAGCGACATACCCGAAGTGCTTTCCCTGATCGACGTGCTGGCTTTGAGCTCGCATATCGAAGCCAATCCGGTATCGATCCTGGAAGCGATGGCCGCCGAAAAGCCCGTTGTGGCCACCCGGGTCGGCTCGGTCGATAAGGCCGTACATGACGGCCGCAGTGGTTATCTGGTTTCGCCAGGCAGTGAAGAGGAGTTGGCCGGCCGGCTGATCGAACTACTACAGGATCGCGCGCGAGCGGCTGCCTTCGGCCGCGCCGGGCGGCTGCATGTGCTGGAGTACGCTTCGATCGAGCGGATGGTCATCGGTTACGAAAAGATGCTGGAGGGGATCTATCAGCAAAAAGCGGTCGGCCGTGCGGGAAAAAAACCTTCTCCTCCCATTCGCCTTATAGCCACCGATTCGGGGCTTGGAGAACTGCAAATTCGTTCGTAGAACGGAATTTATTCCATTGCCTTGTCTTTTTCGGGTAAACAGAATGAATTCCGGTTCTAATTAGGGGGTGTTAATGGGGCTTGGCTTCAAGCAACCGGTACGTTAGAATAGCAGTCTGTTTTTCCTCTGCCACAGATCGAGCAGCGCGGAGCATGGACAAAGTTTCCTTGATGAGGAATGTACTGGCCGTGGCGGCTCAACTCCTCAGTGGTGCTAGTACGCGGTGGATCGACTCGCAGCCCGACACCTGCCAGCGGGTCTATTTTGCTAATCATACCAGCCACCTGGATGCCATCGTCCTCTGGGCGGCCCTGCCGGCCAATGTGCGGGAATTGACCCGGCCCGTCGCTGCCAAGGACTATTGGATTAAAGGACGCATCCGCCGCTATCTGGCAACCCAGGTCTTCAACGCCATGTTGATCAACCGGACGGAAATTAAGGTCCACCAAAGCCCGGTCGACCTGATGATCCGCGAAATCGGTCAGCGTTATTCGCTTATCGTTTTTCCGGAAGGCGGCCGCGGTGACGGGCAGGAAGTCGGTGAGTTTAAGAGCGGTTTATACTATCTCAGCAAGAAGCGGCCTGACCTGGAGTTAATTCCCGTGTACCTCGACAACATGAATCGGATCTTGCCGCGCGGCAAGCTCCTGCCCGTGCCACTGCTGAGCTGCATCACCTTCGGCCCGCCGATGTGGCTGGAGTCGGGTGAATCGAAGGACGTATTCTTGGATCGGGCGCGGGATGCGGTGCGACGTCTGAAGGAACTTTAGAAGCGGTTTCAACACGACCCTTAGGCATCCTTAAGGACGCAATATTTATGTCGGCGGCTTTTGAACCGAGAACCTTAGGGTTGGTGGGTGGCGTACTGATTTTGCTCGCCGTGGCGACGGTCGTTATCCGCGCCCTCCACGCCCGCAACGACAGCGGCCTGAGTACCGCCATTCTGGAAACCGTCCGCATGCGCGTGTATGCCTGGTGGGTACTCTGCTCAATCCTGGCCGCCACGTTCTTCATCGGCCAGACGGCCACGGTCGTACTCTCGGGCTTAGGTGCTTTTTGGGCACTCCGTGAATTCATCACGCTCACGCCCACCCGGCCAGGCGACCATCGCACGCTCTTCCTGGTTTTCTTCGTCATCGCGCCGTTGCAGTTCGTGCTCGTGGGCATGGAGAACTACCCGCTCTACAGCATTGTGATCCCCGTTTATGCGTTTCTCATCATTCCCGGTTTGATCGCCATGGCGGGCGACCACAAGCGATTTTTGGAACGGACGGCGAAGATCGAGACCGGACTGTTGATTTGTGTCTACTGCCTGAGCTACGCACCGGCCCTATTGACGCTGCGGCTGGAACCGAATGACCTTCCTTCCGCGCTCACGCCCGGGGCCAATACCCGGCTACTGTTCTTCTTTGTTCTCATCGTCCAACTCAGCGACGCCTTGCAGTACGCCTGGGCTCAGATTCCTAGCCGGCATGTCATCGCGCCGGCGATCAATCCCACGAAGACCTGGGAAGGCCTGTTGGGTGGTTCGGCCAGCGTGACGTTGATCGGTGGCGTGCTTTGGTGGGCCACGCCGTTTCAAGGCTCCAACTGGTGGATGGCCGCCGCCATGTCGCTGGTTATTTCCGTGATGGGTTTTGCCGGAGGCTTGACTCTATCCGCCATCAAACGCGACCGCGGCGTTCGCGATTACGGCACCTTGGTCGCGGGCCACGGCGGTCTTTTGGACCGCATCGATTCCCTCTGCTTCTCCGCCCCCGTCTTTTTCCACCTCACGCTTTACTGGCTGAAGATGCAGGGCGTCAAGCAGCCGTGGGACATTTAGTGCTCCTGCCACTGCAAAATCACTTGCCGCGACGGCTCCATCGTCGGCGGGCGGGCGACCTGTGATGTGGTCGCTTCCGAAGGTGGGGTACTCTCAGCCGGTGCGCCGGAGGCAGTGCGCCAGCCCTGCGAGGGAAGTGCCTGCGGCGGAGTGGCGTGTTTTGCCGGCTCCCCGCTCTGCTCCCCGCCTTCAGTGCCAACGGCTGCCTGCGGCGGTGGTTCGTCTCCGCTCTTATCGTGGACGCGGTAGATCAGGTTCGGTTCTGGCCTGGCGCGACGTGCATCGGCAACCGCTACTACCGGAGTAACCGTGGCAGGCGTCTGGACTACCGGTGTTTGAGCCGAGGCGGTTGTTACGTTGCTCTCAATGGGTGATGCGGGGAAGCCTTGGCCGACCCACGCCACCCAAGTGTTCTGCAAGGCAGACAAATCGCTGACGTGGTAGTTTCGCTGCACGGCCGCCGACCACTCCCCGTCGCGCATCCCGTCGGCCAGAAACGCAACGAACTTCTTCCGTCCGCCGTGATCGATCAGAAACTCGGCCAGCGAATAACCCTGGGCATAAAGCGGCATGACGTCTTGCGGATATTCGGTCATGGCGAACATCTGGCCGAAGGCGATGCCGCGGCCCGTGCGGAGGAACTGCACGAGCATTTGCCGGTGCCTCTGTTTCTCGCCGATATACTCGACGCTCGTGGCACCACCTTCGTCGGCCCAGCGTGGCAGGGGACGGCGAAAGTAGCTGGCGAAAACCATGTGCGTGATTTCGTGAGGAAGCACGGAATCCAACACGCGCTCGGCCGAGCCTTGGATCGTCATTCGCCAGCCAAACACCTCGCCATTGTCAAAGACAAACGTCGTCGCCCCGCCCGCGCCAAGGTGTGGCGCAACCTGCACCGTCATCATGCATGGCTGGGCCCAGTTGGGCATCGTCTGCCCGAGCCATGCGATGGCTAGGTCGTGGCGGAATTGTTCGGCCGCCTGAGAAATGCGGGCAGCCATTTGCGGATCGGCGGTCTCAATAATGAAATTGGCGCTGCGGTAACTCGCGCCCATTGAGACCATCAACAGGGCCGCCAGCAGGACGGACCGAATCAGACGAGCTTCCATGCTCCTCGATATCTCCTAGTATCTCGGCGACGACGGTTCGATTCATCCTTGAGCCGATTGGCCGCCTCGCCTTGTAGGCCGTTTATTGAAAGGCCAATCTACGGGATATCCCAGTTCAACGCAACACCAAGGTCGTTTTGACTTTGATTTTCATGGCGACACGGCCGATCTGGTGTTTTCGTCTACTGTGAATGACAAGGTTACCCTATTTGCCGGTTCTTCCTCGTTTTCCGGAATCTCCTCACTTTCTACCCGCTGCCTGATCGCTGTACGTTGAGGTTACCTATTGCCGAAAAGCAAGATAACGGCTCGTTGTCCCGCTTCTCCGGTGAACTGTGTGTCGCGTGAAAAATTTTCTGGCGGTTCTGGTCGCGTTTTGTCCGGCGATTGCCATGGCTTGGCCGTCACTGGTTGCGCATTCCGCGCAGCCCACCCATCCTGCCGTGGTGCGGATTATCGCCGCGGAACAAAACGGCGCGTCGTCGCTAGGCACGGGGGCACTCGTGGCCGTCGATGAAGCCCATGGCCTCGTCGTGACCAACTGGCACGTTGTTCGCGATGCCACGGGGCCGATTACGGTCGTGTTTTCCGATGGTTTTCGCAGCGGAGCACGATTGCTGAAAACCGATCGCGATTGGGATCTTGCTGCCCTGGCCATTCAGCGACCGCAGGTGCAACCGTTGCCGCTGGCCACCGAGCCGCCGCGACCCGGCGAACCTTTGTCGATCGCCGGCTACGGGCCTGAGGGGGCCTATCTCGCCGTGACGGGCCGTTGCGTCAAATACCACACCCCCGGGGGAAACCTTCCGCACGAAATTATTGAAGTCGATGTCGAGGCGCGAAGGGGTGATTCCGGCGGACCTATTTGTAATAGCCGAGGTGAGATTGCTGGCATCCTATTTGGGGCTGCGGGAAACACGTGGTCTGGCGGCTACACGATGGGTAGTTACTGCGGCCGCGTGCGGCAGTTCCTTGCAGCGGCATACCTCGATTTCCAGCGACTGCCCAGCAATACGGCGATGGTTGCCCAGGCCCCAGCCCCGCAGCCGCCTCCTCCCATGACGGCGATCACCACCACCTTGCCACCTTTGGTGGAAAACCATGCACCAACCTACCCTTCAGGAGGGGCTGTAGCTGGTTCCACGTTGCAGCCGGCAGCAAAAACTGGCCCGTTTGGTGCGATGCCGGCCGCGGACGGCAAAATCGCCGCTAATCGGCCCAGTCCACCAGCCCTAGTTCCGTCGCCGTCAGGCAGCCCGATGGCCCAGGTTTTGCCGGCCACTGTAGCTCCTCAGACGGAGCCACTTCCCAGCCGAACCGATCAGATCAAGACCATTCTGGCGGTGATCGGCGTTATTGCGATCCTGTTTCACGCGCTGCGCCTTGCAGGATCCTCGGTAGGCTAGGACCGGCTAGAAAAGTAGCAGGCACACTCCCCGGCTGCCCGCACTCGGAACACGACACTTATTGATTCGCCCGTCCTTGGTCCCTATTCCGGCCGCGCTGGACAGGCTAAAATAGAAGAGCGCAGAAAATGAGGATCCCTGTTCGCCGTACAAGGATCCTCACTTTCGACTGCGCGGATTACTTCGGCTGTGACGCTTCCGTCCTCCGTAGACCCGCAGCCTTTAATTAGCCTATCGGGCTAAATGACACATGGACTTTAGAGGGTACGAAAGATCTTGACACAACTTGCAAAGCTCGCACTGGAAGATGGCACGGTATTTACGGGTAAATCTTTCGGGGCAAATGGCGAAGTCGACGGTGAAGTGTGCTTTAACACGTCGATGACCGGATATCAAGAGATCCTCACGGATCCAAGCTATCGGGGCCAAATTGTCACGATGACCTATCCGGAAATCGGCAACTACGGCGTGAACGCCGAGGACGTCGAAAGCCACAAGCCGCATCTAGCCGGGTTCATCGTTCGTGAGCAGAGCCGGCGGGCGAGCAATTTTCGCGCCGAGGGTCAACTGCACGAGTATCTCGCCCGCTATGGAATCGTCGGCATGGAGGGTATCGACACCCGGGCACTGGTGCGTCGTATTCGTATTCGCGGTGCGATGAAGGGCATTCTTTCGACGATCGATCTCGACGATGCCCGTTTGGTGGCCAAAGCCAACGCCAGTCCAGGCTTGATCGGCCGCGATTTGGTGCGTGAAGTCATTCCGGAGAAGCCGGTCCAATGGAACGAGGGCCTAAGTCCTTGGGCACGACTTGGTCACCTTCTCCCACTGGGAGAGGGCCAGGGTGAGGGGGCGTCTCGCGAGTTGCCGGCCGGCAGCCCACACGTCGTTGCTCTGGATTACGGCATGAAGTGGAACATCGCCCGACATCTTTTCGACATGGGTTGCCGCGTGACGATTCTGCCTGGCACGGCCACAGCCGATGATGTGTTGGCCTGCCAGCCCGACGGCGTGTTTCTTTCCAATGGACCTGGAGATCCGGAACCCTTGACTTACGCTCAACAGACGATTCGTGACCTTTTGGGCAAGAAGCCGATTTTTGGCATCTGCCTGGGCCATCAGTTGCTTGCGCTGGCCTGTGGGGCAAAGACCTACAAGCTCAAATTCGGCCATCGCGGGGCGAACCAGCCTGTGATGAACCAGGTTACGGGACGTGTTGAGATCACCACCCAGAACCACGGGTTTTCCGTTGCCGGCGATTCACTGCCTGCCGATCTGGAAGTGACCCACGTGAATCTCAACGACAACACGATCGAGGGTATGCGGCATCGCAATCTTGCCGCCTTTAGCGTGCAATATCACCCCGAGGCCTCTGCCGGCCCGCACGACAGCAGTTATTTGTTCGATCAGTTTCGCGAGATGTTGCCGAAGTGATACGGACTCCCTCTTCCCGGCACCACGGTGATCACCACCGCAATCACCGTGCCCTCACCCCCTGCCCCTCTCCCGCGTACGGGAGAGGGGAGCTAGGTCTTATGCATTACCGATAAGAATACCGGCGAGAAATACCAATATCCCTCCGCCCAAGACCTGAATGATGGTAGGTAGAAACGGGCTGTCCATGTAGTGATTGCGGATCCACGCGATCAGAACCAACTCGATCCCGACCACGGCCGTGGCCACCGATGTGGCGAGCCAGAAGTTCGGAATTAGATAGGGGAGCGCATGCCCGATCGCGCCGGCAAAGGTCATCAATGCGCAGACCACGCCGCGGAGGTAGGGTCGGCCGCGGCCGGTCAGGCTGCCGTCGTCAGAAAGGGCCTCGGCAAACCCCATACTAATGGCTGCACCCACGGCAGCCGCCAGCCCGACGAGGAATGTCGGCATCGTCGGCACGCTGCCTGGTAGATGAGTCGGATCGCTGAACCACATTTTATGCGTGGCAAAAGCCGCAGCAAAGAGCGGGGCCAGCGTCGAGACGGAGCCGTCCATCAGGCCTACCAAGCCCGGCTGGATGACCTGCATCACGAAGAGCTGCCGGGCTACGCGGGCTTCGGCCGCGTGTTCGTCTTGCGGTTGGCCTTCGGGTGCCAGATTCGCCGATCTGGCTTCGTGGTGTCGCTCTTCTTCGGCGAGGTCGCCCAGCAGTTGGCGCAGCTCGGCGTCGGTCGTGGTCAATGCGGCTTTGCTATAAAAACGGCCCGTTTCCAGCTCCATCAAGGCGACATAGCTACGAATTCGGGCGATGTCCCAAGGCTGAATCGCGGATATCGAACCGCGGCGGACAAAGCCTTTGATGTCCTCGCGATGGATAAGGGGAATTTCTTCACCGTGTCGGCGGCGAAACAGGTCAACCAAACGGTGCCGATGCCCATCCTCCTCGCCACGCATGGCGTCCAACTCGGCCGCAGCTTTCGGGTAGTTGGGGCGCAACAATCGGGCGAATTCCTGGAGAATTCGCGAGTCCTCTTCTTCCAGAGAAATAGCCAGTGCGAGAACCTCAACCGGCGACAAGTCCTTGAATGATCGCTTCATGACGGTATAGCCTACTCCATCTCCGATTAGAAACCAAGGTTCTCTGCGCCAAACAAACACAAATTCATGGAATTAATAGGCCGCAACGTACTAATCATATGGATGGGTGCATTAGCGGGTGACTGCATTTAACCCTTTTGTGGGGAAACATTCCCCATTATCGTTAAATTTACCAGAAACCCGCTCTCCTTTGTCGAAAAAAGCCCGGTTGACCTCTTGCTAGCTCAAGGTGGGCAGGGTAAAATCTTGGGTTTAATTAAGTTCGGTTTTCCACAAGAGGAGTTTAGGATGCGCAGTTTGTTGGGATCAAAGAACCCTGGACACCGGCCAGCACGGAGACGTTTTGGCCGCGTGCCCACCATTGGGTTGGTTTTGCTCTGTTTGAGTTTTGCTGGGGGCGGCATCTGGTTGACGATGAACGACCAGGCGATGGCAAGTGCAAGTACGGCGGATTCGGCCAATCCGACTAAGCCGGCCGCTTCCGGGGAGGGGCACGAGAAGTTCGTATGGTTCGAGCCGCTGACGAACGTCGCCAAGTACAACGAGATGGAGCGGTATTCGCTGTTTGCGGTCCTCGGCGTGGCCGTGGCCGGCCTGTTCTACGCCCTCTTGCTGGTCGGCCAAGTCATCAAGGCCGATAAGGGAACGCCGCGGATGCAGGAAATTGCCGCCGCGGTGCGTGAAGGGGCCAATGCCTATCTTGTCGCCCAGTTTCGCAAGATCGTACCGCTGATCCTTGTCATCACCGTCCTGCTGTTCTTTACCAAGTGGGGCCATTGGGAATTCGCGTTCGGCCGCTCCGGCGCTTTTCTCGTGGGCTCGGTCTTTAGCGCGCTGGTCGGTTTATGTGGCATGATGCTGGCCACGACCGGCAACCTCCGCGTAGCAGCCGCAGCCCGCCACAGTTATGGCGAGGCGATGCAGCTTGGCTACCGCACCGGCACGGTCACCGGCATGTTGACCGATGGCCTGGGGCTGTTGGGCGGCACCTGCATCTTTTTAATCTACGGCGAGCAGGCCTATGAGGCCCTGCTGGGCTTCGGCTTCGGCGGCACGCTGCTGGCCCTGTTCATGCGTGTTGGCGGCGGTATTTATACCAAGGCGGCCGACGTTGGTGCCGACCTCGTCGGCAAGGTGGAAGCCGGTATTCCGGAAGATGATCCCCGCAACGCGGCCACGATCGCCGACAACGTGGGCGACAACGTCGGTGACTGCGCCGGTATGGCAGCCGACATTTTTGAAAGCTATGAAGTGACGATCGTCGCGGCGATGATCCTCGGTCTGGCCAGTTTCGGCCACAAGGGCGTGATTTTCCCGCTTCTGGTCCGCGGCATCGGCGTGCTGGGTTCGATCATCAGCACCTATACGGTGAAAGCCGGTCCCAACGACACCTCCGACACCGCCCTGAAGAGCGTTCACCGCGGCTTCTGGATCGGTTCGGCGATCTCCGTGGTCGGGTTCGTGGTGCTAGGAATGTTCTACTTAAGGTTTAGCCCCGAGTACTTCCTGCAGTATCCGCAGGCGGTTGCCGGCTTCTTGAATTCGGACCTCAAGTTCGATTTGAACCAATGGTTCATGGTCGCTGGTGCCGATATTCGGCCGATCCTTACCTGTTTCATCGGCATCGTGCTGGCGATCGTGTTGAACAAGCTCACGAGCTACTACACCCACACAACCCATCCGCCGGTGAAGACCTTGGTGCGTGCCTGTCAGACGGGCCACGCCACGAACATCATCCAAGGCTTTGCCGTGGGTTATGAATCGGCCGTGATGGTTACGCTCGTATTGGCGACTGCCATTGCCATGTCGGTCTTCTGTTATCACGGCAGTTCTCCGATATTCATTGCCTATGGCGTGGCCATGGCGGGTATCGGCATGTTGACCCTGACGGGCAACACCATCTCCATGGACGTTTTCGGGCCTGTGGCCGACAATGCCAACGGCATCGGCGAAATGGGCTATAACAAGGACACCAACGGCCAAGACCTCAAGGCTGGCCAACCCGACTACATGGCACCCGCGGACTACAATCGAGCACGCCAGATCCTGGCCGACCTCGACGCCGTGGGCAACACCACGAAGGCCGAGACCAAGGGCATCGCCATCGGTTCGGCCGTGATTGCGGCCGTATCGATGTTCGCTAGCTTCATCGCTACGCTGGCGATGGGGTCGGAAGACCAGATCGTCAATATGTCAACGGAGAAGTATCACGAGTTCGCCAGCAAACTTACGGTAGCCGATCCGATGGTGCTGATCGGTCTATTGATCGGCGGCGTTGTGCCTTGGTTGTTCAGCTCAATGCTCATCCGTGCGGTGGGACGTGCAGCCTTCTACATCATCAATGAGTGCCGCATCCAGTTCCGCGACAAGGAAATCTGGGCCGGCACGAAGAAGCCCGATTACGGCCGCGTGGTCGATATCTGCACCAGTGCTGCCCAGGAAGAATTGATCGGTCCGGCGGTTCTGGCGGTTATCAGTCCGATCCTTGTCGGTGTGCTTCTGGGACCGTATGCCTTGGGTGGCTTCCTGGCTGGCATGATTGTCTCGGGCGTGATGCTCGGGGTTTTCATGGCCAACGCGGGCGGTGCCTGGGACAACGCCAAGAAGATGATTGAAGACGAACCGAAGGATGCGACCCACGGCAAGGGATCGGAGAAGCACAAGGCGGCTGTCACCGGCGACACGGTCGGCGATCCGCTGAAGGATACGGCCGGTCCCGCCATTAACCCGCTGGTCAAGGTTATGAACATGGTCGCCATGCTCTCGCTCACCAGCGTCGTACTCAAGTACAATATGGCAGGCGTCAAGAGTTCGCTGACAGGGTTGGAGCCGAACATCTGGATCGGCGCCGTCATCGCCATCGTGTGCGTGTTCTTGATCGTCTGGGCTATCAGGAAGTCGAACACCGAGAGTGCCGAGATGAAGGCAATCCACGCATCCATGGAAGAAGACAGCAACACGGCTGCCCATTGATCCGAGGGTGATCTTGGTCACGGATTGAAAAGAAGACACGGGCGGCGGGTAAAACCTGCCGCCCGTGTTGGTTTATTGTAGCCGCCCCCTGTTGTTGCAGGTCTCCGACCCGTTGTGGCCGTTCTCTGACCGAGCCACGCAGCCGACCGAAGGTCTCTCATGCCGAGAGACCTCCGGTCGGGCTTTTCTGGGGGGGTAGAGGCCCGTGCTGAACGGGGAATGGAATGTCTACGCATTTGGAGTGCGACGGCTTGCCGCCGCTTTTCAAAACGCGCCGCGCGCGGGAAAATGGTGGGAAGGATGAAAGTGGGAAAATCCTTGGCTTGCGAAACGAGATCGACGCAGCATATAATCAAGGATACCGTGGAACGCTTCGCTTGCTGAAAGTCGAATCCATCGGAGGCAATTTCACGAGAGAAACACTGCGGTGTCCTGCCAAGGAGAGACAGTTTCATGAAGTTCAGCGAACTTGTTCGACTCCTTGTGCAAAACGGTTTTGTGATTATCAAGGAGAAGGGATCGATTCGATACTACGGAAAAACCGGCTGGCCGAGATTGATCCGGGTTGATTACCACGGTTCCAAAGAAGTGCCCTCGGGTACGTGTAACAGCATTTTGAAGGCAGCAGGCTTGAAATAGCGGGAGGGAACGACCAATGATTGACTTACCATATTCCCTGATTATTGAGGCTACGGAAGAGCCCGATTTCTTCGGGTTTTATTCGCCTGATCTTGATGGCTTTACCGGCATCGGCCATTCGATTGAGGATTGTCTTTATCAGGCCCGCTGGGCCATGAAGGAGCACACGGCACTGCTTGCGTCACAACGCCTGAAGGTGCCATCTCCTAATAGGAATCCAAAGATCACTATCCAAAACGCTAAAGAGCCGGCCACGGCCTTGAGTTGACAGCCTTCTCCTACTAAGCGACCGCGCAAAAATAACTTGAACAAATTCCTATTGGTCGTTTTGATGGATTGTGTCATAACAGATGCATGTGGGATGCACAAGTTATTGCACGGATTCAAACGAAGTACCGGTCGTTGGAGCCG
>Ga0194057_10000240_pt1 | contig 28263 bp, 21 predicted proteins | sample SepL4415m_MetaG_FD_155474 | JGI IMG/M metagenome (GOLD analysis project Ga0194057, IMG submission 155474) | Anoxic zone freshwater microbial communities from boreal shield lake in IISD Experimental Lakes Area, Ontario, Canada - Sep2016-L442-15m | ecosystem: Environmental > Aquatic > Freshwater... | reverse complement strand
GAAATGTGCCGTGTGCGGCTTCGTGTTGCTGCATGGCTGAACCGATTTGCCTGAGATTATTCCTACAGGTGGTTATTCGGCCGGCTTCCTTGGCCGCCTGTACCGCCGGCAAAAGCAGGCCGATCAAGATGGCGATGATTGAAATCACCACCAGTAATTCCACCAGGGTAAAGCCGCGCCGCGAGATGGTTGCTGAAGAACCCATGAAAAAACTCCATCGACGGAGCGAATCCAAAAACATCACGTTCCCCCAAACCCACCGTCAGAGGCTGGGGCGAACCTATATTGAGTTTCGCTGGTTTGAGGCAAGTTGTCAAGCTGCATACTAGCTCAGTTGGCCTTGGTTAACCAAGAGGAAGTTGGTAAACTCCGCCTCGAAATCTCGGGTTCAGGACATTATTCTCAAAGCTGGCATGTCGCAGGAGCAGTGACCGTGGTCATCATCGACAGTGACTCCCGGGCGATCGGTTTCAGTTTGAGGACTGGATACTACTTGGCCCATTGCAGCTTGGCTGCCTATGGCGGAGCGGGCGATTGGTCGGAGATCCTTGCCCTGGGCGATTCGATCCGCACGTTTGAGTGCGACGAATTCCATGGATTTGTCGCCACGCAGAGGAACCTGGTGATCGTCGCCTTTCGCGGCACCGAGTCGGTCGGCAATGCCCTGACCGACGCCGAAACGGCCCTGATTCGCCACGACGCTTTCCCCGGCTTGGTCCATCTCGGTTTTTCCCATGCGGCCGACGCCGTTTATCCTGCAGTTCGCAGCCTGCTGGCTGGCTTGAACCGCGAACTGCCGATCTTGGTCACGGGTCACAGCCTCGGCGGGGCCATGGCCACGCTGGTCGCCCATCGGTTGTCGTCCGAAGGTTTTCCGGTCCGTGCAGTCTACAGCTACGGTTCGCCTCGTGCTGGTGATCGCCATTTCCGCAGTGCCTATCGTCTGCCCAATTACCGCTTTGTGAACGACAACGATCTGATACCCCACTTGCCCTTGCGGTGGTGCTATCATCATGTTGGGCTTTTGAAGCTACTCACCCACGACGGTGAATTGCTGGAACAATACAGCGATTGGAAAGACAAAAAGCGAGAACACATCAAGCACGCCAAGCATGTGCAGCGCGCCCACCGCCATCAGGAAGATCCGCCTTTGGATTTGGGTAAATTCGATTGGTTGGCCGATCACTATCTCGACGGCTATTTAGCCGGCATTGCCCGCCTCCTGCCGCGAGTTCCGCAGCGGCGACTTCCTGAACATGCCGGCGTCAAAATGAACGCGGTGCCATTGCACTGCATCGACAAGCCCGCCGAGCCGATCGTCCGACGGCCGAAGATACTCGACGTACCGATGCAGTCCAACCCGGCAATCACGCAAAGCGAGTTGGCAGCGGCATTCTTCAAGCAGCCGCAGCATAGATCCTAAGGCAACGGCAGCCAGTTCGGCCGTTCCTTGGATGGCAGCACAGCCAAGCGATTGGTCCAATAGGAGTTTAGCTCCTCAAGAACCTCCTGCCGTAGTTGCGTGGCGTCCTCGGGTGCCCCGGCGGCGGTAGCCACAACCCAAGGAATATCGATATTCTCGATCCACATCGACCAGTCAAGGAAAGTCTTGCTTCCTAACCAAACACGCTCGGTCTCCGACCAAAGGGCCTTGACTTGAATTGCCCGACCGCTGAATCGGAAACACACGTCAACCGCAAATCGAACGGCCTGCTTCAAGGAATACCGCGGTACGCGGCGACGGATTGATCGCTGCCGGCAGGTCGAGACGCGTGGACGCCGCGAGGCGGATTGAAGCGCTATCATACGGTTCTCTTGGGTTTTCATGATGAATTTTTTGATGAAGGGCAGCCGGCTGCGGAGTCACTCTACCGCAGTCGCGAGTGCCTTGGGTTGTTTTCTGCTAGCTACCTACATTCGCCGCCGCTACCGCTTCTTGGGGAGGGTGATCCATATCAGTATCCATGTCGATACCCATGTCAATGCTAGGGGGACTCTCCGTTACGTCTTGCCCATCCTTGCGCTTTTGGCGGCGATCTCGTTTCGCTTCGGCCTTTTGCCTTTTCAATGTCTCGCGCTGACGTTTGGCGTACGTGTTACCGTCTTTGGCCATACCGGATCCTCCACTTGGTTCCAAAAAGACAACCATGGCCGAGGCTTCGCTACGGCCCACGATCCAGAAAGAACACACACATCCGCAACCGAATCACCTAATATGGCAACTCGGTCTATGTGAATAAGATCAAGCGGATCAGCTACAATCCAAAAAACATCCACGGCAGGTCGCCTGGATGCGACTCGGGGGAAAGGATTTGGAGGGAAGCTGAGGGGCCGTTCATTCCCTGCCCCGCGTTAGTAGCATTATACCACGATCATACCCCGAGGGGAACCCCATCGCAAATCCAGGGACATCCCCCGGCCGCAAGCAGTGGCTTATTTAGATCCTGGATCCTTCTTCTCCACAAAACGGAGCGAATGGACTAACTGCTCATCGGCCCGGCCGAATGCTGCCAACCGTTTTTCCTCGACCCGAAAGGCAAACATCACCTGTCGGCCCTCGGGATCAGAAACAAGGTAATAGAACCAACCCACGGGAACCGCGTTGTCCTTGCCTTTCGCCTTCACCCGTAGAATTCGCAAGTGAGCCGGAGTCTCCACCTGGGAAAGTTCCGAAAATTCAGCCAAATTTGTACCCAATAATTTCTGTACGATACCCTGGAATTGTTCGAGAGAAGGCAGATTGGACACGTGGACCTGCGGTTGCGGCGAAATCTTGCACAATCCGATGTCCTGGCCGCGATCCAGACGGTGGAACTCATCCTGATCACGGGTCCGATCAATCAGGAACCATGAACGATCGTGAGTCAACTGACATCCACCTCCACTTTGCAGATACCGCACCAGCATCCGTTCATCCGTCAGCTTCAAACTGAGATCGGCCAGCACAGCATCGCTCAGTTTCTCCGCGATCTCCAGTCGGGTGATTTTTGCCTGTACCAGGACGGTGGCATCGAGGCCATCCTCGACCACCCCAATGTCGCGGTTCTGCTTCAATCGCATGGCGAACCAGTCAATGCGGCCGGTTTGGCGATCAAAACGGCACTTGGCCTTCAGATTGATCTGGTTACTCGCACCGAAAAGCTTACCTTCCACCTGGCCCACCAGCTCAAACCTCGCAAACTCGGGCGTCACTTCGTTGAGTGCCATCTGCACCGAATTCGACGTGACCTCGTCCAGCCCCAGAAGCAGAGCGATCGTATCATCCGAAATTCTCCATAGCGAGCCGATTTTCACCGGATTGCCGGGCAATAATTGGTCCAAGCAAAGGCTTTCACCAACTGCGGTTACTAGTTCCAATTCATCCATGCTGAAAGGACCTTTGGGGGAGAATAGAGTCGATTTCCCCCCGACAATTTCCACGCCAATTATTTGGCTCTCCGGCCGTAAGGCGGGGGTTTGTGCAACTGTTCCTTTTCTGAGAGTGGCCGAAGCTTCGTGGTAGTAGCGAACACTCCGCAGCGTCTTCTCCGATGTAGTCGGTATTTCTAGCGTCTTTTCGTCATAGTCGCGACGGCAGGTGAGGCCTACTTCCAGTCTCTCAGGCTTTTCGCTGGTACCGGACTTCGTCAGAACATCGCCGCTGGCTTCCAGTAAGATATTGACATGGTCGATATGGCCAACCTGCCGCTGACTTGCAAAGGTGTAGGTTTCCGTGTTGTCGGAAGCTGCAAGGAGAGGGGAGAGTCGTGTTATCGCCACACAAATAATCACCACACAATGACGAATGTATCTCATGTCTACTGATCCAATCTGGTAATGGATACCCTCGGGTTCTTGGTATCCGCCTATATTATACTGTCCGCGGTTGAGATTGTCGGCCTTGATCATAACTTTGCCAACTGCTGTCACTGCTAGCTCGACGTAGGGTGGGTGAAGCATCGAATGGTGCGTTACGCGAACGGATCTGGAACAGCGGTAGTGCTTTCAGCGTCTCGACTTCGTGCGCAACCCACCATTTCCCGGCCGGTTCGCTCCACGCACCCTACGGCATGCCGTCACTGCTAGCAGTTGGCAAGGTTATGATCGAGGCCCGCTTCGGGTTAGTGTCAGTCTCAACTGCGGGCAGTATAGCTCCGCGTTTTTGTGGTGCGGCCGTTCCGGCCGCATGAGCAGGCGAGACGCCTGCACCACACGTTGTTTTAGACAGTTGCGTAGTCGGTAGATCGACCTGATTTGCCGAGCAAGTTGAAGCCATCAGGCAGCGGATTTCAATCGGGAACCTAAATTCAGCGGTTTCGGGGCAGTTTGTCCAGCAAAAATTTATCAGGAAAACCCTTAGGGCCTTTCGAGGTTTTCCTTGCTATGCAAGTACTCAAGGAAAGGCGAAAATGCTGTTTTACGCATGGAAGCATGGGGATATTCTGGCCGGCCTATTGCAAGCTGTTGACAAACAGTGTAATCTGGAGCATAGGGGATTTTAGGCAAGAATTTAGATTGATCCGGCACCGGAAACAATCCTCGCTTCAGTGCGTGTTGACAGGTGAAAACCAACCAAGCAAGCGAACCTTGGACACTTTGGAACGTATACAGTATCCGGTCTCCTTCGAGTTTTCACCGGACAGACCGGTTGCCGACGAAAGGACGATAAGATGCACACCGAGTATCGAATCCCTGCGATGCAGGAGCTTCGGGATCAGCAAGTGCGTTTTGCTCCCCGAGAGAAGAAGCTCGAACAGGTTGCTGCGGCCGAGAAACTCTTGACCGAGGTCGAGCCTGATCGGATCTATACCTACGAGTACCTCTGCTATCGGATCACCCGTTTCCGACCTGAGGCCCATTGTGACGTGAAGTTTTCCGGGCGCGAGGCCAAGCACGATCTGGGACTGTTTGTTGAAGATTTATCCGGTGCCGCCAATGTGGCCGCCGATTCCGTCGGCGAGCGAGTGGTCACGGTCGAGGAGCTTGCTAGGCGATTCGATGTCTCAACGAAGACCATTTCTCGCTGGCGTCGATTGGGCCTCGTCAGCCGCCGATTTGTGATGGATGGCCGCAAACGGTTGGGTTTTCTGGAAAGCTCGATCGACCGGTTCGTTGTCCAGAATTCCGATAAGGTCCGTCGCGGAACGCAGTTTAGCCAGCTCAGCGAGGCCGAACGATCGATCATCATCGGGCGTGCGCGACGTTTGGCTCAGGCGGGAGGTTCACCGGCCGAAATCGTTCGCCGCATTGCTCGTAAGACCGGCCGCAATCCCGAGACGGTCCGCTACCTGCTCAAGCAATTCGACCAAGAAAACGCGGACTTGTCTATCTTTTCCGCGGATCGCGGTCCCATTCGCCCGGAAACCAAGCAAAGCATCTACTATCAGTTTCATCGTGGCGAGTCAGCCGATTTGCTTGCAAAACGATTTTTCCGTACGCGGACCAGTATCTACCGCATCATCGCCGAGGTTCGGGCCGAGCAGATTGCCGCATTGCCTTTGGATTACATTCCCAACGACGATTTTACCAAGGCTTTGCGGGCGCCTAAGCGAGAGAAGCAAATTCTCATGCCTTTGCCGGTCAATGACGAGCCGATCAAGAAGGCTCGGCTCCCCTCCGGCTTGCCCCTGTATTTGGCCAGCCTATATGAGGTGCCATTGCTCAGCCGCAACCAAGAGGCTCATCTGTTCCGGAAGATGAACTTCCTGAAATACAAGGCATCCAAGCTGCGAGAGAAACTCGATGCCAGCCAGCCTAAGTCCACGCTCATGGATCAAATCGAAGAGCTTTATGAAGAGGCGGTGGCCACGAAGAACCAGATCATTCGCGCAAATCTCCGGCTGGTCGTCTCAATTTCCAAGCGGCACGTAGGCCAGGCGGAAAACTTCTTCGAGTTGGTCAGCGACGGCAACATTTCACTGATGAGGGCTGTGGAAAAGTTCGATTACGCACGTGGTTTCAAGTTCAGCACCTACGCAAGCTGGGCAATCATGAAAAACTTTGCTCGGACGATTCCGGATGAACTTCGCTACCGCGACAGGTTCCGCAACAGTCAAGAGGATATGTTCACAAGTGCTCCGGATGACCGTAGCGACCAGATTGAACTTGAGTCGTCGCAATCGCAGCGGGAGTGGCAGGTAGAAAAAATTCTGGGACGGCTTGACGAGCGCGAGCAGAAGATTATCATTAGACGTTTCGGCCTGCAACGGGGGCAGGAGCCCCTTACGCTGAAGCAGGTTGGGGCCGAATTGGGGGTGACGAAAGAGCGAATCCGTCAAATTGAGGCCCGCGCCTTGAGTAAACTACGTAAAGCGGTCGAAGAGGAGAAGATCGATTCTCAGGTATAGTTCAATTTGGGGGGGCTTGTTGGATTTTAAGTGGCTGGTGGGACGAAATTACAAGAACTGGCTTTTTTCGCCAGCACACGCCTTGTATTGCCTCGAAGTGTCGTTATACTAGTAGATTCGCGTGTCGGCTCAACCAGCTAGCGTAGCTCAACCGGCAGAGCAGCGGTTTTGTAAACCGCAGGTTGTGGGTTCAAGTCCCTCCGCTAGCTCGTAAGGGATCGGCTTTTGGTAGCTGGTTGTGTGGGTGGTCCGCCGTTGCAAAAAGTGTGAGGCAAGGGCAGGTCGCGGGCGGTGAGTTTGTCGATTCCAAAAAGTGAGGTCACGGAGGCAATCCCCAGCGGGAGCAAAAGATTGAAGCCGGAGGGTTTCCCGAGTGGCCAAAGGGGTCAGACTGTAAATCTGATGGCAACGCCTTCGAAGGTTCGAATCCTTCACCCTCCATTAAATAGAATTGAGCTTTACTGAAGAGAAGGGCTCCGCTGAATTGTAGAAAAAACAAGGTCCGCGGGTGTAGCTCAATGGTAGAGCTGTAGCCTTCCAAGCTACTTACGTGGGTTCGATTCCCATCACCCGCTTGGTCGGCATGGGTATTTTAGATAGAAGGATATCAGATCGGCGACATTAGGCTGCTGTAGCTCAGTTGGTAGAGCGCGTCCTTGGTAAGGACGAGGTCAAGGGTTCAAATCCCCTCAGCAGCTCTCGGTCAGCCGGATGCGTAATGGCCGTTTGTGTGAAACGGAACGGGGTCATGTTGATCCCAAACCAAGGAAATTCGGTCTAACAAGTTCATCGTTACTCGCTTGTGATTGCAGGGAGATAGAATGGCGAAGGAAGTATTCCAACGTAAGAAACCTCACGTCAACGTCGGCACCATTGGCCACATTGACCACGGCAAAACCACGCTAACCGGCGCGATCCTGGCGACTCAGGCCGGCAAAGGGTTGGCTAAATTCAAGTCCTACGCAGATATTGCCAAGGGCGGTACTGTCCGCGACGCGACCAAGACGGTGACCATCGCCGTTTCGCACGTCGAGTACGAAACCGAGAAGCGTCACTACGCTCACATCGACTGCCCGGGGCACGCCGACTTCATCAAGAACATGATCACCGGTGCCGCCCAGATGGACGGGGCAGTCCTCGTTGTCTCGGCTGCTGACGGCCCGATGCCGCAGACCCGCGAGCACGTACTCCTGGCACGCCAGGTAAACGTGCCGGCACTGGTCGTGTTCCTCAATAAGATCGACCTTGTCGACGACGTCGAGTTGTTGGAACTGGTCGAACTGGAGGTCCGCGAGTTGCTCACAAAGTACGGCTTCCCGGGTGACGACATTCCGATCACCCGCGGTAGTTCGTTGCCGGCGTACAACAATCCCACGGATCCGGTTGCCACGAAGTGCATCAGCGACCTGTTGGACACAATTGACGCCTACATTGCCGAGCCGCCGCGTGAAATTGACAAGCCATTCCTGATGGCCATCGAAGATGTCTTCTCGATCGAAGGCCGCGGAACGGTGGCTACCGGTCGTATCGAGCGCGGCGTCGTCAAGGTCGGCGACGAAGTTGCGATCGTCGGGTTCGCTCCCGAGGCTCGCAAGACGATCTGTACCGGCGTGGAAATGTTCAACAAGCAACTCGATCAGGGTATAGCCGGCGATAATGTTGGTTGCCTGCTCCGTAGCATCAAGCGCGAAGAAATCGAGCGTGGCCAAGTGTTGGCTAAACCTGGTTCGATCACGCCGCACACTCAGTTCGAGGCTGAAGTCTATGTCCTGTCCAAGGAAGAAGGTGGCCGGCATACCCCGTTCTTTAACGGGTATCGTCCGCAGTTCTACTTCCGCACGACCGATGTGACCGGCTCAGCAAAGTTGTTGGGGGATGCGGAAATGTGCATGCCTGGCGACAACGTCAGGTTGGAAGTCGAGTTAATCGCGCCTGTCGCGTTGGACGTCAATGTGCGTTTTGCAATCCGCGAGGGTGGCCGCACGGTCGGTTCCGGCGTGGTGACCAAGGTGATCAAGTAAGCAACCCGTTTACATGTCGAAGCGTGGTCTTGGCTGCCGCATGATCCGTAAGGTTCGTGGTTAGCAAGGTTTCAGGCGACGGCGAACAGGGACGTAGCTCAATTGGCAGAGCATTCGCCTCCAAAGCGAAGGGTTGCGAGTTCGATTCCCGCCGTCCCTGCAATTATATAAGGTTCAAAACGGTGAGCACAATTATCGAAGAGTTTCTGCGGGTTGGCGTTTACAAACGAAGCCAGGGTCGGATTGTCCGGCAGGTGACGTTTGCTGCGATGGCGTTGACTTTGCTTATTGGTCTGTGGAAGCTCGTGTTGACGTTGCGTGTTGGAGAGGGTTATTCAACGTGGCTCTGCTACGGACTTCCGGGAGTACTCGCCATCGTTGGTTTGTGGGCCGTGTATCGCAGTGTCAACTTGCCGGCCTTCGCCGACTTCCTGATCGCGGTGGAAGCCGAGATGAACAAGGTTTCGTGGCCCTCGCGAGGTGAATTGATTCGCTGGTCGGTGGTTGTGATCTTAATGATTTTTTCGATCGGCCTTTTATTGGCGGCCTTCGACGTTTTTTGGATTTGGTTCTTCAAGCTAATTGGCGTGTACTCCGCCTGAGCAGTATCACGTGGACCCGAATTGTTTTTTTGGCAGAGGTTGAACCGTCGTGACAGAACAGACCGGACAGAACCCTGAAGTCTTGCTGGATTCTCCTGCGGTGTACGCGGGGGTTGAGCAACAGCCGGACGTTGCGCCCGTCACGCAGCAGGATCTGGAACAATCGGCGATTGTTGAAAAGACGGCTTTGCCGGAATCCCTTGCGGAAGAGGACTCGGAAGAGCTGATTGTGCGCGTCAAAACCAAGGAGCGTGCTCGTCCGAGGACAGAGGCGTCCAAATCGCGAAAAGCAACCGTGGTTGCTCCTGCGATTGTGGTGGACGTTCCAAAGTCCGAAAACATGAATTGGTACATTCTCAAAGTCCAGAGCAACCGTGAAGAATCCATTCGCGAAGGCATGTTGCGTCGAGTTTCGATTCAAGGTCTCGATCGATATTTCGGCGAAGTTATTGTTCCTACCGAGAAGGTTACGGAATTCAAGGGCGGCAAGAAGCGAGTGATCAAGCGGAAGCTTTATCCCGGTTACATTGTCATCCACATGGAGATCAACGAAGACACCTGGTTCTTGGTGCGTGAAACGCCCGGAATCGGTGACTTCACCGGTGCTTCCGGCGTGCCCACGCCCATGCTGCCGCACGAGGTCGAGCGGATTATCGCGAAACAGGAAGAAAAGAGCGAAAAGGCTCCCGATTTGAAGATCCCCTTCACCAAGGGCGATCGCGTGAAGGTCATTGAAGGAAACTTCGAGAACTTTGACGGTGAAGTGGACGCAATCGACAAGACCAATGGCCGCGTGACGGTGATGATCACAATTTTCAATCGGACCACGCCCGTCGAATTTGAATACTGGCAAGTCGAGTCGGTTTGATGGAGTTTTTCTTATTCAGTAGAACTCTGACAACTGACAACTGACAACTGACAACTAACAACTGAAGTAACATGGCGAAAAAACTCGTAGCCGAAGTAAAGTTCCAGGTCCCTGGCGGTCAGGCTACCCCCGCACCCCCAGTCGGCACGGCTTTGGGTAAGTATGGTATTAACTTGGGACAGTTCGTGTCGCAGTTTAACGACCGCACCCGCGAGGCTGGCGGCATGCCAATCCCCGTGGTGGTGAAGGTATACAGTGACCGCACGTTTGAGTTTTTGACCAAGAGCCCGCCGGCGGCCGCGTTGTTGAAGAAGGCTGCGGGCATTGCCAAGGGTTCCGGCGTTCCCAATAAGGAAAAGGTCGGTAAGGTCACTTGGACTCAGGTCGACGAAATTATCAAGCTGAAGCAAAACGACATCGGTTCCGCCAGCCCCGAGGCTGCTCGCCGGCTAGTTGCGGGCACCGCTCGCAGCATGGGTCTGGAAGTGATCGATTAGTGAATGAAGTGGATGGAGTTGTCGGTTCTCAGTGTCGGCAAGGGATGCCGAAGACAACAACGGACAACTATTTACTACCTCTAAAGTAGGAGGCGATTCGTTCGCCGCAAGACTACGGGAGAAACAAGCGAATGCCAAGAGTAGCGAAACGTATGAAGGCCATGCGGGCCAAGTTGCCGACGGGATCGACGCCGATGCCGCTTTCCGAGGCGGTCAATCTGTTGAAGACATTCAACACCACTAAGTTTGACCAGACGGTTGAAGTCGTGATGCGATTGGGAGTCGATCCTAAGCAAGCCGACCAATTGGTCCGTGGTTCGATTGTGTTGCCCAACGGTATCGGCAAGACGCTCCGAGTGATCGTTTTTGCCAAGGGCGATAAGGCCGAAGATGCCAAGGCTGCCGGTGCCGATGAAGTCGGCGGACCGGAATTGGCCGAGAAGATTAAGGGTGGGTGGACGGACTTCGACGTCTGTATTGCTGCTCCAGACATGATGGGTATTGTCGGTCCTTTAGGCAAGGTTTTAGGTCCTCGTGGCCTAATGCCATCGCCTCGCGCCGGCACGGTGACGCCCGATGTCGCCAAGGTAATCAAGGAATACAAGGCTGGTAAGGTAGAGTTCCGCTGTGATTCGGGTGGCAATGTCCACGCGGTGGTCGGTAAGCTGAGTTTTGAGGCACAGAAACTCGTGGAAAACATTTCGGCTTTTATTAACTTCGTCCTGCACATCAAGCCGGCTGCGGTCAAAGGCCAGTATGTTAAGGGAATTGCCATCAAGGGGACGATGAGTCCCGCTTTGCGGATCCAGTCGACGTAGGGAAATGAACCATCGTCGTAAAGATGGCCTTTCGTGGCGATACGTCGGGGAGTGGGATTGGTTTCTCGCTCTTGACGGCGGCGCGTTTGACAGGTCTTTCAGGGAAGTAATTCAGTCGCAACAAATCAACGAGGCGCAGTAAATCAGCGAGGCGCAAGGCATGAGCAAGTACGTCAAAAATTTGGTATCGGATGACATTAAGAAACGCTTGCAGAGCGTTAATGATGCCCTGTTAGTGAACATGGTTGGCATGAACTCCTCCTCCTCTTATATGTTGCGGAAGGAGCTACGTGCCAATAAAATCAACATTCTCGTGGTGAAGAACAGTTTGGCCGCACGGGCCACGGCTGGCACTCCCCTGGCGAGGTTGTTTGACGGAGTCGGCGGATCCGCTGCGATCTGCTGGGGTAGCGAGGATATCGTGGCCCTGGCCAAGTCGATCACCAAAATCCTCAAGAGCGAAAAATTCCCTGCGTTTCAGCCGCGCGGGGGCGTCATGGATGGCGAGCAGATCTCGGCCGATCAGGTCGCCGAGGTCGCAAAGTGGCCAAATCGGATGGAGCAACTGAGTCTCTTGCTTGGTCAGATCCTGTCAGTCGGTTCGCGATTGAACGGCCAGTTAATCGCGGTCGGCGGGGCGTTGGCCAGCCAGATTGCCGAGAGGGCCAAGGGCGACGAAGAAGCCGCCACACCGGAGGATGCGCCCCCCGCGGACGCAGCCTCCGGTCCGGAATGTTTACCCCCCACGGATTTGCCTCCTGCGGAAGTCCCCTCCGCGGATGGGGCTTCCGCAACATGAGAATAGGTAGAGGTTGCCAGTTGTCGAATGTCAGTGCATCTGACCTGACACCTGACAACCGACAATTTTTTTATCGGATTTAACCCATTTCAAACCAACAAGTATAGAATCGTGTCGGCGGCCGGTTCCAGTCGGTTCCGTGCCGCAACGCAAAAGTAAGAAAGGATCGAATAGCAATGTCAACTGCTGAAGCTACCCGTGAATACACCCAGGCTGCCAAGGATCTAGGCGATAAGATTGTCGCCTTAACCCTCAAGGAGGCCAAGGAGCTGAGTGATTACCTAGAAAACGTCCACGGCATTAAGCCCGCGGCCGGTGGTGCCGTGATGATGGCTCCGGCTTCTGGCGATGCCGGCCCAGCTAAGGTGGCTGAGGTGCAGACCGAGTTCGATGTGGTGATCGAAAGCTACGAAGCGACCAAGAAGATTGGAATCATCAAGGTCGTGCGGGCTGTCACCAGCCTGGGCCTGAAGGAAGCCAAAGATCTCGTCGAAGCTGCTCCCACCAAGGTCAAAGAAGGCCTCTCGAAAGACGATGCCGAGAAGCTCAAGAAGGAACTGGAAGAAGCCGGCGCGAAGATTACTATCAAGTAGTTCGCGGTTTCATGCTGCATCGCCATGGAGTCAATGACCATGGACCCCCTCTTAAGTCGGAGGGAAATGTGTTGCTTGGACAGTGTTGTATCTCGTTGCTTTCCCATACCCCCCGGGGCCAAGACAGCGGCGCGGCAGTGTTATGCCGCGTCGCTTGGCTGTTTCCCACCGGCCTGCCGGGATTCCTTTGCTTTTCTCAGAGGTGAGTGCCCATGGCGACTTCCGCCCAACGACGTATTCTGCCTAAGGAAATTCGTCGATTCGGCAGTCAGCGAGCCCCACATGGGATTCCTGATCTGACCCAGATCCAAACTCGCGGTTACGATGCCTTCCTACAGCAGGAAGTTCCCTGGCAGAATCGCAATGACCAGGGGATCGAGGGCGTGCTGCGCGAAATTTTCCCGGTGGAGAGCTACGACAAAACGCTCCGCTTGGAGTACCTCCGCTACGAACTGGGGAAACCCCGCTACGAGCCAGACGAGTGCCGTCAACTCCGATTGACCTACGGCCGGCCGTTCAAGGTATGGCTCAAGCTCACCAAGGAGCAGCCGGTTGAGGAAGAGGTCTACCTGGGCGACATCCCCATCATGCTTGGCGGCGGCGAGTTTATCATCAACGGTGCCGAGCGAGTCGTGGTGAATCAACTCCACCGCAGCCCCGGCGTCGATTTTGTGATGAAACTTGAAGGCACCAGTGATCGCCGTTTGCACAGTTGCCGTATCATTCCCGAACGTGGTAGCTGGATCGAACTAAACGTCACCCGCAAGGAAAGCCTGACGGTTCGCATTGACCAGAGCGGCAAGTTCTCGATCATGACCTTGCTGCGAGCCATGGATCCGAAGTACGGTGAAAACGAGGCCTTGCTGCGGGTTTTCTACGAGACCGAGAACGTGATGGTTAGTGACGACCGCAGTGTCGCCAACATCGAAGGCAAGCTGGCCGTGAGCGATATCATCTATCCGGCCTCCAGTTCCCGTGCCGGTGAAGTGCTTGTCGAGAGCGGCCAAAAGATCACCAAGAACGTCGCGGAAACGATTTGTACGTCGGGTCTGCTCGAGATCGAGGTCATGGCCGACCCGAAAAACCCGCTTCTGCTGAACTCGCTGGCGGAAGACGCAACGGGCAGTCACCAGGAGGCCTTGTTGCGGATCTATCAGCGCCTACGGCCGGGCAATCCGCCCAACCTGGAGAAGGCCAAGGCGTTGTTCATCGAGAAGTTCTACGATACCAATCGTTATCGCCTCGGGCGCGTTGGCCGCTTCCGTATCAACCGCAAACTCGGCTTGGATATTCCCGAGACCGAGATGACCCTGCGATCTGAAGACCTGATCGCCGCGATTCAGTATCTTAGCAAATTGCGTGCTGGTGATCCGAGTGTGGAAATCGACGACATCGACCACCTTGGCAACCGCCGCTTACGCACCATCGACGAGCTGGCCGGCGATGAACTCCGCAAGGGTTTCCTCAAACTTCGCCGTACCGTGCAGGAGCGGATGAGTTTGAAGGACATTGAGGATATGACGCCGCGGAGCTTGGTGAACCCCAAGAGCATCTCGGCGGCAATCGAGTATTTCTTCGGCCGCGGCGAGTTGTCTCAGGTGGTTGACCAGACCAACCCCTTGTCGATGCTCACGCACGAGCGGAGGCTCTCGGCCTTGGGTCCTGGCGGTTTGAACCGCAAGCGGGCCGGCTTTGAAGTCCGCGACGTGCATATTTCGCATTACGGGCGGATCTGTCCGATCGAGACGCCCGAAGGTACGAACATCGGTCTGATTTCCAGCTTGGCGATCTACGCCGGCGTGGACGATTACGGTTTTCTGGTCACGCCGTACCACAAGGTGAAGAACAGCAAACTAGAGTTCGACAAGGCAGGCAAGGCCGTCATCGAGTTGCTCCGCGCGGATCAGGAGCACGAGGCTCACCTGGCCCCGGCCGACGTGTCGATTGACAACGGCAAACTGATCGGCGACTCGGTGATCGCTCGCTACCATGGCGACTTCCAGATTGTTCCCTGCGATCAGGTGCAGTACATCGACGTGGCCCCGAGCCAGATGGTCGGCGTTTCGGCCGGCTTGATCCCCTTCCTTGAACACGACGACGCCAACCGCGCGTTGATGGGTTCTAATATGCAACGGCAGGCCGTGCCGCTGCTGATCACCGATCCACCGTTGGTGGCCACGGGCATGGAGGTCGAGGCCGCACTGAACTCGAGTATGATCATCCGCGCCCGCACCAAAGGCACGGTGACCTATGCCGACGCACGGCGAATCGAGATCGGCAGCGACGTTTACGACCTCCGCAAGTTCGTCGGCCTGAACGAGCGGACCTGCCAGAACCAGAAGCCGATCATCAACGTCGGTGACAAGGTTGAGAAGGGGCAGGTCATCGCCGACGGTGCCGCCACGTACAAGGGCGAGCTGGCCCTGGGCCGCAATGTTCTGGTGGCCTTTATGGTCTGGGACGGATTCAACTTTGAAGACGCCATCATCATCGGTGAAGAGCTGGTGCAGAACGACACCTACACCTCGATCCACATCGAGGAGTTTGACATTGAAATTCGCGAGACCAAGCTAGGCCGCGAGGAGTTCACTCGCGACATCCCCAACGTCAGCGAGAAGATGCTCCGCAACCTCGACGAGACGGGCATCGTTTGCGTTGGCACCTACGTCCGCCCGGGCGACATTCTCGTGGGCAAGGTCTCGCCGAAGTCGAAGACCGAGCTCACGCCGGAAGAGAAATTGCTGCACGCCATATTCGGTCGTGCAGGTGAAGACGTGAAAAACGATTCGCTGGAAGTGCCCTCGGGTGTGGAAGGCATCGTTATCGACACGCAAAAGTTTTCTCGTCGCATGAGTCTCACCGAAGAGGAGCGAAAGGCGTTTGAGAATGCGCTCAAGGAAGCCGAGACCGAGGGGAATGAGCGGATCGCCACGGCCTTTGGCAAATTGGTGACCAATATCGAGGAAGTGCTGAAGAAAAAGCTGGCCGACGAAGACGGCAATCCGTTGGTCGAAGGCCGCGATTATCGCAGCGTGGTCGAACAGGCTCAAAACTTCAACATCGAAACATTCGACGTCCGCAGCCCGGAGCGAAAAGCTGTCCTAGAGAAGCTTTACAAGCAGGAGTGGCCGGCGGTCGAGGCGGCCATTTATGCTCGTGATCGCAAGCTCAACTCCATGAAGCGCGGCGACGAGCTTCGCAGCGGCGTGTTGCAGATGGTCAAAATTTATATTGCTGCCAAACGGGTGATTTCCGTGGGCGACAAGATGGCTGGTCGGCACGGCAACAAGGGCGTGATCTCCAAAGTTCTGCCCCGCGAGGACATGCCCTTTTTGGCCGACGGAACCCCGATCCAGATCATGCTCAATCCGTTGGGTGTGCCCAGTCGTATGAATGTGGGCCAGATTTTGGAGACGCACCTCGGCTGGGCCGGTTTCAAGCTCGGTTTTCAGTCGATCACCCCCGTCTTTGACGGCGCGACCGAGGCCGACATCCGTAAGCTGTTGGTCGACGGAGGCCTGCCCGAATCGGGTAAGAGCCAACTGTTTGACGGCCGCACGGGCGATCCGTTCGAGCAATTCTCGACCGTGGGTTACATTTACATGCTCAAGCTCCACCACTTGGTCGACGACAAGGTGCATGCGCGTTCCACCGGTCCTTACTCACTCATTACCCAGCAACCTCTGGGTGGCAAGGCTCGCTTCGGTGGCCAGCGATTTGGGGAAATGGAAGTGTGGGCGTTGGAGGCTTATGGCGCGGCCTATATCCTCCAGGAGTTGCTCACCGTCAAGAGCGACGACGTTGAAGGCCGCACGAAGATTTACGAATCGATGGTCAAGGGCGAGAACACGCTCGAGGCAGGCACTCCGGCCAGTTTTGATGTGTTGACCAATGAAATCCGCGGCCTTGGTCTCAATATGCAACTTGAAAAGGCTCGAGCCTGACAGAACAGAAATGGCGAATGACGAATGACGAATGACGAAGGAATGATGGAGAACGAACAACGAAAAATGTGCCTTGGATTCGGTCGATCACGGCATTTTCATTCGTCATTCGTCATTCGTCATTCGTCATTTTGATTTCCTCCTTCCCTCCCCAGTATTTTTCGGCAATTAAGTAGGAGGCATTCCCATGAGTATCGGCGAAACGACATACGATCGGATTAACGATTATTCGGCGGTCAAGATCAGCTTGGCCCGTCCCCACGATATCCGCAGTTGGTCGTTCGGCGAAGTGAAAAAGCCGGAAACGATCAATTATCGCACCTATCGCCCAGAGAAGGACGGCCTGTTTTGCGAACGGATCTTCGGGCCCGAGAAAGATTGGGAGTGTTCCTGCGGCAAATACCGCGGAATGAAGTACAAGGGCATGATTTGCGACCGCTGCGGCGTGAAGATCACGCATAGCCGTGTGCGCCGCAAACGCATGGGTCACATCGAACTGGCCGCGCCGATCGTCCACATCTGGTTTTTCAAGGCCATGCCCAGTCGCCTGGGTGCCTTGCTGGCCATGAAGACCACGAGCCTCGAGAAGATTATCTACTTTCAGGACTACGTCGTCACCCGCACCGGCGATACGCCGCTCAAGCTACAGCAGCTTCTCACCGAAGACGAGTACCGCGAAGTCCGCACTCAGTATGGTGAAGGATCCTTCGACGTCGACATGGGTGCCGAGGCCGTCCGCAAGTTGCTCATGGAATTGGACCTCGTCAAGCTTTCGCAAGACTTGCGGGTCGACTTGGCCGAGACTTCCTCGAAGCAGAAGAAGAAGGATCTGATCAACCGCCTGAAGATCGTTGAGGCCATTCGCGACAGCGACAACCGGCCCGAGTGGATGGTGATGGACGTCATCCCGGTCATTCCGCCCGACCTGCGTCCGTTGGTTCTTTTGGACTCGGGCAATTTCGCCACGAGCGACCTGAACGATCTCTACCGCCGCATCATCAACCGTAACAATCGGTTGAAGAAGCTCGTGGACCTCAACGCCCCTGAAGTCATCATTCGCAACGAGAAGCGGATGCTGCAGCAGTCGGTCGATGCTTTGTTCGACAACAACCGCTGCAAGCGGCCGGTGCTCGGATCGAGCAACCGTCCGCTGAAGTCGCTCACGGACATGATCAAAGGCAAACAGGGTCGCTTCCGCGAGAACCTGTTGGGCAAGCGAGTTGACTATTCGGCACGTAGCGTGATTGTCGTCGGTCCGGCGCTGCGGCTGCATCAGTGCGGTTTGCCGAAGAAGATTGCCCTGGAACTGTATCAGCCGTTCATCATCCGCCGGCTCAAGGAGCTAGAGCATGCCGATACGATCAAGTCGGCCAAAAAGATGTTGGAACGGAAGGACGAGGAGGTTTGGGATATTCTCGAAGAAGTGATTCAGAATCACCCGGTACTCCTGAATCGTGCCCCCACGCTGCACCGCATGGGTATCCAGGCATTCGAGCCAACCTTGGTGGAGGGCAACGCCATCAAGCTTCACCCGCTGGTCTGCAAAGGCTTCAACGCCGACTTTGACGGCGACCAAATGGCCGTGCATCTGCCGCTTTCGATCGAGGCTCAGGTCGAGGCTCACACGCTGTTGATGTCCACGAACAACATCTTCAGCCCGGCCAGCGGCGCACCGATCATCAGCCCTTCGCAGGACGTGGTGATGGGTTGCTACTACATGACCGCCTCGCTGCAGCAATGCAAGGGCGACGGCATGAAGTTCGCGTCGTTCGAGGAAGTGCAGCTTGCCTATTCGTTGGGCAAGGTGGTTACCCATGCGGCCATTGAGGTCCGCCTGGCCGAAAGCCGCTTCATCAAGACCGACCCTTCGGTCAAACCCGGCTCGCTCATCAAGACGACCGTTGGCCGCGTGGTGTTTAACTCATGGTTGCCCGACGGCATGCCGTTTTACAATATGCCGTTGCGGTCGAAGGATTTGGCGGAAGTGATTTCCGACTGCTACGAGATTCTCGGCCGGCGGAAGACGATCGACCTCTTGGACACGATCAACCGCATCGGCTTCCGGTCGAGCACGATCAGCGGCCTGAGCTTCGCTACCGACGACCTAATCACGCCGCCCAGCAAGCAGAAGATCATTCAGAACGCCGAAAAGAGCGTGGGCAAAATCCACAAGCTCTACCAGCGCGGCATCATCACCGAGGGCGAGCGTTATAACCAGGTGTTGGACGCATGGACTCACGCTCGCGAACAGATCACCACGGAAATGATGGTCGAATTGGAGAATGACCGTCGCATCGCCACGCACGTCAACTACGTCAACCCGATCTACCTCATGGCGCACTCCGGTGCCCGCGGTGGCGTCGAGCAGATTCGCCAGTTGGCCGGCATGCGCGGTTTGATGGCCAAGCCGTCAGGCAAGATCATCGAGACGCCGATCAAGGCCAATTTCCGCGAAGGCTTGAGCGTGCTGGAATACTTCAGTTCGACGCACGGTGCTCGCAAAGGTTTGGCCGATACGGCGTTGAAGACGGCCGACTCGGGTTACCTCACGCGCAAGCTGGCCGACGTCGCTCAGAACGTCGTCGTGACCCAGCACGATTGCGGCACCACGAACGGCATCACCAAGGGCGTGATCTACCGTGGCGAGAAGGTCGAGGTAAGTCTCAAGGACTCGATCCGTGGCCGCGTCAGCCGTTCAAATATCGTCAATCCGATCACGGACGAAGTGATCGTCAAGGAAAACGACCTGATCACGGTCGAGGTTGCACGCCGCATCGAGCAGATGGGTTTGGAGAAGATCCAGGTCCGTAGTCCGATGACCTGTGATGCCTCGCTGGGTATCTGTGCCTTGTGCTACGGCATGGACCTTTCCACCGGCTCGCTGGTGGAAGAAGGCATGGCGGTGGGCATTATCGCCGCCCAGAGCATCGGCGAACCGGGTACGCAGTTGACGATGCGTACTTTCCACATCGGTGGAACGGCCGCTCGCCACGTCGAAGAGAGCGAGATCAAAGCCAAGAAGCAAGGCGTGGTCAAGTTCACCCGCATGAAGGTCGTCCGCAACGACGCGGGACAGCATGTCGTGCTCACCCGCAACGGCGAGATCCTCATCTTGGATCAGAAGGGCCGCGAACTAGAGAAGTACGAAGTGCCCGCCGGCGCCAACTTGGCGGTCAGCGAGAACCAGGAAGTCAATCCCGGCGATATCCTATGCCAGTGGGATCCACACGCTATTCCCATTCTCGCCGAAGTCAGCGGAAAGGTCCGTTTTGAAGACATCGTCGAAGGCGAAACCATGCGAGCGGAGAAGGATCCTAGCGGTCACGAACGCAAGCTTATCACGGAACACAAGGGCGATCTGCACCCGCAGATCATCATTGAGGACGAGGCAGGTAAAATACTCGACTTCTACTACTTGCCGGAAAAGGCCCACATTGAAGTCACGGAAGGCAATCTGCTCTCGGCGGGTACGCTGCTTGCAAAAACGCCCCGCGAAGTGGCTGGTACCCAGGACATCACCGGCGGTCTGCCTCGCGTGACGGAAATCTTCGAGGCGCGTAAGCCGAAGGATCCGGCCGTGATCGCCGAGATTGACGGTACGGTAGAACTACTGGGCGAGAAGCGTCGCGGCAAGCGGACGATCGTCGTCCACAGCGAAAGCGGCATCGAGCGCGAGCACCTCGTCTCGCACGGCAAGCACTTGCGCGTACACGCGGGCAGCTTCGTCCGCGCCGGCGAGGCGTTGGTTGACGGGCCGCTGGTTCCCCACGACATCCTCCGCATCTCGGGCGAGGAAGCCGTGCAAGATTACCTCACCCGCGAGATCCAAAACGTCTACCGCAGCCAGCGCGTGGAAATCAACGACAAGCACATCGAGATTATTGTCTCGCAGATGCTTCGGAAGGTTCGCGTGGAGAGCTTCGGCGACACGACTCTTTTGCCCGGCTCGGTCATGGATGTTTTCGAGTTCCGTGCCGTGAATGAGGAATTGGCCAAGTGCCTGAAGATCTCGCACAAGGGCGATAGCGATTTTGCCGAGGGAACAATCGTGCCGATCGTAACCTTGAATCAGACAAATGCCCAGATCGAGGCCCTGGGCGGTACACCGGCCAAGGGCGTCAAGCCCAAGGTAGCCACTGCCAGTAGGCAGCTACTAGGCATCACCAAGGCCTCGGTGCAAAGTTCCAGCTTCATCTCGGCCGCCAGCTTCCAGGAAACCACGAAGGTACTCACGGAAGCCGCCTTGGCGGGCAAGATCGACCGCCTCGTCGGCCTGAAGGAGAACGTGATCCTTGGACACCTCATCCCGGCCGGCACAGGATTCCGCACCTATCAGGAATCGGAAGTCCGCATCCGTCCGAACGCCCTGGAAGGCTTGGGACCGGAAAAAGAAGACATCCTTGCTCGTCATTTCCCATTATTGGAAGGTGCTGGAAGAGCCGATCCTGCCAAAGATGGCGGCGGTCGTACTCAGGCCGGCCCCAGTCCCTTGGACGCGCTGTTTCAGCATGTTGGGGCTTCCGACGATGACGATAGTGAAAAAGAGGAAATGGGTGGCGAGAAGGTTGACGAAGAGTAAATTGTCCGAAGCAACGCCCCCATCCCGGGTGGTTGATTAGACTTAAATTTGTCCTGCCCCCCGTTGACAGGCCATAAAAAAACAACACAATGAAGGATTCTCGTCTTTTTGGCGAGAATGCGATCCGAACCCATCGAGTATTTCATGCCGACAATCAACCAACTAGTTCGAAAGAAGCGCACCGTCCAGCGACGGTACAGCAAAGCACCTGTGCTGGAGCAGTGTCCGCAGAAGCGCGGCGTTTGCCTACAGGTCAAAACGATGACTCCCAAGAAGCCAAACTCGGCTTTGCGGAAGATCACCCGTGTACGGCTTTCCAACGGCAAGGAAGTCACCGTGTACATTCCGGGTGAAGGCCACAGCCTTCAGGAACACTCGATCGTGTTGATCCGCGGTGGTCGTGTTCGTGATTTACCCGGCGTTCGTTACCAAGTCGTCCGCGGTGCTCTCGATACTCTGGGTGTCGAAGGCCGCAAGCAGTCCCGCAGCCGTTACGGCGCGAAAAAGTCAAGCAAGTAGAGGGACTGGGGTTGGGGGCTTGGGACTAGAAAAAAATTATCCCGCCCGCTTGCCCCGTTTCCCTAACCCCTAACCCCCTTCATTTATCATGGGTCGAATTACTGCCAGTCGAAAAATGCTTACCGGAGATCCGAAGTTCGGGTCACTCTTGGCCAGTAAGTTTATTAATTGCATGATGTGGAGCGGTAAAAAGAGTAACGCTCAGCGGGTCTTTTATGGCGCGTTGGACATCATCCACGACAAGCTCAAAGATGCCGAGCCGATCGAGGTATTCACGCAGGCCCTCGAGAACGTCAAGCCAAACATCGAGGTTCGCTCGAAGCGAGTTGGTGGTGCCTCGTATCAAGTGCCGATGCAGGTCAATCGCATCCGCCAGCAGTCGTTGGCTATCCGTTGGATTCTGGGTGCCTGTCGTGAAAAGAAAGGCCGGCCCATGCACGAGAAGCTGGCCGGAGAACTTCTCCAAGCCTACAAGCGCGAAGGTGTTGCCTATACCAAGCGCGAAAACGTCCACCGCATGGCCGACGCCAATAAGGCATTCGCCCACTTCGCTTGGTAGGGTGAAGTTAGGAGTTAGGAGTTGGAAGTTAGGAGTTAGAATTGAGATTTTGACTTCTCACGCGTTCATTCTGGCCTCTAGCTCTTGACGCCCCCATAACTTCTAACTCCTAACTCCCAACTTCCAACTCCTAACTCCATCATGAGCAGTAACGACATTCTTCGTGTCGCCGTAGTAGGCGGCGACGGGACCGGTCCGGAAGTCACCGCCGAAGCCGTCAAAGTGTTCAAGGCCGTCGCAGCCTTGGAAGGCATTCGCTACGAACTCAAGGATTTTGATCTCGGTGGAGCACGTTTCCTTCGCACCGGCGAGATCCTGCCCGAGGACGTCGTCAACGAACTGGCTACCTTCAAGGCCATCCTTTTGGGTGCCGTTGGCCATCCCGACGTCGCCCCCGGCGTTCTGGAAAAAGGCCTGCTTCTGGCCCTGCGTTTCCGCTTTGACCAGTACATCAATCTCCGGCCCGTCAAGCTTTTTCCCGGCGTAGAAACCCCGCTGGCCGGTAAGGGGCCTGGTGATATTGATTTTGTTGTCGTCCGCGAAAATACCGAAGACATGTACGCCGGCGTCGGTGGCTGGCTGAAGAAGGGTACGCCCGACGAAGTCGCTACGCAGACGGCCATCTACACCCGCAAGGGCTGCGAGCGATGCATCCGCTGGGCTTTCGAGTTCACCCGTAAACGCAATCAGAAGAAACAGCTTACGCTCGTGGCCAAAACCAACGTGTTGACTTTCGGCCACGACCTTTGGTGGCGCACCTTCCAGGAAGTGGCCAAGGAGTATCCTGACATCAAGGCCGACTACAATCATGTCGACGCCTGCTGCATGTGGATGGTGAAGAACCCCGAATACTACGATGTGATTGTTACCACGAACATGTTCGGCGACATCATCACCGACCTGGCCGGCATTCTGCAAGGCGGCATGGGCGTGGCCGCCGGTGGCAACATCAATCCCGATCCCGGCGGGGTGAGCATGTTTGAGCCGATGGGCGGCAGCGCGCCGAAGTACACCGGCATGAATGTCATCAACCCCATTGCCGCCATCGCCGCCGCCGGCATGCTCCTCGAGCATAGCGGCTATCCCCAGGCCGGCCAACGGGTAATGAAGGCCGTGCAGTCGGTCACCGGCACGAAGATGAAGAGCCAAGCCGCCGGCAAGATGGGCCACGGCACCATGGAAATTGGCGATCTGGTCTGCAAAGCTCTGTGAGATATTGGATCTGCCGGCCATTAGCGACCAAGGGATTCTGTCCCTAGCTTCTTGGCCGTAGGAGTTCGACTCAATTGAGGTCGCGTGTCAAATCGTTCAAATCTTGCGGGATAATATCGTGGCCGGCCAGGATTGCTCTTTGCTCTGCATCCAGCACGGGTGCAATGCCCATGTATTGTTGTGTCCACCCTTGATACTGTGGCATCGTTTGCAGAAAACGGCCAACATGCTTCTTAAAGTTATTCACATCCGAAAGCAATTTTTTGGGAGATCGCTTGCATGAGCCAAAGCGGATGGCCTGTTCCGACTCGTTGACGGCCACCAGATCAATCTCCGTGTCGGACCTATCCCAGAATTTTTGAACTCGATGGGTAATCGGAAAATCTCCAATCCCCCTGCGGCTACGCTCTTCGTAGAGTTGGCCAACGAGTTTCTCCAAGGCTCCTCCCTCGACATCCGCTAGGCGCTGATCGGCTTCTTCAATCAGGTCGCCAAGAGGGCGAAACGCTATTGCGGATACCGGATTTGCCAAAGCCGCAAGCCAAGAGCGGAGAAAATTATCGGTCACGTAATAGCGGCTTCGCTTCGCTTCAGGCTTGGCGAACACCGGCAGCTTTCGCTCAATCAGTTGGAATCGTTCGATCAGTACCTTGAGGTAGCCGCCAATTTGAGTATCAGGACTCCCACTGACCTCTCGAATCGCCCGCACGAGTTCGTTGTGCATCCGTCCCGGGTTGCGAGCCACGAATTTCAGGACGACGTCATACCGACCGCGCAGTTCACGAAGGAACCAATTCTCGGCCTCGGATCGAAGGGGCGATGAACTTTCAAAGAAAATGCGGCGCAGCAGAAGCTTGCGCTCGGCGGAAAGCACTTGCTGCTCGTAGCAGTCCCGGTAAAACTTGGGCACTCCTTCAAAAAGGCTCCAGAGGAACAGCAGTCGTTCGGGGGTCGGAGCGGCATGATCTTGAAGGATCAATAGGATTGAGCCGATGTCGAGATGCGTGAGATCAAGGGTGTCGGTAACTCGGTTGTAGAGCGGTGCGGTGCGATCTTCGAGCAACGCCATCATCTCGGTATGGACCGAACCAAGGACGATCAACCCTCCTCGCACTTGCTCGGACTTGGCAGCCAACCGATCCACACCCGCCTGCAAGTACGAGCAAAACTCTTCGTAACCTTTGCGGTTGAAGTATTGGAACTCGTCCAGAACGAGGATATACCCTCCTTCAGCCATCGTCTCCAGCAACTTCGCAAGTTGAAGAAGGTTGTTGGGTCGAGGATATCGATCGAAAGGCACTTGGAATGTTTCCAATGCGTCATTCACTGCCGAGAGAACACCCGCTGGCTCGGAATCAGGTATTTGCAGGTAGAAAACCGGTTGCTTGCTGCCGATTTCCCGAATCGCTTCCTGAATGAGCGCCGTTTTACCGATTCGACGGCGACCGGTAACTTTGGCGAAAAACCAGCGTTCGCGGTCGAGCATCCGCTCGAAGTTCGCAAGTTGCTCCCCACGACCGTAGAATTTCCAGTCCGCCATGTTGTTCCAATAAGATAAAGCCACTTTACCTAAATAAGATAAAGCCATCTTACCTTAAATAGACAGGTACTGCAAGTGACGCTTGTTGCGGCCGTTTATTGTGGCCGGCCTCCGGTGTTGTGGCCGGTCTCTGACCGAGCTGATGTGGCCGGTCTCCGACCGAGCCACACGACCGACCGAAGGTCTCCCTTTCGCCGGGGAGACCTTCGGTCAGTTGTTTCGGCGGGGTCGGGAGACCCGCGCCGAACAGGGACACGCGCCGACATAGATTTCCCCGTCCCGGAGAGACGAATGAAAATAGCCCAGCGATTTATCGCTGGGTTCGCAACGCGATCAAAACATGAGTCCCGGAGGGACGATTGAGCGAAAAAAATTTCAGTCGTCCCTCTGGGACTTTCGGTTTCGCTCGCCTCTTACCCAGCGATAAATCGCTGGGCTATTCTCAAATGCCCTTCCAGGGCAAAATCTCTTGCCCAACTACGTCCCGGCTGCGCTTCGGGACTGCGCTCGGGCTGCGCACCGGCTTCGCTCGCTCACCTTGACTAGTCCGCCGGAACTCGGGCGACACGCAAGCCCAGGAAGTCGTACCTGAACCCAGGCTCGAAGATGAAACGGAACGCCGACTGGCAGAACCTGCCGACGTAGTTCCAGCTCCCGCCGCGAAACACGCGGATCGCACCCGTTGCAGGACCACTAGGATCGTCCTCCGCTTCCGCCCCATACGTACCATACCAATCCTGGCACCATTCCCATACGTTCCCATGCATGTCATACAGCCCAAAGGCATTCGGCCTCTTCTCACCGACAGGATGTGTCTTGTCGTCCGAGTTCTCATCGTACCAAGCGTATTCGCCAAGTTGTTTCTCATCGTCCCCAAAACAAAACTTGCCCGTACTCCCAGCTCGACACGCATATTCCCATTGTGCCTCCGTTGGCAATACGAACTTGCCCCCGCGCCCGCCTGTCTTCGCGTTCAGCTTGACAAGGAACTGCTGGCAATCGTCCCAACTAACCTGCTCCACCGGGTTCTTCGGACCCTTGAAATGGCTCGGGCTATTGCCCATGACCGCTTCCCACTGCTCCTGCGTCACTTCATACTTGCCCAGGTGAAACGGCTTCGTAATGGTCACTTTGTGGACAGGCTCCTCGCTAGCGTTGCCCATGGTGAAGGAACCGGCAGGGATCAAGACGAGATCCAGCTTCACGTCGTTACCCAGATCCACCGCCAATCCCTTCGGAGGCCCTTTTGTCTCGCTCAAAGCAGGCCCCGCCATTGCGAGAAGCACCACGCAACCAATCACGAAGTTTCTCATACCATGTCCTTTCATAAAAGATTTTAGAGCTCTCCGCCAAGTTTGTGGTGCGGGCGTCTCGCCTGCCTGGTTCAACCACAACATCTTGGGCAGGCGGGACGCCCGCACCACAATTATCCGCAAACCCGGCGGAAAGCCGATTTTAGTAACCGTTCACGGCGTTCTTGGTATTGTCGCACCTACTGGAACGCCACGGCGGCGGGTCAACATAACGTCTTTGATCTTGATCTGCGGAAGCAGTCCTATCATGAGAATAGCAGCCCAAATACTGAGTCAACCGGATACCCGTTTTCCTTTATTGCCGCCGGCCGGTAGTTTCGATCCAAAGAGCACGGCCACAAGAACCACGGCCCAGAGATTCGACCAGAGCCCGGCTGGCTCCGCAGGATGCCCAGCACAAGTGACCGGCGCGTAGGCAGCAACCTGGGGTAGCCCGTGGATAATCCAGTCTTGAAGCGAGTTGAGAGCCAAGCCGCAAAGGATGGCACTCAGCCCGACGGTCGCGAGATAGACAATCATCGTGCGGCGGCCAAGGATTTTCCAGACCGTCGTCACGGCAGCAGGATTCGTTGAAGCACCAACGATCAGAAAGGCCAAGGCCGCGCCGGGTGATGCCCCCAAATGAATCAGCCCCGCGGCAATCGGCACGGAGGCCGTGGCACAAACGTAAAGCGGAATACCTGCTGCCATCAATACGAGTATCGAAAGCAGCCCGCTACCAAGATGTTTTTGTAGACTATCAGGCGGCAACACGACTGCGATCGCCCCTGCGATTACCACGCCGGCCAAGAGCGGCCATGCCAGATCGCGCGGCATGGTCACAAATCCATACTTGGCCGCTCGCAGCCAAGCCGGTGCCATGCGATGGCCTGAACAGCACGAATCGGTGCATGACGAGGGTACGTCGGCCTCTGCGGAACTAGCTCGTCCAAAGATTAGCACGAGAACTCCGCCCAGGACGCCGCTCACGATAGCGGCGATGGGCCGAAAAATGGCAAAGACCGGCCCCAACAGAGCGAAGGTCACCGCGATGCTGTCGATCCCGGTCTGCGGTGTGGAAAGCAGAAACGAAGTCGCCGCCGCACGGCTTGCTCCATGCCGCCGCATCGAGGCCACCACGGGGATTACGCTGCACGAACAAAGCGGCAGCGGAATCCCCAGTAAGGTTGCCTTCACGACCGGCCCAATCCCCTTGCCACCCAGGTGCCGCTCGGTCCACTCGGGCGAGATCCAGATCGACATCATCCCGGCTAACGCAAATCCGAACAACAAGTACGGGGCCATCTCAACGATGACCATCCAACATTGCCAAGCAAAAATGAAGAACAGATCGGGCATACATTCACATGCGATCAAACTTGCAGGGCGGACGGCACACGGAGTGTGCCTGCTACAATCCAATCATCACGTCGCGTGCTTGGCTAGGTACTCGGCCACTCCCTTGGCACTGGGCTTCATCGCCTCCTCGCCTTCACGCCAGTTGGCCGGGCAAACATCGCCGTTCTTTTCATGGAACTGCAAAGCATCGACCAGCCGCAGAGCCTCGTCCACGCTACGTCCCAGAGGAAGATCGTTCACCAAGGCATGGCGGACAACGCCTTTGCTATCGATGAGGAACAGCCCACGCAGGGCGATGCCCGCTTCGAGCAGCACACCGTATTTCTCGGCAATCTTCTTGTCCAGGTCGGCAACCAGCGGATAGTGGATCTCGCCAATGCCACCCTGGTTCCGCGGCGTGTTTTTCCATGCCAGATGCGTGTAGTGCGAATCGACCGAAACGCCGACGACTTCGGTATTCTTCGCCTTGAACTTTGCCACGGCTTTGTCAAAGGCAATGATCTCCGACGGGCAGACGAAGGTGAAGTCCAGCGGATAGAAGAACAACACGACGTACTTGCCTTGGTAGGAAGAAAGTGTCAACTCGGCAAACGAATTGTCCGGCATGACGGCCTTGGCCGTGAAATCCGGGGCCGGCTTGGTAACTAGGCTACTCATAAGAGAATCTCCTTTGGAAAATGGTACGGGGAAGTGCTTAGTGCTTAGTGCTTAGTGCTTAGGGATTGGGGATTGGGG
>Ga0194057_10000239_pt1 | contig 28340 bp, 26 predicted proteins | sample SepL4415m_MetaG_FD_155474 | JGI IMG/M metagenome (GOLD analysis project Ga0194057, IMG submission 155474) | Anoxic zone freshwater microbial communities from boreal shield lake in IISD Experimental Lakes Area, Ontario, Canada - Sep2016-L442-15m | ecosystem: Environmental > Aquatic > Freshwater... | reverse complement strand
GGGGGTGGTGGTTACGTCGATCTGTCTCAACGCGGAGTGCTCACTGTTACTGGCCCTGATCGCCTTACCTGGCTGCACTCGTTACTGAGTCAGTCGATTGAACACCTGCAGCCTGGTGAGTCGGCCCTGTCGTTGCTTCTTGATCCGCATGGTCGCGTTGAGCACGAACTGCACATCATTGATGACGGCGAGGTCACCTGGATCACGACCGAGTCGACAGCCACAGAGCAAGTGCGCACTTTCCTTGACTCCATGCGCTTCATGCTGCGCGTTGAAATTGCCGATGTCTCTGATGCCTACGCGGTGGTGTGGCAACCGGTCCGTGTCGTCGACGACAACTTCCCCACGTGGCTTGTTCCTGAAGCATTCGCGGGCCTGCCGGCCCCCGATGCGGGAGGTGAGTGGAACCGCTTGTTGGCCGAGCGTCCTGCGCTGCTTGTGGGCCGCGAAGTGATCGTCTCGCGCGCTGAACTCGATACGTTTCTCGACAGTGCGGGGCAACCTGCCGGCACGTGGGCGCTCGAAGCGTTGCGCATTGCGGCCGGAGTTCCGCGAGTGGGACTCGATACAGACACGCGCACCATTCCAAACGAGGTGGGCTGGCTCGGTTCCGCGGTGCACTTAAGCAAAGGGTGCTACCGAGGACAGGAAACGGTGGCCCGCACGCATAACCTCGGCCGGCCTCCTCGCAGACTGGTGCTCCTGCACCTCGACGGCACCGAGGAACGCCTGCCAGCGCACGGAACGTTGGTGACTCTCGACGACAAGACCGTGGGCACCGTGGGCTCTGCAGCGCGACACCACGAACTCGGACCCATCGCCTTGGCGCTGGTCAAGAGGTCAGTTGCGATCGACGCTGTACTTCTGGCCGACGGAATTAGCGCATCGCAGCAGCCGATCATTATCGGCTGACGTCATTTGTCGTCGCGCAGACCCAGACTGGTGAGTTCGCGCATGAGGGCCGCAGTGTCGGCGGGTTCGACGTTCTGCTCACCGTCGGTCGATTGGAAGGGCTCGGCACTCGGCGGCGGCAATTGGCTAAACGTCGAGGGCAGCGGCTCGTCGGTGACTGCAGGTTCGAAGGTCAAGGCCGGCTCAGCAGTCAGCGGAATCGACTCGACGATCGGTTCGTACGGTGCCTCGTATTCAAGCGCTTCGATAACAGGCGCTTCGATGAAGGCAGCCGGCTCGACCTCAGTGAAGCTGGGAGAATCGAAACTCGGGGAATCGAAGCGTGGGGAATCGTCGTAGACCGGTGCAGATTCCTCGGAGTCCTCCGTGACCAAGTGCAGCGGAAGTACTTCAGCCAACGGCTCGAAGGGGTCATCGACCAGCGAGGGGAAACCCGTCGGTCGGGGGTCGTGCAGAAGATCAGTGGCCGTCGTCACGAGTCCCTCTGCCGCCAAGCCGAGAATGATGTCAGCGGCTTCAAACAGGGTGTAGCCGCAGTCGTCGGCGATGTCGACCAAGGTGCGCAGTCCGTCGACGTAGCCAAGTACGGTGCGTTCGCTGGAACTGAGGGTGGCGTGCGGCACAGTTCCTGTGGGCAGCGGCACAACGTCAGCTCCGCCGATTTCGTCGACCACTATCGGCCATTGGCGTTGGCGCGCGTGCGCCTGTTCGATCAAATCGGCTACGTCGGTGAAGGGTGCGAGATCGGTGCGGGTGCGGGCCCCATTGCGGAACCAGTGGTTCGTGACGGCCCAGCCTAAGAGGTCGGCGAGCATGTCGCGCTGTTGTTCGAGTGCGAATGCTTCAATGACCCGCCGATTGACTAGGCGCAGATGCACAAGTACTTCGCCGAGGCGGGCGGTATGCATTTCGCTGCGCTGCAATTCAAGGGCGGCGTTGAGTTGATCGGGGCTGATGGCTCCAGCCGTGACGAGTCGCACGCCCAAGAGGGGGCGGCGGCCGGGTACCGAGGCTGCATAGACCTGTCCATCGCGGAACCAGACCAGACCTTCGTCACCGGAGGCGTTCGTGATGGTCAGGCAGCCGCTGGCTTCTTGAGCAGCAAATCCGAGGATGATTCCCTCAGCATCCGAGGGGGCCGGGTGCGCTTGGGGAGCGTCAACTGTGACGCCATCGAAACCAGGGTCGGGGGCGTCAGACTGCCCGGCGGAAGACTGAGCAGCATCACCAGCAGTAGGCCCCACAGGAGAATCGCTCATCAGTTGCTCGTCTTCTGGCCACGGCGCGGCTCGAGCCTGAGGTTCGAACACCGCACCGTCCCTCCTTCATCGTGACTCCGTCTGCCGACGCAAAACCCCGTCATACAGTCTTTCGGCACCCCATGGCAGGGAGTTAAGTCCATCACCCTGAGAATCTTCCCCGTGGGGTAATCCGTCAACAATCACAGGTTAATGCCCACCCCTTGCGCTCGGGCCCACTCGTGACACGATGGGCCCATGGCGAAAGGCACCCTCATCACGGTAGCCCCCACAGGGGCAGAGAGCGACCCTGCGCAGGCTCCTGGCCTTCCGGTCACCGTTGAATCGCTCATCGAGACCGGACGCTCCTGCCAAACGGCCGGAGCGGGCCTGATCCACGTGCACGTTCGTGACGGCCAGGGTCAGCCAACGCTTGATCTGGGACGAGTGACTGCCGCGGTTGAGGGCCTGCGTGAGGCCACGGATCTGGTAGTTCAGGTGTCGACGGGCGGCTCGGTTCATGATTCTCTCGAGGCGCGACTTGCAGTTCTTGAGGCCAATCCTGACTCGTGCTCGCTGTCGTGTGGCACGGTGAATTTTGGCGATGATGTCTTTCTCAATCCGTGGCCCTTCATGGTTGAGCTGTACCAGCAGACCCAGCAGCGGCAGATCGTGCCTGAGTTCGAGATCTTCGACCTTGGTCAGGTCACCTCAATGAAGCGGTTACTCGACAAGTACGGTCCGCCAGCGGGCGGCTCGGTGCATGCGGACCTCGTCATGGGCGTTCCCGGCGGGATGCCGGCCACGGTTGAGGCCATGGTGGCAGCCGTTCAAGCGCTTCCCGAAGGGGCCACGTGGTCGGCCACCGGTGTGGGCCGTTGGAGCATGCCCGTGATGCTCGGTTCGCTCGCCGCGGGTGGGCACCTGCGAGTCGGTATGGAAGACACGCTCACGTTTGCGCCGGGGCGGCCGGTGGTCGATAACTCCGAATTGGTTGCTCGAGCGGCTAGCCTTGCTGACACGGCCATGAGGCCGGCCCTGACTCCCGAGGAGGCACGAGCCATGCTCGGCATCGTCGATCGTCGTGTAGATCGTTCGCGATGACCCGCCCACAGTCCGGTGGTCAGCGCCGCGTCGACAAAGTACTCGCCGACGACTTCCTCAACGAATTAACCGACCTACCCATCGAGGAACTTCGCGCACGACGCCATGAGGCCGAGCAAGAAGAGGCCGACTTGTCGTATCTGCGGCGAATGTTGCACGGCCGTATGGACATCGTGCGGGCCGAAATCGAGCGGCGGGCCACTCCCGGTGAGGGTGATCTGGTCAGCCGTTTGGCCGAAATCTTGGCCGATCCCACGCGCACGACGCGCGGTGCTGGACGACACATCACGGTGCAGCCCAGTCGCGTCGATGAGCACCGCCGTCAGGTTGAGCAAGCAATTGCCGATGCGGTGGTTTCTGATGTGAGCAATCGCAGTGACGAGGAACTTGTTGAATCGCTCGCCGCGTTGAGGGTGCACGAGGCCGAGGTGTCTGACGTTCGGCGCGACGTTCAACAGGTTGCCGATGCCTGCGCGGCCGAATTGGCTCGTCGCTACCGCGAGGGACTCGTGTCCGTTGACGACGTACTGGCGCGAGTGCAACCCCCGACGCCTCGGTAGCCTGCTCGCTGCAGCAAGCACCGCGTTTGCAATTGCAAGCACTCGCGGTTATCATTGAGGTGTGAGTTCACGAATCGACGTTGCCACCCTCGGTGCCTATATCCGCGAACAGCGGGAGGCGGCCGAGGTGTCGCTGCGACAGTTGGCCAAGACAAGCGGGGTTTCGAACCCTTATCTGTCACAGGTCGAGCGGGGCCTGCGCAATCCCAGCGCCGAGATTCTCGGTCAGATCGCGAAGGCGCTGCGCATCTCCGCCGAGACTCTCTATGTTCGGGCGGGACTCCTCGAAGAGCATCCCGCCACTATCTCCGTGGGTGAGGCGATTGTTGCCGACCCGCTGCTCACTGATCGTCAACGCGGTGTGTTGTTGGAGATATATAGCTCGTTCCAGGCCGAAAATGCAGCAAGCCTTGCGACGGAAACCCCGAAGCGACGGTCAACACCTCGGCGGACCACAACGTCCGCTGAGGCCAAGTAGGGCCGGGTTACACACCCGCCCAGCCAGCAACCCGGCTGGCCCACGTGAAAGGAATGCCCATGGCTACCGCCACCCCCAAGAAGACCGCCACGAGTAAGACGACGGCGAAGAAGACCGCTCCCAAGAAGACCGCTCCCAAGAAGACTGCCACGAGTAAGACGACGGCGAAGAAGGCAGCTCCCAAGAAGACCGCGACCACGCGCAAGCCTGTTGCGTCCAAGACCTCAGGCGCACGCAAGGTCACCGGTAACCGCACGTTCGCGGTGGCCCCGGCCGTTGTGGCTGCTGCTCCGTCGTTCCTCGCCTCGTTGGTGGAGGACCTCGGCAAGTTCGACCTGCGCGAACTCAACCTCCCGGCAGTGGAGATCCCCGGCTTCGATGTGCAGAAGGCCGTTGCCGAATTCGACATGCACAAGGTGTTCGCCGATGTGGTCGCGTTGCCGGCCAAGGCGTCGGGCATGGTCACTGAGTTTGCGACTGACGTGGCAACCGATCTGGCCAAGCGTGGTTCAGAGGCGTACTCCTCGGTGAACCACAGTGTCACCCTCGTACGTGAGGCCGTTGGCGTCTGATCGCCTGACTTACTGGCCCGTCCGCGCGATCCGCGGGCGGGCCAGTTTCATGTCTGCCGACAGGTGCGAACCCGAACGTCGCCTAGGCTGTGCCCATGCCGCCGCTGATCGCAACCCTCGTGTCGGGCCTGAACCTCGTGATCGCGTTCAGCGCGTTGTTCTGCTTCATCGACGCAGCCATCCGCCCGAGTCAGGCCTTCCCAGCGATCGATCGCCAGACCAAGGTGTTCTGGTTGATCATCTTGGGGCTGTGTTTTCTGGTGATCGGGGTGGGTTTCGGGGTGCTTGGCCTGTTCGGACTCTTCGCAGCCGTCGCGGTGCTGATGTACCTGGTTGATGTTCGGCCCAAGATTCGCGAAATCACCGGCAAGCGCTGACTAACTCAGCGACTAACTCAGGGCGATGCGCACGCGTCGGAAACCCTTGCCCTTGTTCTCGACCTTCACTACTCGCATGTCGCCGATCATTGCCGTTGCAGCGACGTGAGTTCCACCATCAGCCTGCACATCAAGCCCGCGAATATCGACAATGCGCACAATTTCGATCTCGGGTGGCAGCAGGTTGGTAGCCGTACGAATGACGTCGGGGATGGCGAAGGCCTCTTCGCGACCTAACTCGTAGGCCTCGATGGCGCGATCTGCCACGACCTCGACATTGCAGGCAGCCTCGATCGCCTCCTTGAAACCCTCGGGAACTGACTCGAGATTGAAATCGAGTCGTCCTTCCAGCGGTTCCATATTTGAGCCCGTGACCAGTGCACCAAAGTCGCGAAACACGACTCCCGAGAGCAAGTGCAGAGCCGAATGTGTGCGCATGAGCGCGGTTCGACGGCCGTCTTCGATTGCGCCGCGTAGGGCCGTTCCGACCGGGGGAATCGGGTCTCCCTCAGCCGGGATCAGCACCGGGTCATCACCGCGACGCACGCCGACGATGCGCGTTCGTACTCCGCCCCAGAGCAGCACTCCGTGATCGGGAGGCTGACCGCCGCCGCCGGGATAGAAGGCCGATCGGTCGAGAATGATGCCGGGCTCGTCGTCGGGAGGGCCGAAAGCTGCGAGTACGGTGGCGTCCCACTCGCGCAGTGAGGAGTCAGCGAGTTCAAGTCGCTGGGTCGACATCAGCGTCCTTGATTGGCCACGGCCGCGGCCGCGGTTGCAGCGGCGTCGGGGTCGAGGTACTCGCCACCCGGTACGAGGGGTCGCATCGAGTCGTCGAGCCGGTAAACCAGCGGAATACCGGTGGGGATGTTCAGGCCGGCGATGTCGTCGTCGGAGATTGCGTCGAGGTGCTTGACGAGCGCCCGCAACGAGTTGCCGTGTGCGGCAACCAGAGTGGTGCGACCGGCTCGCAGACTTTCACTGACGATCACATCTTCCCAATACGGAATGAGGCGACGCACAACGTCAGCGAGACACTCAGTGGCAGGGCGTGCTTGCGGAGGTAGAGGTGCGTAGCGCACGTCGTACGTCTGCGCCCACTCGTCGTCGGGATCGATGGGCGGAGGAGGCGTGTCGTACGAACGGCGCCACAGCATGAACTGCTCTTCTCCGTACTCGGCGAGCGTCTGCTTCTTGTTCTTTCCCTGCAATGCTCCGTAGTGACGCTCATTGAGGCGCCAGTTGCGCACCACAGGAATCCAGTGGCGGTCGCACTCATCGAGTGCCAGATTCGCCGTACGAATCGCCCGACGCAAAAGCGACGTGTGCACGACATCGGGAAGTAGACCGTTCTCGGCCATCAACTGTCCACCTCGGCGCGCTTCTTCTTCACCCTTGGCCGTGAGGTCGACATCGACCCAGCCGGTGAAAAGGTTCATCGCGTTCCACTCGCTCTCGCCGTGGCGGAGCAGGATCAGGGTGTGAGGTGCATCGCTCATGGGTCCATCCTGCCCGATCAGGTGCCCGGTTCGCTGCCAGCCTCTGACCTGCCCAGTGCTTCGGGGTCGGCGAGGTGACGGAACGCCTGCAGATTGCCCGTGGGCTCGCCTCGCGAGAGTCGCCATGCCCACTCGCGTGAGATGGCTGACGAGAAACCGAGTTCAAGAATGGTGTTGAACGAACCGTCGGCGTTGTCGAGCACTGACCCGAGAATTCGATCGAGTTCATCGGGTGTGATGGAACTCAGCGGCAGGCGTCCGGACAGGTAGATGTCACCCAGAGGATCGATGCAGTAAGCGACTGCGTACATGCGGCGATTGCGTTCGAGTAGCCACCGGTGCAAGCCAGCGGCATTCTCGTCAGGGTGTCGCGCGACGAAGGCCTGGATCGTGACGTAGTGAGTTCCGATGGAGATCGAGGTGGTGGTGCGCTGTTTGCGTTCGCCCGGCAAGACCACGACGAAGGCGTGAGGTGATGTCTGTTCCCATTCGAGGCCCGATTCATCGAGCCATTCACGAACATTGCCAGCAGCACTGTCAGCGGTGTCAGTCATATCGCACTTCCGACGCGCCGCCAGTGTTGGTAGGCGCTCATGGCCTCGCCGTACACCTCGAGCATCTGGTCAGTCGTTGCCTGCCAACCGAAGTTCTCAGCATGCCGACGCGCGCCGACTGTCAGCCGCGCGAGTTCGTCGGGGTCGCCCAGCAGTCGTGCAATGGCGTGTGACCAGGCTCGCGGGTTGTGTCCCTCGACAAGTACTCCGCTGATTCCGTCAGCTACAGCTGTGGGAAGTCCGCCAACTGCGGCGGCCACCACTGGGGTTCCGCACGCTTGGGCTTCAATGGCGACCAGTCCGAAGGATTCAGAATACGAGGGGACGACCGACAGGTCGGCGGCCGTGTACCACAGCGTCAATCGCGCGCGATTGCTCGGAGGCTCAAAACGCACGAGATCGACGATGCCAAGTTCGGCCGCCAGTTCGACGAGAGCGTCCGGCCGTGCCATTCCGTTTCCGGAGGGACCGCCGTTAATGACCACGACGAGTCGTGCGCGCAGCGCAGGGTCGGCAGACACCATCTCGGCGGCCGCCCGTACCAGGACATCGGGAGCCTTGAGTGGCTGGATACGGCCCACGAACAGCAGTACGACGGCGTCGTCAGCGACTCCGAGTTCGCGACGTGCTGCACTCTTGTCGCCGGGGCGGAAGACGTCGAGATCGACTCCTGGATGCACCACGCGCACGCGCTCGGGATCGGCGCCGTACATCGTGATCAACTCGGTCGCCTCAGTATCGGTGTTGGCGATGAGCCGTGAGGCCGCTTCGACAACCTGCTGTTCGCCGATGATGCGCAACTCGGGTTCTGCGGTGTCGTCGGCGGCCAGCGAAAGATTCTTGACGCGCGCCATGGTGTGCATCGTGTGCACCAACGGAACGTCCCAGCGATCTGCTGCGAGCCACCCGACTTGGCCCGAAAGCCAGTAGTGCGAATGCACGAGGTCGTACCAACCCTCGTCGCGACTTGCTTCGGTGCGCATCACGCCTGCGGTGACAGCACACAGTTGAGCGGGAAGATCCTCTTTCAACATGCCCTCGAAGGGGCCGGCAGTGACGTGCCGCACGAGCACACCCGGGTGAAGTTCGACCGTGAGTGGCTGGTCGCTTGACGTGGCGCGCGTGAAGATCTCAACCTCAACACCTGCCTCCGCCAGACGGCGTGAGGTCTCAACGACGTATACATTCAGGCCTCCGGCATCGCCGGTACCTGGCTGATCGAGGGGGGATGTGTGCACTGAGAGCAAGGCAACCCGATGGGGAAGTTGCCGCTCTGACATGCCTTGAGTGTGCCTCATGGAGCGCTGAACTGCGACGTTGAGCCTGCCCGCGGGCTGGCTGCGGACTTGCAGAGCCTACAGGGATCTACAGAGAGTCAGTGTCGATTGTTCCGTAGGGCTCGCCCGTCACGATGTGAATCACGCGGCGAGAGATGGTGACTCCGTGGTCGGCGAATCGCTCGTAGTAGCGCGACAGGAGCGTGACGTCGATGGCAGCCTCAACTCCGTGACTCCAGGTGGGAGAAAGAACCACGGTGAAGAGTTCGCGGTGGAGTCGATCGATTTCGTCGTCGTATCGCCGGATGTCAGCGGCGAGGGTGACATCGCGGGTCTCGATGACCGCAGCGACCTTGGCCACCACTTCCTGACACAAACTTCCTAGCCGCGCGAACGTGGCACGCAGTTCGGCAGGAACTGACTGGTTCGGGTAACGCAGTCGCGCCTGCTTGGCCACGTGCGCGGCAAGGTCACCCATGCGTTCGAGGGAGGCCGAGATGCGCAGCCCGCTCATCGTGGTGCGCAGATCAGTGGCGACCGGTTGCTGGAGTGCCGTGACGTTAAAGCACTTGTCCTCGAGTTCTTGATTGAGGTGATCGACTGCCTCGTCGTTGTTGATGACCTGCTCTGCGAGTGAGATATCTGCATCAAGGAGAGACTGAGTCGCAAGCGCCATCGCGGTGCCCACGAGGTTACTCATCTCAATGAGTTCGGCCGAAATGGTGTCAAGTTGCTCTCGGTAGTTAGCCCTCATCCCTCCACAATAGATCGGTCGAGTACCGGAGGCATACCGCAACATGAATGGGACACAACAGATTGATGAACACCAAGTTCCCCACGCTGAAATCTGACCTAACGATCAGCCCTTCGGCACGGCGCAGGCGTTGGGTCGTTGAAAATGCTCCTATTCTTGTGCTGTGAGCTCTTGGATTGTTGCCCTTGTGGCCCTTCTCATCGGAGCGGGACTCGGTGCCGGCACCCTGGCCCTGCTGATGCGTCTGCGATCCGTTGACCCTCCGGCACCCGTCATCGACCGCTCCGCAGGGGCGATTCCTCGTAGTCTGACAGCCCTGCTCGAGGTGTTGCCGCAGAGTACGGTGCTGGTCGACTCTTCGGGGTTGGTGGTGCAGTCGACGGCCGAGGCGCAGGCGCTCGGCGTCGTGGTGGGCAACCGAATTGGCAATAGCGAAGTTGCCCGCCTACTCAGTGAGGTAGCCCGCACCGGAATTTCACTGGAGCGCGACCTCGATCTCAATCGGTCATCGTCGGGACGCTCGCCGAGAGAAATGCGCTTTCGGGTAGCGCCGCTCACATCCGATGTCACGTTGATCCTCATTGAAGACCTATCGGAATCTCGCCGCATTGAAGCGGTGCGCCGCGACTTTGTCGCCAATGTCAGCCATGAACTGAAGACTCCGGTGGGTGCGCTCGGACTGCTCGCCGAAGCTGTTGAGGTGGCAAGCGACGACCCCGCCCAAGTACTTCACTTTGCTCGTCGCATGCGCATTGAATCGGCGCGACTCGCGGCTCTCGTCGCCGACATCGTCGACCTGTCGCGGCTGCAGGGTGACAACCCGCTTGAGCACGCGCGACCGGTGTCGATCGATGCTGTTATCGCAGAGGCCGTCGACTCAATGCGGATGTCAGCCGACGCGAGCGCGATTGACGTGGTGAGAGGTGGCACGCCGGGACTAGTAGTTTTTGGCGAAGAGAGCCACCTCTTGACCGCGCTGCGAAACCTCATCGGCAATGCGATCAAGTATTCGCCCCAGAACACACGCGTTGCCGTCGGCACGCGGCTATTCGACGGCTCAGTTGAAATCAGTGTCTCTGACCAAGGAATCGGTATCGCCGTCGAAGATCAGGTACGAATCTTTGAACGCTTCTACCGCGTCGATCAGGCGCGTTCCCGCGACACCGGCGGTACTGGCCTAGGATTAGCCATCGTCAAGCACGTATGCACCAACCATGGTGGAAGTATCAGCGTCTGGTCGCTTTCTGGCGAAGGCTCCACATTCACCATCCGCATTCCGGCACACCCGACTTCGCTGTCGCTTGTTCCCGAAACAGACGAGTCGGCGCGTTTTACCAACCCCCTCGAGGAGGGTGACATGCACACTCAGTCAACCATCGAGGCGGCATCGTGACGCGTGTGCTCGTAGTGGAGGACGAAGAGTCCTTCAGTGATGCACTGTCGTTCATGCTTCGCAAGGAAGGCTTCGAAGTTGGCATCGCTGCCGATGGCAATGTCGCACTCGAGGAATTTGATCGCAATGGCGCAGACATCGTCCTGCTCGACATCATGTTGCCCGGCCTCTCCGGAACTGAGGTCTGTCGCGCGCTGAGAGCGAAGTCAACGGTTCCGATCATCATGGTGTCGGCCAAAGACGGTGAGATCGACAAGGTCGTTGGCCTCGAACTCGGCGCTGACGATTACGTCACCAAGCCGTTCTCCTCACGCGAACTCGTTGCTCGCATCAGAGCGGTGTTGCGTCGTCAAGGTGACGACGAGGGTGAACTCATCAGCACCGTCATCGAAGCCGGACCTGCACGGATGGATGTCGATCGCCATGTGGTGGCTGTGCGCGGCGAGCAGGTGGCGATGCCGCTCAAGGAATTCGACTTGCTCGAACTTCTGATGCGCAATGTCGGCCGAGTGCTGACTCGATCGCAGCTGATCGATCGCGTATGGGGAAGTGACTACGTGGGCGATACCAAGACGCTTGACGTCCACGTGAAGCGACTTCGTTCAAAGATCGAGTCAGACCCAGCCAACCCCGTGCACATCGTGACGGTGCGCGGGTTGGGTTATAAATTCGATGCGTGAGTGATCACGCAGCGGGCGGCGTGGGCTTGATGCCCTCGTAGTAACCAGCCGGTGGAACAACCAGTACCTGCAGGGTGGTTTGGCCCGCATCCTTGAACTTCAGCGTGACCGGCACGTACGTGGCTGTCGGCACGTCGACGCTGTAGAAATTGACGAAGTCGGTGCTGTTGAAACCAACAGACGCAGCTTCGGGCCCGGGCACGATCGGTACCGCGCTGTTGGTGATTTTCGCGTCGGTACCCGGGGCGGTGCCAAGGTTGGCCCCGACGAGTGCGTCAGGTGTCTCGCCGGTGTTAAAAAGTCGCGCGACCAAAGTGAGTGATTTCGAGCCTGGCGGGCCCTGAACCAAGGTGACGTTCTGAGCCTGTAATGACCCGATGGTGACAAACTGCCCGTTTCCAGAGGGGTTCAGACCCTCGTCGACCCAGTCCTTACCGGTGCCGCAGGCGCTCATGCTGCCGATGACGGCCACCGCGAGAAGGCCAGCGGCCACTCGGCGCAACGGACGGGAGAGTGAGGGTCGGGCCAAGGCAGCACGGGTCATGGAGGCAGGCTATCGAATCCCCACGCTGCATGCCGAGGCCCCGGGTCCTTTTTGGGCCTGGTCACTCGGCGGGAGGGGCGTCCGAATCCCGTGGTAAACTCAAGTTTCTGGAAAGGGGTCATCTCATATGGCGTTCAAGGTTGGCGAGACCGTTGTCTACCCACATCACGGGGCAGCCAAAATTGAGGCCGTAGAGATGCGGTCCATCAAGGGAGTCGACACGGAGTACCTCGTACTCAGGGTCGCTCAAGGCGACCTCACCGTGCGGGTGCCCTCCGACAATGTTGATCTCGTCGGTGTCCGCGACGTGGTCAATGCCGAAGGCCTTGAGAAGGTCTTCGAGGTGCTGCGTCAGCCCTATACCGAGGAGCCCACGAACTGGTCTCGTCGATACAAGGCCAACCTTGAGAAGCTTGCTTCCGGTGACGTCATCAAGGTTGCCGAGGTGGTGCGCGACCTGTGGCGCCGCGATAAGGAGCGGGGATTGTCAGCCGGCGAGAAGCGCATGCTCTCCAAGGCCCGCCAGATTCTGGTCTCTGAACTTGCCCTTGCCGAGCACACCAACGAGGACAAGGCAGAGATCATCCTCGACGAGGTTCTGGCTTCCTAGGTTTACTCAGTGACCACGGCTGCCATTGTTCCTGCAGCAGGCCGCGGTGAACGGCTCGGCCCCGGAACCCCCAAAGCCTTTCGCGATCTCGGTGGCCTGCCCATCCTCGTTCATGCCGTCCGCGCACTCGTCTCAGCGCGTTCTGTCGACCTCGTGGTGGTTGCTGCTCCGCCCGACGATGGTGGAGTTGACGAGGTACGTCTGCTTCTTTCCGACCATGTTCCGATGGCGAATGTTGTGATCGTGCCGGGCGGCTCATCTCGCCAACAGTCCGTCGCACTCGCACTCGATCACCTGCCCATCACCGTCGATGTCGTTCTCGTGCACGACGCTGCCCGACCGCTTGTGCCCGTTGAGCTCGTCGATGCAGTGGCGTCGGCGGTGCGTGCGGGCGCAGGTGCCGTGATTCCCGTGCTGCCTGTCTACGACACCGTGAAGGAGATCGATCCCGGTGGTCGCGTCGTGCGAACCATTGATCGCTCGGTATTGCGGGCCGTGCAAACTCCGCAAGGATTTGACCGCGCGCTGCTCGCGGAGGCACATCGCTCTGCGGCAGCCGAAGGAATCGACGATCTCACCGACGACGCGGGACTTGTTGAACGCATCGGGCACACGGTGGTCGTGGTGCCCGGCCACGAGGAAGCGTTCAAGGTCACTCGACCCTTTGATCTGGTGATCGCTGAGGCAGTTCTGGCGCGACGGAGGTCTGCCGGTGTCATGGCCTGAACTGCGCACCGGAATCGGTGTCGATGTGCATCCTCTGGTGGAAGGTCGCCCCATGGTGCTCGCATGCCTGGAGTGGCCCGACGTTGGTGTTGGTCCCGAGGGACATTCCGATGCAGATGTGGCGGCGCATGCTGTGTGCGATGCCCTGTTGACCGCAACCGGCTTGGGTGATCTGGGAGTTATTTTCGGAACGGATCGGCCCGAGTGGGCGGGTGCGTCAGGGTCGGCCCTGCTCGCTGAGACCGCGCGGTTAGTGGCCGAGGCGGGTTGGCACATCATGAGTGTGGCCGTTCAAGTAGTTGCCGAAGTACCGCGCCTCTCGGTGCGACGCGACGAGGCGCAAGCGGCCCTTTCGGCAGCATTGGGCGGTGCTCCGGTCGCGCTGGCAGCCACGACGACTGATCACTTGGGGTTCTTGGGGCGACGCGAAGGTGTGGCAGCGGTCGCCACGGCGCTTGTGGGCCGCGAGTAGTCGCGAGTAGTCGCGAGTAGTGAGGAATAGCAACGCTTCCTCGCCCACTAGACTGGGCCCATGTCTGCTGTGATTCTGGCCCCCCACCGCGTGGTGAGGTAGAGCGATGGCACTCCGACTGCACGACACTGCCACGCGATCGGTGCGTGACTTCGTACCCCTACGCGAAGGTCAGGCCTCGCTCTATCTGTGCGGAGCTACGGTGCAGGCTGCACCTCACGTCGGACACATCCGGTCAGGTGTGTGCTTTGACGTGTTGGGTCGCTGGTTACGTGTCAGTGGTTACGAGGTGACCTTCTGCCGCAACGTCACCGACATCGATGACAAAATCATTGCGCGTGGTCGTGCCGAAGATCGTCCGTGGTGGGCGGTGGCAACGCAGTACGAACGCGAATTCGCTTGGGCCTACGACGTGTTGGGTTGCACGCCTCCCACGATCGAGCCTCGCGCGACGGGTCACGTCCCCGAAATGATCGTGCTCATGCAGCGACTCATTGATGCCGGTCACGCCTATGCCGCGGGCGGCGATGTGTACTTCGATGTGCGGTCGTTGCCTGACTACGGGGCTTTGTCTGGCCAAAAAATCGACGATCTTTTGCCTGCTGGCGATTCCGAAGGTGACGATCTCAAGCGCGACCCGCGTGACTTCGCATTGTGGAAGTCGGCCAAGCCCGGTGAGCCGGCGTGGTCGACGCCGTGGGGCGACGGGCGTCCGGGATGGCACTTGGAGTGCTCCGCCATGGCGGGCAGATACCTCGGCGCTGACTTTGATATTCACGGAGGTGGGCTCGATCTAGTCTTCCCCCACCATGAAAATGAGATCGCCCAATCACACGCGGTGGGTGATGGCTTTGCCCGCTACTGGGTGCACAACGCATGGGTGACTACCAGTGGCGAAAAGATGAGCAAATCCTTGGGCAACTCACTCTTGGTACGCGAAGTCGTGAAGCGAGTGCGACCCATCGAACTGCGCTACTACCTCGCCTCGGCCCATTACCGATCGATGATTGAGTTCTCCTTCGAAGCGTTGGAAGAGTCGGCCACAGGTTTCCGACGACTTGAGAATTTCGTCCGTCGTGCCACGGAAGCGCTGGGTGCCGATGCTCCGAGTACGGGCATGCTCTGCGCAGATTTCGTGGCGGCCATGGATGACGACCTCGGGGTGCCGGCGGCACTCGCTTCGCTGCACCAGATGGTGACCGACGGCAACACCTTGCTCGCTGACGGCACCAACCGCGTCGCTATAGCCGGAGTGCTGGGTGCGGTTCGGGCGATGCTCGACGTGCTCGGTGTCGATCCGCTTGCCGAGCCATGGGCGTCACGCGAGTCATCGGGTGGTGATGCGCGAGCGTTGGGGGCACTGGATGCACTGGTGCAGGTTGCCATTGCTGATCGGGCGAGTGCCCGTGAACGGCGAGATTTCGATGCAGCAGATGCAATTCGCGATCGACTTCGCGAGGCGGGTATCGCCCTCGAAGACACAACCGGCGGCGCACGCTGGTCACTTGAGGGCGGTTTCTAATGGCGGGTAACTCGCAGCGCAAGGGCGCCATGCGCAAAACCGGATCGAAGAAGGGTCCGACGGTCGGAAGCGGTGGTCAACGCCGGCAGGCCCTCGAAGGCAGGGGCCCGACGCCCAAAGCCGCCGACCGGCCCAAGCACAAGGCGCATAAGGCTGCCAAGCGCGCAGAGAAGTCAACGACGGCGCGCGCTCCGCGGCGCACCAACCGTGCTGCTGAATTCGTCGTGGGTCGCAACTCCGTGGTCGATTCGCTCAACGCCCGCATTCCTGTGGTGGGGCTCTATGTGGCGCTCAACATCGACGCCGACGATCGAGTGCGTGAGTCACTGCGCATTGCAGGTAACCGTGGCGTCCCGATCATCGAGTCGTCGCGTGCCGACCTCGATCGGCTGTGTGAAGGGGCCAATCACCAAGGTCTCGCCCTGAAGATTCCCGCGTACCAGTACGCCGAGCCGTCCGATCTCCTTGAGCGGGCAGCTGACGCTGGCCAGGCTCCCTTGATCGTGGCCCTCGACGGAGTCACCGATCCGCGCAATCTTGGCGCCATCGTGCGATCAGCCGCTGCGTTCGGTGCCCACGGTGTGCTCGTGCCTGAGAGGCGAAGTGCCGGCATGACGGCCTCAGCCTGGAAGACGTCGGCTGGTGCTGCGGCTCGGATTCCGGTTGCCCGCACGACCAATCTCACTCGCGCGCTGCAGGCGTACCAGAAGGCGGGTTGCTTCGTTCTCGGTCTCGATGCCGACGGTGATGTCGACCTCGCTGAACTCGATGCCGAGTTGGCGGCTGGCCCGCTCGTGGTCGTGGTGGGTTCCGAGGGCAAGGGCCTATCGCGTCTCGTGACCGAAGCGTGCGATCAGACGTTGTCGATCGCCATCACCGCTGACACCGAGTCACTCAATGCTGGGATTGCCGCCGGCATTGCTCTCTACGGAATCAGTACTCTGCGCGTCTGAATCAGTCTCCTTTCTTGTGAGCCTCGATGCGACGAGGGGGAACACCAAGACTGACAGTGCACCGGCTCCCACGAGGGCCGCGGCGTTTTCGGGCAGCATGATTCCGGCGTCGACCTGCACCGTGGTCACCGCGACAATGATCGGTAGCGCCGTGGCGATATACAGGCTCAGTTCTGCTCGAGGCCGCCAGTGTGGAACGGCCTTGCGGTAGATAAAGAACTGTGGCAATCCACGAACGATCGCGAGCAGTAGGAAGAAGATCAGGAGTCGGCCGGGGTTTTCGATGATCGACTGGATGTCGAGTTTGACTCCGGTGATCACGAAGAACAGTGGAATGAAGAAGCCGAACGCGATGGCCTCGAGTTTGTGCTCGACCACCGGTATCGAACCGTGGGGTACGTAGAGACGCACGATGATGCCGGCGGCGAAAGCACCGAGCACCAAGTCGAGCCCGAAGGCGCTGGCGAGGGCAAGAAGTCCGACCAGTAGCAGAATCACGATTCGCACTGCGGTCTGAGCACTTGTGCTGTGACCGCGCTCGATAATGGCAAAGAGGCGGTTGCTGCGGAACCTACTGGGTAAGAAGGCGATGATGGCGGCAATGATGAAGAAGGCCACCAAAACCAGGAGCGAGAGCCATGAAGAGCGGGTTCCGAGCAGCAGCGAGATGGCCACGATTGGACCGAACTCACCGATAGCGCCGGCCGCCATGAAACTTCGACCAAAGACGCTGTCGAGTCGACCGCTATCGCGGATGACTGGAAGCAGGGTTCCGAGCGCAGTGCTTGTCAGTGCGATCGCGACGCCGAGGGTGTCTTGGATGAGTCCGACGGAGTAGAGGATCTCGACGGCGATAATCGAAAGAATGACGGAGGCAATCCAGCCGATTCCGGCTAGTTTTCCGGTTGTCCCTTTGAGTACGGCACGATCAAGTTCGTATCCAGCGAAGAAGAAGAGGAAGCCGAGCCCGATATCGGCGAGCAGGCTGACTGAGTCAGTCAGATCGACTTTGTTGAGTATCTGGGGGCCTAGCAGGATTCCAAAGCCAATCAGGAAGACAATTTCGGCCACACGCAGATTGAGAAAACCCACGAGGATAGGAATGCCAGCGGCAACGAGGGTGACCCACAGAAGTGACTCGAGGTCGTTGGTCAAGACTGCGTCAGCAAGGACGATGGCGACGGGCATGCGCCGACTGTAGCGGTTAACTTCACGGCGAAGAAGAGACGTCTAGTGGGCATGTCGAGATCACTCCACTCGTCGTCTGACCTGCGATACCGCGGCCTGCGTAGACTCGTGGTCGCATCAAGGAGGTGTGATGGCGGGAATCGCAGTCTTTGCGTTGGTCGTGGTGATGTACACGGCGTTCTCTCGGCGATTCGCATCGTGGAATCTCAGTGCCGCGATTGTCTTTGCGGCCGCGGGGACAGTTTTCGGGATTGGACATATCGCGCTGGGGATCGATGCCGCCATGGTGCGCACCATCGCCGAGGCCACGCTCGCCATGATCTTGTTTCATGACGCGGCTCATCTACATCCTCGTCAACTCCTCGCGGACAAAGGCGTGTTGCTTCGCCTGTTGCTGATCGGTCTACCCCTCACGATTGCACTGGGTTGGGTCGTGGCGCGCCTACTCTTTCCGGAAGCGGGCGTATGGCTCGCACTGTTCGTCGCCTCGGCGCTGGCGCCGACGGATGCCGGTCTTGGTGCAGCGACGGTTCTCAACCCCGTCGTGCCCGCGCGCATCCGTCGCATTCTCAATGGCGAGAGTGGTTTGAACGATGGACTGGCCACCCCGATTGTTCTCTTCGCGCTAGCGGCCTCTGCCAACGCGCCGGCCGCTTCCGACGTGTGGCACGCAGTCGGGGAAGCATTGCTCGAAATCGCGATCGGCGGTGTCATCGGAGTGGCCGCAGGTTTCGGTGCCGGGTGGCTGATGAAGCGCGCCCGCGATCGACAGTGGGCGATTCCTGCACTGGTGCCTGTCAGTGTCGCCGTGATTCCGATCGTCGCCTACTTTGGCGCGTCCCTTCTCCATGGAAATGGATTCATCGCGGCGTTCGTCGCGGGTACAGCCCTTGCAGCAGTGGGTTCGGCGCACCATGAAGAAGACCTCGTGACAACGGAGTCGGTATCGACACTCTTGGGTTACGCGGTGTGGGGTCTTTTCGGGGTCATCTTCGTGGCCCACCTCGGCGAGTACCTCACCTGGCATTCACTTGTCTTCGCGTTGTTGGCCCTGACGGTGTTCCGCATCCTTCCGGTCTGGTTGGTGTTGTGGGGTACCGGATTCGCCTCTGTGACGAAGGGTTTCATCGGCTGGTTTGGTCCACGCGGTTTGGCCAGCGTGGTGTTCGCGCTGATCGCATTCGAGGAACTCGGTGGTGTGGGAGTGCTGCGTGATGCCACGGGTGTCGTGGGAGTCACGGTGCTGTTGAGCGTGATCGCCCATGGAATCACGGGGACTCCGTGGGCCTCGGCATATGGGCGGTGGGTGCAGAGAACGTCGCCGGTGGCGGAAATGGCAGAGCCGTGACAGCAGATCGGGCGCTCGAGCCGTACGTTCCGCGCCTCGTCGTCGAGTGGTTGCGAGACGATCCTGCTGCGGTCTGGCGTGAGGTTGAAGGCAGTCTGGCATTCGTTGATATCTCCGGCTTTACGGCACTCACTGAACGACTGGCTCGCAAGGGCAAGGTCGGAGCCGAGGAACTAAGCGACATTCTCAACGCGACTTTCACGGCCCTTCTCGAGCACGCGTACGCCGACGGAGCGGGCTTAGTGAAGTGGGGCGGTGACGCGATGTTGCTGCTGTTTGAGGGCGAAGGTCACTCGGTGCGTGCCGCCCACGCTGCGGTGCGCATGCGCGAGGAATTGGGGCGCATCGGCACTTTCGGCGTGGGTCGAGGCCGCGTGGTGCTGCGAATGTCGGTCGGGATTCACAGTGGGTCGTTCCATTTCTCGCTGGTGGGCGATCCAGCAGTGCACCGCGAACTGATCGTGGCGGGGCCGGCGGCCACTCGTACTGCCGAAATGGAAGTGGTCGCGTCGGCTGATGAGGTCGTCGTGAGTTCCGAAACCGCTGCCCTTCTTCCGGTCGAGTGTGTCGGTGTCGCGGTTGGTAGTGGCTTTCTGCTGGTGTCGGCGCCGTCAGTGGAGAGTGACCATCGCATTGCGCGGCCATCATCGGCCGGGCTAGATCTTGAGCAGGTGGTGCCACCTGCCATTCGCAGGCACCTCGTGGCGGCGCGCGGTGTATCCGAACATCGACGTATCACGGTGGCGTTCGTGGCATTCACGGGAACCGATCAGCTCTACGTCGACGCTGGGCCAGCGGCGCTGGCAGCGGCCCTCGATGAAGCGGTGCGCGCTGTACAGGCAGCGACGCAGCGCACGGGCGTGACCTTCTTCGAAAGCGACATTGACCGCGATGGCGGCAAGATCATGCTGACGGCTGGCGCTCCCGTAAGTGCGCACGGTGACGAAGAGCGCATGCTGCGCGCGGCACGCAGCATCGTGGAGGCGGGGGCGAGAATTGCGATGAAGGTCGGCGTGAATCGCGGCCCGGTGTTCGCGGGCGATTTCGGGCCTGCGTTCCGGCGTACCTATTCGGTGAAGGGCGACGCAGTCAATCTTGCAGCGCGGCTGTTGGGCAAGGCCGAGGCCGGGCAGGTAGTAGCGACGCGCGTGGTTGTCGATCGGTCGACGGCTCAGTTCAGGCTCGATGCCATTGAGCCTTTCACCGTAAAGGGAAAGTCTGAACTCGTGGAAGCCGTGCGAGTCGGCGAGCAGATCAAGGCGCTTGGCTCGCAGACCACGGAGTCACCCCTCGTTGGCCGCGAGAACGAATTGCGCATGGTGCGAGAGCAGCTCGAGCATGCCCAAGGTGGCCACGGTCGACTCGTTCTCGTGTCGGGTGAACCGGGAATCGGCAAGTCGCGCTTGGTAGTCGAGTCTTTGCGCGAGGTTGAAGCTCGGGTGCTTCACACGAGCGGAGATGTCTACGAGACTGCCACCGCCTACTGGCCGTTCCGATCACTGTTACGTGACTTACTGGATGTTGCGTACGACGGCGACGATGCGACCGTCGTGGCTGAATTGAACGCATCCGCTACTCGCCGTGCACCGCAACTCACGCCGTGGATTCCGCTGATCGCCAGTGTCATGAACGTGTCGGTGCCGGCCACTGTGGAAGTGGACGCACTCGCTGAAGAGTTTCGGCGTGAGCGACTTGAAGAAGCTACGACCCAGTTGATGCTGGCGTTGGCTGAGCCTGGCTGCGTGATGGTGTTCGATGACGTACATCTGCTGGATGATGCTTCTGCATCTCTTCTCGCGCGTCTCGCTCGCGATAGCGCCGACCACGCGTTGCTGATCATTGCCACGCGACGGGAGCTCGATTCGGGGTTCCGGCCCGAGCCCGAAGTGGTGGCCCTCGAGATTCGACCCGCGCCACTCGACGACGCGGCGTCACGAGCACTTCTCCGCCACGAGCTCGACGATCGTGCACTCACTCCGCACGACATTGTCAACCTGGTGCGTCGCGCCGGTGGAAACCCGCTCTTCCTGCGTGGGCTGGTGCAGGCCGCGCGTTCTGGTGAGGCGGTCGATTCACTTCCGGAGACGGTGGAGGCGTTGGTGACCAGCCAGATTGATCGACTTGCGCCAGAGGAGCGGGCGGTGCTGCGGTTCGCGTCGGTGCTGGGAATGAGCTTCCGCGAGGTTGAACTCGCGGAACTTCTTGAGGGCAGTCGCGTGCAATCGGAGGCCTCGGTTGTTGCGTACTTGGGCTACTTCGTTCGACGTGAGGGGGACGGATACCGCTTCGATCATCAGTTGATTCGAGACACAGCGTATGAGGGGCTGCCTTATCGGCTGCGACGTGAATTGCACGGCCGCGCGGGCGATCTGCTCGAACGCACTGCGACCGATCCGCATGATGTCGCTGAATTGTTGTCACTGCACTTCCTGGAAGCGGGCCGCCCGGAGTCGGCGTGGTCGTATGCGCGAAAGGCCGGTGAGCGCGCGGCTGAGAAGTACGCCTATGGATCGGCTGAGGAGATGTACAGCCGAGCGCTCATTGCGGCATCGCGCCTGCGTACCGTTAACGACCGCGACCGCGCAGACGTGCTGATCGCGTTGGGGGAGGCCCGACGACGAGTTGGTCGTGGCGAGGAGGCGCTTGAGTCGTTTCGGGCCGCGCGCGTGAAGTTGGCCGGAGATCCCACAGCGCAGGCGGGAGTGTTGGCGCGCGAGGCAAGTGTGCAACGTCGGCTTGGCAGCTACGTCTCTGCAATGCGCTCGGCGGGGCGCGGGTTGAAGCTTCTAGTGGATTCCGACAGTGCAGCCAGCGCCCTGGTGAGAAGTGAACTCGACATGATCTGCTCGGGAGTTCGTGCGACGCAGAGTCGTTACCGCGAGGCGCTGGAGTGGGCGCGGCAAGCTGATGTCGAAGCCACCCGAGCGCACGACGTCGAGGCGGGCGCTCATGCAGCGGCCATGATGCACGTGGCCCTACTCATGCTCGGAACTCCCGATCGTCGGTACGGCGAATTGGCGCTTGAGCGATATGAAGCCGCGGGTGATCGCCTGCGTCAGTCCGAAGCGCTCAACAATCTGGCCCTGATGTCGTGGACTGAGGGACGTGGTGTCGAAGCGCTCGACGAATTCCGCCGTGCGCATGACCTCGCAGCATCGGCCGGCGATGCTTTTCAAACGGCAGCCACAGCGGCGAATGTCGGGGATGTGTTACTTCGACAGGGGCATCTCGCGGAGGCGGAGGTAGTGCTGACAGAACTGCTACCCGATCTTCAAGCCCTGTGCGCGGAGTCATTTGAAGCCGTGGCCCGGAGGGGGCTGGCCTTAGCGCAGGGGCAACGAGACGCATTCGAGTCAGCGAGGGCTCAGTTGGTTCGTGCGCGAGAGAGTCAGGAGCGGCTTGGTGAGCCTGACGAAATGGTGGAGACCGACGCGGTGACGGCGTTCCTCCATGTCGTTGAAGGATCGCCACAGCGGGGCGCCGAGATCGCCCACGCTGCGGCGGTGCGGGCCAAGCGCATCGGTGCGGGGCATCTGCTGCCCATGGTGTTGCGAATTGAGGGGGCTGCCCGAGCAGACCTTGGCGAGGTCGACGAGGCACGCGACGTGTTGGAGCAGGCGCTTGAGCTTTCTGAACGCGATGCCGTGGTCGAGCGAGGTTTCATCCTTGCCGAACTCGCACGAGTTGCTCTGCTCGGCGGTGACGACGAACGCGCCACTCACTATGAGAGTGAGTGTGAGCAGGCGTGGGATTTGCTTGGCTTCGTCGGAACCCCTCGATTTCCGCGAGTGTGAGAGTCAGCGCGAAATCGGCGTGAACTTCGGGTCTTCAACGAAGAGAATCGTGCGCGAAAGGATTCCCTCGTGCGGCTCCCCACTGCGGCTCGAGTCCCACACGTCGGCGCAGAAGTGGGCCGACTGCGCGGCCGTTGTGAACAGCTGACCTGTTTGGTTACTCGTTCCATCGATCGGCGCACACGCAGGTGTCGTGGCGAAGGGGTGGTAACTTCCGCCGACTTTCAGCGACACGCTAATCGGGTAGGCGTAGTAGTCGGCCAACCGTCGTTCGCTCGCCCAACCGGGAATCACGGTGGGGGTCGGATTCGGTGTCATCGAACCGGCGCCACCAATTCGACCAAGTTGGCCGAAGTCGTTGAGACCCCAGCACGAAATACCGAGTGTCAGCAGAGTGGTGCAGGCGAACGAACCACCCATCGACAGTTGGGTCACGCCAGTGGGGGTGGAAAGTGGGCGAGCTGCGGGGAGGATTGTGACTGTCGCATCCTGGGCGAGTTGTCCGGCGTCGTTCGCGCCCCAGCACGCAAGAGTTCCGCCGGTGACGCGCGCGCACACCTGGCCTTCGCCAACCGCGGCACTGTTCGCCGAGATTTCCTGCACTCCACCTAAGAAGTCGCCCGCCTCGGCCATCACGCTCACAGGGATGTTTGTCCATGCAGGACCGGTCGTGAACGGAGTCACACCAAGCTGTCCGGTTGCGTTATTGCCCCAGCATTGGACGGTGTGGCTTGTGTCGGTCATCGCGGCGCAGGTGAACTCGGCACCCGAGCTGATGGATGAGATCGGGCCTATCGGCGTGCTGTTTGCATCAAGTACGGAGAGGGGCTGAATCGTGGTTGTCGTGGTCCCCGCGTTTGCCGCATTTCCAAGTTGCCCGTTGGCATTGCTACCCCAGCACATCACGGTGTTGTCGGTGAGAAGGGCGCAGGTGTGATCGGTTCCCAACGCAACACTCGTCACGCCGCTGAGGGGCACCACGGTAGGGGGCTGGTGTTGGCTAGGGAATCCGTTGCCGGCACTGATGCCGAGTTGGCCGTGCCAGTTACTTCCCCAACAGACCGCGGTGTTGTCGTTCTTCACCGCGCATGTGTGAGACGGGCCAGGCACGATCGCAATCACGCCGCTGAGGGGTAGCGAAGGACTCACGGGGTCAGGAACCACGACGGGCACGATTGACTCAGTGCCGCTGGTGGGGGCACCCAACTGCAGGTCGGAATTATCGCCCCAGCACACCACAGTCGTGTCGGTCTTGAGGGCGCACGTGTCATACCAACCGGCAGCCACCTGTGTCACGCCGGTCACACCAGGTACAGCCGTGGGTGTCGGGTTGGGGTTTTGAGTGCCGAAGTTTGTCGAACGACCGAGTTGGCCGTAATCGTTGTTACCCCAACACTCAACGTGCGTGTGGGTTGCTGAGGTTCCGTCGCGCATCACCGCGCACGCGTGGCTGCGACCGCTGCTCACCTGACCGACCCACGGGGCTTGAGGGCACGTCGCATTGGCGCAGGTGAACGAGATGCTCGCCGGGGCGGTGTTGCTGTAGAGCTCATCGAATGGTGCGACGGGGTTGGTGAATGTGCCATCGAGGGTCACCGTGGCGCACGGCGGTGCGGCGCCGTTGCTGCAGGTCGCGGGTTCGTAGTAGAGGTTGACCGGACCGTAGGCGCCGTTGTCGAGCGTGGTGCTGACGGTGTTGTCGGGGTTGGTACCGAGTTGAATAGTGGCGTCTGTGATGGGTGTACCGGGTGTGGCAGCAATGCTCGTTCCCTTGACGGTGCGCAGGGACGCCTGGCTTCCGCTGACTGTGAAGTAGCCCGCGCCGATGTCGCGCAGAAGGAATTGCGACGTGCCCGACACACTCGGCGAGGTGAACTTCAGCGTGACGATGGCCTTCTGCGCGTAGGCGAGTCTGTTGGTGGTGAGGGGTGTCTTGGCGGTCACCACAATGCGCTTGACGCATTTGGTAACGGAGCCGCAACTGACGACAGTGGCGGTCCACTGACGTGCGTTGCTGGCCGCGACCTTGACGTTGGTCGGTGCCGGAACGCCGGTGGGAACCACGATGGTGAACGAGGTCAACGCCCGCTTCTTGGAAGCATTGGTGACCGTGATCGCCATCGTGGTCGCGGTCGAGGTGAAGGTCCATCCCGGTGTCTTCCCATTGACCTTGGATGTGACGGCGACGGGTTGTCCGACGAACACGTACTTCATCGGCGCGCTGACGACCTTGTTCTTCACCACGGTGATGGTGCGGATCTTGGGTGAAGGAACCATCGTGCCCTTCGTCACCGACACGTTCAATGCCGTGACGGTGTAAGTGCCGGTCGCCAGATTCGAGTACAGGCGAGTGGCGGTGGCCGTGCGGGCGAGGGCCTTCCCCGATTTCGTGACCGTGACCGTGGCCTTCACCCCGGTAGGCATCCCGCTGACCACAACCTTCAGGTCACCCTTGGTCGCACTGTATGTCGGGGTGAGTGTGGGGGAGACTGCCGAAGCGGGTGCCGCAATCGCGGCACCGGTGATCATGAGGGCAGCAGCCAGCCACGGCAAGGCACCAGTTCCACGGTGCCGACTCTTGTGACGCATAGCGGCTTCCCTCTCCTCGTGCTGCGAGATCGCGGCTCATTCGCTTCTTCGAGCACCTTAACCCGGGAAGTCGAGCCTGAGCACCCCCACTGTCACGTTGATGACAGTGGCCAAGTTCCCCTGGGGAGTCGATTTCGGTGTGGAATGACGCCGAACCCCCTTCTGTGAGCGAATCCGGCCCGAATCGGGCACCTTCTGCTCATAGAAGGCGGGAATCGGGAGGCGCGGCGCGCGATAGCGTGGAGAGCGTGACCTCAACCCCGCGCTGGTTCTCCGACACTGACGACAACCACTCCCAGAACTACATCGCGCGGATGCGTGGGCTCGCCGCAGACGGTGCCGACCTGGCCGGCGAAGCGCGCCTCATCGACGCCATGGTGCCACCGCGTTCGCGAGTACTCGACGGAGGCTGTGGTCCCGGGCGGCTGGCCGGTGAGCTCAACGCGCGTGGCCATCGTGTGGTGGGTGTCGACGTCGATCCTGAATTGATCGACGCGGCGCGTGAGGATCATCCCGGCCCGGTCTGGCTGGTGGCCAACCTTGCCGAACTTGATCTGGCCTCGATGGGTGAGCCGGAACTTTTCGACGCAGCCGCGTTGGCTGGCAATGTGCTCGCTTTTGTGGCGCCGGAGACAGAGGTACAGGTACTCAAGCACGTTGCGGCTCACGTGCACTCCGATGGATTCATCGTCACCGGCTTTCATACTGATCGGTACGACATGGCTCTGTTCGATCAGCACATTGCCGAAGCGGGGCTGACTCTCGAGCATCGTTTCGCTACGTGGGACCTGCGCCCATGGCGTTCGGATGCCGACTTCGCGGTGACCGTGTTGAGGGTGCCGTAGGGGTCGGTAGGCTCTGAGGGCACCGCCCGCCGGCGTGGCGCAATTGGCAGCGCACCTGTCTTGTAAACAGGTGGTTCCCGGTTCGAGTCCGGGCGTCGGCTCTGATGTGAAGTTTTGTCAGTAGGAATTCCCTGTCGCGGTCTGCCACAGGGTGCCCGCAACGACACGTGGGGGTCAACGATGAGCAAGCTCTTCCCGGCCATTGCGGTTGCCAAATCGTTCGGAGTTGAGATGCCGATCGTGCAGGCACACGAGCGAGTACTGGCAGCACTGCACGCGAATGGATATCACAACGTTGAGGATCTGAGCGACGAGATCAAGGCGGAGCATGGAAACACGGGACTCTTCATTTACGGAACAGTGAGCGGCGACATTGCGGTCGCCCTTGCCGCGTCACCCTCAGCTGAATATCCGGTGAGTGTTGATGTGCAGTTTCACGAGATCGAGGGGGGAACGCACGTAGTAGCGAATGCCTCTTACATGCGTCCCATCACTTACATGGGAGCGCCTCGCTTCGGCCCTCAGGCGCGCAAGTGGCATGAAGCGTGCGACAGCGCGATCGCCGTTGTTGTGGCGTCGTGTGAGGTGGCTTCGTAGCACCGGTTCAACAGATATGTCTGTTGCACATGAGCAAGGTCGTGGTCTGACCCCCTCTGGTTACTCCATGTGCTTCGAGAGTCCACGATTGCCCGAATGGCACGTCCGGTCGCGCAAAGTCGAGTGCGGTGAAAGCGGGGGGCTACACGATCTGCCACGTCCACGGCTTGCCGATGGACCTTTGCACCACCTGCTTATTTTCGAGCCACTCCAAGTGTGCAAGTGCCTCTCCCACGGCCGCGCGCCGCATGTCAGACGTGAGACTTTCGAAGGGTCGAGACCACGGCAGTTGGTGTGCAACGCTCCACGTCGTTAGGCCCGGATCGGCAGCAACTGTGTTGGCAGTCTCTATCAGGCGGGCGTCGTGGTGTTCGAGGAGTGCGTTGACGCGGCCGTCGAGATCGCGCAACGGCCACTCGTGCGCTGGAAGAACCCAATCGACCTCAAGGCCGAGAAGCAGTCGCAATGAGGCCAGGTAGGCAGCCAACGGATGGGAGGGCTGTCCCGGTCGCCGAGAGACGTTGGGTGTCACCCGAGGCAGAACATGGTCGCCAGTGAGAACATGTCGGCGCTTCTCGTCGAATAGACAGACGTGGCCAGGGGAATGACCCGGTGTGCCAATCACCCGAAGGGAGGGGTCAATGTCCACCAACACTTCCCCGTCTGTCATCAGTCGATCCGGAGAGGGCATGTCGAGGTAGGTCACGGCCTCGACCATGTCTTCCGTCACGGCCAATACTTCATCCAGAGGTGCGCCGCATTCGGTGAGAAAGCGCCGGTAACTGCTCAGGAAATCTGTCAGTTTTGTGGTTGACGTCGGGACTAGGAGTGCGTCGCGCTCATGGAGGCAGATAAGCGCTCCTGATTCCTGCCGGATGGGTCCCGCCAGGCCAAGGTGATCCGGGTGGGCATGTGTCACCACCACTGCTTGCACGTCATGAACGTTGTAACCGATATGTGCCAGTCCGCTCTCGAGGGAAGCCCAACTCTGAGGGGTGTTCCAACCAGCGTCGACCAACACGATTCCCTTAGGTACCTCGCGCACGTAGGAGACCACATAGCGCAATCCCTCAAGCGGAAGAGGGAGTCTAAGCGCCCACAGGCCGCTGTCGATCTGGACGGGCGTCGAGTCGACGTTTTGCGACTTGGACGTGATCTGCCATTCTTCGGCCAGCCGACTGAGAACGTCAGCTGACCGATTAGTTGCGGTCACGCGACCGATGAGCAACGAGCAAATCACCCGCATGTCGGATGTGTAAGCTCATCGCTTCGCGAGCCTCCTCTGCGTCGCCTCGTTCCATTGCCCGAAGAATTGCTGAGTGATCGTGCACCGATGCGGCTGGCCATCCTTCGATGGTGCCGAAGAAACTCCGCGGCACGTATTTTGCGGCGGTCCCAATAAACCACGCGACTTTCGGTGAGTCGGCGCACAAGTTGACGAGGCGATGGAACTCATAGTTTGCTACGTCGACGCGATTCGCATCTTCGCTTTTCAAGCCATCGTTGATGTCATCTTGGATCGCGCGAAGTTGCGCGATGTGTTCTGGGCTGATCCTCCGCGCGGAGCGGGCAGCGAGTTCGCCCGCCAAGATGCTTTGTACCCAGAAGACGTCGCGAACATCATTGCTCGACAGTTCAGCAACAACAAAGCCGCGGCGAGGCTCGAGCCGCAAAAACCCCTCACCTCGGAGAATGAGCAGGGCTTCCCTGACTGGCGTGATGCTGATATCGAGGGATTCGGCGATGCTCTCGGC